>JAABUO010009053.1_pt1 | contig 11179 bp, 7 predicted proteins | sample 5559291 | NCBI WGS metagenome assembly JAABUO01 (sample SAMN10711878, study PRJNA513372) | rock metagenome | isolation source: Antarctica rocks | place: Antarctica: Victoria Land, Finger Mt sud | reverse complement strand
GCTTACTCTCTTGCCTCACAGCCATGTCCTCCTCCTTTCAATAGAAAGACAGATTTCGTTATGAGGCAACGACTATCCCTTCGAGCAGATTATTTATGAGGCAATGCGGCGTGTTGACAACCGACTATGCCATTGCTAGACTAACGCTGTGCTATCTTGCACGATAGTGTGTCTCGGGAGGCAAGAGCTATGAGCAATCCAACAGTATCGTGGTGTGATGCCGCGCGCCGTACAGCGGATCTGCCTGGCCGCGTGACCACCGGGACAATGCTGGGGAGCCTCCCGACACAGACGTGTCGTGGGAGAGGCGCGCCCGCCTGAGGGCATCCTGTTCGTGCCATGAACGATGGCCGTGGGCGCGCCTCTCGCGCCCACGGCCTTTTTTGTTGCCGCGCCGCCGCGTCGTAAACGATGGGTGAACCGGCACGACGCCCCCGGGGTCTCTCGACATCCGCCACGAATTCTTCCGTCTCTTTTTTATGCCCCATGATTTGCCGTTCGCGGCGAGACGAGGAGTTCCTCTTTGCACCCTTTTCATGTACTGAACCGCTACTGGCGGTTGTTAGCCTACTATCTGCGGCCCCAGTGGCCGCGCATGGCCCTGCTGGCCCTGATCCTGTGCGGCGCCATCGGTGTGCAGGTGTCCACGCCGCTGGTGGCGAGTCGCTTCATCGACCAGGCCACTTCCGGCGGAGCTCTGCGCGATCTGATCGTCCTGGCGCTGTTGACCATGGGTCTGGCCCTGGCGGGACAGGGCCTGGCGGTCGCCGAAACCTACGTGGCCGAAAATGTGAGTTGGGCGGCCACGAACGCGCTGCGCGCCGACCTCCTCGCTCACCTGCTGCGACTAGACGCCACGTTTCACACGGCTCATACGCCGGGCGAGTTGATCGAGCGGGTGGACGGTGACGTGGCCACTCTGGCCCGCTTCTTCTCACGGTTCGTGGTCTATGTGCTCGGCAACGGCATTTTGATGCTGGGTGTGCTCGGGCTGCTCTATCATGTGGACTGGCGGGTGGGCCTAGGGCTGAGCGCCTTTGTCGCGCTGGCCTTGACCGCCATGCTGCGCATCCGCGCCGTGGCCACACCCTCCTGGACCGCGGAGCGCCAGGCCAGCGCCGATTTCTATGGCTTCCTGGGCGAATACCTGGCCGGCCTGGAGGATATCCGGTCCAGCGGGGCGGGCGCGTTTGTGCTGCGCCGCTGCGCCGAGGTGATGCGGCCGTGGCTGGCCGTGACGCTCAAGGCGGGGACCTGGGACTACACCATGGGCGCCAGCACCCAGGGACTATTCGCGCTCGGTACGGCGGTCGCCTTTGCCCTGAGCGCCATGCTGTTCAAGTCCGGCACGCTGACCATCGGTACGGTCTATCTGATCTTTCAGTATACCGAGTTGCTGCGCCAGCCGACCGAGCGGATCAGTGACGAAGTGCAGGACCTGCAACAAGCGGACGCCAGCATGGGCCGTGTCGAGGCGCTCCTGGAGACGGCGCCGCGCCTGGCCGATGGCCCCGGCGTCGCGCTGCCGTCGGGCCCGCTGGCGGTGGAGCTGGACGGCGTTTCCTTTGGCTATGCGGAGGACGCCCCGGTCCTGCGCGACGTCAGCGTGCGCCTGGAGTCGGGCCGTGTGCTGGGTGTGGTGGGGCGCACAGGCAGCGGCAAGACCACGCTGACGCGGCTCCTTTCGCGCTTCTACGACCCACTAGCCGGCGTGGTGCGTCTGGGAGGCGTGGACCTGCGGGCGGTCCGCCTCGCGGCGGTGCGCGCGCGCATCGGCCTGGTCACCCAGGAGGTGAACATCTTCAACGCCAGCGTGCGCGACAACCTGACCCTCTTCGACGACGGCGTGCCGGATAGCCGGATCAACGCCGTGCTGGACACCCTGGGCCTGACCAGGTGGCTGCGGGAGCTGCCGCGCGGGCTGGACACCCTGCTGGGGTCCGGCGGCGCCGGACTCTCCGCGGGACAGGCTCAGGTGCTGGCCTGCGCGCGCATCTTCCTGCGCGACCCCGATGTGGTGATCCTGGACGAGGCGTCCTCGCGCCTCGATCCGGCCACGGAGCGGCTGGTACATACGGCGTTGGGCCGGCTGCTCGACGGCCGCACCGGCATCATCGTGGCGCATCGGTTGGCCACTATGGCCTACGCCGACGACATCCTCGTCCTGGAGGACGGGCAGGTGCGCGAGCACGGGCCGCGGCTTGCCCTCGCCGCCGACCCCGCCTCGCGCTTCGCCACGTTGCTGCGGGTCGCCGCGGAGGAGGTCTCCCCATGAGGCCACTGCCGACCTGGCGCTACCTGGTGAAAATGGCCCGTTACGCGCCCCGGCTCTACCTGCCCCACGCGGCGTTGTTCAGCGTGTGGCACGCATCGCCGCTCCTTTTTGGGCTGATCGCCCGCGCCTTCTTCGATACGCTCACCGGGAACGCACATCTTCCGGTTGGCACGACGGGGCTGATCGTGCTGTTGGTGGTGATCGCCGTGGGCCGTTCGGCCCTGCTTATGATCGCTGGCATTTATGAAATCCTCTGCCGGTTCACGATGAGCGGGCTGCTGCGCCGCAACCTGCTGCGGCACGTTTTGGATCGGCCGGGCGCCGATGCGCTGCCCTTCTCTATTGGCGAAACCATCAGCCGCTTTCGCGACGACGCCCACGAGCCCGAGGACAACCTGGATTGGACCAGCGATATTCTGGGCACGGGGTTGTTTGCTCTGGGAGCGTTCCTGATCCTTCTGCATGTGAACGTGCGGATGACCCTGGTCACCATTCTGCCGCTGCTCGTTGTCGTGGCAGTGGCGCGGCGGGCCAGCGCTGCGCTGGGCCGCTACCGCGCGGCCAGCAGCCAGGCCACCAGCCAGGTCACTGGGGCCATCGGTGATATCCTGGCGGCGGCGCAGACGCTGCAGGCCGCCGGCGCCGAAGAGCGGATCGTGGCCCGCTTCCGACGGCTCAACGAGCAGCGCCGTACCGCCATGCTGGCCGATCGTCTGGCGACGCAGGCGCTGGACGCCATCACGGCCAACACGGTGAGCGTGGGCACGGGCCTGATCATGCTGCTGGCCGCTGGCAGCCTGCGCGACGGCAGCCTGACGGTGGGCGACTTTGTCCTGTTTGTCTCCTACCTGAGCTACATCGCCGACTTCACCGACGGGCTGGGCCGGTTCCTGGCCCACTACCGGCAGACCGGGGTCGCGTTCACACGCATGGGCGGCTTGCTCGGTGGCGCTCCGCTGGCCGCGCTGGTGGCGCCCACCCCGCTACACCTGCGCGGACCGCTGCCCGCCGTGCCGCCACCAGCGCGCGGCGCGAACGACCGGTTGGTCCTCGTGGAGGCGCGGGGGCTGACCTATCGCCACCCACGGTCGGGGCGCGGTATCGCCGCGGTGGACCTGCGCCTGCCGCGCGGTACCCTGACGGTAGTGACGGGGCGCGTCGGCGCGGGCAAGACCACGCTCCTGCGGGCCATTCTGGGCTTGCTGCCCTGGGAGGCGGGCGAGATCCGGTGGAACGGCCACATCGTGGACGACGCGGCTTCCTTCTTTGTGCCGCCCCGCGCGGCGTACACAGCACAGGCGCCGCGCCTGTTCAGCGAGACGCTCAAGCAGAACATCCTCCTGGGGCTACCCGACGACCCCGCGGCGCTAGCCGCCGCTGTGTGGGGCGCCGTCCTGGAGCACGACGTGCAGGCGCTGGAAGCGGGGGTAGAGACATCGGTGGGTACCCGCGGCGTCAAGCTCTCCGGCGGTCAGGCGCAGCGCGCGGCGGCGGCGCGCATGTTCGTGCGCGACGCCGAGTTGCTGGTGATCGACGACCTGTCTAGCGCGCTGGACGTCGAGACGGAGCGTGTGTTGTGGGAGCGTCTGTTCACCAGCGGTGATGTGACGTGCCTGGCCGTCTCGCACCGCCGCGCCGCGCTACGTCGCGCTGACCACATCGTCGTGTTGAAGGAAGGCCACGTCGAAGCCCAGGGCACGCTGGCCTCCTTGCTGGCTAGTTGCGCGGAGATGCGGTCCTTGTGGCACGACGCCGACGATCCTGGCTCCCTGGTATAACGCCTGGGCCAGGGTGTTCTGTCACAACGAGGGCTCGTGAATTGTTGGACGCAGAGACCCTGAAGCGTGCGACGCGGGCGTCTCCACTGGGCAGCGCAGCGAGCCGCCGCAGTCCCTGCGGCCTGACTACACGGCCACATGCGCCGGTGTGCCCAAGCGTGTCGCCCCCGCCGACGTGCCGCAGGGACTGCGGCGGCTCGCTGCGCTGCCCAGTGGAGACGTTTCCGGACGATAATTCACAGACCCTGCGCCTCACCATGCTGAGGTAGCCATGACGGGTGTGCAGGCTATACTATGGTACATGCAAGCGCGGATTCTTGGAGGATTGATGGAGCAGAGCGGACGTCCGGACGTGGCGGCGATTCGGCGCTTCGCGGAGGCCGTAACCGCCAACGTCGAGCGCGTGATCGTGGGCAAGCGCGACGTGATCGAGCTCGCCGTGGTGGCGCTGCTCTGCGCCGGGCATGTGCTGCTGGAGGACGTGCCCGGCACCGGCAAGACGGTGCTGGCGCGCGCCCTGGCCGCCTCGCTCGGCGCCCGCTTCAAGCGCGTGCAGCTCACGCCCGATCTGCTCCCCAACGACATCACCGGCGTGCAGATCTACGACCCGCGTACGGCCGAGTTCATCTTCCGACCCGGCCCCGTCTTCACCAATGTGCTGCTGGCCGACGAGGTGAACCGCGCCACGCCGCGTACGCAGTCGGCCCTGCTCGAGTGCATGGGCGAGCGCCAGGTCACCGTCGGCGGCGACACGCATGTGCTGCCGCGCCCGTTCATCGTGCTGGCCACGCAGAACCCTGTGGAGTATGAGGGGACGTACCCGCTGCCAGAGGCGCAGCTCGACCGCTTCCTGCTGCGCCTCTCCGTCGGCTACCCTTCGTTCGAGGAGGAGCAACAGGTCAGCGTCAACCTGCAGGGGCGGCATCCCATCGAAACGCTCGGCGCGGCCGTCGACGCGGACGCGCTGCCTCTCCTGTACGACCAGCGCGCCCGCGTGCACCTCGACGCCTCGGTGCGCGCGTACGCCGTGCGCTTGGTGCGGGCCACGCGCGCGCACCCCGACCTCGCGCTCGGCGCCAGTCCGCGCGGGACGCTGGCGCTCGTCGCCGCCGCGCAGGCCGTCGCCGCCATGGCCGGCCGCGACTACGTATTGCCCGACGACGTGCAGCGCGTCGCCGCGCCCGTGCTGGCCCATCGCCTGATCGTGCGGCCGGAGAGCCTGCTGCGCGGCCGCGCCACGGCGGCCATCCTCGCGGGTATTATGTCGAGTGTCGACGTGCCGCTGGCCGTGCAAGCGTGAGTCGATAGTCGATAGTCGATGGATAGTTAGTGGTAGGCGCTGAGTGAGGTGTAAGGGTTGAAGAGTCCGCTACCGTATCTATTGCTGCTCTTCCTCATCGCCGCGCTGTTCCACGCCCCGTTCCTGCTCTACGTCGTCTACGCCCTCTTCGCGGCCCTGCTGCTGGCGCGCCTGTGGGCGCGGCGCGCCCTGCGCGGCGTGCGCACGGCGCGCCGCCTCGACGACCACGCCTTCCTCGACGACGACATCCCCGTGGAGCTCGAACTACGCAACGCGGGCAGGCTGCCGGTCACCTGGGTGCTGGCGCGCGAGTCGCTGCCCATCGAACTGGCTGGCCCGCTGCGCGTGACCCATGCCCTCGCGCTGGCGCCGGGCGAGCGGCAGGTCATCCGCTACACGCTGCGCGGCCGCCGGCGCGGGCTCTACACACTGGGGCCGCTGCGCCTCTCCAGCGGCGACCTGTTCGGTCAGGAGGAGTACCACGGTGAGGAGGACGGGGGGACACGGCTGACGGTCTACCCGCGCATCGTCCCGCTGGAGCGGTTGGGCCTGCCCTCGCTCTCGCCGTTCGGCCACCTGCGCAGCCGCGAACGGCTCTACGCCGACCCCTCGCGCGTGGGCGGCGTGCGCGACTACGCTGCCGGCGACAGCGTGCGCGACATCCACTGGAGCGCCAGCGCCGCCGCGGGCGCGTTGCAGGTCAAGACCTACGAGCCAGCGATGAGCCTGCCGACCGCGCTGCTGCTCGATATGGGGCTGGCCCCCTACGAGCGGGGGCAGGGTGTCGTGGCGACGGAGCTTGGAGTGGTCGTCGCGGCCAGCCTGGCCGCCGCGCTCGGCCAGGCCCGCCAGGAGATCGCGCTGTTCAGCAACGGGCGCGACCCGCTCGCGCCCGACGAGAGCATCAGCGGGCTGGGCCTGGGCAAAGGGCAGGCCCACCTCGTGCGCGTGCTGGAGGTGCTGGCGCGCGTCGCGGCCGTGCCCGACGCCCCCACCGGTGCGCTGCTCGAAGCGGCGCGGGCGCGGCTGCCGTGGGGCACGACAGTCGTCGCCATCGGGCCGGCGGGTGACACCGAGTATCAAGCGGCCTTATTGTCACTGCGCCGCGCCGGCTTCAACGTCGTGCGCGCCGTCCTCGGTAGCCGTACCAGTGCAGCGGCGTACATGGCCCTGCCGACCTACGACATCAAGTCGCCGGAGGATCTGGACCTGTGGCGATAGGTAAGAGCCCACCGTCGCTCTTGCCAAGCCCCACCCAACAGCTTTTCGATTTTTGCGACTACTATGGTGGCGTTGTATACTCATGAAAGAGGTGGCGCGTCCGTCCATGAGGAGGGTAGGGACATGGTAGTGACTCCAGAACACGTTGATCGCGAGATGGTGACGCCGGACGAGCAGGATCTACCTGGCATAAGGGATATGCAGGCTTTCCTGCGCGAAAAGGCTCCATCTCACGCCCAACTCGTCGCTCCCGACGGTGAGAGGCTAGACATTCCCACGTCCGTCTACGAGGCGCTACGCCGGATCGTACCGCTGCTGGCCACGGGCGCGGCGGTCGGGATCATGCCGCTGCACCAAGAACTCACCACACAGCAGGCCGCGGATCTGCTGAACGTGTCGCGGCCGTTTTTTATTACGTTGCTGGACGACGGCCAGATCCGCTATCGACGGTTGGGAACGCATCGGCGCGTGCGCTTCGACGATGTATTGGCCTATAAACGACGACGAAGCGAGGAACGCAGAGCCGCACTCGATGAGTTGACCGCTATGGCCGAGACGTACGGCGCCTACGACTGAGCGTCGTGCTGCCGCCCGTGCCTGTACCTGTTGCCGTGCTCGACACTAACAGCTCGCTTGGCTAAGACTCGACGGGTCGCCCGGCACGCGCTACACTGGCAGCTATGAAACGCATGCTCACGGTCATCGCTCTCCTCCTCCTCGCGCTGGCGCTAGCGGCTGAGGCCGCGTTCGCCGTGCATAACCCTGTCGCGATGGGGCCGGTGTACAGCGTGGCGCAGGTCCAACGCCGGGACAGCCGCTGTATCGGGTGCGCCTCCTGCCCGGTAGTCCCACGCTCGCCCCCTGCCGTCTGGCGCCGCATGCTTGTGACGATGCCCTCCTGATAGGCACGCAACTCGGGCCATAATACCCCGCCACCCCATGTGCGCCCATCTCCCTCGACGCCGGCCTGGATGGTCCGCACCATGTCTGGCGTCGACCCCCACAGCGGCGGCCGTCGCGTGATGCCGGCCAGCCCGGTCAACGCCCGCACACTCGCATGTGCGGGCGTTGACTGGGCTGGCCCAATCGGGGGAGGAGTAGGCGCCGGCGGTCAGGCGGCCTGGGCGACGAAGCGCTTGAGCTTGCCCGTACCGGCCAGGCGCTCAATGCGCTCGACACCGGTGATGGTGACCTCGGGGTCGGCCAGGCCCAGGCGGGCGAGCGCCGCGCTGATCTTGTCCCGTACGGGGACCAGGTCCAGCATGTCGCCGGACTGCGCCACGATGACGGCCCCCCGCGCCGTCTGGCGCACCTGATACTCCGTCACCTCCGGCACACCGGCCAGGGCCGAAAGGTCTCCTCGATGACCTGCCGCGCCTCCGGCAGCAGCGGTTCCGCCGCGACGGCCAGGCCGCGCGGCGCGATGCGCAGCCGCCCCGCGCGCGCCTCAAGGGCTAGACGATGCAGCGTCGAGGGATAGCTGTAGAGCGTATCGGGCCGAACTCATTGAGCCCGGCCACGATCTCGGGCAGGGGCAGGGCGACCGAGAGGGCGAAACTGGACCCCACATCTAGGGTAAGCGCCAGTTAGCCGGTTAGGGCAGGCGGGCGACGAGTTCGGCCTGGATGTGGGTGAAGATGGTCGAGTTGTACGCCTCCTCCAGAGCCATGTCCAACTCGTGCAGGACGTGGTCGATCTTGTCATCGGACGCGATGTCGAAGCGCCGCAGCAGCGGGCGCGCATCGGCAAGGATGTCGCGGTAGGCCGCGATGCCTGTCCGCGCGTGCGCGGGCAAGAAGGAGGGCGCGAAGGCGCGCTGATCCACTTCCACCAGATTGGCCTCCCGGCAGAGCATGCTGTAGCGCTCCGCTACGTCCCAGCATGTGCCCATCGTCCCCAACAAGGAGGGGAGCCACTCGTTCATGAGCAGGTTGGCCGCGCGATCGAAGCGGCCCGGCGTCTCGACGGGGATGGGCGCCGTGAGCAGGGCCTCCTGGGCTACAATGTAGCCGCCCGGCCGTACCGTCGCGGCCATCCGGCGGAGCGCCGCCACGACGTCGGTCTGGTAGCACAATACGAAATGGCAGTACGCCAGGTCGCACAGGCCGAATGGGCATACCTCCGCCGGTGTCAGGGTGTTGAGATCGGCCTGCACGAAGTGGACGTTACATACTCCCGCCAACGCCATGCTGGCGCGCGCCTTCTCCAGCGCGTCCGCGTCGCGGTCCACGCCTACCACGAGCCCGTCCGGCCCGACAGCGGCGGAGAAGGTGGGGAGCGCGCCACGCGGGCCGCAGCCGAACTCGATAACGTTGGCCCCGGGCGTGAGCCCCAGCCGGGCGCACGTTTCCCACACGTACGGCTCCGTCACGCGCGACATGCGCTCGATCCGCTCGTGCTCCGGCTCGCTGGCCGTGAAGGCGTATCCGGTCCGTCCCTGCCCCTGGGCGATCGGCATAGTATGTGCTGACATGACTATCTCCTTTATTCACTCATCTTCCGCCGCCTTCCGCCGTGGCGCCGTACAACATCAGTATGTGTGGTGAGAGGGCCACCCAACAGTGACAGCGCCCTCAGTTGACCCTGACAAACCCCTTACAATGAACGGCCCGTGGCAACGTGACGCGTGCTATCATGACGCTAGCGAGGTCGTAAAGGCGTAAGGGTAGACTCAGGACGGCGCATGGAACGGAGCACGAACCGGCACGACGCGGCGCCATCGCTAGCGGCGCTGGTACGGCGCTATCGGCTGGCCGCTGGGCTCTCGCAGGAAGCGCTGGCCGAGCGCGCCGGTCTCGGCGTGAGCACTATCGCCGCCCTGGAGCGCGGCCGCCGCAACGCCCCGCGCGCGGACACGCTGGCGCTTCTGGCCGAGGCCCTCGGGCTCGCCGCCCATGAGCGCTCCGCCCTGGTCACCGCGGCGCGCTATAGCGACGCCGACGATTCACCCGGCGGCGGGAAAACAACGAGCGAATCATCGGCGGACATCGGCCAGGAGCGGCAGCGTGTCTGGACGCTTCCCGTCCCGCCCACCCTGCTGGTCGGCCGCGAGCGCGAAGAGGCGGCGGTGGCGAGCCTGCTCCGCCGGGGCGACGTGCGGCTGCTCACGCTGACGGGGCCGGGCGGCGTGGGCAAGACACGCCTGGCCCTGGCCGTCGCCTTATCTTTGCGCGACGCCTATCCCGACGGCGTCGTCTTCGTCGACCTGTCCGCCTTGAACGACGCGGCGCTCGTGGCGCCGGCGGTGGCGTGGGCGCTCGGCCTGCGCGAGGAGGGCGCGCTAGGCGTCCACGAGTTGCTGGCGGCGCATCTCCGCGATAAGCGGCTGCTCCTGGCGCTGGACAACGTCGAGCAAGTCATCGAGGCGGCCGCGCCGATCGCGGACCTGGTGGCGGCGTGCCCGCTCCTCGCGGTGCTGGTGACGAGCAGGACGGCGCTACGCGTGCGCGCCGAGCAGCAGTTCCGGGTCCCTCCGCTCGACACACCGGCCGGCCCGTCGCTATCGGCAACGGAGATGGCGAGCTACCCTGCCGTGCGGCTGTTCGTGGCGCGCGCGCAGGCGGTGGCGCCGGAGTTCAGGCTCGACGCGGACAATGCGGCCGCCGTGGCGGAGGTGTGCCGCCGGCTCGATGGTCTCCCGCTCGCGATCGAGCTGGCGGCGGCGCGCGTGGCGCTGTTGCCGCCCGCGGCGTTGCTGGGCAGGTTGGAGCGGCGGTTGGGGCTACTCAAAGGAGGGCCGCGGGATTCGCCGCTCCGTCAACAGACGTTGCGCGCCACGATCGACTGGAGCTACACGCTGCTGCCGGAGTGGGAACAGGCCCTCGTCCGGCGGTTCAGCGTCTTTAGCGGCGGCTGCACGCTGGAGGCGGCGGAGGCCGTGGCCCTGGCGGCGGGGACCACGGACGGCGACGTGTGGTCGGGGATGGAATTGTTGGTTGACCACAGCCTGCTGCAGTCCCTGGAACAGCCGGACGGCCAACCGCGCTTCCGCATGCTGGAGACGATCCGCGAGTACGGGTTGGAACAGCTCGCGGCCAGCGGAGAGGAGGCGGCGACGCGGCGCGCGCACGCGGCCTACTACCTGGCGCTGGCGGAAGCGGCCAAACCTCAACTCTTCGGTCCCGCGCAGGTACGCTGGCTGGAGTCACTCGAGCGCGACCACGACAATCTGCGCGCCGCGCTGGCGGGGGCGCGGGAGCGGGGAGACAGCGCGGCGACCGCCCTGGGCGTGCGGCTCGCGGGGGCGCTATGGCGCTTCTGGTACATCCGCTGTCACCTGGCCGAGGGGCGCGGCTGGTTGCAAGAGTTCGCGACGCTATCGGCGCGCCTGGGGACGGCCCTGCCGGAACGAGCGGACGCCCTCGTCGGGCTCGCCGTGGTCGCCTATGCGCAGACCGATTATGGCCAGGCGGCGGCCGCGGCGGAAGATGGCGTGGCGCTGACGCGCGCGCTGGACGACCGGACGAACCTCGCCCTGTCGCTCAACATCCTCGGCGGCGTGGCCCGCTACCGCGGCGACTTCGCGCGGGCGGCCGCGCTGGGCGAAGAATGTGTGGCCCTGACGCGGTCCAGCGGCGACCGCTGGTTCCTGGCCCTCTCGCTCAG
>JAABUO010009052.1_pt1 | contig 11180 bp, 13 predicted proteins | sample 5559291 | NCBI WGS metagenome assembly JAABUO01 (sample SAMN10711878, study PRJNA513372) | rock metagenome | isolation source: Antarctica rocks | place: Antarctica: Victoria Land, Finger Mt sud | reverse complement strand
CTGCACAGACCATTACAGCTGCGACTGGTTCTTTGGCAGCGACATGTGAACCTTCTGAGGCAATTTAGCCCCAGCATGAGCTTTGTACGAGAAGGGGTCAGGTTGTGTTGATCACTCACCTGTTGCGAAGTCAACGCTGACAAGCGCCAGGACAAACGGAAGCTCTGCGAACGGTAGCAGCAGTTTCGCACAGCCTAGTAATCTGACTGTGGTGAAACCTGCGACGTACTGCCTTCAAGCTGCGAGTGCTGAAGGTTGTCCAAAGCTGTGTTTGACCTAACAGAGGTGAAGCCACCGCCTAAGTGCTTCGCGTGACGTCCAGTCTATTTCTGTCTATTGGGCAAAAGTACAGTCGTTTCGTTGCCGTCCTTGATAGCGCGTGTGTCCCCTGCAGACCAGCGGGCAAAGCGGTGCATGCACAGCTGGGCACGGAGCCTTGCTAGCAACGCTCTCAAACACGCTGCCCGTGTGTAGAGGGGTTTCTTATAAGAACTAATATATTAGTGGTATGAATTCGAGGCGTTGCAAGCCCCAAGCTTGCAGGCCATGCGTGATCTTTGTTGAATGCTGTACCCACAGAGCATGCAGGTGCAGCCATGCAGTCTGAGGACTGCTGCATTTACCAACTTGTTACTTGGTAGGTTGTTACAAGTGAGAGTTGGTTGTTTGGACAGCACTAGGACCCACATCGGACAGATCTGAGTCAACACTACCAGCCACAGTCTCATAGATTCATCAGGTGGTCACCACATGCGTCACATCTCAAGCAGTATTTTACACAGCAGTCTTCTACAAGGAAAGTGCAGCACACCCAGCAGGACAAGACACAAAACACTCGACATACAGACTAAACCAGCAGGTGGAGATTCAAAGGAATTGTACAAGCCAACACCAGCATGTTTGATTGTGATAGGCAATGGCAACCAATCCCATACTGAAATGTAACCCATTGCAACAGCTTGGACTGACCATGTCATGAACAATCTGTCTCAACCATGACTGTGAACAAGGGCCGTGGTGAGCCTGGCATGTCTGCACGATGGGTATAACCTGCATTGTTACTGTGTGCTGCTGATTCGCCTGAAAATGGTGCTGAAGAAACAACAAATGGAGCATTTTGCTGCTGCTGTGACACGTGAAGGGGCTGATCAAAGGCAGGGCTGCTGTTGGGGTCCCAATGCACGGCTTGAATGGTCTCATTTGTTGGGTCTCCATTGCTAGGCTGGGTAAGCAGGTTTTGATGCAGGTTTTCCAGCAAACCTGCTGTTGATGTTGTCATGCTCAGAGTGGCAGCTTCTCTGTTGCTGGCAGCCTGTTGCATGCATAAGAGGCAATCAGCAATTGACAATGACTTTGACGAGAGTTTCATGTGATCAGTACACCTATCCAGAGGCTGTATGACAGCATGCAGAAGGTCCTACGGTGAGGGCAAGTCAGGACAAAAAGCAAAAGCGGCTGCAAGTGAGCTTGAAATGTGACAGTAGCATGTGCTCACGGTTAGATGTACAGGCACGACGCACCAGAGGGACTTTTGATGTGTCTTGGTCTGATAAGCTGGTGGGTGGAGCCACACGAACTTTGTGCGCTATGGCCAGCTCTATGCCGTCAGGGCCAACAACAAGCCAGGGCACCTTGCTGCTGTTTGTACGCTCCACCTCAGTTTCTCCTGGGCGATTTGCATGATTCTCTTGTGCCAATTGTAGCTGCACAGCTAGTGCTAGTTGCTGCGCAAACAAAAGCTTGTATGAGCAGGGCCTTCAGCATCTTTCAGCAAACAAGCAAGACACTCACAGCAGCAGTGTCAGGCAAAAAGCCTCTGCTGATGAAGTTCACAACTTGCACTTGATTGAGAGAAATTTGAAATACTAGCAGCAAGTGTGAGACAACACATGATGCTGCACAAAGCTCAAGGCCCAGCTTACCCTTTCTGCAGCCTTCTGCTGAAGCGCTCGAAGCAAGCTCAAACCTAACCCAAGAATCACAAAGACTCCAGCCACCGTCAACGCTATTATTGCAACAATTCTGGTGTTCGCCTGGAAAGGGCCACCTCCTGATATGTCAGGGCCATCTCCTACGAAAGCCATTCTTGATGGCAAAGCCTGACGACTTGTGTCAGCTCAAGCAACGAACGAGTTTGTCTGATCCAAAGGCTGCCAGATTCTCACTGCAAGTGTGGCGTCAGAGTTCAGGTGTGATATGTTGAAGTCGAACAGTTGCTCTGCGCATCAGATTTGTGAATATAAAGTGAAACGCTTACGCTGATCTTGAGGTCTGCAATGCAGTTTGCCTTCCTGCAAGCACGCTGTTAGCGACGACGAGATAAGTCTAAGCCCTTTTGTTATTGCTTCTGCATAGCATTATTCGACACCGAAAGGCAGCATATTCCAACGAGCCCAGACATGCAAGCTAATTTCGTGCATGCACAGTCAAAGTCGATATTCACCGGCCAACCCAGCTTACTCCGAGCGCACAAGCCTCAGACGCAAATAAGGGCACAGAATGTGCGCTTGACGCCCCGCAAGTTTGGAGTCTATGCCAAAATTGACACAGGATATAAGGTGCGCAGTGATCACAGCAGTTCTGCGCTTTCTGTTCTTTGGATATTACCTCTTGCCATCTAGCACCTATGCAGTGGGTTTTTGCAATGATAGGCCGGCGGCGGCCAGAAGTCAACCGTTGAGGACCAACTGCACGAGGCAGAGATCGATAAGAACGCCAACGCCTTCGTCAAGGTATGGGCTCACTTTGCTAGCCTTTCACCAGAAATGCTCATGTTCACTTACAAACTTCTTTTGCCCAATTTGCAGGAATTTAAAGAGGACTTGGGAGCCACAGGAGACAAGAAGACTGATGAGGACAAGAAGGACATTCAGCAGCGACAAGATGACAAGCTTGGCTTGAAACGTGATGAGAAGGATGCAGAAAGAGCAGAAGACAGCAAGAAGTAAAAACATTCTTGCAGCTGTGCCTGGACTCAGCCTGCACCTTGCTGTGGTAGACATGCACTTGCTTATGAGCAGAACGGAAGTTTGCCAAGGGTATGCAGGCACACAACTTTGTCGGCACAGTCTGCATCACAGATGTCTCATATCAAGGTCTTCGGATTCTGGTTGACCAGCATGTGCCAGCACCATTGAGTGTTGCAAGATGCAAACATTGCTGGTATGCCATTGCCAGTTCAAGCAAGGCAGAGTGATAGACTTAACCGTTAAACGGTTTGGCAACAACAGAGTGGTAATCATGAGAAATGAAGCTAATGCCAAGTCCTGGATCAAGTTTCACATTGCAAAAGAAGTCACGCTTTTGCACACTCAGAGCAGCACACATTGATCAGAGTCACAAGCTGCACAATATTCGGCATCACCAGCAAAATCCCTCTGCTTGTAATCGTATTACAAACTGCAATTGCTACACATAGCACAGCCCTTGCGCTGAGGCTAAATGCTATAGCTCAACACTGAAGGGCTTGCAACAAGCACAGCATGACAGAAGACTTGCAGCTAAGTGAAGCAGATCAAGAGTGAATGGGTTGGTCATAGGTGGCCATGGCAGCTTCCTTGATGGCTTCACTCAATGTGGGATGACCATGGCACGTTCTGGCAATGTCCTCTGTGGATGCACCATAGTTCATGGCCAGTACACATTCTGATATGAGTTCACCAGCGCTTGGGCCCATGATATGCGCTCCCAAGATCTTGTCAGTCTTGGCATCTGACACAAATTTTACAACTCCCTCAAAGTCACCAACTGTCCTGGCTCTGCTGTTGGCCATGAAGCCAAATTTGCCACACTGCATGCAGGGGCACACTTCTTCAGCATATAATTGCCAATGCAACAACCAATTGCACGTTTGTCTGTTGAACAGGGTCTATAGTAAGCATGCCAGGGTATGCATTGAAAGAGTAGACATGAGCATGACTCTGGTCTCTGCTTGCACTGAAAAATTACTGCATGGTTACTGCACCATTACGGCATCATTAACATAACGTTACTGCACTGTTGACTCCTTGCATGTGCATGTGCAGCCGCTTGTATCAACCGGCAGTGTGACCATGCTCAGAACCTGACATTGTTGCTGCTGCCCACAGCATTGTACTGTGCTCCAGAACCAGTCAGACAGACACATGTTCACAAGAACATCTCACACACTCACGGTTGCACAAGAGAAATAACAAAGTGACACAGCGTGTTGACATGTACCTTGACTGCAATACCCTCTGCCTTGCATTGGTCCTCGGTCTTGCCCACTGAAGCCACCTCTGGGTGGGTGTACACAATGCCTGGAACAGTGTTGTAGTCTACGTGGCCCTTCTTGCCAGCAATGTACTCTACAGCTGCCACTCCATCCTCCTCTGCCTGTCAAAACGCACACAGCTTCAATGGCTCAATTCTCAAGTGCATGCATGATTGGCGTGACAGAAACTCTCATACAATGAAGCCATGGATATAGTCAGCTGTTGATGCCACCCAGAGATTACGTTGAAAGAGAGCAACATGGAAGGCTCGCCAGGGTGATGTTTAAAGTCCAGCAATCATTGGTACCATGCACTGAGATTTAAAAAAGACCCTCAGGGTTGCTCTCACCAAGTTGCTGCAATGCCATATGGCTATGCCACATCCAGCACCCCATACAAGTCACTTGGCTTTGTGCACAGCTTGTGAAATGCCCTGTTAGGCTCAACAAGCTATGAACCAGGCTAAGTGATTGGTATGACATGTTGATTGTGGCACAGTCCTGGCATTGCAGCTACCTTGCAGTTGGCAATTGGGGCATCATTTTTGTAAACACTCTACCAAACAAACATCATATGGAGGACACGAATCCTGGTCCAATCAGCATGGGCAAGGACAATAAATTCTACAAAGTCCTGACCTGCCTTGGCTGCTCAAGCTGTCTCTGACTGATCAGAGAATGTGCAAAGTTGTATTCATGGGTGCATGATGCAACTATACCTAGCTGTCTCAGCTCTTCCAGCATGAGCTCTGCATCCTTTGTTTCACTCAAGCTTACAAAACAATGGTGCAAAACCAGTGCAACACAACTGTGACAACGCATAGCATCTACAGTAACCCACCATCATACACCTCTACAGGATCTTTTTGACAAAGGCTGTCTATCATAGTCAGAAAGAGTAATATGGGAACAGCGCCCACCTTGTGTGCAAGCATTGGTCCCGGTATGCAATCCCCAATGGCATATATGTGAGGCACACTGGTCTGGAACATGTGGTTCACTTCCAGCCTGCCCCTGTTGTCAGTCTGAAGCTTGCCTGCCTTCTCAAGGTTCAAGCCCTTCAGGTAGGGTCTCCTGCCTACTCAACACACAGGTAATCTGCCTACTGCAGCCTATCGGGATGTGCCTATTGTAGCCAATGAGCTTTTGCCCATTACAGCATGATACCGCTGCACAAGGTAGTCTCAGAATAACTGATGAAGCAGGCTATCCTCGCAGGTGGATCCCACGCTGCGCAGATCCATAAATATAAGATGCAGCATAAGATGCAGCACGACAGCAGAGCAAGCCCCTGAGCATGCAAATGAGCGTGCTCAACTCAAATGCAGCACACATGGACTTATCATGCAGGTCAATGATTACAGTATGCTGCTGATGCAAAGAAGGCATGGCTTGTATGGGATCATGCATGACGCCTATTTTGTTTGACACTTTCAGACTACTGGTCCAATGGTCATGGTTGGCCCCAGGACCTTAAATCGAGTGAATGAATGAATGAATGCACAAAACAGAAAGCTACCTGCACAGACAAGGACCACATCAGCGTCCAAGGTTTCCTTGTCGCCCTTCTTGGTCTCCAGATCCAGTGTCACCTTATCCCCCTTGATCTCTGCCCCATTCACTTTGGTGTTCAACTTGAACTTGAACCCTTGCTTGGTCAGAGACCGCTGGAAGGCTTTCCGTACTTCGCTGTCCTACATGTTGGACAGGACAAATCAGCAAAGAAATCGGCATGGTTACAGATGGACACCCAGACAGACAGCATGCTTGGTCGTGTGATGATGCCCAAGCATGTGACCTCTCATGAATGCAAAGGGTACAGGAGCTGAGCACGTACTGTTGCTGCTACAACAAAGTTTGATACGCATTCCTGACAGTGCAACACAACTGTTTGAAACGCCGTCAAAGCGGAAACAGCCAGTTGAAAATATGCAGCAAGGCATGCAAGATACCCATGGCCAGATAAACGTGTCTGATAAAGCCAGCACAAACGAAAGAGCCTGTACTCAAATATACTGCATCATTACTTTTGTCAATCTTTGTAACAAATGCATGTGTACATAATATCCTGACTTTCCTTCATGTACAGTCATTGCTGCAAAGCTAGGTGTAATACCAAACTGCTTCCTTGCATGACTAACTGACGCTGGCTGCATGCATCATACCCAAAACCCAGATCCTGACACTCATACCATCAACATAAACTCACCATTGTGGGCACGATTGTGTCCATGAACTCAATGACAGTGATTTTGGCGCCAAGGCGACCCCAGACGGACCCCATCTCTAGCCCTATGTACCCTCCCCCGATGACGGCCATGTGCTGTGGTACCTCCTTCAGAAGCAGGGCACCTGTTGAGGAGATGATTCTGCAGCACAACGAGTTGTTTGAGAGGAATGCAACTTGATAAAACTGCCGGGTTAGCAGAGTAAGCCAGCAGACTGCATGAATGTTTATCATCTCTTGCAGTCTGCTGGCTCACTCTGCAAAAGATTCTAAACTTCTGTGTCGATGAATTGAGTTGCTGCCCATGGCACGCGTGTCAAGTACCCAAGGGTCTCCTCTCTGGAACGAGCATAAGTGCCGTATGCTGAAGTTTGTGGCAAGCTGCCTAGCCATCACTGTGTATGGAGAAGACACTTGCTCACACATCATATTGGTAGGTTGTCTCTGCAATTCAGCTTGTGCAACCACTACTGCAACCCTTATCGAGCTTAGGCTCCATCAACACAGTGATCAGCATGATCAGAATTAACTTCATGTTGCAGCTTGCCAGCAGTGTCTGAGCGCTGAACGCTGATGATACATGTGTTACATCATGTCATGAAAAACAAGGCTTGAGTGGTTGAAAGCTTACTTCTCCTCATCAATGGGGATTCCAGGAAGAGGAGTGACCTCAGAGCCTGTGGAGATGATGATGTTTTTGCCGCTGACAGTTTGATTGCCACCATCTAACAAGGCTACATCAATGTCATTGGCGCTTGTGAAAGAACCCCACCCTTTGACGTACGAAACCTGCACAAGCGCTGGCTGTTTCATGGCATGCTGACTGATGTCAGGAATATGATAGAGCAGAGTTGCAACTGCAATGGAGGAGTGTGTCTAGCTGAGTGCCAGTGCGTTGTTGGCGCCAAGCAACAAACAGTTTACCTTGTTCTTCTTAAACAGACCCTCAATTCCGCTTGTGAGTCCTGCTACTGCCTTGTCCTTTTGCTTCATCATCTGGGGCAGCACCATCTTGACATCACTCACCTCTACACCGTATTCCTTGAAGTTGTCCATGGCGTCATGGTACTTCTGACTTGAGTTCAATAGTGCCTGCAGATATGCATATGAGCTTAAACGGTTGTTGCGTGCTGCTCTAGCGTTTGAGCATAAGCCGCAATGCAGACACCTTGGAAGGTATGCAGCCAATGTTGAGGCATGTTCCTCCCAACTTTCCACGGCCCTCTATGCAGGTGACTTTCAATCCCATCTGTGCAGCCTTGATCGCTGCGACATACCCTCCCGGTCCACCTCCGATGACGACCAGGTCCTGCAAGCACAAGCAAAGCTGTTGATGGTCTGTGACAAGATGCTGTGGCTTTCGACAGCAATGAGGCTACGCAGACCTGCTGTTCTCCAGACGCGAAACCTCTGACACCCAAAAGGTACCTGTGCGTCAAGCTGCCTACAGCTTGGCTGCGGCCTGTGCGATAGCCTGTGGTCAACGCTCGCAACGCCATAGTAATGCGTCGCGACAGACCGACTGTATCGCCTGCGGTGTTGCAACACAAAGGCAGTTGGGCACCCTTGCGATGACGATCATGGCAAGCGTAATGCATACCCGGGTAACAGTCTTACGCTCAAACTACGGTTTATAAAGACGTCACTGGCACTGTAGTGTTCCTTTCACGTCACTGGCACTGACTGGGCCAATAGGCACATGATAGCCAGCAGAGGGATGATACCAGCAAGTATCATATGACATCACCGTTCTGCATTCTTATGACTTCAGGCAATGTATGGCACATTTTGCGGGCATGCAGCAGAGAGCTGTCAGCGCACATGCTGTCTATTGCAAAGCTTGCTTACATGCCTAGTAGCAATGAAATCTCAATGCATATACAAAATACCAGGACATATACCAAATGATATGAGGCCATATTTGCAAGCCTACCCAACACGGAATTGTCTGTGAGCATTTATCTGACAAAGCACTGACCTACAACATCACCATGCCCTTGTTGGAAGCCTCTCAAGCCGGCAACATGTGCTGCTGTCATAAACAACAAGGACTCTCCAAAACAACAGTATCCCCAAACAACAACACACATCAGCAACAGACATCTTGTCTTCCCTCAAAGCAGGCACCTCCTGTCAGCAGCAGGAAATGCAGCAACACACAAGCAAATACTTCGTCCTGGTGACTTGCTGCAAGACACAAGCTACTGGTTCAAAAAACATTCATGGGCCAACAAATGTGGGGCTACATGAGCTGACTATCACAGACAGCTAAGGCAGGACTACTCTGCATGGGCAAGGGCCACATAATTGTCACAGCAGAGTAGTCCTGGCAAAAACATTCATTCACAGCCTGCAGGGCATGGCACAGCTGACTACTGAGTGGGTTCTCTCATCTGTGACAACCTCTCTACAATCTCACGAGCTGACGGCCGCACGTTTGAGTCTTCATGCAGGCATTGCTCAACCACATCTGCTGTGGCATGAGGGCATTCCTCTGGGACCCTGTCACGCCACAGCATACAACGTCAGACACCACAATCACCAGCAACACTGCTTTCTGCTGCAAACTTCGACACAACCAACCCTAGGCTGTACCGATGCTTATGCTATGTCAGACAATGCCAAAAAAGGGCCGCTAAAGTGCAACAGCTGAAAAGGCAAGCTGAACATAATGCACCCATGCCTGTGGCTGATTCCCGCCAGTGGACATGGCGCCAAGCATCGGCCCATGAAGCCATCACATGCATCCTCAAGCAGGCTTGCAGCCCTGGTGGATCAGATGCCAGTGCCGGATGAGCGGGAGATTGGCGCCAGTCTGGATGGCGGGAACCGGCGGCCGGCGGGAAATAGAACAGATCCTTCCCGGGCTTCTCCCAGCCGGCTTGCTACAGCAGTTGGCAACATCCCACTAGGTGATGCAAATCCTTCCCATGGCGCCCAGCCCAACATTTCAAGGACAGTGTCCAGCGCCAATGAGCAAGTCATCAAGGCAGAGTCAGAAGACACTGATGAAGAAGAGCGCCTTGCCGCTCAGGCAGCAGGTGCCAGGCGCAGCCTCAGGGTGCAGAAGAGGAAGGGCTCCCTGCAGCACAAGGGTTCTGCTGCCACGGCAGGTGCTACTACCGCAAACCCTGATGCGGAAGATGCACGCGAGGGTGGTGAAGAGGAATGGGCGCCTTCACCCGTGGCCAGGGGTAAGCGCAACCTCAGGGTGCAGGCAGGCATGAAGAAGCGGGGTGGCGCAGCTGACGCGAGGGCGGCGGCTGCTAGAAGAACGGTGACTGGAGGCAGGAAGCGGTCTGAGAAGCTGACTGACTTCACTGGTGTCACCCTGAAGAATGGCCGGTAAGACACTCACCACAAACTTGCTGAACCACTTCACATTGCTGTCAGTACTTGTCCTTTCAGGCCAAGTTGTCTGATGAGCCACACCTGGATCCACATCCCAAACTGTGAAGCGTTTGATGAAACGCAAGTAGCCTGCGCACTCTGCAAACAAAGCTGTGTTTGGCATCACCCACGCTTTGCTGCATGTCATATCATGCCATGTCATGCCAAGCCTACCAAAGGACCTTGATGTGCAGCAGCGTGTTGGTCCTGAACAAGCCTGTGGGGCCACAACCTCTCTCTCATGTTAACTTTACGTCGCTGCAAGGCGCAAGTTCGCTGCACTGCTTTTACCTGCCAGCCTGGAGCTGATCTTGCTGTAAAACAATTGTATACTGATCACACTGTCAATGTCTGTTGGCATTGTCAGGATGTCTTGCAGTGTTGTCAACAGCTGAGACAAGCTCATGGTGCTTGCAGGATAGCTGTGATGCTGTGGAACCCGGTGGCCAAGAAGCCCATCCACCTGGGCTACTGGCCCTCATCCCTGGCTGCAGCCCGCATGGCAGACAAGTGAGCCCATCCCTTCCCCTCTCCTCCCATCTCTGGCCACGCAACCTGCCCTCTGCCTTTGCATTTTCCTTTTGCCCTCACACATCTGGCCACGCAAGCTGCCCTCTGCCCTTCTCCTTTTGCCCTCACATGTCTGGCCACGCAAGCTGCCCTCTGCCCTCTCCTTCTGCCCTCCCATGTCCGGCCATGCAAGCTGCTCTTTGCATTTGCCCTGTTCCCTTAGCATTGGCTTCTGCCCTCCAATTCCAACTCATGCAAGCTGCCCTCTGCCTTTGCACTTTCCCTTTGCCACTCTTGTGTTGTTCCCCAATGTCCAGCCGTGCAAGCTGCCCTTTGCCCTTGGCATTGGCTCTTGCAGCTGCAGTATCCCCGCACTTTGGCCCCCTTTTTGTCTCTGTAGTGCAGGGAGCCCTCTGCACTATTGCTCCCCGTTTCCTTTGACAGGCTATGCCTCAGCCCCTCATCAGCAAACTCAGACTCAACATTGCTTACAGTCAGCAGGCTGTGGTTGGCACATTAGTGTACAATGGCTTGGTCATGCGCAATGAAGCTCACCCAGTCAACCCTCTCCTTCTGGGCCAACGCTGTTGCACAGTTCATGCACGGCATGTGAAGCCAACTCTAGGTCTACCTGTCCCCTTGCGAATGCACAAGCCAGCCTAATGCATGTGATGCAACAGATGGCGTGTCTGTTGACCTGCCGACTCGCTCATGCTTTCCCTCTCCATACCCCCCCCCCCTAGCTGCCTCCACTCCTGGAGCTTGTACTCTGAAGCCCACAGCCTGACGTCTGTCACAGTCCTGTAGTCTGTACAAGCT
>JAABUO010009050.1_pt1 | contig 11183 bp, 9 predicted proteins | sample 5559291 | NCBI WGS metagenome assembly JAABUO01 (sample SAMN10711878, study PRJNA513372) | rock metagenome | isolation source: Antarctica rocks | place: Antarctica: Victoria Land, Finger Mt sud | reverse complement strand
TTTAATTGTAAAGCGAAAAATGCGTGTAATTTTAATTAATACATTAGTTCGAGATTAAACGAGATTAATAATTACGTTAAAGCTCGAAGTTAAACTCGCTCGCATATTTAAATACACTTATATCTAAGTCGTGTAAAATCTCTTTATTATTAAGTACAATTATTTAGTTCACAACGTAAAACAGATTACATACATTTAAATCATCGTTTTAAAAGCTTACAAACTTCTTAATCACGTTCTCGTTTTTCTCTTTATTATATATTTTAAAATTAATTCTGTTCTTTTAATTATTATCGTTAACATTTAAAACGATCTCGAATTAATGCTATATGTCGCGTTTAATTCGTAAGTTCAGATCAGTAAATAAGACAGTATTTTTAAGAAAATACTTAATGTTTTTTAAATTAGACTTTTTGTTTCATGACTTTATTTTATTTATTTACTTTAAAACATTTAATATTCTTTTTATAACTGCTTTTTCGACAGATTCGAAAGATGAATGAAGTTCGAAAGTAATATCTCTCTTTCTCTTAACATGTCGAGTAATAAAAGCTTGTTTAGTACTAGTCGTAATGTTTCGTATGCGTTCAGTTAACATTATCTTTATAATAATGTTACTCGATGTTTAATAAGTTATAAATAACGCAAAGTGCGATTAAGAAGAAAGTGAAATTATGTAATACGTTTAAAAAATTAAAGTGTGTAAGATTTAATGAACTTAAATGACGATTTTTTAAATCTGCTTTAACTTGAAAATGTCGTTCTCTAGCGTTTTAGCTCGAATAAAATTTCTTAGCTTTCTTTATTACTGAATCGATAACAATATTACATTTCAGTGACTTTACGACGATCGTCATCTCGTCTTTTAATTATATAAACTATGATTCGCATCGTTAAACGCTTAAATGTAACTTTATAACAAGATGTTAAAGTCGTGCTATTCATGAAAGCTTCGAACAGAGAGCTTATCTTCGCGATTATATTCGAGAAGCGATTAATAATAATGTAAAAATTATGTAATCGTTAAGTAAATAAGTGTAACACGTCTTAATTAAATTACATGATTAATTTATTTATTAATAATAAATGAATCGTCGTGATTCGCGACGCTTTTATGAAAACGTTTATTATTACATTTTCACGAGTCGCAACAGTGAGAATAATAAACAGATTCGCTTAAAAGCATTATAACTTACAGTACAATACTGATTTAGTTAACAGACATCATAATGTTAAGAGATAATCAGTTATGCTTTTTAAGTAAAGAAAATCTTAATTTAATATAAACGATTAATTATCTTAATAAATTCTAATCGAATTACGAAGACACATATCGTATTTTCATTATGAATTAAGTTATTAAAAATATCTTTATTAATAATTATCGTTTTGTTTAGCTACATCGTCTGTTATGAATGTATAAATACATGAAACTTAACGATAGAAACGTGAAAGATTATTATTAACGACGTATGTTAATCGATACTCTTTCTTCTTTTAATGAATTATTATTTTCATAACGAAAAGATCACGACTTTTCATATTTAATGTCGTTTTGTTATTAAGAAACATTTTATTAACTCGAGAGCGACGTTCTTTAATCTTAATAGCTATTATTATATTTCTTATTAAAATAAAAAACGATTCAAGTTTACGTAATACGAGTATATTTAATTAAAACAGATTAATCTAGATCAGATGTTATAAAGAATTTCACATTATTAACAAATACTCGAATCAGTAAAGATAGTGATGTTAAATATTCTTTACTGAGACTGTTAACGATGTTAATAATGCAGTTTAATTAACATTCGTCTTTTTCGTCTCGAAGAACGTTTCTAGTATAATTACGAATGTTAATAAACGATTATCGCGAAAAGACTTAACGTGAAAAATATATAAATAATTAAAAATGTGACTGAAATGTTTACGATGCAGCTTGTTTACTTATACTTAAAGCGAAACATGATAAGCGATAAATATGTAAACGATATTTATTATATCATTTCTTTTAAATCGTTAACTTGAATATAATGAAGAATATAAGATAAATAAGCGTGATTCATTAAAAGATGAATAACAGATTTGTTATGTTATAATTAAAAGAAAAGTATAATTCATTAACGAGATCTTGCTCACTTTATTCGAGTGTGTGCTTTTTTTAAAAACTTAACTTCGAAGACATTACAATAATTAATCGCTCACATAAATTCTTATCTTTTAATCGTTTTAATTAAAATCATTCTTATCTTTTATTATAATTAAATAATAATCTTAATTCGAGCTACGATCATTAAGATTAATCGTTTAATTTAAACTCACATCAGTTTAAAATTTAACATTTTATAATCTTATTTCATCTTATCATCGTACATTCTATAATCTTATTGCATCTTATTGCTTCTTCACATTTAATAGCTTAACGTTATTTTAAATCGTTACTTTACGTCTTTCGATAAATATCTTATCACGATGCTTAAAGAAAAGTTTAAAGCGATAACGACAGAGAAAGATGCAGCGATTAACGTCGTGTATTACACATCTCGAGCGATGAAGCTTAAAAATAATAATTTCATTAATTTCATTTCAGACGATGAGAAAAAGACGCAGAAAGTAAACATAGCTGAGTATTATAACATTAAGTCTGTCATCTTTCGAGTTAAGATTATTTTTAACATTAATGAAGTAATTAAATTAATAATTAATTCGTTTAATGCTTTAAATAATGATCTTTACGTTACTTATAAGATTGTAACGAAGATCTTAATAAATTAAGCATTCAGCATTCGCTTTAATATTAAATTATATTAAGTCATATCATCGTTATTCGAGAACTGTTTTTTAATTCATGACATCTTACATAATTAAATCTTTCGTTTACATTTAAATTCTGACATTCGCGACGTTCTCGTTATGAATTATTTAATCATGCTCGATCGCGCACTTCATATCTTAAAAACATGTATTTTATATATAATATTATAAATGTAAAGATTAATGATCTGCGTTAAGCAGAATAAATAATTCTTCTTAAATTTACATTTAAATCGATCTCAGCTCATACTCAGTTAATTTTACTTAAGAATCGTTAAGATTCATTAATTTTTTAAAGTATAAAGAACACACTTAAAGATGTCTTTAATTTGTTAAAAGATTACATAATTAAGCTGAATGTCTTCATCTTAACGATTAAACAAGATACATTCATGAATTAATATCGAAAGTTTAATAACAGCATTAATATAAAGCGAGTCTTTTCATCATTTAACATGTGATTCAGTCTGTTTAAAATTAATAAGCATATCATTTAAGTAAAATAAGTAACTTTAAAGAATGATCGTTTAACTATTTATTTACCGTATTAACGCACTTATCGCGATGATAAGAAATGTTAACTTATTAAAGATTTCTTCAGATTACAATTAATGAAGACACAATAAGCACTTGTTACGAAGGCTCGAGCATTATCTTACGAGTTACGTGCACTCATTACATTCGCGGAAATAAACAAGAAGTATGTTAATTTACTGCGTCTTCTCGATCGCTTCGATTATTAATTTAATTCGAAGAATCGCTTTAAAGTGAAGTTTAATAATAATAAATGAACTGCTATCATTCTTGTTAAATCGTTTATTTTCTTTAACACGACGAATGTAAGCGTAGCTCTTCATCGTTCTTTCATTAAGACAGATTAAAGCTTAATTAAGTTATAATTAACGTTCAATCTTCGCGAGCGTAATTAATAAAATAATGATAAGAATGTACTTCAGTATTATTTTTTTAGCGAATTAATCATGATCTCAGTTCGTTTAATCATGTTTAATAAGCTCGATAAAATTAAACTAGCGATAATCAGAATTCTTAACTCTGCTCATATTAACGAGAAAAAATATGAACACAAAGATCGCTTTCGTAATATTATACTAAGTTAAAACCTTCGTATTAAATTCACATCAGTTCTCTTTAAAGACTTAAATCTTTTAATAACTCTTACTGAGTGAAATATTAAGCTGAATAAGTCTCAGATGTTAATCATGTAATATCTTTAAAACCTTTTTAACGATTTTAATCTTATTAAGAAACTCTTTAAGATAGAAAAGACATTAATGAATGTCGTTATCATAATGCTACTTTTAAAGTTAAACAAGAAAGTTAAAGTTCTGAGCTCGTTTAATAACATAACTGATACATTCGTTCTTAAACTGAACGAACAGCTTCAGCGATTAAGAAATAAAGACATTAATTTAACGAATAAGAAAATCGTTCGTTTTCACTCGCAGTTCACTGAACGTTAAATAGTCGCTTAAAACAGTCGCGTGTCTCATTTAATAAACGACGATTTCGCTTAACGACGATGAAATGTCTTTTATTAGTTATTAAATGTCTTTTACGATTAATTAACATATCTGATTATTAATCAGAGTAAGAAGACTTTACATGACATTAAAGATCGTTAATACAAATTACATCATGTTAATCTTAACACTTTGCTTTTAAACGTTACGAGTTTAAGCGATCGTTTTATAAATAAGACGTAATCACAAAGCTAATAGAATGAACAGAATAATTAAAATAACAAGTAGCACGAGACATAAGATTCTTCAGTTATATAAATCGATAATGAAGAAATTAACGAGACTTACGAAAATTTTAAGAGCGACGAAAGTTCAAGCGATAAGAGTTTAATAAATATGAATTACGATGATTTTAATCGTCGTGTTACACGTTAATTCTTAAAGCGAGATCACGAATTCGAACGTTGTTTATTTTAAAGAATTATTAAAGTTAAGTTAAATAAAAGAAATAATGAAACCGAGCGCGACGCTGTTATTAAGATTTTTCGCTCGTACTTTTAACGAATCGAGATAAAGAAAATTCTTAATAAAAAAGATTAAGAATTCTTTCAGTGCATCGAGGTTAAGCTAAATGTGAATATTCTTAAGCATGACGTAAGCGTTATTATCTGCATACTGATTAACTGCGACATTACTATATTAAAAAAATTTAAAGAAAATTATATTATCGTTTAAGAAGTCGCGAGAGTCGAAAACGCAGAGATCTTTATTATTATGACTCACAGTAACGATTTAATACATTTATTTAATAATGATAAACAACTTCAGTTAACGAAAAAAAACATTAAGAATAATTATTTCGCGCATTACATAAACAAAAGCTTATTTAAACGACTGATTACGCTCGAATATTCTCATATTCTTTTTACTGAACAGTATCGCGCAATTCTTATTATAAATGATATCGTATTCACTATTTAATATAAAGATTAAATGCGTTTCTTAGTCGATTTCTTACTTTAACTTAACATAATTATCGTAATTATCGTATTAAAAAGATTTCACGAAATAAAATGATTATTAACATTTCTTAACGTTAATAAGATCGACATAAGAATCGATACGTCTCAGTTTAAACAGAATAAGATTAAAGTCATTATAATAATCGAGTTAGTTAAGATTTATACTGAAGTTAAAATATTTACTAAGAACATCGTTATTCTTACGAAATATATTACACAAGTTCAGTTATTAACGAGAAATTTAGTCTTAAACTCGAAAGTTCGAAATGTTAAAGCGTACACGATTAATTTCTTTTAAGACGAAAAAGCTTCTATCGTTATTTTATGTATGATAAGAATTAGAAAACTTAATTTCATGTTTATTCTTAATCGCTTTCTGACTGTCTGCAGCCGTGCTCGCGACTCGTTTATTATGTTATGTAACTTTAATGAACTTTAGCACGATTACATTCGCAATTTATACATAATACGACATGTTTAAAATCTGTTCTTAATTAAAACAGTTTACAGAGAATATTTCAGTTAACAAGAACTCATTAATTTTATAAAAACAAAGCGTTAATTTCGAAAGTAAGAATTATTATGACTCACGATTAAAGCTTATGCAGTAAATTTTAAAGAAGAGTAAAAGCATTACGAGAACTCGAGCGAAGTTTAAGTAATAATCTTCGCAGAAGAGCAAGAGCATTACGAGAACTCGAGCGAAGTTTAAGTAATAATTTTCGCAAAAGAGTAAGAGCATTACGAGAACTCGAGCGAAGTTTAAGTAATAATTCTCGCAGAAGAGCAAGAGCATTATTTAAACTTAAATGAAGTTTAAGTAATAATTTTCGCAGAAGAGCAAGAGCATCATTTAAACTCGAGCGAAGTTTAAGTAATAATCTTCGCAGAAAAGTAAGAACATCATTTAAACTTAAGCGAAGTTTAAGTAATAATCTTCGCAGAAAAGCAAGAGCATCATTTAAACTTAAGCGAAGTTTAAGTAATAACTTTCGCAGAAAAGTAAGAGCATTATTAAAACTTAAGCGAAGTTTAAGTAACAGAATTCTTCGCTTAATAAACATGTTTTATAAAAGACGACATTCTTTTTCGAAGTTTAAATTATTTACTTATTGCTAGTTCATGTTTGTTAAATAAATTAAGATATTAATCATTATATAATATACATTAAAATAAAGACATAATAACTTGTAAATATAATACACTTTAATTAATAATAGACTAGCTTAGTCTTTAAGCTATTAAACGTATCATGTGAGCGCAGATCTTTAACGTAAGCTAAAGTAAATTTTTTATGTTTTAGCTTTCACAGTATCACATTCGCTACATGTAACATAACTTAATCTTTCATTCGTTTGCTTATCATACTCGATGTATGTCTTTTAATTTATTCTTATACTCACATAAGATCATGATTTAGCATCGTGTATCTCTTATAACGAGCATCATTATTAAGATCGAGATATGTTTATTAAACTTAATTTAATTAATTAAATTTGCATATTTAACATTAGTTAAGTACGCGCATAGTTTATCACGTTAAGTCATCTCACATAATTAAATAACAGCATTAATATTTCTTATACATCTTATCATTATTTATCTTATTAAACTGATTTCATTAACTCATCATAATGACTAGCTTACGTCTTAAAAAGAATATTACTATTAGATATCAGAATTCTTAACTTAATAACGAGTATTCGATTTTCAGAAACATGATAAAGATTAAACGAATCTAATACGAATCAGCGAAAGAATTTAAAAGAACAAGCTAAGTAATGAATTAAAAAGCACGCGCTTATACTTAAGCATAATAAATTTAACAGAAAGATAACTATCGTTAACGAGTAATTAACATCGTTTCTGTATTAGACTAATTAATTTATGTTTAATGATTTTAAAAGAAAACATATTATTAGTAATTTAGTCGCTATAGTTTAACGAATGCTCTTTAATAAGAGACGCTTTAAACTAAGACGCGTTAAACAGATTAACACATCTTTTACTCGTATATAAACTAGTTCTACATTATCTTCAGACGATTAATTATTCATCAGTACACGCAAGATTATAAAGATTTAACGAGTATTATCTGCGTTTAAGTTTTCGCAGTCATAATTACAAGAAGTCATGTCATTCTTCGAAACATTTAAAAACTTTAAACTTCGTGCAATAATGAATTTACTCTCGAATTTAATTACTTCGAAAGAGATCTCGAAAATAAGTTTAACTTTAATTAAAAATATACTTAATCACGATTTACACGAAGACGAAGATTAATTTTATAATGTTTCGTTTCAGATGTGAATTTAAATTCTTAAAGAAAACATTAGTTACACTGAGATGAACATTATCATTTATCTTATAAACGACGAGTTCTTTAAAATAAATTCAGATAAAACTTTTCGAGCTGTTTTACGCGACGTCTCGAATCGATTTAATCGAGCTGCTCGCTTTAATGTAATTCGCGTTACATCATATTTTAATAGATCAGAAATACATGTATGTAAATAACGAACTAATGACTAATACAGAATTTACAGACAAGGCTTTATTAATCTTAGCTTCTCGTTAAGAGCACATAAGACTCGTCAATGTTAATAAAAGCGAAGAAATTATTAAAGTAAATAATCGAAGTAATAAGTTTATTTAAGAGCAGTTAATAATCGATAGCACGAAAGAGAGCGATGCGAATAATATATTTGTTCTAATTACAACGAAGAATAACGTTAACTTAGTTAATATTGCAGCGAAATCTGATAAGTTTGTAAAATGTGTACATTCACAGCGAATTAACGATGAATAAAGATTTTACGAACGAGAATTAAGCAGTTCATATGCTAAATTAACAGCAATTTAAACTTAAAGACACGAAAGAAGTCAGAGCAAACGAGATAGTAGCTTCGGTAACGAATAATATTAATACGTTAATAATTAATGTTGCATCGAAAGTTAATAAGTTAAAAAGATATGTATAATAGTAACGTTAAACTGACAAGAGTAAAGATTTCACGAACGAGAATTAAACAGTTTATATGTTAAGTTAACAGCAATTTAAACTTAAAGGCACGAAAGAAATTAAAGCAGACGAGTTAATAACTTCGATAACGAACGATATTAACACGTTAATAATTAATGTTACATCGAAAGTTAATAAGTTAAAAAAATATGTATAATAATAACGTTAAACTAATAAGAGTGAAGATCTCACAAACGAGACTTAAACGCTCTTAAGCTTTTCGCGGAAGCGATTAAGATTTAATTATTTAAAGAAAGACATAACAGACATCACAGAGATATTTGCAACGAAGAAGATTAACCTATTATTAATTAATTAAACATCGTCTTTTAGTAAGTTACTGAAGTATGTGTATGAACAGCGAGCTAACGATAAATAATCTTTACAGAGTATAATAAAAGTCTCGAATCATCGCATTTAAAGCGATAAAAGTTTAACGATAAGATGCAAACTTAAGAAAACGACACGTTAACGCTAGCTTTAAATGAGCTTAACATTTCAGCTTTAACTATTAATTTAATAATAATCATAAGTTTCGAATTAAATAATGATAATAATAATAATTCTTCATTAAAAAGTAATAATATTAACAGCTTACATTAAGATTTAACAAGTCGAGTTAAACAACACGAAGAAATTATATCATTTTCATTTCAGTAAACGAACATTTAATAAAACATGATAATCTTTAATCTTACAGTTATAAAAAATCTCGCGAAAATTTTAAATTATGCACGATTAAACGAGAATCTTAACGATATCGAAAATAATGAAAAGAATATAAAAAAACGTTACGCGAGATGATTAAGATATTAAAGCCGATATTGTTTCTTAACTAACAAGATTAAATAAACTCATAACGAAGATATCATTAACTGCTATAAAGTATCTTTATAAAGAAGACAGATGATAAAATTGCGCTTAACTGTTTTTACATAATCGTAATTAAGTTAAATCTCAGTCACGCATACATTTACAGAGAATGAAGACGTTACTCTTTTTATATCAGATTTTTAAAATTTTTGTAATGTTTAAGATGAAAATGTTCATGAGAGAAGAATACAATGTCGATGATATGAGTCTTAAAAAGATACATATAAAGATTAACAAATTAAGAATGAATCGTGCTAATTTATTAATAAGATAATAAAGATACTTAAATTAATTTATCTGAATCGTTTATTGCATATAGCGCACGAAGAGATTAATCGTGCGCGTTTTAAGAGAAAGTTTAATGCACATCTGAAAGAAGACACTTTCAGTAAGTCTCAGTTTAATGATGTAAAGTGTTTTTCTGATAACAGATTAAGAATTAAGTATTCATGTATGAACGCGAGCTTATTTGCACGTCTCATATCGTTAAAATGAATTAATTTAATTATCATTTTAACAGGCTTAATCGTTAATTAATTAAAGAAGATTCGAATTCATCTCGACGAGAATAATGATTTATTATATTAACAGATTCGTTACGCGTATTGTAATAAAAAGATGAACGCGCTAGTTATCAGACTCAAATTGTTAAATTTAAATCTTGTATTAAGACATGAACACGTTAATTTTAATGTTATATGTGTAATCACGATAAACACGTACAAGACTCGCGTTATAAAATTAATGAAAAACTAATTCATTTCTTTAAAAGTAAGTTCTAGAACAAGATAACGATCGTTTACATGACAGCTCTTCACTTTAAGATGAGATCGACTGATCGCAGATGAGACGCATAAAGAGATGATTAAAATAATTAAAATCATTAATTTGTTTAAAATCATAAATGAAAAATCTCGCAAGTAATTTATTACAGATACACTCTTCGAATCATCTCTTAAACAAATAACGTCATGAATAAACACGCTGATGATAAACTCGATAATGAATTAACAAATATTAAAATGAAAAGAAAAAGAAGCTCATTAAGTTAAATTTCTGCACTGTACTTTCGAAAAACTGAATGAGATGAATAAAACACATACGAAAATCGTTAAAGATTAAGAGCTAGATAATTAAATTATGAAGACGTATATTAAACAGTTAAAGATCGTGTGCGACACATTATGATTACGACGTGACGTTAATTAATTAAAGTTTTTTAATTCTTTTCTTATAAATGTGATATCGAATAAGCATTAACATATTAATTACGAGCTTTCATTAAGATTTAACGAACTTGTTAATTTCTCAGTAATAATAATCATTAAACAACTTTAAAAGACAAGAAATGAGAATTAAAAAGAGTGAAAGATAAATAACTACGTTAAAAACGAGTTCGAAATTAACATTAATAACTGAAAATGTTTGTTAAACGTTAACGATCTCATAACTTAAAATTACGATGCTTTAAACGAGCGAGTAATATTTATTTCGCTTTTATTACATCACTATCATAAATCATTAAAAGAGATAGACGAAAGGCTATAAATAAGAAAAGTGCGCTTTTCTTAAAGATTATAAGTCTCGAAGTTCGAGTCATTTACATAAAAATGTGCACTTAAACGTTTTCTTATACTTGTTAAACGTTTACACATTATAAATGATTCGAAGATGAACGTAATTAATGAAGATATGAAATATAAAAGTATATAAATGTTTTCTTAAAGAAGAGAAGAAGCGCCGTTAACGCATGAAAAGAACGCGTAATACTTTATATATATCATACTTTAGTTTAAATGTTAACTTAACTTTTAATGTTCGAAACTTAAATGTTAGCTCGCTCATTTGCGATTTTACATTAACTTAAATAATTCACGTTTAATAATGATAACTTAATTAAAGCTCATTATCGCGAATATAAAAGTTATAATCTGTAAAGTTTAATCTTACGAAAGTTCTTTGTAAAGATTA
>JAABUO010009049.1_pt1 | contig 11183 bp, 14 predicted proteins | sample 5559291 | NCBI WGS metagenome assembly JAABUO01 (sample SAMN10711878, study PRJNA513372) | rock metagenome | isolation source: Antarctica rocks | place: Antarctica: Victoria Land, Finger Mt sud | reverse complement strand
AGCATGCCCTCCGCGGCCGCGCGCGCGCGCTCCTTTATGACCTCGGCCGCCGCGTCGTCCTCCAGCCGCACGCGCTGCTGCGTGGCGCGCACCTCCGCGAGCGCGGCGCGGTCCGCCTGCGCGGGGGCGCCGCAAGTCAGGGTCTCGCCAGGGCTCTGGTGCGAGCACGCTGCGCGCCCTGCACGCCGCGTGGGCGTGCTGGCACTGCTGCAGCGGCGCCCGCCGCCGCCCGGCGCCCGCCGCCCTGGCAGCAGGGCTGTGTGGCCGGCCAGGCGGCGCCCGGCGCGCCGCGCACTCGCCAAGCGGCGCGCGGGGCGCGCACCGGCAGGCCGCCGGCGCGCGCGTCGAGCAGGCTGCGGAAGAGCGCCCGGGCGTTGTCGCGGCGCGCGATGTACAGCTGCGCGTCGCTCATGCCAAACACGCGCCGCCAGGGCAGCAGGAAGGCCGCCTTCTGGTCGCCGAATACGAGCGCGGAGACATAGACCAGCTTCTGCAGCGCGCGCCGCTGCTCCACGTCCGCGCCGCGCGTCCCGGCCTCCAGGCGGCTGCGCATGAGCCGCCGGCCGGCGTCGATGTGCACGGGCGCCGCGTCCTCATCCGCCAGGCCCAGCGCGTCCTTGAACGCGCGGATGCGGTCCGCCTCGTCGCCCCTGCGCCGCCACGCGACCAGCGCTGACTCAGCTGAATAGCGGTGGCGCGGGCGCCGCGCCCGGGCGCCGTGGTGTCCGCGCCGCAGCGGCGCCTTTCCAGGGCCTTGAAATTGCACACACCGCCTGGAGAGGTGGGCGCCGCAGCGGAGGCCCCACAGCATGCAGGCGCGGGCTCGCTGCACAAGCAGGGCCGCTGGCCGCCTGTGAAGTACATGCGGCGCGCTCGCGAGCGCCCCAGGCACACGGGAAGGACCTGAGGGTAGGCACCTGCGCATTGACATTGATGAGTGCGGGCAGAGCCGGACGTTTAGGATGGGGCGCGGGCGCACCGCAGGGGCGCGTCGCCGGGCGGCAGGACGGCCTGCAGGTACGCATCGTACGCCGCCTTGAGCTCGCCGACGAGCGCGACGCCAAAGTCGACGCCCAGCCGGTCCGCCAGCGCGGCCACGTCGGCGCGCTGTAGGGCCGCTGGATCCTGCCCGGCCAGCAGGTTGTGCAGCACGGTGCCCGCCGCCGCCACGCGCTCCTCCTGCAGGCGCCGCGCGGCCGCGCCGCCCGCCACCGCGCCCACCACCGCGCCAGCCGCGCGGCCCGCGCCGCGCATATTGCCTGCCGCGCGCTGGCTCTCGAAGTGAGACGCAAACGCACGTGCATGCCCCCAACAGTCCTCCTCTTGCAGCCTCGTGCGCTGCTATGACCCGCAGCTGCTCCTGCAGGCCCAGCGCAGCCGCGCCCGCCACGGCGCCCGCCAGGGGGCCTCACACGCGCCGTCGGCGCCTGCACGCCTGGCTGGCTGCTATGATGCGCCCATGGTTTGTCTCGCTCTGTCCGGGCGGCGCCGTGCAGCCCGCCGCCTACCCGACTCTCCGCCAGCCACACTCCCTGCGCCACAAGGCCGCTGCCAGAGGGCGGCCACGTTCCTGCTCGTACGGCGCGGGGCGGGAGGCGCACCCGGGGCGCGCGCGCCGGCTGCATAGCCCAGCCCGGCGGTCGTGGCCACCATCACCAGCGCGCCGGCGAACAGCGCGGCCTTGGGCAGGCCGGCCAGCACCTTCTGTACGCCCTCCAGCTCCCGCTGCTCCATGAACGGCTTCTGCAAGGGAACCGAGCCGAACAGCTCGCGCACGGGACAACATGCAAATAAGCAGCTTCACCCGCACCTGTCCCGTCCTTGCACTGCAAGGCCTGCAGGAAAGCAGGTCAGAGAGCAGCAAACACAGTCCTGGGCGCACTGCATGCGCCTCGTCATGTGCTCCGGCCGTTGCCGCGGCTGCTCGCCGGCAACAAAAGCGTTGCCGGCGTATGCAGCCGCGTGGCAATACGTGGGACACTGCCGCTGCACGCTGGCTGCCATGCAACAAGTGCAAGCTGCCCGCTCGGGGTGCATGCAAAACGCACGCATGTGCGCAGTGCGCCGTGCGGCCCTGTCCGCCGCACAGGGCTTGTGGCAGCATCATCTGGAGAGCTGGCTTCACCACATTGCGCACACAGTCATCAACTATGTTGGGGGGCTTGCGCAGCCAGCGCCTATCCTGGAGTCCTGAACCCTTCACCAGGCTCAAAGGGTCAGCCTGGCACCGCCAAGAGTTGCTGACAGTGACGGACGTTGTTCCCGGTTCTTTCTGGAGGCGGGTAGAGCTCAGACCTGTTCTCTTCCACCCGTTGCAGCAAGATGCGCACTGTTTTCAGCCAAGCGCCGTGCATCAGGGTGAGCGCCTTTAACGGCCATGCTTTGAGGCAGCCTGGGGCGGGCCGCTTTTGCGGGCAGGCGGTTCGGGTGCGGGTGACGCAGCGGCGGGGCGGCCTGCTTGTGCGCGCGGTGGAGACAGAGAAGAAGCCTGACACAAAAGACAAGGAGAAGGCAGACCGCCTCGTACGAGGTGCGCGCACATAGCGTGCTTGTAGCGCAGCTGCCCGTGCCCCTCTCTGCTGCAGCTGCCTCAAGCACGCAGCGACCCTGCTCAGAGCTGCAGTGGTGGCCGTGCCCCTCTCTGCTGCAGCTGCCTCAAGCACGCAGCGACCCTGCTCAGAGCTGCAGTGGTGGCCGAGTGGCACACTACTCAGCTTTGCGGTGTCCCAGCTCCCCCGCCAGCCCTTGCCCGCCGTGACAGGGCTGGACAAGGCGACGGCGCAGAAGATCCTCAAAGTCTGGGAGGAGACGGGGGCGGGCAGCTCGCCGGACGCGCTGCGCAAGATGCTTATCAACCGCTCGATCCGCACGCTGGGCACGGTCTTGCTGCAGGTTGGGCTGGACACTGGTCCGCCCTCCGCTTTGCCAGCTCCGCTGTGCAGCTCCCGGCGCCAGCCTTTGCCCGACGTGTTGATGGTCGCTCGGCTGTGCGTGCAGGCGCGTCCTGGGGCGCCTTCACCACGGCCAGGTACATCGCGAGCGGCGGCGACTTCTTCGGCAAGATCGCCGTGGAGTACCTGGCCTATGCGCTGGGGCTCTACTTTGGCGTCGGTGCGTCGAGTCCCACCCTCGGCTGCGTCGGCTGCCAGAGGCGGAGCGGCGCCACTAATAGGGATAGGGTATAGGGATACGTATACCCTAGCCCTAACCGCATGTGGCATGAGTCGCAGGCGTGGTGCTGGACGCGTTCCTGCTGGGCGCGACCGGCTATGCGGCGTTCCAGTACTCCACCAACGCGGAGGCCTTCCTGCAGGCCGTGCGCCAGGCGTGCCCTGGCCTGCGACGTCGCTCGAGGGCCCAGAATGTCTGCTGGCGGCGCGCACTGCCGTGAGTCAGCGGAGCCGTTGCAAGTCCGTGTCAGGGGTGAGGTTGTTTGCGAAGTTCAGAGCACGCCCGGTGAGCGCAGGTGGCCGGCACCAAGTCCCAGACCGGGCTGGCGGTGGCGGACAAGGCGCAGAGCGCGGTAAACCTCGTCAAGGTCATCAATGCGCTGAACAAGATCTCGGACATGCTCAAGGCGCGCCCCCGCCCTGCGCAAAGCGCCGCACCTGCGGCCGCCGCCCGCGCTGCAGGCGCAGTGCCAGGCTCGCCGGCTAGGCGGCAGGCCCCGCTGGCTGCGCTGATGCTCAGGCCGGACTCCCGTGTACGCTGGACTCGCTCATGCCCTCATCACCGCCTGCCACTGTCACGCATCCTCAGCAACGGCCTGCCATCCCGGTGTTGAGTTGGACCAACAGGCAGGCTCTGAGCTGCCTGGCTGACCCTGGGGGTGGGGACGCGGGCCGCAGGATGAGGCCGGCAGCGCCGGCGGCAGGCGGCAGAGCCCGCTGAAGAGCCTGAGCGCGTTCCTGACGCTGCAAAAGGCGGAGGCGGGCGGCTTCGACGCCGGCAAGTACGGCCTGAGCAACGACCAGGCGGCCGAGATCGCCACCGTGTTCAGCAGGCGCGGCCTTTTCCAAGAGCGCGCAGCACGCGTGTGGCGACCTGGAGCGCACGCTGAGCCGAGGACAGCGCGTGTGCCTGTCGCGCGCTCGTGCGAGCACGCGACACGGTGGGCGCCAGCTATTCCAGGTGAGCACGGCATGGCGGCGCGCAGGTTCGACGAGAATGACGACATGGTGCTGGAGCCAATGGAGGTCCAGAGACTCATGTGCGCCCGCTCTGCGCCCCCCCCCGCAGCGGCGCCGCTGGCGGCGCCCTGCGCGGCTGCCATGCTCATGCGCATCGCATGAGCCACGCCTCGCGCGGGCTGGCCGCGCCTTGAATCCGCCAGTGACGGGCCCCTTGCGCTCTGCGGCCGCTCAGTGCGCACGGCTGCTGCGCGCGCCGGCCGGGCGCTTGCGGCGCGTGACCCTGGCCGCGGGCGCGCAGCCGGCAAGAGGGCTTCGACTTCTCGGAGGACGAGGAGAAGAAGGCGGTGCAGATCCTGGACACGTCCGGCGACGGGCTCATCAGCTTCGAGGAGTTTGTGGACTGGTGGGTGAACAAGGTGCGCGCGCCCGCGCGCCGCCGGCCCCGCCTGCGGGTGTCGCTACGTGTGGCAACAAAGGGCACTCCATGCAGCGTAACCTCCTGTGCAAAAGCCCCTGCATGCCTGCATCCATGCGGCGTAAACTTCCTGCGCAAAGGCTTCTGGATGCCTGCATGGAGGGGCAAAGTATGCGTGCCACCTTGTGTGGCCCGCCCGGCGTCGCCCGCCACGCATCCGCTGCGGAAGCGTCGTCCAGACGCCCGCGAGCTGGCGCGTGCGCAGGTGGACCCCAGCAAGATGCAGACCAAGTCGTGAGCGCGCTGAGCGGGCGACGCATGCCCGACGGGGCGGGCGCAGCGCCGGGTGCTGAGCGCGTGCATGCCGAGCTCGTGACTGCTTACAAGCGTCCAGCGTCAGCTGTGTGCTGCGGTCTGCTTGAGGTCTGCTGAACAGCAACGTGTCTGTGCACGTGCCCAGGTCTGGGGCGGCATGACGGGCAGGCTAGCGGTGCATATGACGGGCAGGCTGGCGGTGCATGTCAAGCCAGAGTTCCAGACATTTGTGAACAGGTCTGCAAACACTTTGCAAGTCCGCCGCAGCACTGCTGGCATGCAATTGCTGGGCTTGCGCCCACGCCTGCTCCACACATGTTTGCATTCATGCATGGCTTCACTCAGGTATTCACTCAGGCACTCGAGCACGTGTTGGCATTCATGCATGCCTTCACACATGCCTTCACTCGGGCATGAGCCGACCAAGGAGCCTAGACCTCCAGCCGGGGCTGCTGCGCCGCGGTCTCCCGCTTCAGCTGCAGCAGGGACGCGGGCGGCTGGTACGCGGCCAGCCGGTCGATGAGCTCGCCCGCCGTCGCCGCCTCCAGCAGGATGCCGCGGTACGCGTCCCGGATGAAGCCCTCCGCCACGGCGTGCTCCACAAATGCGAGCAGGTGGTCGTAGTAGCCGGCGCCGCCGGCGCCGCGCACGTTGAGCACGCCCACCGGCTTGGTGTGCAGGCCCAGCTGCTGCCAGGTGACCACCTCCACCAGCTCCTCCAGCGTGCCAAAGCCGCCCGGCAGCGCGATAAAGGCGTCGGCCTTCGCCGCCATCAGCGCCTGCCGGCGCGCCGGCCGCCTTGCGAGCTGCCGCGCACCAGGCCGGAATGCTCTGCAGCTGACAGGCGCTCGTTGGCTGCACACGCACCCAGCAAGCCGGGCGTGGCGGGGGGAACGGGGGCCACGGCGCGGGGGCTCCGCACTTTGCGCGAGTGCATCGAGTCCACCACCCGCAGCGTCCCGATCGACGCCCTGACACCTCGCGCGGCGCCAGCGCCTCCGGGATGACGCCCAGGACCGCCTGAGCAAGGCACAAGCGCTCGGACAGCGGTGTGTGATGTATGAAACATCGGCAGGCCACAGCGTTGAGCCGGGCAGCGCACCTGCCCGCCGTCCTGACATGCCCGCGCTATCTCTCCCATCAGACCGCCGCTTCCTGCGAGCAGTGGGCCTTATCACTCTGCTTGGCAGTTGACGGCCAACACAAGCCACGCGGTTGCACATGACGCGCACCGCCGCCATAGACGAGGCCAATATTTCTCCTGGCCATCTCTGCTCCCAGGTCGCGCGCCGCTTGCATGTACTCAGGTCTGCTGCCAGCGTTGAAGCCGCAGAACACGGCTATTGTCCTGATGGCGTTACGAGGTGCGCCGCCGGCGGGCAGTGCTGTGGGGGGCATGGGCCAAGGGCTGTGGGGCACCGCCGCAAGCGCTGATCTGCTCAGGTGCACGGCCAGCTCTGCCAGAAGTCACAAGTGAACATACTTTGACACTGTGAGCTGGCCCCAGGCGGTCCAGAGCCAGGGCGTATGACAGACTCTGCATGCGTTTGCTTACAGCATCCCATGCGTGGACATACCGGCCCTGCAACACTCATGCAACCTAAGCAGCAAAGCCCCGCTAACCAGGCCACCTAAAACGCGAGCGCTCTGCGCCGGCGGGCGCCGCCTCACGCGGGCGTGACGGGGTTGCCCTGGTCGTACTGCCGCCGCGTCTCCGGGTTACGCAGCACCTCGTACGCCGCCTTGAGCTTGTCGAAGCGCTCGCGCGCGGCCTTCTGCTGCGCCAGGTCGGCGTCCTGGCGCAGCGCGCGTCCGCCGTCAGCGCAAGCGGCAAGCCGCCCGCGCTCGCCGCTCGCGCCGCTGCTCCAGCCAGGCGCGCTGGGCTGCACTCGCGGGCCTGGCACTGCGCGGCAGGGTGCCGCGGGCCGGGGACGCGCGCGCGCACGCCCCTGCTGCGGCACGCAGCGCCAGAGCGGCGCGGCCGCGCGACAGAGTCTCTGACGACGCCCCGCGTCGAAGCGCCGGCGCAGCGCCGTGCCGGGCGGGCAGGCAACCGGCAGGCGCCCCGGCCGCGCGCCTTCTGGCGGTCGGGGTGCCAGAGCAGCGCGGCCTCGCGGAAGGCGCGCTTGATGTCGGCCTCGCTGACCGCGCGCCCGCTCGCGTCCAGGCCCAGGCGGCCGTAGTAGCCGAGGAAGTCAGGCCGGCCGCCGGCCGCTGCGTGCGCGTACACCGTGCCCGCGCCCGCCGCCCAGCGCGCGTGGTGGCCGCCGTGGCCCCAGCGCTGCTGCCGCCGCGCCTCCGTCTCCTCCTGCGCCGTTTGATAGGAGTAATCTACCCCTGCCTCACTGCGGGCGCCTCGCAGGGCGCTAAAAATGCGCAGCGCGGCGGCTGACACCGGCAGCAGGTGGGCGCCAGAAATTACTGCAGCCAGCAGGGGACGCTTCCAGAGCGCTGCCCGTGCACCCGCCGCAGCTCGAGCGTGTCCCTGGCGCGGCGGAGCGGATGGCGACGATCGGGCGGGCGGGCGGGCGGGCGGCGCACGTCCACGCGCTGCCGCGCGGCGGCGGCGGCGGCGTCCGCGCGCGCGCGCACGCGCGCGCCGTGCCGCAGTATCTGCCCGCGCCACAGTCGCTCGGCCCAGCGCCGCCGCTTGCCCGCGTCCCACGACCACTTGTCGGCCTCCTCCCAGCGCCGCCACTCGGTGCTGATGCGCGCCGCCTGCGGTCGCACCGCGCGTTGAAAACCCTTCCCAGCTGCGGTCGTGCAGCCGCGGCTGCGTCGCGGCCCCCGCTCGCCCGGAGAGTGCCGCATGCGCTCTCAGCACAACAGGCAGGAGAGCGCTGCGTGCGCATCGCAGCACGTTGCGGGCACGCTGCACGCGTAGCATGTAGGTCAGTAGCGGCAGGCACGCTGGGCCATGAACAGCGCCTCCCCCGGCCCACGCGCAGCGGCTCGGGCTTCCGCTCCAGCCGCCCGGTGTGCGTCTCTCTCTGCGCATCTGGCCAGCCTGCCACGGAGCACCGACGTGTGTTCCGCTCGCCGCATGCCCTGTTGCTACCCTAGGCCCCATCGCCGCTCGCCGCACGCCCTGTGGCTACCCTAGGCCCCACGAGGCTACCCTAGGCCACGCGGGCGGCACCTCCTGCTCGTCGTCGGCGGCGTCCAGCGAGCCCAGGCTGCTGGCCATGAAGCGCTCGTAGTCCTGCTCCTCGTCGCGCAGGCGCGCCTCCTCCTCGCTGCCGCGCTGCAGCTGCGTCGACATGCGCGCCGCCAGGCCTGCGCAACGCACGGCGCCGCAAGCCGTCACGGGTATGCTGCGTGCAGATGCGACAGATTCCTACGGCCATGCACACGTGCAGCCGCGCTGCGACTGCGCACGCTGGAAAGCAGGCGGGTCGCCGGACCTGCACGCATGGCCCATGTTCCATTGCTGTTCCAGGCCCTTTCATAAGCAGACCCATCCCCTGATGTGTGGGCAGCCGGCGCGTGCACGGCGCCAACCCCTCCCCTGTCAGGCCCACAGCGCGTGTCGCCCTGCCGCGATCGCTACCTACTCGTCTCGGCAGTGCGCAACGTTACACCGGCGTGGCTCGTCCACCCTCCCTCGGGGTGGCAGCCGGCCGCCCGTGTGACACAGCCAAGGGCGCTCGCGCACGCGCGGCCGTCCGAGGGCGGGCCGCACCGGCCGCGGCGCACACGACGCAGAGCGTGAGCGCGGACGTGGGCGACAGCAGCGCGGACGGCCCGCCCAGGCCGGCCAGCCCCACGCCCGCGGCCGCCACGCCCAGCGCCGCCATCGACGCCGCCGCCGCAAGCTGCACCTGCGCGCGCGGGCGCGCGGCGCCGTCGGCGCCGCGCGCCCTGATGCCACACCGCAAGGCGGGACGCCGCCCCTGCGGCACGGCAGTGGCGGTGGTGCGTCAGGCACGCCCTGTCCGTGCAGCTTGCGAGCGCGCGGCACTGACGCAGGTAGGCCGGCAAAGCCTGCAGCCTGTTCTTGGTTCAGCGCCCCTCCTGCAGGCTTGCACACCGCACAGGCAGGGTCCCCTCGTGCCCGCTCCACGCGGGCGTGCGCGCGGGCGTGCAGCAGCGCGCGCGCCTTGCGCGGGCTGAAGTGGCGCTCGGCGGCCACGCTGGCGGTGTCCATGCCCGATACGATGGCCTGGAAGCGCTGCGGCTTGCGCTCGTTGTGCACGTTGATCTGCGCGCGCGCGCCGCGCGTGAGCCGCCGCCCTATTGGGGAATGGGCCTTGAAGGCGTTTCTTTTGTAAAATCTGGGACGCGCTTCTGGCAGGGGCGCTCCCATGGGGCAGCAGCAGCACCAGCCGCTGCGAGCGCCGCACCAGCAAGGCGGCCCGAGGCGCGGCCCGGCAGGGCTGCGCGGATAGGGCTAGGGTAGTGCACGGCCGCGGCGCGCCTGCTCGCCGAACGCGTAGTCGGCGACGTAGGCTGGCAGGTACATGAGCCGCGCGCGCCGCTTCAGGCTCTTCAGGCGCACCTGCCGCCGCGCGGGCGGCCTCGGCGCGCCGCCGCGGCCGGCAGTGCCTGGGATGGGGCTTGCTCAGTGCCGCAGGGGCTCCGAATGCCGCGCCTGCTTCCACGGCGCAGGGCGGCGGCCCGCACTCGCACGCCGGCCGGAGCGCCTACTGTTAGGGTATGTCAGAGCTCAGGACCAAAACGGCAGGCGGCCCCGCGCGGAGCGGGCGCGGCAGCGGCGCGGCGGCGGGCGCGCGCGCCTTCACGTCGCGCACGCCCTCGCACGCGGTCTCGCGCCGCAGCAGCGCCTCGGCCTCGCCGGCCTCCAGGCGGCGCACGTTGCGCACGGCGAGCTCCCAGGCGACCGCCTGCCGCATGCCGGCCGCGTCCAGCGCCACGTCGTCGTCCACCTCCTTGCCGCACGCCCAGCCCGCGTCCAGCGCGACCTGCGGTCAGGGTATGTAACCCTAAGCGCAGCTGAGCCGGCCGCGCGGCGCCCACCAGGTTGCGCGGCGCAGCCGCAGGCCTCCCCGCCGCTCGGCCAGCCTCCAACGGCACAAGCCCCACCCTTGGGTGGGTCGCTGCCTGTGCCTGGTGGGCGGCGACACACGCGCTGGGGTGTCCTTGGTGGGCAGTGATATACGCGCATGCTGACCCGGCGCGTTGGCCCGCGCTGCCGCAGGCTCGGACGGGAGCCCGCCCCCCCCTCACGGTGCAGCCTGCCTGCTGGCCGCACGCCAGCGTGCGGCCTGACAAGCAGCGAGAACGGCACGCTTTCGCAGGCAGCTGGTGGCTGCACCCGCCGGCCCTGTCTTGCTGCCCTCTCCGCCTCTGCCACGCATGCAGCGGCACCAGAGGGCCGGGGCCGCCAGGAAAGGCACGTATAGGGTTAGGGCAGGCGGGGCGCGCCCGCCCGAGCGCCTCCTCCGGCTTCAGCGGCCGGCTGCGCGCCAGGATGCCCGGCACCTTGACCGCCTCCGTCAGGTCGCGCCGCAGCGTGTACGAGGCGCACACCTGCGCGGCCGGCAGCGCCGCGTCGCCCGCGGCCCCGCCCCGCCGCTGAGCGCCGCCGCCCCGCCGCTGAGCGCCGCCGGTGGCGCACAGCTTCCCGGGTGGCTGCCAGGGCGAGCGCGCCCCACAGCGCTGCCAATGGCCCGGCTGGCGCAAGCCTGCAGCAGCATTTGCCGCAGTGTGCACGCCGCGGGCGCCTGCCGGCCCTTCCGCGCACCCTCCTTGCGGCAGAGGAGCCCGCGCTCCCCAGCACGCTCCCCTGCGCAGCTCAAGAGCTGCACACACACTCGCACAACTGCCGGCCGGCACGCCGGCAGCGGCTGCCGCCCCCGTCCATGCGGGGGCGCGCCCGCCCCGGCGCCAGCGCGAAGCAGTGGGGCAGCCGCCGCCCGGGGGACTCGGGGTCTGCTGCGGGGCGCGGGCGGCCGCGCCTGCATGCACGACAGCGTCCAGGGGTACTCGCGGTACGCGCGCGTGCGCCAGTGCGTCTCCTTCCACGTCAGCGTCTTGTGGTCCAGCGGGTAGCCCAGCAGCCCTGCCCAGAGGTGGACAGCACAATGCATCAAGAGGGCTGTGGGCTGCTTGTTTAGGCTAACAGCACTCCTGGTTAAGCAGCGTCGCTTGCTGCCCACCCAGAACAGCTCGCCGGCCGGGACCCCGACGCGCGCTCCCGGCCCGGCGCGCTCTGCACCGGACTTCTGACGGACACAGCGGCCGCCGGCGGGGCGCACCGGTGAACTCCACCTGGAACGCCGCCTCGAACAGCCAGAAGGGCAGCAGCAGCGCGCGCATCTCCGTGTGCCCGCGCCGCAGCACGCGGCCCGGCGCGAGCC
>JAABUO010009048.1_pt1 | contig 11189 bp, 11 predicted proteins | sample 5559291 | NCBI WGS metagenome assembly JAABUO01 (sample SAMN10711878, study PRJNA513372) | rock metagenome | isolation source: Antarctica rocks | place: Antarctica: Victoria Land, Finger Mt sud | reverse complement strand
AATGATGCCTTCTTGTCTTCAGAGCTCATGGAGTCTGTGACCACCTGGTATAGCACTTCTCTCTTCTGTAGATCATCGCTTGGCAGATATACTCCCCATATGGTCAAGCAGTCACTTCCAGGTGGTTTTAATCCTCAGAGTCTTCAAGTGTGACTCGGCTGCAGGGTTGTTGTGATCGATCAGCTCTACCGAGTTCTGGCTTGTCAGAGATTTGTGCACCGCTATTGCCACTCCTCCAGATCCAGTTCTACAATGGCCGCTGGCATTGCCCTTGACGCAGCTGTGGAACAGTGTATATTCTGGTAGGTATTCCTGGAAGAACACTCTGTCTTGCCTTGCATCAAGCAGCTTGGTCTCTGTCAGCACAATAATCCATGGCTTCCTCTGTTGTGCAATTTGCATCAGCTCATCTGGCACAGTGGTGGAGCCCATGACATTCCATGTCAGTACTGTCAAAGTGTTACAGCAGGGGGTGTATGCACCTGCTACCTTCCTCTTCTTCTCCTGTGTGGTAGCAGGCTTCTTGTTCGTGTGGCTTGTCATACCGGCCCTACAGGTTTTCGATAGTGTGCTTGCTTGTCTCGCCTTGCGTGCTTTCTTGGTAGTGTCCAAGCTTATGCTGCAGTCTGAGTCAATCTTTTCTTGTTGCATATGAATTTCTTTGTCAACAGTAACGTTGTCCTTGGCTGGTGGCTTTTGGAGTACTGTCGGGCTTCTCATACTGACTGTATTTTCAGGTGCTAGCTGCTGCTTTGCTGCATTTTCTTTAAGGGTTGCATTAGCAAAGCATGCCTGTATGCTACCTGACTTATGGGCGTGTCTGCTGTGATCGGGGGGGGGCAACTTGCAGCTTGCTGTACTGCTAGTTGTGTTGTGCTGCATGCCAACATCATTTCTGTCATAATGCACCTTGCCTGTGTTTTTGGTGTTGCTTTTTCCTTGCAGCCAGGACAGCAGTCTTCCTGCGCTTGCTGTATGTGTCGACTTTGGTTTCTTGTGTATCTTCCCATGCATTCTCGTGCTGGTGTGCAGGCTGGACAGCGAGTTACCCAAGGTGCGGTGGAGCCTGGTTGTTGCTACCTTTTTAGATTGTGTGCGTCCATTTCCTGTTGCTTGGATGTCTGGGCTGTCAGGTACTTCCATGGGCCTCTGAGCGTGCGTTTGCCATCTGCTTGCTGCTATGCTTCTGGATATGCAAAGCCATTTCTAGAATTTTGCATTACCCTGTTTGCCACTTGCATGACAGCATGATAATGCTCCCTAAGATCTTGTCCAGCTGGAATGGTCCTGTTGTTGTCCTGAAACCACGACTCAAAGGTGTTTGTCACTTCATTTTGGCTCCAGTATTGCATCCATTTCTCCTGTATCCATATTGCCCGTATGCCACAGTTCCATGTGTCTCCCCTCTGTTGCAGTCTTGTAGTCCACTCTTTGTACTGCCACCTCCCTGGTTGCTGCGTTTTGATTGCTGCTATGATGTCTTGCAGGAAGCCACTGCCAAAAGGGTCAACGTAAGCAACAGTTTGTGACCTAGCATCAGTCAGAATGATTCGCCAGTGAATTCCATCCCCCACAACAATGGCTGGGCTGGGTCCATCCCTGGAAAGCGTCTTTCTGAGTGTTCCTGCAATATCAGATTGGCTGGTCATAGACACATGCCCACTAGCTTCCGTTACTTTGAACAGCAGTTCATTGTGTTGCACTACTGAATGGATTACGCCTGTCATGTTTTGGTGCTTTGCGTTTGGGTATTGCATATGTAGTAGGTAGAGTGTGCAGTGCATGATATGATTGTTGCTAAGCCATTCTGTTGTAGTTGAAAATGGAAGATATGTTTCGTTGTCTGCTTCGTTATGTCCTTGTTTTTCGGATTTCTGCCCACCCCCCCAGTATATGCATGCACTCTTAGTTGCTTTATCTTGCATGCGCCTCTCACTTTGCCATGAGATCAAGGCTGCATCATGTGGCATAGGCTGCATGTCTGTAGATTCTGTTTTCTGCTGTCTTAGTTTTAGCTGCATCAGGCGTGGTGCGAGTGTGCAACATGGTGCAAGTTTGCAGCATGTATGTCTGGTCGTATCGCCCAGACAGCTACATGACCAATGTATAAATTGGTGTTGTTCTTGCTGTCAATTGTTTCTACTGAACCACGCAAAAGCAGAGGTGTATGCAGGTCTATATAGGTCCATATATGCCTATCGATGACTGCACAGTACCGACGTTAAGTGTGGACATGTCTTTCACCCTTGCATCTGGCTCACACCCCCCTGCATCGAACAATTTGCACAGTGAGCTTCTGTTCATTGTACAATGCTACGATGCTAGTCAGCATAATGGCAGTTTACAGGCTGTTGAACATCAAGGTCAAGGCCAAGACCAGCTATGACATATACCTGGCATACTTTGACAAGCTTGATGCCGCACTGAGAGAGAGGAGCAAGACCAATCTTCCTAGCAAGCGCCAGGTTGCAGGCTTTGTCACTCATACAGAGCTCCAGCTGGTCAGGAAGAAGCTTCCAATCGGATCCAAAGAGAGCTTGTTTCTGAGCTTCTATGGAGGATGCATCCCACCTGTAAGAAACGACTTGCACTCAGCTTTCGTACACATGTTAAAGTGCAAAGAAGGTGAGGCAATGAATGCAGTCGTGACTAGCATAACACCAAAATGCATTCTGTTGCCCTATGACACAAACAAGGAGGGTGCCTTGATACTCAGAGAATTCAAAACACAGGATAGAAGCAACCCTAAGCTGTATAGTCGAGGACTTGGACTGGAACTATCTGAAGAAGTATGAGCCAGCTTGCGACAGCATCCAAAGATTATTTGTTCACAGAAGCAAGAAGCTGCAAGCCCTACACACACACTGGTTTTCAGCAATATGCCTCAAGAACCTTGAGAGCACTTTTTGGCAAACCATGCACATTACCGTAGTGCTTTTCATGTTGGTCGATCAAATAAATAATCCAAAAAACGGCTACCCCCTTTCAAAACCATAAGTTTAATTATTCATGCTCTCATCCCACTTTAAAAAATGGATAATGAAACAAAATTGCGGCTTTGAGTGCAGAAAGTCATGCTACTGTTAATGCGCACGCTCTGGGCTTTTGCAGCGGTCCTGCGACCCGATTGACTCGAGCACTCGAAAGCAGACCAGTTTGCTGCTTCCAAGACGCCGTGAACCCGAGGCTTCTGCCTGTTTTTGGTCCAAGTAAGCTGCGTGTATATGGTCCTCAGCGCTTTAATAAAGTAAAGCCTGGCAGGCCAACAAAGTTGGCACTTGCAGTGCAGCTGATTGTAATTTTTTGCAACCTTCAACAGCAGCCGACCTGTGTTAAAAACATTATTTGCAGTGCCGACCCTTGTTAAAAGTATACGATTAAAGTTTTAATCATTAAACTGCGCAAAAGGTCTTTTGCAATATTTCGGAGGCCCCCTAGGGTCGCGCAGACCAACATTAAAAGCACTACGGTAACTCTGTTGAGGCATTCATACATCTCACACATGCTTGCATATGGGCAACTAAGCATCAAAGACACAGAGGAGCTTGCCCGAGACGTGTGTCATTCAGAGACACAAGCCCAGTACCAATTCATTTCACATCGATGAAAAGGGCCTGAGTCACCGACACAACAAAACTGAGTCACCAACAGAAGAGACTAGTCAACAATCAGGGGCGTAGCCTGCACTCATTTGTTAATGAATTGAGGCTTGGAGTCAATTTGTCCATGATTGGGAGCTGAACCCAACTTTGAGAGAACATCAGCTCATTGAGGACTCACACATATGTGGATGACGAGGAAATGATTTCAATTTTGTCAAATTAGCAACTAGCTGAGAACTGCTGAAGACTCAGGAAAACATTGGATGATTGGGACTTGGAATTGTCTTTGAGAGATCAGCAGTTCATTGATCACCTCTCAAAAGTCGATGATTGGGACTTGGACTCACCTTTGAGAATCAGCAGCTGCCTGCTGACGCCGTCAGCTTCTGGGCACCTTCCTACCGACTGTGGGCAGCACCTAGCCAATCCTCTGCCATGGCATTGGCATGAACACCCAGCATGGACCAGTACATGTATGGGCAAAGACAACACTGCGGCATTCACTCGTAACACTTGTGGATTACTTTTTCAGCTTGGCAAGCATTTAGTCAGGCAATTGCTTGCAGCTGAGGACCTAGCCGTAACCTGTGAAAGCTCATTCAAGCAAAACATGACAAGTCATCGATCGATAACTTCAAAAGTGCTTGACAGCTGTCAGATTTTTTTGCAGAGGGATGAAGAACAAACCCCTCTCATCTGTCGAGAAAAGAGTCACTGAATAGCTTACAGCCAGTTGAGCCAGTTGAGAACAAGGTGTACGTCGCATCATCACTGTTTGAATGTGCAATGTGAAAACCAGTAAGGTTGCTCTATGCGCAATGCTGACCTCTGCAAATGATTCTAGCTTACTGCTTCACAGGCAACATGATAATGTGTGCCTTTCCCAAACAGCCAGCCCTTTGTGCCAATGTTGACCAACAGAGGACAAGATGAAAGTATAATTGGGCAAAGTCATTAGCACAGATTGCTGAGTCACAGCCATCAGTGCCTGGTCAGTTCTGCATGTATGACGGTGAATGTATATTCAGCACCGTTTCAAGCTCCAAAAGCATTGCCAAGAACAGCAACAGCACCTTGACCAAATCCTCCTGAAACAATGGCATCTAAAGACTCCTCAACTTGACCCAACCTACCCTTCAAGTCTGTTTTCATGCGTTCCAAGCGCTCTCTAGCCACATTAGCAATCTCCACGTGAAGCCCTACCAATTTGCCATCTTTCAGCAACAAGGCAGCCCCCGAGTCCCCAGCAAATGCCGTGCAAATGTAGAACAGATGATGCCCATGAGGACTTGTGGTAACGTCAGATGCAGGGCAAAATCCCAGCCTTCTTTCAAACATGGGTGCATACTCTGCATTACCAATGCGGAAAGATGCAAGCACCAAGTCCCTGCCCCTCAAGTTGTTGGAGTCAGTCAATGCAATGAACGGGTGATCCATGGCAGCCTCCAAGATAGCAAAATCAAGCTCTCCCCTACGCTTTGCCAGTGTCACCAGGGACTTCATCCCAGTCTCTGCAAGTGAGACAAAATTAGGAATGCAGCCCACACATGATGACAGGGTCATTCAATGAGTACAATGGGCCTTCAAATCCCCTTCACTTTACATTTTGAGGCACACGGCACCCATGTTTCATGTTGAAACACAAACAATGACTGCTCACATAGTTAAGCGTACCAAAGGCATACCTGGAAAGCTGACGGTCACCTGGGTCCCAATTTGCCATGCCTCAGGAAAGTTGTGATCAGCTGTCACCCATTCCCACCCCGTCAGAGTCTTGATTTGCATGCAACTGCTCTTCAATAATGAACACAGCTGAAGCCACTTGTCGTTGGACATGAGGAGATATGAAGAAATCTGACTGCTCTGCAACACAAAAGCAACCGGGTCAGCCTTGACAACTCAAGAAAGTAAAGTCACCTGCTGCTATGTAGAGGCGTTCCAGCAAGGTATGCAATCAGTGACAAATCCTCAACCAATGCAGTTGAATCTGATGCAGATGTCTCAAGTGACAGTCCAATTTAGCTGATTCTGCTGTACTGCTTTGTGACAACGCCTTCTCGATATGCTGTGAAATCAACAGCAAACCCTCACAGAAAAGGTTAGGAGGCCAAATTCAAGCTGTGCACATGACTTGCAGACATCTATTTACGTGGCATGCAGCATTTTAAAGACAGTCAGCAGGTTCAGCATGAACAGACACAACTGACCGTCCTATAGATCCCAAAATATTCAGCAACGGTTGTCACACCTGCCGCTGCACGCTGTTGCAGTAAGTCCTTCTCCCTCACTTGCTCCAGAGCCTTCTCTTTGGCCAACAGAAGCTTAAAGCATGAGTCTTTGACCGATCCAGGCTCTGCTTCGTCATACACTTGCTGAGCACGTGCTGCAGCAGCTTCAGCTTGTTCAATCTTCGAGTTGAGCTTTTTTTGTTCGTCAGACATCTACACCAACAACGGGGGACGTAAAGAAATACAGGACCAAGTACGTGACTGCAACAGCGCATCAGTCACTCAATACTCTGTGTACTCTCATACATTACCTATGTCAAAATAACCACGGCTAGAGGAAAGCCGCAATACGAGGACGCCTCTCAAAGGTAGCACAGCAGTGCGTACACTCTGACCAACCCACGCAACCAGATTCGACTGAGATGGTGCAGCTGCTTAGCACACGGGCACGGGATGTGCTTGAGACTTCGTAAGCAGCTGAAGAGCTGCAGTACAAGCTTGCCATTGCTAGTGTAATTGTCAGTGGTGAGTTGGCAGACACTGTGTTTTTGTGTGATTTTTGGCTGCAAGCCTGTACAGGGCTGCAGGCTAGAAGAAGAAGAAGGATTTTACATGCTTCTGCTGCAGCTGTTGTCTTACGGGACCATACTTGCTGTTGAGCGGCAGAGCTGATGCGGCAGCACCATGTCGAGAACCAGTAACGCATCTGTATGGTGCACTTGGTGACACAATATGCAGCCGTGACTAGACAGACACCGGCTGCTCAGAGCCATCTCGTCGGAAGCCCCTTGTGCCTGTCGAGCATCTGCGCCGACACACCCAGCTGCTACCAGAGCCTGCTTGAATCGAGGAATTACGTCTGGGACCCGTTCTTGCCGGTCTTCCTTGTCAACCGACAGAGTTCACTTCCGGCAAGCAGCCTGTCCATGCTGAAAGGTATGTGCACACGTTTAAGATTGCGTGCTGTGCGTTTTCTCCATAGAACGTTTTGACTGCAGTCTCTGCTTGAGAGATCATTGTCAAGTGATGGGAGGCACACAGACTTTTTGTCACCACTGTTGTGCCACAGGTTTGTAAGGTCTCTCAGGTGGGTGCTTGCCTAATCAGCAAGTCCACTGGCTTGGACCGCAGCAGCAGCCAACACTCCATTGAGACATGCTGTGCCGACCTAGGCCATAAGGTGCGTTGCAAGGTATGGAAGTTGTCCAGCACTTGCCAAACCTTGCAAAGCTTGTTGCTGTCTCGTCTCCTGCTGGAAGTTTTGAGCTGGTTTGTCCTACACTGCCTTTGTACACAGTAGCAACACTGCGACCTCACGCACTGCAGTGTTTGTATGTTCTGAAGCTTGCAGTGCTGTCAAGGTTCATGTACAATAAGATGTTTATTGGATATGTGCTGCTGTTGTAGGCATGGTTTTTGAGGCCAAGAATGAGCTTAAGCAGTACCTCAGTTCCATCAATCCGATGTATGCAAAATACACGGAATGTCTGTGGGCAAAGGAGGTCAATTCTGCTGCACAGCTTGGAAATGCTTCCGTGCCAGTCATGCATGCATGTGGTGTCGAAAACCCCGTTCATGCTGGCGATATCATTGCTCAGTCAAAGGCAACAGGCAAGTGGTCCTATTTCGCTGTAGTATTACCCCTGTTCATTTTCCAGCAAGTAGAAGAAGCTATGCAACTGCAAGTTGCTTTCGAGCTCATCTAGACCCTCAAACTTGTCTGGGAGATTGCTGTTTGCACCTCAGAGTACTGTCAGCATGGATATATGTCGAAGAGAGTGCACTGAAGATAACTGCAAAACAGCAAGCAGCAGGTACACACAGCTTCACTAGCATGTATGGTTTGCGTGCATATACAGCATTTGGGCTGTTCATTGCAAGCAGAGTCTCTGCAGATTCAAAGTTAGCTTCTGGCAACAGCCAGTCTTGTCTGCGGCTTGAGAGCTTCTGGTCTTAGTGTCTTTTAAGCATGCTAGCACAGCCCACTTCTTAGGAGTTTGCCCGTGCAAAGAGGTCTCAATTCTCAATTCTTCTTGTGCTTAGGCTTGACCCTCCAGTGGAGACACCAGCAGGTTGCTGTTGGTGATGATGGTTTGGAAGATGTGGGAGGCAGGATGACAAGAGTGCTTCTGGCAAGCACCGGCGAGTGCATTGAAGGATTCAGCAAGATGGGCTCACTGTCAGTTGCCGGCATGTTTTTGTTGATGGCGGCAACTTCTTAGATGCCACAGGCTGGGGAGAAGAGCTTGCATTTGTAGCCAGTTCACCACACGATGACATCGTTTTCTTGCAAGGTGAAGCTCAATACTCAAAAACAGCTGGCTCATGGTTAGCCTGTCAGTGTTGCGCAACACCATACGCGAGCAGATTCGTACAGTTGGTTTCCAGCAGGTTTATCTGATCTTAGTGGAAACAAGGACTACCGTTGTTGCACAGGTCCATCTGGCAAGCACTTTGACATGACTGAGAAAAGTCTGCAAATTGGTAGACCTGTCCTTCTGGCTGGTTTTCCGGCAGCAAGTGATCAGGACTTTCCAAGGCGGCCCGAGGGACAGCCCATGATCACTACTGGCAGCATATGTTGCTATGATAGGGATTTTGAGCTGGCAGCTGCTACATATCAAGGAGGTAGGTAAAGTGCCACTGCTGCTCTGAACAGCTGGGACTCGCTGCATAGGATTCTTTCGCCAATTTGCTATGAGCAATGCTTGTCTGTTGTTCCCAAGGCACACCTGTAATGTGTAATGGAGCTTGCACTTTCTATCGCAGGATACACTGTGGCTACCCAAGTGTGTACATCTTTTTGCAACGACATATCCTGTGGTAACGCTTCGCGTCTGTGTAATGTGTGATGATTTGTGTATGGTGCAGCAATGCCAAACAGCTCTGGAGCCCCTGTTCTGGACGATACCCGCAGCCTTCGGGGCGTGCACATTGGAACAAGCTATCACTTGGATGAGGTTCACGCCCAAAACAAGGTAAGCAAAAGTTTTGATGTTTGGTCATGAACGTTTGTGGTGACTAATGGTTTGTCGTAGTCATCCAAGGACAGCCTTGACTTGAATCTGGTCAATTGAACACGTCACAACTTGGGGTGTAGTGCAAACTGTTAATTGCAGGATAGCTTGGCAGCACCTCGCAAGATTGAGACAAATGTTGATGAGTTGTGGGCAGAGGAGCTTTGGCCAGCTCAGGCGCCATCATCAAACCTGAATACAGCCTCATCTAATTTTGGTGCAATGTCTTTGGCTCAGCATGCTTGTGCTAATATACAGCACAAGGCATTTGTGGGCATGTTCGTCCCTCACAACAGACTGTTGCAAATTTTAGAAGGGCTCAAATTGTTTCCTAATGACGCCTTGCGCCACAGTAAGCAGGGTATGTCTAAGTTGACAAACAAGCGCCAAAGAGACAATTGATGTCCTTGCATCCAGAAGACTTGAGTTTCGTGGTGTCTAGTTGACTTTCAATGACTCCCCCAAGACACTTCCGATGTATGTGCCTGTGAGGAAGCTCTTACAAGACCACTTGGAACTCACACCAATAGTGGTAGCCAGCTTTTGTTACTCATATGCATTACATGTTCTCATGTACTGTGAAGAGATCAGCCTTGCTGAGTTGCCTTATATTATTCTTACTTTGGCCTGCAAGTCTGATGTCAATGATGCTCTGCCCTCTCATCTGGTGTTTGACATGCACTGTGGAGGTCCTGTAGACAGTCAAGAAACAGCTTGCCGAATAAGATTTCTCTGCCTTGCATTGCTTGACATAACTTTCAATACAGCATTGAGTGTGTTATCACCACTGCTTTGCTTGACAAGAGCCAGCAGGTTTGCAGGCAATCATATGCATTTCCGCTCATGCTGCTCAAGTTACCAACTTTCAATGTTTTGCTGTCAACACATGCATGCAATCAGCACATGCAACAGAAGCAGTATTACCACTGCTTTGCTTGACAAGGCCCAGCAGGTTTGCAGGCAGCTACAGCATTACCGCTCATGCTGCTCAAGTCACCAACTTTGCTGTGCAGCAAGCCTATACATGAGCCTCTTTGGCCATGTGATGGGGCCTCCTATCTGGGACTGCATTGGCAGACCCCATTGTTGGCTTGCCGCTACTTGCAACAGGCACTGTACCAGTTGCAACAAGCGCAATGACAATTGCAACAGGCACAAATAAGAGCAAAAACTTCTTCTTCGTCTGCCCATTGCAGAGAGCCAATACTCTCACCAACCTTGTTTAGCCTCCAAGCAATCTTTATTCCACTCTCATGTGAGGCTTGCATAATTGGTCACAAGATGCCAATTAGTCAGGATATGGGATCTGTTGGCAGACCCTGTGATGCTGCCAAGTGGTAGCCTCAAGGGCAGAGTTGTCTTCAGCTTTGGCTGAATATTCGCATCAGCCTGCCACATCAGGGCCGTAGCAGCTGTGACAAGCAGAGTTCCAGTAGGCACGTTAACAAGGCCACCGGGCACAGAAAGAGGGCCACATGTTACATAGTAGTCCTGAGCTGTGTTTCATGTCACGTCTCTCCCTCAGTGATTTGGATGTTTTCGGATGACAAAACTTCCACACACAAACAAATAAAAAAACCCGAGACAAGTAAGCGTGCAGGTGACGTTCAAGGAAGACAACGTGTCTGCACGTTGTTTTCCTTGAACCCCAGTGTCTGCACGTTGTATCTACACTGGTGCAAACTGCAAAAAGCAGGCATTTGAGATTCAAGTGCATGTGGATGAACTGTGTCAGCTGAGAGACATCAAATGCAGTAATAACAGTGATGGTTTTGCTTCAGACAGATCACAGGCACGCGCCAGCGAGGTCGGGGAGACGTTGAAGTTCGCAAAGCAAAGTTGCAGCGGGCCAGCTCCTGACTCGTAGCCCTTCTGCTGCGACGTTTGCGTTGTCAGGCGCGAAGAAACAAACAAGGCCCTTGTTACAAGGGACGCGTCAATACCGTCTTGCTCGCCAGCCAGAATCCCATGCGAGATGTTGGTTTCAGAGGCGCGACGCAAATTTCTCACATTTGGCATTTGCAGTGTTGTGCCGCGTAATTCTTTTGCCGTAACGCGAACGTGTACGCGAGATTTCCCGTAATTCCCGTAAATCCCGGTGCCCGCGAAATAGAGTACTGTGTTGCTGAAAGTGAGAGTGGTGTCAATCGACTTGTCTCGACGAGCTCGTCTCAGAACTGTTTTCAAATTGTCAAAACTCTGAAAAGCTGTTTTTACAAGACATGCAAACGACTGTGACACATGTCAAAAGTGTATAATGTCAAGTATCCCTGACAAGCAAATGACTGCAGGGCACCACAAACCACTCAGAGGTGTGACAAAGCTGTAACAAGTCACTGAAA
>JAABUO010009045.1_pt1 | contig 11192 bp, 15 predicted proteins | sample 5559291 | NCBI WGS metagenome assembly JAABUO01 (sample SAMN10711878, study PRJNA513372) | rock metagenome | isolation source: Antarctica rocks | place: Antarctica: Victoria Land, Finger Mt sud | reverse complement strand
AGGGCAGTCTCCTGTGCAATCCATTTCTCAGGGCTGCCCCTCAAACCATTGTAGACAAAAGGGTTGACTGCCCGCTGGGCTGCAGGTTGCAACAAGAATTACAACCAGATGGCAGCAGAACAGCAAAGTCAACACGCAGTTGCAAATCTGAGTGTTGCGCACAGCAGTGTCAGCAAATAATCATGTATACTAGAGCACAATGCCAGCTTTGATTGCAGGAGGGCACACAAGGCTTCCTAGGATCACATGCTACCTGCTTGGTCTCAACAGCAGGAGTCTTAGGAGCTGCCTTGGCAGGCTGCTTGACCACAGCAGGAGCTGATGCAAGCACCTCGCTCTTCCCTTTGATGCTCTTCTTGGCTGCAGGAGCCTTTTCCTGCATAGGGCCTCAGTCAGGTTGCTAGCAAATGGTTGGGTATGGCGCAGTGTGCCAGATTTTGACGAAAGTGTTGAATTGCAGCGGATCTCTAAGCAACCAGCGTGTTGCACATGATCAGCACATGACAATCTGAGTCAAATTTATAGTGACATGAGAGCACTATTACGCTATATCACTGTTTGCTGAGACTGCGACCCTCTCAGGACATAAGCTGCGTGGCCTAGTTGATTGTGACTGGTAGAGCACTTGGTTATGAGCACAGCTCTGCCAACACGTGGCCTGCACTTTCAGCTCAGCATGACATGCATGCCTGCAGACCAGATTGCAGGAGAGGCTGACCTGAGTCTGCATAGGGGCCTTGCCCTTGTCTGCACTTGCGCCTGGTGGTGGTGCTGCTGCAGCAGCTGCTGCTTCCCTTTCCGCCTTCTGCGTGCACAGAGCAAATGCTGTCCAGAAGCCAAGACTGCATTTGACCTTTCTTATTGGGTAGGTCAGCGGATTGGTGCACAAGCGTAACCACACTATGCAACAAGAGTGAGAGGTGTTATGCGCTCCAGCTTACAATGCCTGTCCAGTTGTGATATGATCACGGCAAGTATCTCTGCTATATGACACAGAGGCTCCAGATGATGATAGCTTCAAGATGCGCTTTGCACACCTCCTTGTTTGACGGTCTTCCTCGCTTTTTGGGACCTTCACTGGTGGCTGCAGCACTGCCCGAGCCTGGTGCACCATTGGCTGCAGGAGTAGCCTTGACCTTTTTGGCTGGCTTGTCCTCCCCTTCTGTCGTTGCTTTTCTTTTGGCCACCTGCACACCAAATTATGTTGCAAAAGATTGGCAAACTTGACAATGGCCGAGCTTGGCGGTTTGGTGTCAGTCAGGTACACACACTCCAAGGCCCCAATTGGAACAAATAGAGCAGGATGGGTCTTGCTCATGCTTGCTGCATGCAGCATGGACAGTGCTTCACAGCCAAATTGCACTCACCGCAGCATCCTCCACATAGGCTCTGAGGTACACTGGTGGACTAGGGGCAAAATCTGCAGGTGAAATGCATACTGAGCAGAAATTGACAAGACAGCGCACCCACACAGATAGCAGAAACGATACAAGGGAAACAACTTCAAGGGTCACCTTGCAAGATCATGTCATTGGTGAGCTTGAAGCCATCTCCATCCTCGCTTTGGCAATAGGCTAAGTACTTGCATTTGATTCTGCCCAGGTCTTTGCACTGTGCATTGTGCCGCTTGGCAGTCTCAGCTGGAGACACACAGTACAGCTGGTTGGGGTTTGGAAGAGAGCATGCATTGTCCCTTGCAGCTACAGCGACTAAAGACTTACAAAGAATCTGTTTGACGTCAAGCGAGGGCTTAAGGAATAGCAGCAGTTTGGAGCCTTTGGTGGTAGTGACAAAACATCTCCAGGCGTCCTCAGGCAATTTTGGCTCAGGCTGCACAGAACCCCCGCTTGTCTTCGGCTGGATGTCCTCTGCTTTTAAGCCCGGTAAAGGCTTGACGGGTCGAGCTTCCGTTGCTGCGGGTTTCTCCTTTTCGACCATGGCTGTTGTGCGCGAGAAGAGACGACGAGTCGTGCGGAGGGAAGCCAAATACGCGATGGGCAGCTTTATCCACGGTACTAAATTGCTCTGAAAGACGCTTTGAAGCCTAACTGGGGAGCTTACGCGGACTTCGTCAGGTTCGAAAGGTTCCCGCTGCTGCATGTTGCCACAGCAGCATGCTCGACCCGCATTTAGTACATTGCGTCAGGTTTATTGCCCTTTTTTTGCTCCAAAATAAGGCAAGGTCCTGCCAATTTCGTTATTCTGAGCCAGGGTCTGCAGCAAAAGCAGTCGCTTGATTTGCGGCCACTGCACAGCAGAGATTTGCTACATGACAGAAACGTTGCACCACTTCGGGTCTTTGCAAAGTCTACTCAAGGTCTTTCCAATTGGGCAACATGCAGGGCGACCACAACATGCCAGGGTCTGATAAGGTACCCAATCCCGTTTTCAAAAAACAATCTAGGGGCATACGCAATTCTGGCTGCCAAGGCATCCAGCAGGATGAGGCAGGCATATGATGACCTACATGCACAGGCATGCAGGTGCTGCAAGCTGCACAAGGCGAGGCAATGAGCTTCGATGCAGCTAGCATGCAGTTGCTGCAACTGCATATGTTGCAAGGGGCTGCCAAGGTGGTACAAGTTGCAGGTGCCGCATGGATGTCATGTCATATCATGTCATGTCTTGGCTGCCCTGGTGGTGATGCTGCCATCTCTAAGGCGAACAAAAAAACCGATCAGCAACAGTGGCTGCCCATCATTTTCACGTCAAAGCCTTTACATGCACATGCACTTGCACCTCTGGATGTTTGTATGCACAGAGTGGCACAGGTTGCCAAGGTCATTGAGGGACAAGCGTCCATGACCTGTGCACATGCCTGCAGATGGATCCACAGGAATCCCACCTGGCACAAATTGTGGCTGATATCCAGCCAGTCATTTTCAAGCTTGTTCAACCATGTGACGTGTTATACACTAGTCTGTATCGCACCTAATTGCACTCAACACCTGTGTCTGACAGCAGTCAACCTGCAGGTTGCCCAGTTTTGATATCTTAGCACACTACCGTGTAAGGACTTGGTGAAAACCGTGAGCATTGCAGATTCAAACAACTCATGAACACGGATTTCAACAGGACTGCAATAGCACACATATAAGATTGTAGTGCAGTCAATACTCGAAAACCTGCATGTGGTCCTACTATGTAATAGACAACCTTGTGTCAGCGGTGGCACATTGCGCACAATCACACATGAGCTTTGACTGAGTTCGCCTTGTGAACAATGATTGACACGCTTACAGAGCGATGGAAGTCTGTACGAATTAACCCAGATCCCACCTGACATAGCACTGAACCGGACAACTGTTGACTCACAACGTTGGCGTTGGTTCCTACATCTTGTGACGTGGTGTGCCACTGCGATAATTTGCAACAGTCAAACCCCGGTGTCACATGTGGCGGCTGTTGCGATGAGAAACAAGCACAGGCCACTGTTGAGGCGCTTCCTAGGCCATCTTAGGGGCCTTACGAAGATACGCCCCTGTGCTCGGCAGCGAATCTGGTTGACTATATGCAGCGGCATGATTGTGAGCAGAAGCCTGCCGTCGGCTAATTTGTTTTTTCAAAGTACCCTCAGCATAAGTTGATGATGCACTCCAGCGATTTATCTGAGCAACTGCAGGGTCAGGAGGCAAGTTGACAACTCTCAAGTGATTGTCGGGTGTACACTCTCGCATTTTTTCGTGAGCGTCGGGGTGTGTACTCTCGCATGCATGCCCTTCAGAGTTGACTGGTGCTCTGTCACTTGCGACTTGACTTCACTCACTAACAAATACAACTGGTCGCCTATGGGATGTGCACCACGACATGTTTCGAAACAGTCAGCTTTAACCTCACTGATAGATTCGACTAGTTAAAGTGTTCCTGAAAACTTGGACGAGCCATGTTCACTCCACAATCACTTTGAGTCCAAAAAAAAAGACATCTACCAGAGCATGTCAGACATGCACATACTGCGCAACAAGAATGCAGGGCCTCAAGCAGAACATCACACAAACTGGGTAGCAACAACTATGTCCGATCCATGCAGCAAAAATGGATGTATCAAATGGCATGGACTGCATAGTGCTTGTCCTCAAAGGCTCCTACACTGAATGTGCAGGTTCAACTGACTTCTTCTGATGTACAACAGGACACCCCAGATTCACACATGGCTCAGGCTCCATGAGCCCTGTGAGGACTTCTCACGACATCCTTTCACTGTTGCTGAGGGCACGGCGACAGCTCATGCAATATGCCAAAGATTATTGACCCTGTTATACAGCTTTGGCAGCACCTGCGACCCTGCACAAACAGCAACTCATTGTCCAAATTGCCAGAAATGAGCTCACACTTCATGCTCTGCCATACAGCCACAGCCCTGATGCCCTGCTGTTCCCCTTGCAATTGCCCACCAAATTAAAACACAGTAAGCAGATGGTAGCTACATGTAATTGCACACCAGCTTGCATAGCACAGACAGCGGAAGAGCACACAGTCAAGAAGCATGCACAGCCAAGACCTGCCTGCGCACGCCTCATATGACCAGACACTCCCCAGCCCCTTTAATGTTGTGACCCTGTCACCAGGGTCAGGTCCGTTGCCAAGGGTTACGCCGCTCATGCAGGCGCTGTGCTGCTGGCCTATGTCTTACGGCGCTTGGGCTGGTGCAACAAGGTGCCTGTGCACTGACTGCTGCCACACAAGCACCTGCAACACAGTACAGCGCACATTTGTACCTGCTGAACATGGTACTGCTGAACATTGTACTGCGGCTGCTGCTGCCCAAGTAAGCTTGTGCCATGAAGTCACACCAGTGCATGCAACCTGAAGCTGCAAAGAAGGTAGCTTCCCGATACTGCCTCAGGCAGTATGACGGGAGAACTGGCAGGGAGGTGCAAAATGCTTGATTGGCTGGCTGACATCAGCCAGCTTCGCAAGGACTGATGCACACATGCATGCCAGATAGCAGCGCCATGACTGCAGCAAGGCACTTCAAAAGAATAACTACCTGGCAACAGCCTTGATGCACTGAATACAATCCTTTGTACATCAAGCAAACACACCTGATGATAGAGTCTGGGGCGCACTTACCTGTACGCATCTGCAGTCTGTCCAGTGTGTGTGAATCTGTAGTCATAGCTGAGCTCCTCATCAACAGCGATGTTCCTCTGCGCAAAGATGCCCACTCGTGTCTCACCTGCAATGTACCACATATGCAATGAATACATGCAAATAGACAATTTGACAATAGACATTTTGCGTTTCTCAGCATTCCAGTCAACTGACCCAAGTGCAGATGGGCAGAGGGTGCAATACTGTGACATCTCGACAGTTGCTGTATATATGCCTGCATCAGTACATGAGTCTCTGCATAAGATGGTGCAGCCACCCACATGCAAAGTTTTAGACCTTTGTGCCGGCCAGGTGTCTGCTTTGCCTGACTCATGTTGCCTAGCTGATACACCAGCTGCATGTATCCATAAACAGTACTGTGCCACCAGGAGGTCAAAGGCAGCAGGTATGTCTGCAATAGCATTGTCACAGACAGCGCAGCTGAAAGAGACCTTAATTGTATTGGCAGCGACTCATGGCAAGTCATTGCAATCCAAAGGTTTGGGAGTGCAGGAGCAGCCAAGCTCAGTCAAGCCAAGCACATTTGAAGCCGTTTGTGAGACACACGCTGGCAGTCAATCAGCATCTACATGGCTTCGAGAAGACTTGTTCTCAAGGCTGCTGAAATCGACTCAAAGGCTGCCTTAGGAGTGCATATGATCCAGTGAAGCAAGGAAGGCAAGTGTGGGCATGCCTGTGGCGGCATCGGTCCACTTCTGGGTGCGGCAGTTGGGGGCGCAGCTGGTGTTGATGAGCCGCGCTATGTTGCTCTTGTGGCGGCCGTCAATGGTGCAGCCCGCCTGCAGCTCCATAAGGTAGAAGTGGGGCTCCCCTGCCTGCTTGGCAGCAACCATCCGCCGCTCCCTCTCTTCATCAATGATTATCTCACCTGCACCAGATCAGGCAACCCAAGGTCAGAGAATGGATTTTGCAGACTGATAGTAACAAAGCATGAGCCCCGCCTCCTTTTGGTGCAATGCCATGCACACTCTCAGCTGGTGCCTGCGTTTGAATTGTAAAGCAGAAATTAGGGGTTAGGGTTTCAGAAAGGATTCAGGGTCCAGGCCAGAGTATCAGCTGCAGACAGCGCTTAACAGAGAACAAAGAGATGATAGAGTCGACAGCACTATCACAGACGGCACCATTCGGCAACGGGTCTTTGCAGCCTGTGCAGTGTTGTGAAACGTCCTAGGCATGTAGAGCATCTTTGATGTGAAGCAGGATATCTAGATAGACTTTGCAATGGTAAGCTGGCAGCATGATGAACCCACCTACATACTCCACAACAAAACTTCCGTCCCGTATGGGCTGTGCTGCTTTGACCCCCCAGCCCCTGTTGGGGGTCAGGAAGGCTTCAACCAGCGGCGACTTCAGCTCTTCAAAAGACCTACAAAGCAAGGCTTGCATCGGTCAGTCTTCTATTCTGTTGGAAAATGAAACATGATGGAGATTACCTTTGCCAATGACCAGGATGCAAATGCTGCAATGTAGCCTTGTGTGCAGAGTGCACAAACTTTTAGATTGCAGTGCGTCCCCATGCAGAACTGCATGTGTCTGTCAGGTGATGCAAACTGGCAGATGATGTCCAGAACGAGCATTTAGAGGCTTGCACCATCACAAACCAAGAAGTGTGCACCTGTTGCTGCAGTCAGCGCCACAGGGGCACAACTTGGCATCACACAGCACACACAGCTGCCGGTTCAAGCATTTGTCACCGCACTCCGCTTGCTGCTGAGCTGCAGCATTCTGATGCCATTTGTTCAGACTGAGGGAACTAGCCCGACCAGTGCCAAATGGGATTGAAGGGAGCAATGATCGCTGGACAGGCAAGCTGCTGCGTTCTGGCTCTTCCATTGAAAGGCAGCTGACAATGCGGTCCACATTCAGTATGGCCTGCTCTAGACCAATGTCAGTCACCTCACAGCGCAAATCTGACCTATCTGCCAGGTCCACATGTGGCACGTCAGTCGACTTGCTGGGCAGACAGGCAGTAGTCACAGCTGCTGTAGAAGCTGCTGCTGCAGCTTCCAGCCCCAAGTGCCGGCCAGACTGACGCCGAGCAACTCGCCCAATGGTGCTTGCGTTTAAAGACCCAGCACCAGCACGGCGGCTCTGGCAGTTGCAAGTGGGAATCTTGTCATCTGGACGCCTCTTGGGCTTTGCAACTCCTCTAGTATAGACACTTGTGAGGATGTGCTGAAACTGGGGTGGCTGGTTCCTGACTTCCCCACTTTGCACAGCCAAGTCAAGCAAAGCCTGAGGAACAAAAGCATGGGTGGCAGGCTGAGCACTGAACGAGGACACCACCACCAGTGCTTCATCAGCTGGAATGACTGGCACAGCAAAGCCTGCTGTCTGATGCTGCTTTTCCTGGTCTTCATGCTGTGTACATCTTATGGTCGCAGAAGCCTGCAGCCAACACAAAGCATACATGGGCAACAGCAGCGTGTCAAACAGGAGTTGATATCCAGCAGTATGGACAATGCATGTGCTGTGCGACAGCACGGTGTGTAAGCACTGACGACATTGTCCAATATTGTGACTGGACTCAGTTTGATTAAGCGCTTCAAAATACGCAGTCCCACAACAGGAGTGCTCCATGACAGGCTGTACAGGTCAAGCAGCTACATTGCAGCAGGCAAGCAAAGTGACAATCAGCTGCTTACAGCTGCAGCCACACACTCCTGCTGTTGTGGCTGAGTAGGGCCAAACAGCCATTCCAGCCCCTCTTGATGTTCGTCTACATCTTCTTTTTCAGCTGAGCGAGCTGATTGTGCGACTGATGAGGGCCCTGGCAAAGCGATCGTGGAATCTGCTGGAGAAGCTGCTGCCTGACAGGCAGCTTCCAGTGCAGCTGGGGCAGCTGTTGGGTTTCTTGACTGAGCAGCTGATGCAGCAGCTGATGAGGTGATCTCGGGGCTGCCTGGCATGGAGGTGGCAGGTGACGCAGCAGGTGAACAGAACAACACGGCCCAATCTGTGACTGGCAGCAGATCAGCACTTCTTACAGTGCCATCCAACATTGCCTGAGCTGTCTCCCCCTGCACAAGATATTTCTTAGGACAAAACTGTACATTGTCAATCAAGGGGTACTCAGACAATGATAATTGAGATGCAAACTGAGCACAGCAGTGTTGTGGCCTCTGCAATTGTCAAAGTCTCACAAATCAAAATGCAACGCAAGGCAATGCAACGCAAGGCAATGCAACAGACAGAAGCGCTGATCAGAATGACAGACACAGCAGTGAAAAGATGCAGCAAAGCTGACTGCAACATTATTTTCTGTTGCTAGCCTCACAATGCACATACTAGCAACAGAGCCGGACACTTATTACAGCTCACCACATGCAAGAAACAATGAGCATATACTGAGCAGCCCAGACACTGACAATGCTCAATGGCTGTGACTCTTGCACTGGCCAAACGACAATTCCTGCTGATAGCAAGGCAGCTGCACTGCAGATCCTGATTGCAACAGTCGTTGAGTTCTTGTCAACTTACCACAGGAATTGGCAAACTTGGTAGCACAGTCTCAAGTCGCTCAGCCAGGCCACACAGCATATGCTGAAGCTTGCTGATGCTTCCCAAATGTTCCCTTTGCTCTTCTTGAAAACAACCGTCTCTGAAAAGATAGACAGCTCGCTGCTCCAAATGGAGGGCTGCGATGCACACTATCAACACCAGCTTGCCAGCAATGGGTGTGCTGCTATGCGCCTTGATCATGTTGACCTGGCACAAGTTGACCAGCGCCTGAAAGCATGGACATAGGTGTGGGTCTGCAGCCAGACATGCAGGCAGCAGAATACACAGCTTACCCGGCAGCACTTTGGCACAGGTGCAGTTCTGCAGCCCCATTGCAACAAAGTCAGGCAGATTTGGATGAGGCGCCCGTATGGATACATCCAGACACAGGAAACTAAAAATGACCGACAGACAGACTAGGAGCGCACAGATTGCTGCAATGAGGACAGGCTAGCAAGCCAGTCAGCAAGTGCACAAATTTTGGTTTTAAGCATGTCACTATGAGCAAGACAGCAGCTGTAGATGGACAGCACTCAGCAGATGTCATTGCACAATCTGACACCAGTCAGCCATACAGTGCGCCTCAATCAACATGTTGTGCTTGAAACTGCTATTGCATCTCTTACGCACAGGATACCTGACTGGCCCTATTGCATACATAACTTGTTGACAGGCATCTCCAAGATCATCAAACATTGAGATGTGCAGCATTTCACAGTACCTGTCATGCCACTTTAGCCAAAATGACACAGACAAGTAAGTGTACCTTGGCTTTCTCCAACACTGCCTCTGTATCCTGATAGACTACTCGTATGCCTGCCACTACAACTGCACTTGCAGCTGCTATGCCAACTGCAAGTTTGATTGATCTGTCCACCACCTTTGCACAACCAGCTTCCTGGGCAATTACCTCAGCAATGGCAGTTTCATAGCGTACTGCCCCATACGCTATGCTTTTTGTGCCAGTAACTGCCCTGAAAGTTGCTTCATCGTCTGTTAGCTGACAACTCTCCTCAACTACTTTATCAATTATGCTGTCAACATCGCCATCAACTGTGTTGTCAACTAATGCCAGAGGTGGTGCAATTACTGCTGTTGCTTTGCCGTTTGGAGCATTATTGCCACTCATGGGTACAGCTGCTGACATGGCTGCTGCATTGGCATCTTCCAGCTCTGCTTCTCTTGCAGCATTCTGTGCTGATCTGTAAGGAGTCAAACATGTTGACTTGGCAGCCGCAGCTGCGGTTGCTGGGTCTTGCTCTGTGCCAGCCATGGCTACAGCAGCACCATCAACGCTGGTTGGCATACTTGCAGCCATGCTGCTGGGGCCTGCTTGCTGGCCATTGCTTTCACACTGTTGCCCACTAATTCCTGTTTGCTGCCCACTAGCTTCTGCTTGCTTGATGTCAATAACTGCCTGCTGCTCACTGTTTCTGGGTTGCTGCCCACTACATCTACGCCGCCGCCTGCTGCTCCCTGTTTGTTCCCCTTTCGTTCTACCCTGCTGCCTACTGCTATCTGCTTGCTGCCCACTGTCTTGCGTTTGCTGCCCATTGATTCCTGCCTGCTGCCCACTGCTCCCTGCTTGCTGGGCACTGCCTCCTGCTTGCTGCCTGCGATGTTTATAACGCTGTCCACTGTTTTCTGACGGCTGCCTATTGGAGCCTGCATGCTGCCCATTGCTTCCTGCTTGCTGCCCATTGATGCCTTCTGCTGCTCTATGCGTCAAGGGATATTCAGCAGTGGCAGCAAGAGCTGCAGCAGAAGCAGCATGCTTGCCAGCAGCTTCTGGAACAGCTTCTTCAGTAGCTGCAGTGGCAGTAGCATGCTTGCCAGTGCTTGCTGTGCTTTTGTCTGCTTGTAGTTGCAAGACTGAGGGAAGGAAACTTTTGTCGAGGTTGAGCCACCTCTGTGCATCATGTTCCTGCAACCAAGTGCCCTTTCAGATTCAAACTATTGTACAAGACAGATCAAAGCCAGATCCATACCAGTCAGGCCAGAGTAACTTTTTACAGACATACAACATGATTCTGTACATATTGAGACAAAGCATTCTCTGCTTTGCCAGCTCAGACACTGGCAATGCAGTGTACCCTGCTCAATTTTTCCAGGCAAAAGCAATGAGTACAGCACTATGCATCTGCTCAGGAAATTGCTTTGCAATATTGTGCAGCGACCTTAGCACACATTGGTGGGGCTTTTCAATGCTGTCACTGCTGTCTAGAATGCGGTCACTGTGGGACTCAAGATGGTACATGATGAGATGACGGACCAGAAATATGGCTTGCAAAGGCCATTTAAGCCTAAACTGTTGGTCTAAGCTGTCAACTGCAGCCATCTTGTGAAGCAAACACAGCAGGCCCTTGCTCCTCTTCTTGCAGTGCTGGACTTTGTCTAGTAAATGGAATTGTCTTTGCAGCTCATAGGCTGCAATCCAGACAATTTTCTGCTCATCTTTAGCCTGTTTCAGCGTTGACAGACTTTGCTCCAGGCCAGCTCTAACCTGCTCCAGCAACACCTGCAGAAGAACAGTTTGTGGGCATGCTGAGAGTGAGTGAGTGAGTGAGTGGGGGAGT
>JAABUO010009044.1_pt1 | contig 11193 bp, 10 predicted proteins | sample 5559291 | NCBI WGS metagenome assembly JAABUO01 (sample SAMN10711878, study PRJNA513372) | rock metagenome | isolation source: Antarctica rocks | place: Antarctica: Victoria Land, Finger Mt sud | reverse complement strand
TATAAAAAGAGAATTACAACTTTAAAACTCGAAACGTAAGTAATTAATAATGTTAATTAAATAATGTAATATAATAATATAATTAATCATTTATTAATAATGTTATAGCTTGTTATAATGATTACACGAACTCTTCTTTAAAGAAGTTAACGTCGCTCTTTATTTATTAATGAAAATAATTAATATTTTCGCATTAACGCTATTATTAAGAAATTTTTAACATAAAAGTATTAAAGAAATAACGTTTTAAACTTTTTAAGATTATCTTAAATGATTAAAGATGTTCTTTTATGTTTAATATTCGCTGTAAATATTAAACGAACATTCAGTCTTGCGAGAAAAGTTTATCGTTAAGATTAATTATAAATGACTTTAAAATTAATTAAATAAATAATGTTTCTTAAATATTATAATCATATTAACTTAAATTTTAAAAAGATTATTATTAAAGCGTGAGATATTTATCGTAAAGAAGAAAATGAAGATGCGATTAATGAATTTAATAATTCTTTTAAAACAGATTTGCAGAATGTTTTACGTTTTATTATAATTTAAATGTTTAATATTATTATATTTAAAGTTACTTTTACGTTATTAATATATATAATAAAATAACACATTTACGAGATAATGTAACAAGATAATATAAATAATTAAATGTATTACGATGTTAAATAACTTAATTATTTATTAAATATTCTCATCATTAATCATTTTAATTTAATTAATAAATCGTTTTATTAAATTTTAAGATTATTCATTAACATTTTTATTAATATTATATTTCTTTACTGAATTATAACACGCTTTACGTATATTATAAGAAGATTACTGTTTACATACGTAAAGTATTATATTAATAAGTGTTATATAACATTAAGAATAATGTAAATAAATAATACACTTATTAATAAGAAATTTACATAAAAACGCTTTTGTAATTTTCTAAAAAATAATTAAAGTCGAAGTTTAAATTTTATAATTCTTATCGCTTATTTTTAAATTAAGTTAATTCGTATTAATCTTAGCCTATAAAATTTCGCGTATTATTCTTTTAAAATAAAGTTTAAATATTAATAAATTCGCATCTTTCTAATAACGACGATTCTCTTAAAGAGCGACGATTTCTTGTTTTTATTTTTTCTTTATCTTTATCTGTCGTAATAAATTAGCTATTAATTACTTAATGTATTATTTATTTACATTATTTTCTTAATTTTATTTATTTTATTTCTTAACATAATTTTATTATCTTTCTTTAATTCTTTCTTAACTTAATTTAATGAAAGTTTATTATTACAAGTTAATTTTCTTAAATCATTACGCGATGCGTCTTCGTTTAACTTTCGTATTACATTAAGTTTATTAATAATGCGTAATAAAAGATGCATTATTTAAATGCATTATCTGTTTACTTAATATGAGTTATAATGTAAATTAAAGTAATTTCTTAATTAAATATAATTTAAAAACTTAAGTACGATGTAAACTAAGATGATTAATACGATGTAAGATGAGATAATCGAGATAATTAATGCGATATAAACTGAAGTAATTAATGCGATGTAAAGTAAAACGACTGAGATAATTAATACGATGTAAAATGAGACGACTGAGATAATTAATGCGATATACATTAAGATAATGATTATGTAAATTAAAGTACTAAGATTATAAATGTAATGTTTACAGCTTTAAAATGATGAATAAATTTTAACATTCAGCTTTAAATTTAATTATATTTACATATTACATTAATTTTAACTTTAACGATATTTACGCTTTACATTTACTTATTACATTCATTCATTATAACTAAGTTTATTATAAAGAAAGAAAAGACATTTTAACATTATTATTATATAAGAAGATTATTATACATTATTTATATGCATTATCATTAAGATTAATTAAAATCGCAGAATGTTTAATTTATTAATTAAGTCGCAGTTAATTACTAGTAAAGATCGTGCTATGAAATAAGATAAAGATCAGAAAATTCTTTATAAATAACTCATTAAGTTAAGAATTATTAACGTTTATTAAAATGCATTAAAAGCGAAACGAATGAATATAAAAAATAATACACGAGATATAATCACGAATGATTAAGTAAAGAAGAATTACATGATAAAACATTTAAGTAATGCATATATATTTTAAAAGCTAATAGTATAATAGCTTAATGCTTTAAAATCGATTTAATAAAGAAGATAAGAAAGAAGAAAACTACGAAGTAAACAAATATTAAAGTTATAACTATGAAGATAACATCTGAGTTTATTTTTATTATTAAAGTATATACTTATTATGTTTAATGTAAAAGACGTAATTAATATATATATTAAATTATTACGAACTAAGATGAACTCGATAATATTATGTTTAAATACATGATATTAGTAATTAAAATCATTCAGTAATTTATCTTACATCATGAAGAACTCGAAGACTTAAAAGTAATAAATGATTTAAATGCAGTTAATAAATTTAATAAATTTATAAATACATTTTTTAACGAGAAAAATACGACGAATCGTAAAATAATTAATTCATTAACTTCGATTAAGAACGAATTAAAGAATTTAATTAAAGTTAATAATAATGAAATTAAAATAAAGTATAATAAAATAAAGAATGATGCGAAGATGATTAAGAATGAGTATAAGAAAAAAGAAAAAAAAAGAAAAAGAAGAAAAAGAGAAGAAGAAGAAAGAGAAGAAGAAGAAAGAGAAGAAGAAGAAAGAGAAGAAGAAGAAAGAGAAAAAGAAGAAAGAGAAGAAAGAAGAGAAAAAGAAGAAGAAAAAGAAAAAGAAGAAGAAAAAGAAGAAGAAAAAGAAGAAGAAGAAGAAGAAGAAGAAGAAGAAAGACGAAGAGAATCATGAAATCATTAAGATTTCAGACTAGTAATTTAATTAATTAATTACATTATTTTCTTGCATTATTCTTTTACATTATTATATAACAAGTTAAATATTATATCGCTTCATGTCTTAACGAATTAAATTAAAAATTCGAGTTAATACTCGATATTAACATTATAATTCAGCTCGAATACTTAATATTAATATTATAACTTAACTCGAATACTTAATATTAACATCATAACTCGACTCGAGCTCGATGTATTAACTCGTTGCGATGAGTTTATTTATACGAGAAAATTAGTCTTAAGTCTGAAAACGTAAAATTTAGTCACATATAGCTTCTTCTTTTTCTTAATTAAATCTTTAAAATTGCTAATTGCGTGCAGCAGTAGTCTTTTAATTATTAATTTAATCTTAAAGAGTACTAGTTAATATTTCATATTAACGAGCGATTTTTACTTAAGAAGAATTTTTATTAACTGCTGAAGTCTCATTTTAACGAGCGTAAGCAAGCGTTATACATTCTTTCTGTGAAAGTTTTATATCTTTAAAAGATATAAAGAATATAAAAAGGATGAAGGGATGGCTGCCATCGTTTTGCTAATATGTTGAAGAATTATATTAATAGAATATGAAATGTGGATTTTCAGCCCTATAGGGCTGTCCGACTGCTAGGTTTAGCCGAGTGCTAGGTGGACCCTTCTACATAAAATACTGTGAGACATGGGAACCATTCCATATCGACTTTACCTCACAATACAGACTCTGTTAACAGCAATCACGCAGCTGATATCAATGTCTAGCATGAAGAGCACTGTCAGATAAATATCTCCTAATCATAATTTGTTGAGGATGTCCTGGTGCAAAAATATGTAGAAGTTGTGGCTCCACCCTTCTTAACTCTCAAGAAGCCATGAGTTCCTGGCATGATGAGTATTTAGCTGCACTCCACGAGCGAGATAAAAAAGAAAAAGCAAATCAAGGCTTATACGACCATTGTCTGTAGTCTCAAGAACATTTGCAATGAATTTTATTGACAACAGCCTCTCAGACACCAAATTAGCAGATCGAACGGCCACTCTTGACCGCGCTTTGATATCTTACGCAAGCCAGGCAGAAGCCGAGCCAACCGTGACCTCAGATCAGCAGGCTGGAGCCACCAAATCTCAGCCTCAAGTACCTCGGGACTCGGAGAGTCTGTCCCGAATTCGACATGATCTCTCCGAGGCTCAGCGCAGTAAAGGGGAAATGCAAGCTCGACTTCAAATATTGACCGAAGAGTTGCAAAATCTCAAGATGCAGTCCAAATTCGACGGTAAACGTATCAATGACCTTACGACAGAGAGAACAGCTTTAGTCGTCAGGATCAAGGACAGGGATGAAGAACTTAAGGGGAAGGCCAAATTGCTCGTGGTTGGTATTCTCCTCTTTTTACATGATTACTAGACGGTCTTGGGGGCTTGTTGATTGTAATCATAGGACGTCCAAGACGAGACTGTGTCATTGAATTTACAGCTTCATATGGCTGAGCAACTGGCCGAAAAGCTGAAACGAGAGAATAAGGAGTTAGTAGACCGGTGGATGGCACGTATGGGCGAAGAGGCAGATGCGATGAATAATGCTTCAAAATTTTATTGATTATCTTGAACTAACGCGGCTATGCTGTGAAGCTTACCTCTACCCCTTGGTATCTTATGCGTGTGGGAGAAACTCCAAAAAGATGCATCTGGAAAACGCTAAATTACAGCAACCAAAATACTACAGCCGATGCAGGGCACGACGCTGGGAGAACCACCGGAACCTCTATGCCGTTCGCATTCGTTTCTCTTCTTCCAGGAAGGAGTTAAGCCGGGAACTATCCTTCTTCGCCAAATAATAGGATCCTGGTGTGTCTGTCCAACTTACACACGCCGAATAGTACTGCTTCTCAACGACGTCGAGGACATTACAGGCATGATTTATATTTCGCGAGGTGATCTTGTGGCCCGCAGGGACAAAGGATTTCAAAGACACGATCTGGCATCCTTCCTTCAGATCGAGGAAAAGGCTCACCAGCCGATCGTTGAGTTCTGGCGTAAATGCTTGATTATTGACCAAAACAACATCGGCCTTCTTCAGAGCCTTTCCGATTTCAGCGTTCTCGAGGAAGTCACCCCTTTGCAAACGAATGTCTCCGACGGCGAGACCCCACAGCCGACAACGAGCTCTAAATTCTTTTTCTTGGAGCTCCGCAAGGTCGCAAGCGTTCTCCATCATTTCACAGCCCCAGCTCTCGCAGCCGACTTCTAGAGCTGCTTGTAGCATAACGTTACCAACGCCAGATCCTAGATCGACGAAGATCTGGTCTGACTTCATTTTGGTGTCCTTCTTGAGAATGTCAGATATGAATTTTGGAAGCAGCTCACCGTAAACGTTATCCGTTCCATTTTCGTATTGCCGCAGTAATCCCACGCGAGGCGACACGGTGCGGGAGTAGGTCTGCGTCAGGATCCGCTCTATGAGCTTTAGGTTTAGGCTCTTGAGGCCATCGAGAAATTTGGTAACAGTCCCCTTCTGCCTAAACTTGGTCAGAGCCCTATTCCACTCATTTATCGATGCCATGTAATCGTCCCCCGCACGTTTGTTACTTGCTCGCCTGAGTCTAACTAAGAGCCCATGACTGTCGTTGTTGAGTGCTGAAGCTTCTACTTCAGGCAGATAGTGGTTAGTGATCACCTCTACCACTTCTCGAATTTCTTCTAAGGCATTGAAGTCATCTTTCTGGATTGGCTCGACGAGCTCGTACCTGCTATGATTAGCATCAATCGTATAGTTATAACCCATAAATAATGTACCTTTCTTGCTGTGACGCGGACGGGTATTGTAGAAAGATTCCTGTTGCTTGGGCACAATCAGGAAACACCGCCTTGTATTTTGTAGGCTTGCTCAACGATGCAATATCGGCTGCGTGAACCATCGGAAACCATCCACGGTCTTCGTCGGAAAACGCCTTTCCACAGCGGACCTGCCGCTTCGTGTCCTCCTCAACATCGGTGCTCACCCTTACGCGCTTCCTTGAGCCCTCTACGATTTGATCGTTAGAGCTCTCATCGCTATCAGATTCAAGCCGCGGCTGTGCTAAGGAAGGCCGTTTCCTCAGATTTTGGGTTCGAGGTTTCGAGATTTGCTCTTTGGTCACAGGTTTCCGCTTCGCATTCAGAGTAAGTGGTAGATATCGGTTGTCCTTGAGCCGAGGGTTCGAGTTCGGAGACCTATGTGGTTTCACCGGAGCGAGAACAATCTCTGTCCTAACTTGAGCTGGTTGCGCTTTAATGGCTGTTGAGCCCTTCTTTTGGATGTGATCAAAAAAACCCATGCTGCTCTGTATATATAATGCAAGTGCGAGTTAGGTCCAAAAGAGTGTGCTGAGCGTAGCTAACATGGTGGATATATGTATAAGAGCTAGGAAGGTATGATATTTGTTGATGTGGACGATTTCTCCGACTCTGAAATTTGGCCTCGTGACTTCTTATCATTGCCCGCCGAAAGCGCCGGTGAGACAAAAATCCGGTACTTACCGAAGAACTCTCCTTACATAAGCCAGCCTCGGCCTCGGGGTAAGAAACTAGACGATACACTTAGGTAGAAATTGTTCAATTTGGAAGGTTTTTCGTCCTACTCTCTAATGCCGATGACCACCAGTAAATATCTATTAAGTGATCAGCACTAGACCCATCTCTGATTACTCCATGAACGCTCAACTCCCGCTTTAACCCTATAACTTCGACCTAACGCCTTCAAGTCGGAACTTGACGTCTTTAAGTACCTTGCTTGATGGTTTCCAGTCATCGAACTGCCTTAGCAATTCCGCAGTCTCATTAGCTAGCTCTGTTCGGACATACTCCTCCTCAAGCAGTCCGCGTATTGCGAAGGGTAGAATGTAAGGGTTCTGAGAAGTACCGGGACTATCCCGTCCTACCTTCAGAGGTAGATTTCCTAGCGATGTTGTTTCTAAGGCGTGCTCTACTGCGAGATAGTAGACAGAATCGTCGTCATATACCCTAGAGTGACCTTCTCCACCATACAAACTACCGGCAAGTGGTGAACTTAATTCACGTATCAAGCCATGGTCTGATATACCGAGGTTTCGCAGCTTCAAAGCAAATCCAACCAGATGCGTAAGAAAATCTGGAGCATGAACTCTTCCATCCACGAATACAGCTCGATAGATATATGGATGGCTCATGATACCAAATGTCGATGACTCTAACGAAACGAGCTGGTCGTCTATACTGCCGATGAAGATAATCTTCACCCCGAACTTGAGAGCTGCTTTGAGTGCTGCTTCGTAGTCTTTTGAAACTTGGCTCTCAGGCTGGGCGAAATCAAAAAGCTCTCCGGCTGAACCGCCAATCCAGCGGGACTTATAGTCGGCAAAGGGGCCCAGATTAACACCAGCCATCGCGCATATACCAATCTTTGCCGTGTTCACACAGCCAAATGAGATAAGTTTAGCGACCAGACTTATCGCAACAGGAACACCTTGGCTATGACAGGCAATCATCACCAAGTCTGCTTTCCTTATTTTCTCTATCCAATTAAGCATGAGCTTCCATAGAAGATCTATTCGCTCTGCGATCTTGCCTTCGCCTTCCAATGCAACTTTCTCGACTTCGCAAGAGTAGCCATGATTTTGAGTCCACCGCTGAATAGCACTTGCAGCACTGTTGGCAAACCTTATAGATGTGCCTGTAGGCTGGCCTAGAACCGAGCGTATCAATGGTGCTGGGAAGTAGCCATGAACACCCTAAGTAAAATATGTCAGTCCGGATGCGCAACGGTCGCACTTGTTGAGAGTCATGCTTACAATAGCCAGCGCCTTTTTAATACGTACTGGACTGGAAATAAGGTCCAGATGTCTCGCATCTGGAACCTGGGTATACTGTAATATTCGGCTCAGATGTTGTAGTATACTGGGTTTCTCTGCGACACTATAGGTATGCTTAAAAGGAGGCAGAAGTAAGTTGGCAATGGTTCTCTGAGCTTTTGTTCTAACCAGCTCAGTTGGGTTGGTGTTTGGAAGGATTCTTGTAGCCTTGGTATTTTCGCGTTTTTCAGCCTCACCTTTCATAATTTCTGGAGGACTAGCATCATCAGTGACTTCTAAAGACTGTAGCCGATCCCTCTTGCCCAATTTGCGGGGAAGCCCTCTGGCTTGATCTACGGCTGCATTCTCCGGCCGGTATTGGGATGGCGAACCAGCGAGGGCGAGTTTACCGATCTCCTCTCTTAAGGCACCTGATCTATGATCCTCTTTGGAACGGACATTTGACCAGAAAGACCATCCTTGGGATCTCGCCGAATCTGCAGTCTGAGGAGAATTCTCCAATCGTGAATGCGAGACATCAGTAGACTGAACCTTTGGTTGCTCTGGTTTTTGGGTATCTTGTATCTCTTGAGAGAACGTTGCGCTGGTCGATTCAGTGGCCAATGTTGCTATACTATTCTCTGAAGGTACGTTGGTATTGCTCCACAAGCTTAACCATGATCGGGGCTGTCGCTCTTGTTGACTGGTCACAGGAATGGGATTCGGCTCGGAATTTCTCCGCTGCTCCTCGAGTGGCTTCCCTTTTTGCGAAGAAATTGGGTCGAGGCTTGATAGCCCGTTTGTGGCCGCACTTGTGGCTTCACAGTCGCCTTGGGCATCTCTCCCTGAATCCGGGTTCCGCTCGTTAGGTTGAGAAGGTTTTGAAAACCAACCTAACCAGCCGGATGTATCGTTACCAGCGCCGTCTTCTGAGGTCGGCTTGCAGTCCGACTCAGCAGCATTCGAGGAAGGATCATGTGAGACGGGATGCTCTTCCTGGGCTTTTCCAGGGTCACATTGCTCAGGGCCTTTATCTGAAGCCGAAAGGGATTCAGTAGACTGTTCCTTTGAGGCTACTTCAACACTTTTTGGTTCTTGGTCCACAGTTGAATTGCTATTCGGAATGCTCGAAGCGTTCGACGTAATATTCAGTTTCGTTGTAGTGGCAGCTAACGGTAAAGACCTACTAGAACTGGCTATACTTCGTGAAAGATACGGTGCAGGATTTTTGGGAGGGGTTAAAGAACCATTTGGAGTATCAGGCCGTGCTCGTGCAACAAGATTAGAGGCTGCTCCGCCTGAGGCCGAGATGCTCTCCTTGGCCACCTGTGTAACAGAAGCAGCTTTGTTTCCGCGCGGCCAGGTACCACCATACCAACTCTTTGTCGACAGAGACTTGATGAAGTTAGTAAACTGTATAGTGGTTGTTATGTCCAGCAGTGCTCACAGTGGTGGTCCCTACATTACTACTCGAAGCAGCTTCGATAGCTTGACTCTTTTCACTTCGCACGGCTGACTCGAGAGCATCACATGGGAGTGCTTCGCCTTCAGGCTTAGGTGTGTCGGGTTGAGCTGGAAGCTGTGACTCTACGTCTGCCTTTGGATTTGGCTTTGGCCGTTTTCGTGAGCCCATGTGGCCAACGGAACTTTGCGTTCGTAGACTGAAAACCCTCGCAATACCGTTCGGCACCGGAAGACCTTTGCTCACCACCGGCGAACATGGATTTAGTTGTCAAAACTGTGGTCTATGCAGCCGGGCTATCAATCAAGGTCCAGAGTACCTTGCGCGTCATTCTTGTTACACTAGCACTGGTAATTACTGTACCTTATGAATGAGACGTCGGTGTAGGGTTCGGAGATGTGTTATATACGTATATTACCTAACCCGATTGGGTCGTATATATTACTCGTATACGAGTACTAATTAAGTATTTAAGTCGAGTTAAAATGTTAATATTAAAACTTAACTTAACGATTAGTTTACGTATAAATTAATAATAAAAGCTAACTTTAACGCTTGTAAATGATTTATAAAATAATTTAATAAATAATTTAATAAATAATTTATAAAATAATTTAGTGAGTAATTTATAAGATAGTTTAATAAGTAGTTTAATAAATGATTTAATAGAATCTGATTTTACAATACGTATATTATTAATAAAAGCTAACTTTAACGCGTGTAAATTATTTAAAAGATGATTTATAAAATAGTTTAGTAAATAATTTATAAAATAGTTTAATAAATAGTTTAATAAATAGTTTAATAAATAGTTTAATAAATGATTTAATAAAATTTAATTCTGCAATACGTATATTATTAGTAAAAGCTGACTTTAACGCGTGTAAATTGTTTAAGAGATGGTTTAAAAGATAGTTTAATAAGTAGTTTATAAGATAATTGTTAAATATTTAACGAGAATTCAGTCGTATATGTATAGCAGCAATAATAAACAATGTCGCTAGCACACAGCGTATGTATTATGTATTTAGTATATATTAATTAAAGTATGTATTAAGTATAGTTTGTAACGTACGAAGATACGATGAAAACTCTGCACTCGATACTAGTTTTAATAAGAATAGCTAACTACGTCGTACGCTGTACGTCGTACGATATAATAATTTTAATATTTAACACTTCTTCTGAAACAATATATCGTACGTTAAAACGTAGCATATTTCTTTTTAAATTCATGAATCTTTCAGTTTATATATTCTTTGTTAATTAAGTGCATTCGATGATTCTTTCGTTAAAAACTTAATAAGAAAAGAGTAAAATTAATGCTTCGAATATTGCTCGAAAGCACTTTCTTTCTTTTAAATATTTTATTCGTTCATAATAAGATGCTTTCGCAGTTAATAATTAATATAGAATCTTCGTACAATGTGCTTTAACTGCTTTAATAAATCTTATTTAAATCTGAATGTTTAATTTTCTTTAATGCTTAATGACAGTTAATTCGATATAATAAGCAGAATACTCAGCTTTCTTCTGTGCTTCATAAAAGTTATCTTAAATAAAGCTTTAATAAAATCGTCTGCTAGTTGTTTCTTAATGAATATTTATTTCATTCGCACGTAATTGTTTAGTATCAGCTCTTTAACATAATGATGTTAAACGTTAATGTATTTAATTTTATCGTAATGTTCGACGTTCTTAACTAAATTTAAACTAGCTTAATTATTTTTCTAGAATTCGTACGAGCACAAAAGTTTTATTTAAAGATAATTCTGCGAGAAAACGATTAAGTTATACGACTTGTTTAATTACATGACTTATAATAATATACTCGACTTTTGTAATGAAGATAAATATTATACGTTACTGCTTTAAGCTTCAGCATATTATATTTCTTATCAGAAAGAAATAATAGCTCATAATAAACTTTCGTTTCATTATGTCTTTTATAAAGTTACTATTCGAGTAATTTAAGATAATTAATAAATGCTTCGTGTTATCGTACGAATCATTATAAT
>JAABUO010009043.1_pt1 | contig 11193 bp, 15 predicted proteins | sample 5559291 | NCBI WGS metagenome assembly JAABUO01 (sample SAMN10711878, study PRJNA513372) | rock metagenome | isolation source: Antarctica rocks | place: Antarctica: Victoria Land, Finger Mt sud | reverse complement strand
GGCATTGGCGCTGTCAGGGCCATAACTGCCTCTCTGATGCAATTGCAGTACACTTATGCTTTGCAGCTCTACCGATGCTGACTAGGCAGTGGCTAACATGTAATCTTGGTGTGGTAGGTGATCACCATCACCTCTAGGTATGTGCTCTTCAACAACAGCAGCGAGCCGCTGCAGTACGGGCAGAGGAACACCAGCCTGGTGTGGCAGCTGGCCCCCGGTGTCAAGGCCCCCTTCCACTGGGACGATGCAGATGGCCGCTTTGAGCTGTGTGTCAGGCCAGCCCAGGGCAAATGGATCTGGTCAGGTGCCTTTGAGGTGAGCCCTGCTTCACTCCCTTGACTCACTTAGTGATCCTCTCAGGCCGCCAGCCCGTCATCTACCTCTATGATTTTTTGAGCTTTTTGAGGTATAAGGTTGAGGTCTGCTTCAGACTTGCCATCTAGCACATGCATGGCACCCTTGGAAGGCTGCTTTGCGTCCACGGTGCTGAGCACAGGCAAGGCATGCTTGGCAATATCTTGCTTGCTTTGGCATGCTCAAACAAAGTCTAATCATAATAATTTGGCACCATTGTCATAAGCCTAACAGCATTTCAGTGGTTCTGTTGTTGCACATGTCAACACCAGAAGGAGATGTGACCACACCCCACTATGACTGCATCACTGGAATGCAGATTGATCAAGTGGATGACTTTGGGCTGAGGGTGTACAACACCGTGAAGCGGCACCGCATCCTGCCTGTGGACATTTCCCTCAGCAGCGGCTCTTTGCTCATCACAGTGGGCAAGGACGCCCAACAGCCACCCTACCGCATAGAGAACAGGTATCCTGTTTCTGCCTGTCAGCCTATTTCCATCAAAGCTCCTCCTGGCTATAAAAGTTTTCAGAGTGCTTACGACTTCGAACTCTGGCTAGAATGCTGTCATAGCCTGCCACTGCAACCTTGCCATCAAGAATAGCAATACATGACAATAGCAAGAGCTCTCCGTGCAAATGTAACCTGACCACTGATAGCTCTGCATGGCTTCATGGTGAAGCGTTTGTCACTGTCACCAAGCTCTGGTCCTTCACAGTATCAAAGCATTCATCACGGTCTGATCAACAGACACTGTCACGCATGCCATTTGCATATTCTGCATGCATCTCACAGGATCTCAAGCTATTTTGTGGTCTGCCAAACCTGCCATGGCATTGACAGAAACTTGTGCTGCTGCCAGGTGTGAGCATGTGACTGTCAAATTCCAGCAGCGTGACCTGGAGACAGCCAATGACTGGGACACCTTGACACCTGGAAACACCGCAGAGTATGCCTGGGATGAGCCCATGGCTGCACACCGCCTTAGGGTGGTGCTGGAGTCTGCCACTGAGGCCTTCAGAGACGCTCCTGTCCAGGAGTACAACCTGGATGACATCAAGGTGGATAAGTCCTACACATATTGTGAAGCAATGACTGTCTCTGGCGTCACTGCACACATCATCTATTTGATGCTCAATTGCTGACCCAGCCAGTGCTTGAATGAGCACGGATGTACGGATCTGCTCCTCTGCAGAGGGCAAGCTAGTCACAAAGCAGCACTACTGCTCTGATGCCTGTTTGCCTGTGATGTGTCATGTATAGCCTCCTGCTTTGTCATTGGTCACCGTCGTCCTGCCAAGTAGTGAAACACTATTCTGCAGGCACATCCTAAAGTGAGACTGGGGCGAGCCCACTCCAAGATGGTCCAGAGGGTGGCCAATGTGGGGCGCGTCATCAAGGACATGAGTGGCATGGGCAACCGCACCCAGTCCATGCTGCACGTGGACCAGCCTGAGCTGGACGCCCGCTTTGTGTATGTGGGGGTGCATGCTGATGGGCCCACCCGTGTGCTGTGCTTCAGTGAGACCAAGGACCAGTACACACGAGGCAGCAATGAGGAGTCCATGAGCCTGCTTACTAGCAAGCTTGCCAGGCTGGAGGAACGCATCAAGGCAAGCCATGCTGAACTGCCTCCCCTTGCCATGCATGCATTGCATGGCACACCATTGTCTGTTGATTGCAACCAAGCACAGAACGTGTATCAGAATTGCATTGGTAAAGGACAGGGCCTTCTCTGCTATATTGAGGGCTATGTCTACTAGGCCTTATCAATCATGTTTATGACATGTGTCTGATGTAGTGATTAGGGACAGTCTTGCACAACAGCCACATCTTACGATGTCCATTGCTGAGCAGCTCATTGATTTTCAAACCTTCTGGGTCTTGATTGCTGTCGCATTGATCGTCAGTGTCACTGCAAAGGCTTGCTCACAGAGTCTGCCACTCGCTCCGTGTTTTGTATATACTGCAATAATGCAGTCAGTGCTTTATGACTTGGGTGCATTGTGCAACCAGCAGCAATGCCCTGCTTGCTACAGCTTCAGACATACAGCTCATGCTGATCGTCCAAATTATGCAGGATGTGGATGGCAAGCTGAAGGACTTCCAGGAGAAGCAGAACATTGACATAGGTCTCATCATGGGCCGTGGCAACAACAATGCTTCCCTGGTGTCAGACAAGATGCCAGTCATCCCCCGCGCCAACATCATGCGCATGGGTGCCACACGCAGCCTGTCTGTCAGTAAGTCGCTGCGTGATCTCACGACTGTATCATGCAGCAGCTTGGTCGTCTGGAAGCATGGTTGTGCACGGGAATGGGTGCTGCTTTCAATGATTCCATTGAATTGTTGTTGAAGTTCGCCTGCCTTGTATTGCATGCTGATGATGCGCCTGATGCTCATCAGCTTCCCCTCCTTGTGCGTGCAGTCTTTACACAATCTGCACAAACTCATCAAACACAGAGGTGTCTCTCAAGATTCATGCAAAATCTTTTTGCAAAGGCTGCTCAGCTTCGTGCGTGTCCACCAGTACATTTGCTGAGCATTAGGACCAAAGCAAAAGAGGCAAGATATCTGTGCAGGCACCTTAAGACCACTGGGCAGGCAGACAGACGCTGCAGGTGAGCAGGCAGGCGCATCTGCTGCCCCAGCAGGCACAGGCTGGCAATCTCCGCCCATTGTCTTCCATGGGGCTGATGACACTGAAACCCCCAGCACCCCGACCAGGGTCAAGCAGCTGCTTAAAAGGGGCGTTGTCAAGTTCAAAGAGGTCAGCTTCTCTCCTGATGGCACTAGCCAGAGCTGTGATTGCACAAACCCAATGCCCAAATGGCACTTGCCTGCTTCAAACGCATATGGTACAGGCCTCAGCAGCATGACCAGCACTTCTATCGTGCATACACCTTGCATACTTATGTACACATTGCATACTTCTCACAGTGCAAACACTTTGCATACACCTTGCATACCACCATCTAGGCAAAGGGCATTTTCCTCATGTCATGCAACAAGGATGCAATATACATACCGCCTATTGCCCCAAGCGATGGCTGACATATGACAGCGTGATGTTGCAGGCTGCAGTGTCAGCTCTGCCCGTGGCTCAGCCATTCACCATGGGCACCTCCAGCCCAACCCAGGAACCCCTGCTGCATGAGGGGACCGCCCCCCGCAGGAAGTCCCTGGCCCGCCTTGGGCCCCCTCTGCCCAGGAGGAGGAGCAGCAATGAGAACGCAGACACAAAATCTGTGTCAGAATTTGAGTGGGATGCCAGCAGCAGAGCTGATTTGTCGATCGTCAGCAGAGCTGCTTCTTCTCGCAGCAGAAGAAGCTCGGTGTCCATCTCTGAGCATGCCATGCCGCAGGTCTGTAAGCTTTCACACTTGCCATGCTGCAATCTTGGGCTTCCAAGCGGTTGCATTCGAATGACTTACGTAGTAAAACAAAAGAAGCACAATCATTGTTGCGCGTAGTCAGATTGCTTATGGTTAAAGACATCATTGGGTATTATGTGGAGTGATGCATGCGGCATCAGCTGCACCATTGTCAGGGGTGTCCTGTAGTGGCCGAATAGGCCCTTCTGCAGCTTCCATTTGAGCGGTCAAGTACAGAAGCTTGAGCTGTTCTAGTCATCTGGCTCTTGCAACCTCATTGTCTGGCAGGATATGACAGCCACTGTTACCCTTGGATACATTACGACATGAATGTTGTGCTGCACAGATGATTGCTGATGTGGAGCCCTTGTCAGGCCTACGCCGCTTCCCTTCACTCCCTCTGGGCTCCTCCTGGGAAAGGCACAACTTGGCCCTTCAAGCCAACAACACCTTCCCCAAGCAGACCAGTGGGCAGCAGGACCTCATGTCCTTTGCCAAGGACCCCAGCTCATCAGGTATGAGCTGATGACCTTAAGACTGCCAACATGTCCAGTGTTGCTGCTGGCAATGTGCTGACTTGCAGTTTTGGCGTCACTTGCTCACAGCAAGCGTTTGCAAATAGTGGCACTCTGCTGGTGCTGCAACCAATTCAGAAGTTGATTCATCCCTGGGCTGAAAGGCTGACTGCTCTGGCCTGTTGTCACTGAAGATGCTGACACTCGATCATTCAATCAATCAATCAATCAATTTACATTTCCTGTCTTTTGGACTCATCAGGGGAGTCAATAGACATTAAATGGGAGAATTCTGAGAATGCTAAGTTTGAACAATACAAGTCATTCAATGTTGTTCTAGAAGAAAAAGATCTGGGACCCAAAAGGTCCAAATTTTGTAGTCAGTTGTGCTGAATCTTGACATGTGACTGTTTACCTGCAGCAAACCTGGCAGCAATGGCGTCCCAGGTGTCTCCTGCTTCCTTCTCCAACCTGGACCTGGGCGAGGGAGCAGTACTGCATGACAACCCCCTGGGTGGTACATGGCATGACAACCCTCTGGTGGGGTCAGTCATGTCCACCCCCCGTGACAGCCCCAGGCCCCCTCGCCTTCTCCTTCCTGGTGAAGCCACAACAGAAGTGATGCCTGCACCCCTGGTGAGAACTTTGCAGTCTGGATTCATCTGTGTTGTTCCCATGCTGCTTACCTCCCTCCCCCATGCCCTCCCGCCTGCACCTTGTTGAAATGGGGTTCCAATCCTGCAACACTCTGCACTGTGAGCTGCAATCATCAGCAAGCTTGTGATGCAGTCTGTTCTAGCACAAGCTGATGCAAATGCATCAATCAGCATAGACGCAAGTACAGATGTGCAGAGCAAATAGCAGAGTGAGTGTATTCAGGTGCGTGGATCATCCGGCCTGCCACTGGACCACAGCCTGCCAGGCTCGGGTGCTGATGACTGGTTCCCTACTGCCACTGGTGCCCACCGCCAGATGAAGACCATCGGCACCACAGCTGAGTTGGAACAACGGCCTGACAGCATCCAGCTGTTCTCACCCTCCTCGGAGACAGCTGTCACTTCGGATCCTATCTTGGGTGGGGAGCTGGTCATCAGAGTTGTTGATGCTCAGGTACCATTGTCAACTGCAGCAAGTCATGCCATTAAGAGATGCCAGCAGGTGCTGACATTGGCACAGCATGCACTCAGCTGTATGCCGTGAATGTCAATCTGCCTCTGTGGAGCGTCCCTGACAAGCAGAGGAATGACAGCCCCTGGGTATGGACAACAACCGCTCCTGTGTATGGACGACGCACTAGCAAGCAGCTTTCTAGGTTGCGCAATTGCATGTATCAACTCAAGGAGTCCTGTTGTAATAACAGGCTTGTTGGGTAAGTGAGTGAGCTTGTTTTGAACTTGGCAGGGGTTGATGGACACCTGGCTGACCCGTGAGAGCAAGGGCGTGGAGTCCTCACACAGCAGCCGGGCAGCCCTCAACAAACTAAACAGCATCAAGGCACGCCTGCGCAATGCTCGCAGTGAGGTTTACTGCACTCTGCAGGTCAGCCTCCCATTCACAACTGACCCCTCGCTTGCTGACTGCATTTCAGATGAAAACCAAAAGTGTGTAATCTTTTCACACAGCAATACCTTGAAGTAAGGCAGCAGTCCCACCAGGGTGATGCTACTGTGGGGCATCGAGGCTTGAACTGCAATGCCAACAGCACTTTCATGCAAGCCCCTTTGAGAGTCGGTCCATTTGCAAGCTTTGGAACAGCTGTTTGTTTCAGAGCTGGTGACTGTTGTGTCAGCTCAGCGCTGCCAGCAATGCAGTGCAGGAGAAGCAAGCTTGCATATGCAAATAGCAGTGACCACAATAGACAAGGTAACAAGAGCAAAGGTGTGTGTGATGGTGCAGTGTGAGAACCAGATGAAGCGCACCAGCGTGGCCATGGGGCAGGCACACCCAGTCTGGAAGGAGGAGGTCACCTTCAAATCTGTGCAAATCACCTCAGATCTCCAGGTCAGCTTCCGCTTACTGACTGCACACAGCATTGTGCTGTACTACCAGACTATGCCCTGGAGCAAATAATGTGCTCCTGTTCTTCTCATGTTTGGTGTTGTCCCTTTTTGCGATGGTCAGACCCAAGCTTATGGAAGTCATGATCACCTTCATGATCACCCAATAATTATCTGATTGACTTGATGGAGATGCCTGACTGCAAAGCCCTCTCTACATGCTTGTGCCTACAAGCTGCAGTGGCAGCCATGTGCTAAGCATGCTGAGCCTGTGCTGCTGCCCTTGCAACAAGTTGCCTGGTCTTTCCAGACAGCACATTCTCATAATTTTGCCACTGCACAACTTCAACAAGACACACACAACCCCACTCCTCCAGAGCCACCTTTGCTCAAGCCTGTTGCATATCGTCCATACACTGTGCCTGTCATCACATGCCACACCTCAGTCCTGCAGGCTCAGCATCATGCTATGTCTGTGCAGGTGTCAGTGTACGGCCGGTCTAGGTTGAGCCAGGACGTCTTCCTAGGTGAGGTGCTGATCCCCCTGCGTGAGGTGGAGGAAGCAGGCGCAACCGGTGTGGCTGAGGTGCACAAGTACATCCTTGGCCGGCGCAGCACCAAGGAGAGGGTCAGTGGTGAAATTGCCTTGTCCTGCTCCTGGCGGGTCACCCCCCTTGATGTTGTCATCATGAAGGTCGGCCTCTTCACACTCCCTAGCAGCACTGCTGTTGGTGCTGGTACCCATCACCTCGTTGTTCCCTGTGCTTGGATTACAGTACAGTGAGTAGCCATTTAGCTCCAGCATGATGGGCAAAAGTTGTGCCGGTCGGGTTGATTTGCTGACTTCTGCAAGCAGTATAGGCTGTTTCTGACTTGACTCTGTCTAGGGCTGCTATACAGACCTCAATTCTGATGCGTGACATCATTGCTGTTTGCATGCGAGCGTCACTGGCAACATGACCCAACAAGGCAGGGCATGTCACCAGGTCATCACGCAGAGCCCACATGGAAGATGACCCAGCTGTGCTGCAGGTGAGGACAAAGCAGGAGGAGGTGGACCACAAGGAGGAGGTCCTGGCTGTGCTGCTGGAGCGGTATGCAACAGCAGGCACGTCAGCAGAGGGTACAGCCGGGCGCTCCCACCCCAACCTGGGTCTACTGGGTCTAACCAGGCAGGGCAGCGTGACCAGCCCCAGCAAGGTGTCCCTGGCAGGGCCAGATCCTAAGGCTGCAGCAAGCCGCCAGACTGCAGGAGATGTCAAGCGCTTGGGCAGCAGCCGGGGCAGACTAGATGTCAAGGTGCTGCTGTGGTCTGCTGCCTGATGACTGAGCAGAGGCTCCTTTTGCATCTGTCCACCACCACATAGCACTTTGTTTTGCATTGATCATTGTAGCAGCAGAGGCTGCAGTGTTTGATGTGGCAATGTATGCCTCTGAGGCAGCCTCTGTTGGACTGGTGACAGGTCAACATTGACAGTCACATGGCCAACTGTTTGTGTCCTATCGTGGCTGAACACGAGTGGCTATGTTGTAGTGAGGTGTCTAGATGTATCCCAGTTACCTGCAGCCATGCCCTTGCATGATATAGCTCGGGGCCAGAGTGTCATTGTCATCTGCTTTGCAGGTGATAGAGGCACGCAACCTGGCCGTGCCGTCAGACCTGCTGCACACCTTCTACACCATGGACAGCTACAGTGTGGTGTCCTGCACCAGTGAGGCCGGGGTGACCAGCCATCACACCAAGATAGAGCGCAACAATCTGCAGCCCCACTGGAACGAGCGCTGCACCTTTGAGGATGTGGCTCTCAGCAACAACCTCACTGTGACGATCTTTGACCACAAGAAGCTGTCTTCAGACATCTTCTTGGGACAGGTGGCTCTTCTTCATGCTGATGAACTGCATGTTTTAACAAAACCGGAGGCCCTACCTGCCTGATATGCCTTGCTGTATGGACACGCATTTGCAAGCCATACCATCTGACTGTACCTTCCAACTTGTGCAATGATGCAGCAAACAATTGAGTGTTGTAACCAAAAGCAGCTAGGCCGTTTCACTTCACCCATCCTTCCTAGCAAGTTGCAACAGTTGCATTGAACCCATCTTTGCTGTCATGAGTAGGCCTTGCCCAGCTCACAAGCAGCAAATCCAACGCACAGCAAGTCCAAGACACAGCAAGTCCATGTGTTGGTGCAGGTTGGGGTGCCCGTGATGCGGCTGCATGAGGGCAAGCCTCATTACACCTGGTTGCCTCTTCAGAAGCGCACAGACAAGGACAACGTGTCTGGGGAGGTGCACCTGCGCATGCAGTGGATCAGCCAGGAGCTGGACACACCGGCTGATGCCGCTCTCAACCTGGCTGTTGATGTGCTGCTGCACGGCATCGGCCTGAGCGTGGTGGAGTCCTCTGTCAAAGCCCTCCCAAGAGAGGTCAGACGTTGCTCTGTGATGTGGTGGACATGCTGTGGTTGGCATGGCTTGATCAAGCCATGGAGTTATGATCCTTGTGCGCACATGCTTGCTTGCTTGCCTGCTTGCTTGCTTGCTTGTCATCAGAGGAAGTTTAGCAAGCAGAGCAGCACGGCTGTAGCATCTGTTCAGTGTGGTCAGACAAATGCACAACCTCCACAGCGTCTGTGTGGGCCAGAGCAAGCAACACTGGCTGCATGGATCCAAGCATGCATGTCAGCTGACAGCTGACCATATGTGGGCGCTGAATGCAGGTCTTTCATGCTCTGTTTGAAAACATACATGTGGACTACAAGTACTCCCTGGCCAACCAGTCAGCCAGGTTTGTGGTGTACTCTGTACAGATTGACAATCAGCTGCTGTCATCCACACACCCTGTGGTGCTCTGCCACAGCAGCTCAGGTATGATGCTGTGCAGTGCCTGTCTGCAATCCTACGCACAGCTCAGGTCTGGCATTCTGTCTGTTTGTGACATCGGCACAGAAGCTCTGTACGGTTAATGTGATGGCTTCGTTTACTTTCACATGATTTGATGTTGCAGCAAAAAGTAAGCAGCCTTGTGTATTGACATGTGTTTTGGTTGTATTGACATGTGTTTTGGTTGTACTGTGAATAACAAGAGTCTTGCTTAGCCCTTAGTCAAGCTCTAAAGCACTGACTCACCACACAACAGCTCAAATCGCATGTGATAAGCTGCGCCCGTCGCTGGTCTGCCCAGGTGGGCCAACTTCCTTGCGAGCACAAAGCGTGTTGTATAGTCAGTATAATAACATGTTGTATAGTCAGTATAATAATACTGAAGTTGTGTGTATACAGGTGTGGCAGCAGCTCCAAAGGCCTCTGTGGAGGAAGGGGAGGGGGTGCCCCAGCAGACCCTGGGCAAGCCCTTTGTGGAGGTGCAATGGGAGATGCTGCACCACAACCCCTCCATCCTGTACTTCAGAGCCCTGCTGCTGCAGATACAGGTAAGTGCACAATGACAACATCATTTGCATGAGGCTTGTCATGAGCAAGGTAGGGGAAATAGTGCTATGTTCCGCATGAAGTCACCCAATGAAAGATGTAAACCAGCACATTCATCTCTTGTCTGTGTGTGTTGGCAAATAGCGAGAAGCGTGTGTCATGAACAGCTGCTGTCAGTGTGTCAAACACAGTGTGAAGGCCTACCAGGCAGACCCGGCGTCCACCAACATCAACTTCATCTTCTTGCATCAGAAAGCAAATCACTGCTCATGGCTGACTCACACCCCTTGTACATTCCAACCAGCTTTTTGTAAGCCCAGCACGTGACACCAGATTGCATGCTGCATATGACTCCAGATGCCTCTAGTCACATTACCTTCACACAAGCAGATCACATAGGCACAGCTGTACTGAAGGACTTTTCCGTTCTGGTGCACAGGAGCTGGACTTGACGGTTGAAGAGGAGTTCCTGGACCTACTGCTGAAGCTGGTGCGCGAGCTGCCTATGGCAGACATCTACCAGATGGATGCTCAGCCCACCTCCCAGCCCATGCACTCCTCCCAGGCTACCCAGACCGCTCTCCAGGTCTGCTCTCACCCATTGCCTCTGCATAAGACAGCCTAAGCATGAGCCTGACATGCATCTAGTCAGCAGCGCTCTGCCAAGACGAGGATTGCAGCATGTGTCTCTTGTTTGCGTACATCCTGAGCACATCTGACGCATTATGATTCAGAAGACTCCCCCCACACATGCGCATCATGAGCACAGACACAGTCCTTCACTCAGTACAGGTCCGCTTTGTCGTTTACATGCTGAACAGTCAAAAGGGGCAGGTCACAGTTGCAAGACCTGCTGAGCTGTGCAGCTGTTGCCTTCAGGACATGTTTGCAGCATCAGTGGAGACTCCCACATCCTCAAACCCACGGCGGGGCCGCAAGTGGTACTTCGAGCGATTAGAGGTGCAGACTATCAAGTGCAACGTGACTCTCATCCCCAGGCCTGGCAGCCGTGATGTGGAGTCGGGCCTCAGCCCCGGGCGAATCCGCATGGCGGCCACACTGGGCGTCAACTTCATTGACATCAACAATGTGCCCCTGAAGATCAATGCCCTGGCTTTCCAGAATGCCCTGCTGACTCCAGGGACCCTGATGAGTCACATCACTCGCCACCTCATCAACTCAGTGAGTCCTTGCTACATCAGCTCAGTTGCACAAGCGCAATGTGCTTCCTCGTCTGCCTCTCTCTGACTTTGCCTGTCTATTGGCTTGACTTGGTGACAAAGCTGAAATGGCAGAGAATTTGCCAGTAGGTATTGCACAGAAGCCTGTCCTGTAGCAACACTGACAGAACTGCTTATGCTAGATCCAGCGCCGCCCTGAAACTTACTGTCAGCAGAAGTGGTCATTGCAAACCAGCATCAACATTCCTACTGTGCTGCACAGGCCCTGCATGAGATGCACAAGATTCTGAGTCAGGTGGAGATCCTAGGCAGCCCCATCATGCTGGGCAGCAGCATCATCAG
>JAABUO010009042.1_pt1 | contig 11193 bp, 12 predicted proteins | sample 5559291 | NCBI WGS metagenome assembly JAABUO01 (sample SAMN10711878, study PRJNA513372) | rock metagenome | isolation source: Antarctica rocks | place: Antarctica: Victoria Land, Finger Mt sud | reverse complement strand
CAGCCATTTACAACAATGCTGATCTGAATGCTACAGTGCGTGAAGGGGCGTTCAAGTACATAGGCAAGAGAGACTTGGGGAGACTGATACACGAAGCTGACCAGGAAGCACTGCTGTCATGTAAGTTTCTGCTTGCTAGAAAATTTATGTCAGGACCAGAAGCCTTGCGACTCACAAAAGCATCAAAGACAATGTGTACATAGCAAGCAAAACCTAATTTGAAAATACAGTGCCTGGTTTTCAGACAGGTGTCTATAGAATTTGCGCCCACTCCCTCCCAACTCCCTTGTTTGTATCTGATCTGATGTCCAGCCGGCTAATTGCATGCTTTCTGTTTTCTGCCATGGTCGTTGTCATGCAAACGATGGTTCTAGTCCTCCTGAGTCATGGACTGTTCTGACTGACACCTCAGGCTGGCTGTAGCATTGTCAATCAGGCTCAGTTGCATGCTATCAGCTGAGAAGGTTGTCCAGACTCTGCCTAGCTCCAAATAAGTGGGTTGGGTAGACACATGCTGCAAATATTGCCAACAGTACTCTCCCCCAATGAGCTTTGCTGAAGGTCTATGCATACGCTTGTGCCTGGCTGGTCTTCAATGGCAGCATTGCATAGACTCCCAGAGTACTGCTGCCATTTGGCTGCATCCGATGATCTGAGCTCAGTGACTGGACACTGTTCTGCTGAACTCCAGCCAGTTTGATATGCTCTGCATCCTAGCCACTGCCTTGCCTAGCCTGTATCTGTATGCTCTGTTGGTGTGCTGGGGCTTTTTTACACCCAAAATAGGGTCACATAAGACCTGCATTGGATGTTGTCATTTGTGTTGCGGTCCACATGTCTGGTCAACAGACTCTGTTGCATAACGCATGCTAGCTTGCTCAAGGCTGTAGCATGCATGCAACAAGGCGCGGTAAGCTTGACTTCACTTTTCTTCCCAAATTGCAAGACACCAACAGCCTCGTTGCCCTTGTTCTGTTGCAGTAAGCCAGCCAACCTTGCAAGACCTTAAAAGCACCTTGGCAAGCTCCTCAGCAAAGTCCAATGGATCAGGGCCCGTTCTGGTTGTTCAAGTCTTTAAACTTTCATGGCAGCAAATTACACCCTCAAGCTTGCACGTAGTACCCTTGAACAGGTTTGGATAATCAGTATTGTCCACCAGCTGGTTGACCGTCCTCCATCCAGCATGCAGTTGCTCTTACAATCCCACAGGTAGTCAGGCACGATCTGATCACCAACAGCAGACCAGCAACAGTATGTTACCGACAGACTGCCTTACATTAATTCATTAGATTGTAAAGGTCGCTGGGGCCAACCATGACCATTTGACCAGTAGACTGAAATGTCAAACAAAGATACCCAAATGTTCTAAAGCACTTAAGGAAACACTAATGTTCACAGTTGACGCACTCAAAACTAAACTGAAGGGTACGTCCAGGTTGTGCTGCCACCAGGGTGTTCCTGTTCTCAAAACACTCCCTCAAAAACCTAGCTATGACTTTGGGATCATGTAGAATTAAAAAAAGGACAGTGTAGGGGCTGGGCCCCAAAATATGTTTGTGAATCTGCTCCTGATGGCACAATATGCAGGGCAATCAAACACAAAATGATGTTCATCCTCTGCTAAACCAGAAGCGCAGAAAACACAGTGGCGTTGCTCCCTAGGCACCTGCTGTGTCAAAGGCAAAAGCCTACCAGTATCTACATGAAGACCATGACATCCACATCTAAATCTGCTGATGAGTTTTCGGCTCTTGAAGCCCTTGACTGTTGAAAGGTAAGGTGCTAGGACATATTCTGGCTGCAAGGGTTGGTACCTAGCAACACTGCTGAGACTACTCTGATGCCATGTCTGTCTTCTTCTGACTAAGAAGCTGTGTCTGATCATGCATCTTCTTCATGCATATGACTTTGAACTTGAAGCATGTGATAGCAACGCTCATTGCGATGCGTGTCGCCTTGAGATGTTGTGCTATCAACTCAATCGCTGTACACACAGACATGCAAGTTGGCAACAGTCACAAGGAAAATGCAGCTTTATTTACGGCTGCCAGGATAAGTTGATATACTTCAAATTCAGGAATTCCTTCAGGAATTATGTTCACGCCGTCAAACTAATAAATGCACATATTGCCTGCCTATCATAGTCTATCCCGTTTCAATGGATCCGCGTTGTTTGCTTTCACTGACAGCTGTTGGCATTGCATCATGATGATCAACTGACCAAAGAGTATTCTTAGCTAATTCATTAGGAAACAAAGCAAAGCATAAGGACTCTGTAGATACCAGCAGCATCACAATCGGTATAGTAGAAAATAAATGTCAATACATGAGCAAGGGGAATATGGTACAGGTCAATTTGACCAGCTAGGAATGCAGCTATATCTATGGAACCTATGAGATATCCAGCTAGGAATATAGCCATGACAAGTGTCAATGGTGTGACCCGTTGCCATGCATCTGTGGCACAGACTGTGATCTTGATGTGCTTGAGTTCTGAACTATCTGTTCTACTCGATGTCTTGTGCTGAGCATCTCCTTTGCATTTGCATGGACAATGTCACACAGGTTTTCTGCAGCAGCAGGTATCAACACATTCAGAATCACTCGTTGATGCCCCTCAGGGACATGCAAATTCAGGGTTGCACTCAAAAAGCAAATGTAGGCAGCAGCAAATCCTGGGATGCCATACCAAACACAGCCTCACACAGCAGCAGAGGCAGTGCTGATGTCCAGATGCTGGGTGTACAAGAGACATCAGCTTCTGGACTTCTCCATTCACACGACATCATATCTCTCCAGCAAACATTGAACACAGGGTCATCCTTCAGCACGGTGACACAGACACCAAATTTGACACGACTCCACTTCTGTAAGCTTCAGACAATGTACCAGTCTCTGCACACTGAAATCTCCTTGCAAAACGAATTTCAAAAATCCAGTGGGCGCACCTAAAGGCAGAATGCCAAAGGGTTCCTCTATCTGCACACCAATCTCCTCCACCCCCAGTAGCAAGAAGGCAATGAGCACAGCTGCAGGGACCATGGCCCAGTGGCAGGCCCTCCACAGTGTGAAGGGAAGGAAAGCTAGCCAAATAACCAGGAATCTGGATGTATGCCTGCAGTGCAGCTGGTGTGGTCTTTGAACCACGCTCTCAACCACATCTAACCACATTTATCCACCTCAATGTGGTCAGTTTCCTGTTGTTATGAAAGATGTACAAACAGACACATAGTTTTCCAACATCCTGCTCTCTCTGGTGTCAAGATTGGGAACTGCCAACGAAGGATCAGGGCAGTATCCATGTGTTGATCCAAGTTCAATCTTCTGCAAGAGTTTGCATTTCACAAGCTCTGGTGGTCTACAGAACACACACAGGTAACCCTGCATAGTGCATGACTTTGTGGCTCCAGGCACTTTACTCAACTCATAGTAATAATAATAATAATAATAATAATACGCTTTCCAGCTCATGATGAGCTAGGCACGTGCAGGACAAGTCTTGTCTCTCCAGAGCAGCCTGTCTTGTGCATCCCGGGCTACACAACTCATGTCTTGTGTTTCCTGGGAATAACACTCATGTGGTGTCTTTCCTGGCAATTCTGCTCACCTAGTGTAAGACCTGGGAATGGGTGTCTTGACCATGCGCTCACAGGTTCCAACTGCCTTCTGGAACTTGGTGAGTGTGGTGTCAAGCGCCAGCTTCTGGCCCTCTGTTGCAGGCATGCTATGCACTATCTGTGTCAGCACGCTGAGTACAAAGTTGGGTTTGTGCTGCTCCTGTTGCAGGAGTATCTTCACCTCAGAAGGCAGCAGCACATCCTGCGGCAGCACCAGACACAGCAGTTTTGGGGCTGAGGCTTTTTGCTGCTGCTGTTGTACTCTTAAGCCTGTGAGAGCTGGCTTGACCCTGTAAGATGGCTTGACCCGTAACAGCTGGCTTGACCCCGTAACAGCTGGCTTGACCCGTAACAGCTGGCTTGACCCTGTAAGATGGCTTGACCCGTAACAGCTGGCTTGACCCCGTAACAGCTGGCTTGACCCGTAACAGCTGGCTTGACCCCAAAAACAGCTGGTTTGACCCCATAAAAGCTGACATTATTCCGTAATACCTGGCTTGACAGCAAGTTGCACCCAGGACAGTCAGACCTGACAGTCATGATGCACCTCTTGAGCATGCTGGATTACAAAGGTGTGTTGACCATACACATGAAAGACCCTGATGAGAAAGTAAGCTAGAGACACATATTATATAGTCATTGCTGGTACGCTGACTGCCAGAAAAGGATTCCATACAGGGAGCGACTTAGGACGCTACATACCCGACATTCAGGAAATACACATGGTAATTTAAGGAATGAACGAGTATCACACAATGGTGCACATAATTAATTCCAAGCGCCATCATGTTGCAGCACAGGCAACATGAGCAGCTAAGTGCACAGTGTCAAGCCAGTAGTGACAGGCAACAGGCAATAGGCAAGGCAATACGCAAGAGGCAACAGGTCATAGGCAACAGGCAGTAGGCGACAGGCAATAAGTTACGATACCTGCAGCTCTGACTCAAGATCACAGTGTTCCCGCACGTGCCACATCAGCACCTTGCAGAAGGCGCTTGTCCACCGCAGCAGAAGCTGCAGACTTTCCTCATTTTCAGAGTAACCTTGCGCCTGCGCGCAAGGCTGGTGTGTCTTTCCTTTTCATACATTTCTTTGTTTTGCATCCGTCTCCCCTTTATTTAGTGTGTAAGCTACAGCAGGCAGGAGCAAGCTGATGCATGGATACATTGACACCTGCTCAAGCTAGAGGTATGGTTCAGGCATGCACTGGTGTTGGTCCAGCTGCAAGCTGTGCTTGCTAAACAGGCTGATGAAGTGGCAGCAGTCAGTCCTTCAGCCTGCAGGCCTGCCAGCATGGCCAGCTGCCCACATCTAAAATGCATTGTGACTTCCATGGCAAAGTGTATAAAGCTTAAAGGGGATCCACGTATCTTGTAAAGATGTGAATGTGATTTGTTTGTGAATGTACAAAGAGGCCATGCCGTGCTGTCCTGCGGCGATGTCAGATTGTCAGTATGCTGCACTTGTGCACCATGTGTATAACGAACCTGGCGCATCAGGTTGCGTGCATCACACACGACATCGCCCCACAAACTGCGAGCCTCCATGTAGCGACTGTAGGAAGCGTCCAGGCGGAAAGCCAGCAGCAGTGCCAGGGCAAAGCTGGTGAGATGGAAGGGGTCTGAAGCTTCCAAGTTCGATGATGGTAACCCCAAAGAAGGGTGGATCTGCAACTAAGCAAGCTGATCAGCTTGGGAAGGTGTTTGTTGCTATGGGCTTCATGCAGAAATTCAATGCATGGTTGCAGGCAAGATGGAAATGCATGTGCACATCTGGACTCTAGCGGAGCAGGGCACAGAGCAGAACGCCAGCAGAGACAACACTTGCATGTGAGAACTTGTTGTGGTGATGAAGTTCACTCTTGGTGCAAACAGAAGGAGACATCTGCGCAACAATAAACGTGTTTGATGTTTGCACTGCATGCGCTTCCTGATACGTGCTTGCTTGGATGCTAAAATGGTGTTGCAACATGTACGTACCTCCTTATATGATTCCCATGAGGCAACACAGAAGGAAAAACAGAACTCACACAGCAGTGGCACCTTGAGGCCTCTAATGAGCATAGACTGCAGCGCAATTAGAAACTTGAAACCAATGTCGTGGCAAAGCACAGTCAAGTATTACAGCAGCCAGTGCTAAACCAAAACCTTGGGTATGCCAACCAGATGCAGAAAGTATCTTTGCGAGCTTCTGTGAGTGGCCCATCGTTCGAAATCAAACACCTGCATCGTGGAGGAGTTGCTGCTTGTATCGAACGATCCTAAAATTCTATTTCAGTGGCAGGCAAAGATCAAGCACCGTGCGCATATTCTGCCTGTGATCTTCCTTGTCTTGATCAATTGCTGCACTGCTGTAACGAGTGTTCATGCGCGTTCTTGTTTCGCCAAGGTAGCCTCTGTGCACTGCCTGAGTATACGGCGAACGGCGGAGACTGCGCCTGTTTGCAACTCGATGCCTGGATCGTTGGATGAAGCCTTTCCAACAAGCATGTTTGCTGCGGTACAAACCGTACAACGAGGTGCCGCCGGTCCCGTGAGAGCACAACTGCAGGCATGCCATAGAGCACGCAGCACGGGACCGGACGCCCTTTACTTGGGTGACGAACACATTCAGACGGACGGCAAGGGCCAACACAATACTGATTGACGCTGCTGCTGTGCGCGTTTTGAAACCTACGTATAACAGATGGCACTGTGGTCAACGCATATTGACATGAAGCCTAGAGTCCTAATGTGGCATGATTGCAAGATAGCAAGCCAACAAAGTCCAGTGGATTTGTGGATTGCAGGACTACCGTGGTAGCTTTTGCACATGTGGACGCGTGGTGCTTCCATGAGACTCATCGACCTAAAAGTACTGATCGTGCTGAATGCATTGTGCCTCAATGGTACCAATGCCAAAGCAAATGTCACATTTGGTACGGATGATTTTATGTTAAAAGCGAAAGCAGTGCCAGAATCAGTGGTACAGGAGACGAGTGAGCCTACGTGTCACTTGTGACCCAACCCTGAGTTAGAAACTGCTTGGTGCACACATGGGGTCATGGATCCATGCGCAGTGCCGCTCTGGCCCTTGTAGCTCTTTTTCTGGCAGTCAGTGATTGGATGGACGTTCGTATCCAATGCCCATTTGGACATACTTGATTTCCATGAATTCGTCCAAGCCATACTTGGAGTGTTCTCGACCTAGCCCAGATTGCTTCATTCCGCCAAAGGGTGCAATCTCGCTTGTTATGCCTACTTCATTGACCCCAATCATACCGTATTCCAATGCCTCAGCGGTCTTCCAGGTTCTTGCTAGATCCTGCACAATAAAAGTACAACTTGTATATCTTGGGGCAGACTTGACATCTGCCAGGCAGGTCTGTCTGTCATGTCACATATTTACTGCAATTGACAAAGATAGCACATGCACAAATGTTCGCAAAGGCTCAGCTATGCCGCAGCTTTGCCATACAATGGGTTTGCCTGAAACCCTGGTTCAGGGAAGCCTAAACTTTACACCCTCAGGCCCTGAATCCCAAAAGCCCACACCATCTGCATGATTAACAGATGGGCAGATTGGCTTGCACAGACATCAACAGCTGGGACTTGACTATGGGTGTGCAACAAAATGTGCAAATTGGCACAAGAATGTGCACAGTAGAATCCTAAGGACATGCACATGTCATGGCAGAGATGTGTGCATGCATGAGACAGCGCTCACCCGGGTGAAGAAGTATGCAGCTAGTCCATAGATGGTGTCGTTGGCTAGCTTGATGGCTTCTTCATCATGCTTGAACTTGAACAGGGGCACAGCAGGCCCGAATGTTTCTTCCTTATAGATCTGCAGCAGCCGTTCAAGGTCTCCAACACAGGTGTGTATTTGTTTCGACTGCAGTAAACGCCGAGTCGGAAATTTTCAGCAGGCTTGTCATGACTGAATGCGATATGCTGAGCACTACAGACTTAGCAGTGGATGCATGAGGCCATAGGTGCTTGCAGCAGGCGAGCATGCTGCAGAAGGACCGTGAAAGGTGAGCACTCGACCAAAATGCAAAAAGTCGGACCTCACAGCCAGGCTGTCAATGAAGCAATCAGCCCAGCGTACACGATGATGTGCAACATAGCCCTCTTACGGCAGCCAGAAGACTCCAGAGGTGCATTTGCAGAGCAAAGGACAATGCACTCTGCTTTGCTGCAGAAATGTACAGTCCTGAGCAGCTCCTTGAATGGAAGCCTCTTCAAAGCATGACAAAGCTGACGCGCTGATCCAGGATCAAACACGATGCTGACCTTCATGTCAATTGTGCAATCGGACAAGACGGTGGGTTCAAAGAAGTAGCCCTTGTCATAGGGAGCCTGCATATGTGGCCTCTTGCCGCCTGTCAGGGCCTTTGCGCCCTTGGCCAGGGCATCATCAACATGCCCTTGCACCTGCATCAGAGGAAACCCAACCAAGATGAAAACAGCCAGGCATAGGTGACTCCAGAGAATGCGCTTGCACCCTTTTGAGGCACACCGTTGAGATGAGACTTAAACTGCAGCGCAACACAACAGGATGCCTATCAGCAAACATTGACGCCGCCCTGCAAAACCTGACACATGTGTTACAAAGTCAGCATCAAGCCATCACAGCTGACGGTTCAAAATACGTTCAGTCAACAGATATCATGGTCTACGGTCACATAATCAGCTCTCAGCAGCTCCCAACTAGAGATCTTCCTTCCGACGGTCAGTGACTCAACAGCAGGCACATTGCTGATGGAAGAAGAAGACATGCAGCATCTGTCACGCCTGTTGGCGCATGCCACTGCCCTTCCTCTTGGGCCATGATTTGACAGCAGCCCAGGATACTGAGAAAGCAACGTTAGTGACCAGAATACCTGTTCAGTTGATGGCAACAGACTCACAGATCATCCAACAGACGCAGAAGAGGAGGGCAAAGAGGGAAGTGCAGGAGTGTACCCGGTCAACTGCAGCCTGGGAGATGAGGGGCCCTAGGGTAGTGTTGGGGTCCATCCCCCCGCCCAGCTTGAACTTCTTCACCTTTTCCACAACAGCCTTGCTGAACTCCTCAAATATGCCCTCCTGCATGCCAAAGGCATCACAGTCTACACCGCAGGCTGCAACATTGCTCTGGGTTTCATGCCACAAGAACTCAACAGAGATTGCAGATCTGCCCAGGAGCATTGGGAAATGATGCACGATGCATGATGCATATGACATTGCGTAGACATTTCGCTGGCAACCGCAGCAGGCACAGAGTCAGTGGTCAAGCGTCACTACACTGCAGCTGTGTAAAACTGATCATGAATTCACTTCAGAGGAGATGCGCACTGCAGCCAGTTAACCTCTTGCAAACCTTTGCACACTCTGCCCTGTCAGTCAGGATATTAACATGATTGTCAAGACCAAAGGTTGCAGGGGGCAGCCAAGATCAACTGACCTAAGTGTATTAGTCACCTACATGACCAAACAATGATGAACACGTCTTCAAGTATGCAGTGTCACCTGGACCAGAATCTTGTTTGCGCAAATGCATGTCTGACCAGCATTTCTGAATGCTGATGTGGCCACGCCCGTGGCGGCAAGATCAACATCAGCGTCATCAAATATGATGTAAGGAGCGTTCCCGCCAAGTTCCAAGGACACCTTCTTGACAGTCTGGGCGGCTCCCGCCATCAGACTCTTTCCCACAGCTGTGGACCCTGTGAACCCTATCTTCCTGACTGCTTCAGATTCCAGCATTTTGTCTCCTGCAGAAGCATGTCCATTGTCAAGAACTCCAGCATACAGCAGCCACAATACATTACAAGGGCTATGGACGACACTTCTGGCAGCTCAGAAGGTAAGCTTGCTTCTGTGTATGCCAAATTGCACAGCAGTGTTTTACCAAATACTGAAGCCAGTTCAGGTCACGCCTCCAGGCAAAGGGCCGATGGTTCTATCTGCATTCCAACTTGGAAGTGTCAATGCAGGAGAACGCACTGTCATCCTGTGGTGTGCCCACACTTGTCTGCTGTGCACCGTTCTCTGCATACAATCTCCAGTATCTTTTCTTCATTCCTAGAAGGGATACGTAGTCCTGTTCTAAACCAATTCCTCATGAAGAGCGGGCATAAACTCCGCACACACTGCAGTGCTTCTGGAGAAGCCTCAGCATGCAGACCAAACATAGAAAACAATGCTGGTACTTGTGGTTCACATCTTGGGCTCTGCTGCAAGCAGTTCAGACACAGGCAAGCTGGACATTTTGACATGCATTATAAGGAAACGATCGTGCTGCTGGACTTGCCTATCTTCTTAGCTTCACCAACAACAATGTTGAGCACGCCAGGCGGCAAGCCGGCTCTGCGCCCAAGCTCAGCTAGGGCAAGGGCTGTTAGCGGTGTTGCCTCTGCAGGCTTTAGTATAACCTGCAACAGCACGTGAAGGTCAGGGACAGAAACAAGGAGGGAGGAGGAGGAAGATTCACATCTTCAGCTCAACCAACTAGGTTGTATAGATGTGCCAGGAATGCATCCTGGTCGAAAATGATAATTCTCGACGTTTATCTTATCTAAACAGTCACAAGAGCAGCTGCCGGTACCCAATCGAGTCAACAGACTATGGCAGCACAACAACATGCCAGCAATGCTGTCAAGATGTCGCAGCTGCATGAAGCACTGCGAGGTGCTGAAAAGAACATGGTAGGCCCACAGTGTGTACGTCAAGCATGCTGGAAGCGCCTCAAAACTCTGATTAGAAAGGCAAACATCTGCCGTTGCAGTTCAGCACACATGCAAGCAGTCCTATAAAACTGTGTAGTGTCACAAATTTGATAGCAGATTCCGACACAAGATAGCCCGCTCCGTAGTTCTGAGCTTCTGTTGTTACTGACAGCTCATTCCAGCACAAAGCAGCAGGCACAGCAAAATTGATTGCCACCAAATGGCCTTTGCCATGCATCAAGACTAGATGCAGCATTTCAGCTGTGTGCTGTACATTGATCCTCTCAGCGTGACAGACCAGATTGCTGCAGCCGTCAATGGATAGAGATGCAGGCTTCCTAGAAGCAATAAGTTGTCTGGTGACACTTTGCAGGTGAGGCAGGCAGGCAGGAAGGCTCGATGGGCAGCCCCACACTGTCTGACACACTTTGCTATTGCACAGTCCAAGTGGTGCTGGCAAGATATCGTATCTGTTAGCAGCAATATTGGATTTGTACCAAAGTCTTGGAGTCCTACATCTATATATGCAGCTGTTGGGAATCCAGAAAAGTCAATAGTTTCTAAGAAACGCCGGTTTTGGGTGGTGACTGTCAACTTTCAACTGCCTAGGGACTAGCATCAGGCTTTTCTACTTCACAGAGATATGTTAAAAAGACAGGAAGGCTCACTGGGCAGCCCACAGCAATAGCTGATGACACTGTGCTGGTGATGCATGCCAGACAGAAAATCTGACTGGGCAGACCATAGCGATAGCTGATGGCACTTCATGCAGGGGAGGGGGGAAGGCTCACTGGGCAGCCCACAGCAATGGCTGGTGACACTTTGCGGGTGATCATGGACATGGGGAAGTTCCAGGGTGTGATGGCCGCAACCCCCACCGGCTGC
>JAABUO010009041.1_pt1 | contig 11194 bp, 15 predicted proteins | sample 5559291 | NCBI WGS metagenome assembly JAABUO01 (sample SAMN10711878, study PRJNA513372) | rock metagenome | isolation source: Antarctica rocks | place: Antarctica: Victoria Land, Finger Mt sud | reverse complement strand
CGTTCTTGGCATGTTGTAGAGGTGCAGCGTATGACCTGTGCATGCACCAGAAGTGCTTGACTGATACCCAGCTTGCAGTCCTGCTCGCCGATCAGCCTTGTAGCAAGTGCGCATAGTGCAGAACACCGTTGTCGCGACCTGAGCATGGACCTGGGCGTAGAGCGTGCTCATGCATGCGCTTCAGAACTGCGGCAGCATGTTTTACACGATTGTCTCCAACAACCTCCAACAACCTCATCGATGCATTCCCTTGCACGCAGCTTACACATGCTCATGGTACCCCGCCATCCCCCAGGAGCACCGTTCATACCAATGACTGCCTTGGAGCGCCCGTAATACACTGACATGTGCGAGGCCTGTAGGGCATGCACGCAAATGTGCATGCACCACAATGGCCGCTCGACACGCGAACACCACAGGTGCCGGCTCCTAGCGCCAGCCTGCCGTTTGAAGAGGATTGTGGCCCCACCCACACCACACGATCTCTCCTGCCTAGCAAAAATAGTCCTACGAGTGCGGAACGGTGCTGTGCATGTCAGGAAACCTGAGCCCAGCTGCAGACCTGCAAGTGCTGACAATGCGACGACGCGACCACCCAAGCACGCCCTGAGAGCCAGCGCAGAGCTGTGCGCACAGCGCGCAGGGCTTCGGCATGCGAAGCAAGCGCCCGGAGCGCGCAGCGCTATGCGTGCTGGGATGCACACAAGTGCGAGAAACACCTGAGCAGCGCTCCTGCCTGCACAAAAAACAGCGCTGTTCCCTTTGCCTCGACAGCAGTGCGTGCCGTGTGCAGGCACGGAGCAAGCCCAACGGCGGCCCGTCCCGCTCTGACTGACAGTGCGCCAAAAGTAGGCCGCCCATAAAACTGGCCCCGGCGGCTCTACGCTCTTTGAACGGGCAAGCGCCCCAAAACACATCCCCAGTCAAGGCAGCGTGCGCAACACGGCACACATGCATAAGATACAATACCTGTCTCCCGAATCGTCAAAAAATGTCCGGCCTGCCTCGACGCCTATTCAGCAATCGTCTGCAAGCCAGGCGGCTGGCGTGCAAGCCAGATGGTTGGTCTCACTTACTTTCCAAGGGCAGACAGGGGCATACTGCGCGGTCGAACACGTGGCAGGGCGCGCCGAGAAAAGCCAAGAGCAGGCAGCGGTGACACGGGACACTGGACGGCAGCAGCCGCGTCACCAACTGCACAGCGCTGCCAGCACGGGGTGGCCAGCGCAACCGGCGTGCAAGGTTCCAGGAGAGTGTCATGCGAGCTGGAGAGGGCAGGAGAGAGTAAACAGCTCCTAACAATGCCGCCGCGCACCGAGCAGGTCGGCGACCAGGTGCACGCGCTGCAGGCGCTGCGGGTCCAGGTCGGACGCGCTGCTGATGCACGCGACGGTGTTGTCGTCAAACACCGAGGCCACCAGGAAGAGCGCGAGCGCGGAGCGCGTGCTGCCAGACAGCGCCACCACTGCGAGCGCAGCGCAAACAGCCAGTGACGCCGGTGCCGGTGCGCCGGTGCAATCAGCTGCGCGGCGGCTTCGGCGCACTTGAACGGCAGAGAAGCATAGCCCCCGCACCCCAATACACGGTGGGCATATTCAGCAAAGCAGCAACGAGACACCGGCCTTGACATAAGGCAGCCCCACCGCTGCGGTGCCAGGGTGCAGACGCAGAAATCGATGCGCAAATATCGCGCGCGGAGCGACAACCCTAGAGCGCAGCCTCACCGTTCACGCCGCGCGACGCAGGCACGCCCTGCGCGGCCACCTGGTCCTGCAGCCGCTCCAGGACCGCTAGCACGGTGTCAGGCTGCCAGCAGCCTTGCGCGTCCTGCGGCACGGCGAGCGGCAGCTTTACGGCCGGCAGCGCCGGCGCGAACAGCGCCTCCAGACCCGCGCGCGTGCGCGCTTGCGCAGCGTCCAGCGCGGCGGGCGCGCCCAGCTGCGGCAGGGCCGGGGCGGCCAACACCGCGCCCATGCTCGGCAGCGCAGACGTCAGGCTCGACGCCCTGCGCACGCGGGTATACAGCTCAGGGGAGCTCTCAATGCGAGCCCTGCTTGCGAGCGGCCACCTCGGCAAACGGCGGGAGGGCCACCTCGGCAAACGGCGGGAGGGCCAGATATCGGCCAAGGCAGATATCGGCCGGGACAGGCGACCTCCCCGGCGCCACCCCGTGCAGACAAACGAAGATGCTAAGCTACCAGCATGCGCGAGGCCCCGCGGACCTGGTCACTGCCTGCCGCGGGCGAGACGGACGATCCAAGCTGCCGGAGCCCGTTCGGACCACTCCGGCTGCGAAAGCGGACGCCATCGCGACAGTAGCAGAGCTGGACGAGCAGGCCTACCCACGCCAGCAGCTGTGCACGTCCCCTCCAGTGCAGCGGGCTCGCGTCCTTGCTAGCACCCTTTCAGGGTATTCTTTTCCCATTGGGAAATTCCCAAGCGTAGCCATGGTTGCTCTGTCACAGACTCTGTGCATTTGCTGCTCGGTTGGCTGTTTCCAGCAGGTCACAGGACATAATCATCTGCCGCGGTGAGGTGGCCGGTAGCCATGCCTCTGATGAAAGGCCAGCTGCAAGTATTTTGTAAGATGCGCCAAAAGCCCAGGACGCCCGAACGGGAGGAGGCGCCCCGCAAGGCTGGGGCGCCGGACCAGCAGATATTGGACCAGCCGGAGCCGGAACAGCAGCGCCGAGAGCCGAACGGGTTCGCGTCGCTCCAGCATTCCAGCGGTCTGCGCATGCTTGGCGGGAAAACGCACGTTTCTGCTAGAGCAGTATACCTTGCCTCGCCAAGTGCAGAGCCGGCAGGCGCCTGGCAGGCGGCACCTCCAGACAGGGGGCTCACCGCGGCAGCCCTCCACGCGAGTGCCGCGCGCGCTGGCGTCCCGCGCGCGCAGGCTGTCGCAGCAGCACTGGCACGACAAGCAGGTGGGGGAGGCAGCCTGCTTGCCGGACGCGGCAGCTGAGCAGCCGCAGCCTGCTGCCACCGCGGCCCAGGCGACCAGCAGCGCGCTCACAGCTTTTGTCAGCGCAAGCGCGCGGCGGCCGCGGCGGCGGCGCCGCGCGAGCAGCGGCGGGCGCCCGGCCTTGCCGAGCCCGGCCGCGCACGCGCCCCAGGCCACGCCCGCCCCGGTCGCCGCCGCGCTCGGCACGCCGGGACCGCCGGACGAGCGCGCCGGCTTGGTCGACTCGCTGCTGCAGTACTTTGAGGAGAGGGACCGTGAGGAGGGAGAGGACCGGGTGAAGCTGCGTGTGAAGCTGCGGGAGGCGGTTCTCAAAAGCGTGCCCCCAGGCGACAGAGCGCGAGCACGAGGTGATCCGCGGATGGTCGCGCCAGCTCGAGGCAGGTTACCACGCGCACGTCAAGAGGCGCCAGGGCATCCTCGGGCACCCACTTCCAAGTGCGCCCGAGTCGCGCTCACCGCGGGTGGGACACTCGTTGGGCTGCTGCAGCCGTCGCACACTCTGCCCATGACACAGCCGGAGTCGGCGGGCGACCTGCCCGGGGCACATACTGCTGCACCCCGTCCTGCCCGGCAAGCGGTCCGTGCCCCGGCCTGCGCTCGTGGCTTGGCAGCAAGGTGATGGGGCGCGCTTCCCCGCAGGAGCTTGGGGCCGCCTGGTGCGCTGCAGAGCGTTCGGGGCGCGGAGGTCCTGCACGCGAGGGCGCTCTGCGGACTGCGCGGCGTGCAGGTCTGCCTCTGCCCCCGCCTTGTTCACGGGCAGGCCTGGCAGCGGTGCCCTGTGTGTGCATGCGAGGTCATTCGCCCTGGGCCGCTGCCATGCCCGTGGCACTGTGCTGCGGCCCAGGTGTGCATGCAGAGTGATGTGGGAGCCGAGGCGCAAGCAGTGCCGCCGCGCTCTCCGCACCAGTGACCCCATGCGAGCATGCTGGAGGCCCCTCCGCTCCGGCGGTGGGGCAGGAGGGGACGCGCCTGCACGTCACCGCCCTCCTCTTATGCTGCAGGTGTAGGCCGTGAAGGTCAGTTTAGACTGGGACTTGGCCGCTGTGATTACAAGGGCTAGGTGTACATGTAGCTCGAAGCCTGAGCACCCCCATACCGGCCCGTTCCAGCACACAAGCGCGACCTGTGCACACGCAGCACAGCACGCCTACTTTGTCGTCGCTGCGCTCTGCTGCGCCGGAGTCCAGCAGCGCTTGATCGCCAGTGCGTGGATCGTCCGCAGCTCCTCGGCCAGCGCCGTGTTGACCTGCGGCCGTGCCTGCTTGCAGCACGCGCCTCGGCTGGGTAGGTTGCTGCAGGGCAGTGGCGGCGCCGCACCATCCTGTGCCTCTCCAGCAGCGCCTTGCCCTCAAACTGGGCTGACACAACTGCCACCTCGAATGCCGACCCGCACCTGCGGGCACTCGTCAGGACAGTGCAGCAATTCTGCTGAAGAGTAGCTTCAAGACGCGTTATGACGCAGTGCTCTGCTCTCTGCCAGAGCGCACCCGCCGCTTGTATCCAGCACGGTCTGGGGCACACGAGGTGCCTTTAGCAGTGCTGTGTGATGTCAGGCCTTGGATGGTGCTTCGAGAACATGCGGTCACACGCACGCACCACATCAGTCGCTTCAAGCTTCGCCTTCAGCTTGTCCTCAATACTTGCCGCGGTCGCGATGATATCCCCTGCAGTAGCCATGCGCTGCCACGAGCAGCACAGGCGCGTAGCTCACCAGAAGTGAAGCGGCATTCCAACGGTTTGGCTGCAGGCGGATGTTCAAGCTGCTTTATAGACCAGTCAGTGCTGTGGAATGCACAAGCAAGCGACGGCAAGCTTAGGCCGGCAATGCACAAACATCACCTGTCTCCAGAGAAGGCAAACGAGGGAAACTTGAATGGGTGCTCAAAGCCTAGGGTTGTTTACACCCGCATCCACAGCAAATCTGTTGAAGACTTTTGCTACACATGGGAACACATGTGCGTGACAAGCAACCACTGGCATGCAAAAGCCGAGGTTCCTTCTGAAGCGTCGGGGTGCCGTCTCGGCCAAGATGGCCGCTTGCTGCTGCAGCCGTCTGCTCCTCACGCCCAGGCCGCGCCGGGCTCGTAGTCCAGGTCGTGGGCGATGGCCTGGCCCACGACGTGCCCGCCGGCAGGCTGCAGCTGCGGCGCGGCGGCGTCGGCCTCCAGGCCGCGCGCGGTCACCTGGAACGCCACCGCCGCCTCGGGCGCGGCCGCCGACTTGGCCACCTGCGCTCGCCGTGCCTGGGCCTGCCTCACCGGGCACCCGGTGACATTACAGCGCTACCTAGTGTTGCTGAAAGCATATTTGCAGCGACAGCCACGTACGTGCATAGGGTTCCATGGGGTCTAGGGCAGGGCATGGCCATGCGTCGTGTGCAGCGGGCGTCATCCGCCGCTGCGGCGTGCACCCGCCACCCGTGGTCGAGAAAGCGCGCTCGGTGGGAGGCGCCTGCCAGCAGGCACATGCACAGAGCACCGCGGCAGCCAGGCGGCTTCCACTGGTCGGCAGCAGGGCCCACCCTGGCGTAGCGCGCGGCGCCCGCGGTCTCCAGAACCAGCCGCGTGTTGACCGCGTGCGCCCACAGCGCGCCCAGCGCCGCGACCAGCCCCCCGCCGGCCGCGCCGCTCGAGGTGACCTGGCCGGCGCGCCGCCCGCAAACTCAAAGCGCGTCAGCTGCCGGCCCGCGCAGGCGCGCCGCGCCTCGAGCGCGGGGCTGCCGCCGGCCGAGGGCTGTGCCGCAAGAGCTTGTGGCGGCACACGAGAACGGGCAGAGCGCTTGTCAAACACATGCGAGCCGCGCAGAGGAGGAGCAGGCTCTGTGCCTGCCCACGCCGCATGCATCACCACGCAAGCATTCCTTACCGAACGCTGGGCGCTCCGCCGCTGCGCACCGCACACGCGCATGGCAGGTCGCGGTGCTTGTCAGGCCGTTCTCACGGCGCAACATGCATGAGGTGCAGATAGAGTGGGGTACCCGGCGTGCGTGCGGTGCCGAGCAGGTGTAGGGTAGGGTAGGGACGCACCTGGTTGGTCACAACGACCGGGATGCGAAACGTCTCGGCCAGGCGCTTTAGCGCCGCTGCCTGCGCGCCTGCCGCCGCAGTGCCCCAGGGGTAGGGTTAGGGGCCCTAACTTAGGGCGTGATGCTCGCGCGCTCGCCGCGTGATCTCCCCGCGCCTGGCAGCCGTTGCAGGGGGATGCTGCTCTGCAGCCTCGCTGCAGCTTGGCGCCGCCCCCAAAGCATGCCCTGGAACTTGTTGCTGTCTCACGGCTGCGTGTCGCGCTCGCGGAGCGCCGAGCGCAGGCCATGATGCAGAGCACAGGCTGTGTCGGCTCTTGCCTCCCTTGCGGCAGGTCGGCTGGTGAGCAGGGGCGGGCGTCGGCCCGGGGCGGGTTGGGCCGCAGGGTGGCCGCGGCGCACCGAGGGCCTGCTGGCGCTCGGGGAGCTGCGCGGCGCCAAAGCCTGCGCGCGCGAGCGCGGCGATGCTGTCCACGACCACTAGGCGCACGCCGCGCTCGATCACCGCCGCCTCCAGGCCCTGCAGCAGTGCGAGCAGCTCCGGCGCGCCCGCCGGCGCAACGACCAGCACGCGCGCCGCGAGCGCGTCGCCGTCAAACACGCCGGCGCCCGCGCGCGTGGCCGCCAGCTCGACCAGGCGCCGCGCGGAGAACTTGCGCTCCGTGTCGATGTACAGCACCTGCACGCAACATCCTACCCTAACCCTAGCATCTATGCATTTCGCCACAGGCAGCGACCGCACCCGGACCGACCTCTTTGGCTGGCCAGGCGTGGGAGGCTGCGCTGCGGGTGCCGGACGCGCCTGGCCGCGCGCCGCCGCGGCGGCGGCCCGCTAGCGCCTGGGTCCCAGGGCTGGGGGAGGGTCGGCGGGCGCGCCTGGCCGTGCGACGCGCCGCCGGCGTCCAGGAGCGCGGACGCGGCCAGCATGAGGCAAAGCTGCGACTTGCCGACGCCCGCTGGCCCGACCAGCTCCGTCACGCTGCCGCAGGGCACGCCGCCGCGCAGCGCCGCGTCCAGCGCCTGCCGCCGGCGCCGCGGCGTCGGGGCCAGGCCCAACAACCCTGACCCTGAATCTGCATGTGACTGTGATGGTGCTGCCGCAGGGCACGCCGCCGCGCAGCGCCACGTCCAGCGCCTGCAGCTGGCGCCGCGGCGTCGGGGCCAGGCCCGACAACCCTGACCCTAAACCTGCATGCGGCTGATGGCGCTGCTGGCGGGCGCGCCGGCAGCGCGCGGCGCCGGCGCGCGGCGGCGCGCGCTGCCGCGGGCGCGCCGCCTGGCCAGCGCCCTCTGCACCGGGTGCCCTCTGTCCCAGCTGATGGGCCAGTACTGTGATTGTCGGGACACAGTGCTTGTCAGGACACAGTCTCGTGCCCTGGCAGGGCATGCTGGCGCATGACGCCTCACACAAGCGCCAGCAGATGTTTTGCTGCTGACATGCACATGCTGCCCAGCGTGGCGCTGCCTCGAAACCAGGACACGCGCAGCGGCAGCAGCCGCTCAGCACGCATGAGCAAGCTGTGCATGCGCCTGGCAGGGCTGCGTAATAAATCATAGCGGGTGTGACGGGAGCGCAGCGCCGCCCCTTCAGGACCCCACCTGCAGGCCGGTCGGCAGGTACAGGCGCTGCGCGCGCGCCTGCTGGTGCAGCTCCAGCGCCTGGCGCGGCGCGTGCGGGGGCCAGGGGTGATGCCAGAGGTTGCGCATGACCTTGCCGGCTTTGAGGTGTTTGTTGCCGTCCACGGCCGCTCGTGACAGCAGTGGAGGCACCAGCACTGTCAACGGGCTGGCGCATCACATACCATACGCTTGAGGCTGCGAGTGCAGAGGTTGCTGCACCGTGAGGCACCGTAAGGTGCACGGCTAGCTCCAAGAGCCAGCAGACCGACCTCTGCTTCAGGCAGGGCGGAGCAGCCCACCGTGCTCGGCTCCCCCACCACACTGCGGCTCACAGCGAGCAGCAGCGCGCTGGCCGCGGCCGGCGCGACATCGAGCATCTCTGTGAGTTCCAGCTGTGACAGCAGCAGCACATCACGCGCTGTCTGCCGCACACCGCGCAGCAGCTGAGTGTCTTTGCAGGTGTATTGAAGTGTGCATTTGGGAGCCGTGAAGCGACAGAGCTTGTCTTTTGCTGACCCGCAGGCTTTTGCTGTGCAGACGCTCGAGCAAAGCATTTTCCAGTCCCAGGCGCGTCAGTGCGCGTGTGCCCATGCGCGCTGCTCTCGCGTTCAAGATGCTGCTGCTTGTCGAGCTCGCACCCCAGAACAAAGTGCGTGGAAAGCTACAAGCAGGGCGTTGCTTGCAATGGACTGATTCGACTACTGCTCGCCACGCTACTGCGGCCAGGCTGCAAGGCCGCGCACGGCTTAAAGCAAGCCACACGTACTCTGATGAGGCCCCTCATCGTGCCAGGAAGGCCGGCTTGTGATGGCCATGGGCAAACCCTGAAGGTAACCGCTGCACTCAGGTCGACTGCGCCAGACCTGCATGCTCGAACATGGGAGCAGCATTGGGCGCTATTTATAAGGCTTGCCTGCTGCAAGAAGGTTGAACGAACCTTCTCTGGGCTGCTGACAACAACACGCACGTAGGTCAAGTGTGGGCCGACAATTGCACTCCAAGGTTTGACAAGCAACTAACCAGCCTGGTTGTCTCTGTGCAATTTGGGCCTGCAATTCCATCTAAGCGTCCTGGTTTGTGACGTCAGATGCTAAACGCACATACGTGAACAGCACATATGTGAGCACCAGCATGGCTGGCTGGCTCAGAGATTACGCGCCGATGCAATACATGAAAATTCGGCAATGGCTTCTACTGTTACGCAATCCTGCCTAAGCACCTTGGCGCTTGGTGGGACAATACAGCGCTGCTCACAACATGCCATGACAGGCTCCGTCCCGCGCCATTGCCTTGTCGCCGCAAGAAACATGTATGCCAGTGCACCCCGCAGGCTCTGACCAACTTGCCATGCTCAGATACGAGTGCCTGCTGAAAGCTGAACTCTTCATGCGAAGGGACTTCACGTCCGCGTCCTAATCAAAGCCGCCTTGCGCCCCATCTCCTCAACTACCGAGCAAGCACAGAGGTCTTGAAAATCCAGGGAAGCATGAGCCAGTTTTCAAGCACCCGCCAAGCAAGCATAGAGGCCGGTTATGGGCTGCAGCCCTGCTGACGCACACAGAGGTGCCTGGCGCGCCAGCGTGCGCCGCTGCAGCGCTGCGCCTGCATCTAAGGTATTGCCGGACGCCGTCAGGCGTCTGAGGCCACCATCAGCGGAGCACAGCGCTGCCCGCCGCCCGCCACCTCGCCAAGCAGAGTGAGCCTAGCTGCCCACCAGGCACACGTAGAGCTCGCCCTCGCCGGTCGCGGCGTTCCCGATGCGCACAAAGGCGCCCTGGCGCGCCAGCGTGCGCTGTTCGGGCGCGGCGCCCACGCCCGAGCTGTTGCCGGACATCGCCAGCAGGCTGAGCACGCCGCTGCCCGTCGCCCACGTGCCCGCCTCTACTGTGGTGTTGGTCAGCGCGCCGCCCGCGCGCACCGTGTATGCCCTGCGCGGAGCGAGCCGGGAGCTGGTACGTGGGTGTATGGGCATTGCGCCGACCTTGTTGCAAAGTCATGTTCGACACACTCTGTTGCCCGTGCATGAGCGATGCTGCCGCCAGAAGTGCACCACATGCAGGTCAGCAGAACCCGGCGCGCTGTTGAGCCGCGGTTCTACACGCCGTACGCACAGTGGCCAGCATCCGCTCGAGCATGCGTGGCACCTCGCACCCGCAGCGGTGCTGGTGGCTGCGCGGGCGTGGGCGCGCGCCTGCTGTACGAGCCGCCGGCAGCAAAGCTGATCGCGTCCGAGTGCAGCCCGTCGGGCTCCTCCTCCTGGCTGACCAGGCGGTGGCCGGCCAGCAGGGCGTCCCAGTCCACCGGCCCGGGCCCCGGCGGCAGGGCCTGCAGCTGCGCCGGGTCCAGGCCTGCAGCCGAGCGCTGCTGCTCAGCAGCCCGCCAGGCGGCCAGCCGGCCTGAGTCACACTCTATAGCCAGCTCTTGCAGGGGCGCCTTGGTCATGCACTGAGGTTGAGACAGACGAGCTTCCGCAAAGCCTTAGCATGGAAGTTTCCTGGCACTGAGTGGCGCAGGAGCTTGATGCCCAGGGGCCTCGCTGTGCTCCTCCTGCCGCACGACCTTGCATCCTGCTCCTCACTCGCAGCATTGCGTAGCTGTCGGCAGCTTGTGCTCGGGCGCGACATGAACAGCACGAGCGACCGCCGCGCACCTTCCAGCGCGGCGTCCAGGCGCTCAAGCGTCCAGCGTGCGCCGGTGAGCCCGCCGCCGAGCACGGCGAGGAGGAGGGTCTGCATGACGCACAGGGCGGCCACCAGCAGCAGCGGCGTGCGCGCGCCGCGCTGCCGCGGCGACAGCAGGCCGCTCTGCGTGGAGAGCGCGGCCGGCTTGTGCGGCGTCATGCTCTCGGTCGCCTCGTCCTCCACGCGGCCCCACTGGCTGCGCGGGCGCGGCAGAGGTGCGCGAGAGCGGTGGCGGGCATAAAAGGGAGAGCCCGCATAACATGCAAGGCTCAACAGTCTGCGAGCGCACCTGAGCATCGCAGCCCCACTGCTGCGGCGTACTGAAGTCTCTCCGTGGAGGTTGACAGGGAGCGTTTCACGGAACTTCTTGATCAACGCAGAGTCGGCACCCGAGCTTGCGCTGCCGTGCCCTTGATCAGACGCACGAACGTGCTGTACAGCGAGCAGGTACGTGCAGCTGTGTGCTGCGCCTGCAGCGTCAAGCAAAGTGGTCCACCTTCCACTGCTCACCCTGCCTTCCCTGTGTTGTGCACGTGTTGTGTGCGCGTGTGTTGCGCATGAGTACGCACGACAACTTCGACATTATCTACTATTCTCGGCATTCTAGTGCTTCGTGGGCCACCCCTGCATGCCCAAAGCACAGCAGGGTCCCAACTACCCTCAGAGCATTTTTTTTCGACGCGGGCTTTGGGAGAACGCCCGCCTACGGCCTGCTCGCGCGTCCTGCTGGCTCGCGCCCGGACATGCCTTCCCACGCTGCCTCACCACGTCACACACACCCAGCACTGCCAGCACACCTCCAGCCTTCGCCTTGTACGCCGCGTGCTGTTGTCCTCGTCACACACAACAGCCCATGCCCGCAAAGGTGCCCAGGCAACTGCGCCTGCGACGCAGTCATGATGGCCA
>JAABUO010009040.1_pt1 | contig 11195 bp, 13 predicted proteins | sample 5559291 | NCBI WGS metagenome assembly JAABUO01 (sample SAMN10711878, study PRJNA513372) | rock metagenome | isolation source: Antarctica rocks | place: Antarctica: Victoria Land, Finger Mt sud | reverse complement strand
TGGTACGGAAAGTCGCTTATTGGTTCTGCTTCATGGGTGGTGGAAGGGATTGGTTGTAGAAGTTGGAGTCGGGGTGGAAGGGGGAAGGGATTTTTTTTTGTGGAAATTGGTCTAGTGGGAAAATTTGAGAGATATGATGGACAGATGAGTTTGTAGCGGTGATAGTTTCGAATCCGTAGAGATTGTATACTATTCTGCTTCCTCCGTGGCAGATACCCCTTAATATCCTTATAGAATCCGCTTCGTAAAAGCAAACATAAAGCATCATCACGCCATAAACCTCCCTCCACCACACCCGCTCGAAATGATCCCCCCCACATCAAGCCTTCCTAACCGACCCACCCTCAATCGGTGTCACACCACCGGACAACCTCCTCTTACTAACCAACCTCAAACCCCCAAACACGAGGACCAGTAGCTCAACCCCCAGCACCACCGCCAATGTCACCATAGCGCCAATGACTCCCGCCACTGCTTTAGAGATACCTGCCGAAGAGGACGATGCTGGCTGCGCACTCGGCACTGGGGAAGCGTTAGCGCAAACACCGGTGCTGTTGCCGCATGCCTGACACCATTGTGCTTGGGAGCCGATGCCGAATTTATTCATGCTGTCCGCAAAGGTGTTCCAGGGGAGTTTAGTTTCTTGTTGGCCGAACAGCGGGTACGGTTTCGGTTCGTTGCCAAGGGACGTAGTACCATTGTGAAAGAGAAAACGAACACTAATGTCCGCAGCCGAGGGAAACGGGGTCGCAGGCCCGGTGGTAAAGAGCTCGAAGGTCATTGTTGATGCGTAATCAGGGATACTGTAGAAGTCCGCATCGACCTGGGCCAGTTGGGCGAGCCCAAAGAAAGATTGGAAGCCGGCGTAGGCGCCGAATTGGATGTTTATTTTTGATTTGCCTGCACCTGTAATGGTGGCGTTGAGGGCTTGGAGGACTTGGCCGGCGAGGGTGGCTCCGGTGATGGCGCGGATGGGGTCGGAGGCGTTGTAGGCGAGGTTCCATTCGTGGGTGTTGGCGAGGCCGTGGGCTTGGAGGGCTGTGGAGGGGGTGTAAAGGGCGGAGGAGGCGAAGGAGGTTGTGGTGTTGTGGATTGAGGCAACGTTGAGGAGGTCCCAGACTAGTATGGGCGAGAGAATTAGCTTGATGAACAAGATGAAAAACTGACGAGTGGGGAAGCTTACTGGTGTAGGCATTTTTGAAGCTGATGTCGTTAAGGCCAAATGTTTGATTGATCATTGGGGATAGAGACTTGTAGAAATCGGCGGTGGTCTTTAGGAGGGTCGTATAGTCGGACGAAGTGTAATAATTGTTTGAGCTGACCAGGGCTTTTGCGCAATTGCTTGATCCTTGAAGCCATGCCGAGTCTTCGCTGCCAGTTCCAGAGATGACTGTTTGAACTGGGATGAGTTGGTAGCCATTGAGAGGTGTCTGCACGGTTGTGCCGTTGCGAAGCGTATCAGATCCTAATGTTGAGCCCACAGGAGGGTATAGTCCTTGTAAGAAGCTTTGCGCGGAGTTCATCAAAACTGTGTCAAGTGGAGCGGAGGTCGTAATTTGCGATTGCTTGACAATATCGGAGTTGATGCCAGCAATTCGAGAAGTCGCATTGGATGATATGTAGCGATTGCGGAAGTATGTGCCAGAGGCGAAGACCTCTTGGTATCCCAAGTCTGTTAGATTAGCTGGTGGGGTGGACTTGGCCGTACGATCTCCATGGCGAGAGACGATGTAGACCCCGAGAATTGTCTCAGCGGCATGAGAAAGAGGGAGCGCGAGCGTAAGAAGTAAGAACTGCGGTACCCTCATGACTGTTAAATTGGAGGTAGGAATAGGAACAGAGCCTGATCAATAATCGGATTGCTCACGAACTCTAGTCAACAATAGAGATCCCTAGATTGGGAGTTTTCCCCACTACCATTCGAGGGGCCATGTTTGCTTTTAAGGTCTAACCCTTATCAATGACCCCGCTCGCAATCATTATCCACATCGCATGGCCCTGATAGACTCGTATTCTCCAGAGAAGAAGGTCGTTGGCATGTTGTTGCTTACTTAAGGCCTATCGAGGGCGAAGGAAGACGTGATGAAAGCCTTACAATCGTAGATCAGTATTCCGTAAATCGAGTAGAGTATTCTAGCGCCGTTTTCAATACCTCGCTTAAATCCACAGGTTCCCAATCTCGCTGTGTGCTACTCCTCGAGTACAGGTCCCTAATTTCTAATCAGGAATCGAGTTTTCTCATTCTATTCCATTTGACACATATCATACCATCCTTTTCATCAAGAGTCTGGCAACCCTTTCCTTTAGCCAATTCTAGTATGACGCTCAAAATCAAGTCCTCCAGAACTGGTGTTATAGGTTTCGTTTCTTGAGGAACTCCACCATTTCATCGGCAATCTCCTTCGCATGGGTCTCTGGTGCAAAATGCCCAGTGTCCAGAAGGATCAGCTTGAGATCTTGTACATCCCTAGCATAAGCCTCAGCGCCTGCCTTCAGGAAGAGAACATCGTTCGCGCCCCAGATTGCCAACACGGGAACCCTGCTTGTTCGAAAGTATTCCTGGAACTTTGGATAAAGCTTGAAGTTATTCTCGTAATCTTTCAAGAGGGATAGCTGGATATCGATTTGCCCTGGTCTCTCGAGGAGTGCTTGGTCGAGATAGTACGTCTCTGGCGGGATCTGGGCCAGCAACTTAGGTTCAGAGACGCCATGTTCGTACTGAAACTTAGTAGTGGAGAAGTGGGTGAGCACCGCTGAGGTTAGAGCTCCACGGGTTTCAGCATTGTCGTTGGCCCAGAGAGCCTTGATTGGATCCCAAAACGCTCCGATGCCGTCAAGATAAGCGTTTCCATTCTGACTTATAATGGCTGTAATGGCTTTGGGCTGCTCCAAACCAATACGAAACGCGATAGGCGCGCCATAGTCGAATGCATAGACTGCATACTTGTGGATGCCTAGTGCCATGAGGAAGGCTATCATAGTCTTCGTGAGGTTGGCGAACATGTACGAATAATTGAGAGATTCTGGGACCCTAGTAAATCCGAAACCTGGAAGATCAGGTGCAATGCCATGATAGGTCTCAGAGAGAAGAGGAGCCAGATTACGAAACATGTGGGAGGAAGTAGGGAAGCCGTGAAGGAGGAGAACGGTTGGCTTGGATGGAAACCCTGCTTCGCGGTAGAAGATTTCGATTCCATCGGGGAGGGTGAGGTTTCTGGTTGTTGCTAAAGATCCAGACATGACGCCGATGGGCTGTACCTGTTCTCATATGTAGAGGTTTGTTTCGTACTTCCGTGGTCGGACGCTCATCTCCCAAGAGGAAGCAGTAGTAAGAGAATGGGTCATAAGTCATGCATAGAGGGGGTTTTTTTTTTTTGTTTTGGCTATGTGCCACAGTGATTCCCCGCTACTCGGCCGCAGTTTACTAGTGAATTACCTACTAATCGAAGCCATTTGCTTGAGAAACCTTTTAATATTTAGTTTGCAGCCCCCGAGCTTTGATAACAGCTCTTAACTTCTCAGGAGTCTTCTCTATTTCCTTAATGAACATACATGAATTCATCTCGTCTCATAATTGCTGAACAATGAGCTTTAAATCAGCTAGTTTAGTAGGAAAAGATTTCATCTGACTGATTTTATCCTTCATTCAACGTCATATCTTCTCAATGAGGTTCAAATCCGGTGAAGACGAAGATTAAAAGTCAAATTCATGCAATTCAGCATCTTTTCGAACCTTTTTTGCATGACTTATGTGTATTTAGCTTCATCCTTTATGAATATAGTGTCTGTTTTCTTTAAAGCATTCAGAAATGAAATAACAGTGTTCTGTTTAATCATTAGCTAAAACAGTATGAAATAGAACTTCAAAAGACTTATCTGAAGCACCTGTTCTGCATATGCCTTTGAATTTATACCTTTACAGCCAGAATTCTTTTTCAGAAACATCAATTTTGACTTGTAGCCTCAATCAATTGCATCTCATATCATAAACGAGGTTCTATCAGAGCGATATATGCTCTTGATACAGTCCTTATGATGCCGTTCTCATGGCCTTCGTGTAATGAAAACCCGTTCACGTTCATCAGTCATAAAAAAAGCTTCATCAGACCAGACAACACGAGCCCAGTTGTTAATCGTTCAGTATAAATGCTTGTGAGCAAACTTCAATCTTTTTCTTGCCTGTTTTTCCGTAATGAAAGGTCTTCCACAGGCTACACAGCGTCGATATCCTAGTCTCTTCATAGCTCTTCTGATTGTAGATCGTGACACGTTAAGACCTAGCTTCGTGGCTAGTTGAACCCATGTTAAACGTCGATCGCCCCAGCCTCGCGTTGCTACTCGAGCCAAATATCTGACTGTTCTATTGATCATTTTCTTCGGACGACCTGTTCGACCAGACTAATCCCTTCGATTACGTCCCGAGGATAAACATCGTGATATAGTAGATTGACTGACTGTGACATGATGATGTTCAAAGAGAAGGCGTTTGATTTGTGCCTGAGAATTGTCAATCAAATCGAAAGCTTTAATTCGAACACGTGTAGGGGAATGAATTTCGCCCCTGACACCTGCTCTAGGAGGTGATGACATAATTAATGAAGTGTATAGGGGTGTTTAGAAGGTGGTGGGGGTGGCTGAATTCATGTTCGTGGGCCAAATTAAGCGAAATACGCTAAATTACCACTGTGGCACATAGCCAAAACAAACAAAAAAAACCCCCTCTATATCATGACTTATGACCCATTCTCTTACTTATACCCAGCAATGCTTCTCCTCCTGAGGTCATGCCAGCTCTTTGTTGCCAGTTGATCTTATCAATCATCGTAGATCATCTTTCTTGGATATTGTCGTAATGATGGTCAAATTGGGTTGATTACTGAACGCCTCTGAGTTACATCATTACTACCTTCTATAGTAAGATAGATGCGGTTCTGCTTGGTAAGTCGGGAAAGTCTTATGATTTGTTTGTTCGTACTACTTCGGAAATAGTGATTCCGTCCGCAGAGCTACAACAACATCTCATCGCAGCAACTTCCCGAATTAGCGAATTACTGAATTACTGGACATTATGGAACACTAACTGCTCATCGAAAGGATAGAACCAGCATTCAGCAGTCACACCGTGAGTGAAACAGTTCGGACTACGCGTCACGGCTAGACCTACTTCGTTTGCAGCGCATTCCAAACTTTTGGACCTTCCGCAAGACGTAAGGTCAAAAGTCTATAGAGTATACGACCTTGTCCGTGTCTGTCCCGTTAATCTGGCCAGAGAAGGAATCAGAAATGAGCATGGCTGTACCCTATATGTCATGCCTCGACTCTGTCTTCCTGATCCCCTCCTTGGAAACCGTTCGTATCGTTCATCATCCGCGAGAATTTCACAACCGCTTTCGACATATCTCAAAGCCTCCACTCTGCCCACGACCTCAGCATCGTACATCCACAATCCCCAACCATCTCAACAACCAGCAGATTCTTCAAACGCCTACGAAGTTCAAGCAGCTCGAGTAAGACAATTCAACCTCACCTGAATGGCGTGAGTTCAAGATACACATGAACACTTTCACTAATGCAGATGGTTCAAGTTAGAAGAGGGCCAGGGAAACAGATGTGCATCGTTGGATATTGGAAGGCGGTGTAAAGGAGGCGTTAAATGCACAGATATATACCGCTCATCCAAGCGGTAAATCGATCTTCAGTCTTTTTCAAAACCATCCCCTCATCTTTCCATGAATCCTCCTAATCAAACCATTTCAATCAAAATCGTGCGATAATTGAATGCCGAAGCTTAAGCGCGAGATCGGTGGCTTGGCGTGTGGGGATTTATTTTGCGGAAGAGGGTGAGACGGTGGTTCAAGAGATATTGGGAGACATTTGGGAAGGGCAATTTGGCGGGAAGACATGTTGTTTTTCTGGGATAGGAATGGGAGAGGGTTTTGAAATCGCGATAAATATGGGTAGGGCGGTGGAAAGTAGTGGATCGGATGCGGTCTAGGCATGGGATATGCCTCATAGCGCGAGGGAGACGGCCAGGTCGCCGAACAAGAAGAGAAGATGATAAGGGAGAGGCGGGCCGAAATGGGTTCGGTGGATGGTTGAATTGGTTCCTGTGCATCTCAACGCCCATATCCCATCCCGCTCATCCCTCTCTCACCATCTACCCCCTCCCCTCCCCACCACCTCCCATTCCACTTCTGAATCTGTTCTCCACACATTTCAATCGCTTCTGTTGTTTTCGCTGATAATGTTGTTGTCGGTGGTTTGACGACGATGGGGGCAGTGAGTGGATATGAAGGGTAGGTGGATAGGTGTGTGAGAGAGGGGGGGAAGGGGGGGGTGGGGTTGGAATGATAGAAATGGATAGGGGGAGGGGCGTGTGTGGGGAACTGGGGGGTGTTGAGGGACTGGTGTACGGAAGGGATACAACATGGATGGATGGAGGTTTTGATTGATGGGTTGGCACCATGGAAGATCATGCTATCTATCATGGGTAGCAAAAACGTAGGCAGGATGACTTGCCAGGAATAAAAAATCCTCAATCTTCAACATCTAGCCTTCATCAAACCCTTTTGTAACCCAGTAGTCGACACAACCCAATACCCCTCAGGCTTTCCACACCAATACCCACACACAAACCGCCTCCACCCAGCTCCCTACCCCCTAAACCTCCCCAAACTCTCCCCCATCCCCTTCCCCGCCCTCACCGCCTCCAAAACTCTCTCATCCTGCTCCTTCCTCACCTTACACACTTCCACCACCTCCCCAACCATTCCCTGCGGCACGCACACAACCCCATCCTCATCACCCACAATGATGTCATTCGGATGAACCCACAGCTCGTCGCTGAACTGAACTGGGTGGTTGATTTCGGCGGCGCGGGTGAAGGTGTTGGCGCCGAGGATTGAGGTGCCGCGTGCGAAAAGCTTTGGGATTGACCAAATTAAGCATACCTCCCATAACTATGAAAGGGGCAGGAACCCTTCTACTGGGAGAAAATAATACTAGAATTAGAATTGAAAAATGGGAACGCACCGGAAGCCCCATCTCCCGAATCTCCCCAATATCCCGAAACCGCCCATCCACCACCACGCCCGCCACCCCCAGCGCCTGCGCTCTTGCAGCCATCAAGCCGCCGAAGCACGCTGAGGGCAGATTGGCCGGTTGGGAGATGAACATGATTTGGTCTTTTTCGTTGGAGTCGGCGAAATGGCCAGGGGGCGTGGGGGAGGTGGTGTCGTGGGCTGGGACCATCTGGTTGAAAGGGTTTGTGAGTAAACATTGTTTTTATGGGTATTTGGTTACGGATATGGAGGGGATTTAGGGGCGGTGTTACAAGGGTGGGTTTTATGTTTTGGGCGAGGATGAGAGACGAAAGGGGGTTTCAAAGGAGTTACGTACTTTGACCGTAACCACCTCCCCAATCACCGCCGCCCCCCCACCATTCCCCTGACGCGTCGGGCTCCAGATGGATATACCCTCAAGGTAGCCGCCATGGGGGTGTTTGAGCTTCACGAGCGCATCCCCAATCTATCAGTCCACATCAACGGCCCTTCTAGCAAATCTTGTTGCCATATCAAATTTTTTTTTGGTAAAGAGATTCAAGAAGAGGCTTACGTCACACGAGGAGAACGGACGTAGAGAGTCAAGTGTGGAAGTCATTTCATTTGGTTTTTTGTGGGTTTTGCATGATGGTTTTCTTGGGGTTTGGTGGGGGGGAGAGTGTGGGTTGAGGTTGAAGATTTCCGGTTTGGGGAGGGGTGTAATAATACACTAGCGTTCTCTGGGAGGTTGATCATCCCTTTATTTCCGGTTGTCCGTTTAAGTAGATATATTACTATTGGTTTTAGCATGGCTGATGAAGGGGTCTGTTCAGGTCCGCAGATATGAAAGCTGAGTAGGATGATAGTGAACAGATGACAGTAAGCAGGCACGGCAGGTTGGCAAGATGAGCGATCTGAGGATGTGCTATCTATGTCTCTCCCAGCTCCATCTAAACCAAACTTTTTTATATTCCACTCAAGCCCGCAGAAACGTCTACCAGTCACCATTATAGTATCCCACAAAAGCTCAGCAGCACAAGTCCTCCCACCTAGGAAACCGCTACACTATCTCTCACAACCCCATCCCACCCCGAAACTTTCTCGTTAGATAATGCAGCAACACCAGTTTCCTCGGTATCCTCCCTAACCCCCAAGCACACAAACGCCTGCTCAAAATCCTCAACAATGTCCTCAATATGCTCGGTCCCTACCGAAAAACTGATCATATTCTTATCCTTCGTGACACCCGTAGTCTCCCGATCGGCGTCGCTGACTTGCTGATGGGTTGTTGTGAATGGGTGCAAGGCGAGGGACTTGGAGTCGCCCAGACTGAAATCGCCACATATCAGTCTAGATGCTCAGGGCTAGTTATTTGCATTGGTGACTTACTTCGCGGTGTTAGTGACCAGTTTCAGATTATCGACGAAGAGGCAACTTTGCTGTGCGCCGCCTTTGACGCCGAATGTCACGACGGCGCCGAAGCCGTTGATGAGATATTTCTTTGCGAGTTTGTGTGACGGATGGCTTTCCAGACCCGGGTAAGATACCCATGCAACGCCAGGGTGTACTTGCAGCCATTGTGCAATCTTCATGGCGTTTGACGCGTGACGCTCGGCTCTCAAGGACAGCGTTTCAATGCCTAGAAGTAACTGCAGGGCGGCGAATGGGCCGAGACAGCTTCCGATGTCTTTGAGGATCTCATACCTGCTGCCCGCCCACTATGCCCTTCCTTCCTTCCTGCCTTCCTCCCTCCCCCATCATTGAGCGCGTACAGCCCGTTCATCAATCAATGCTTGCCAAGTTTCGAGCAGCGATTCGTGACCCTCGCTACCCTGTCCGCGCGTGGGAAAGGGGGCGGTTGAATGGCGGCATTCGTTCTCCATGACCATCCGCACTGCATAATTGCCGGTTATGCGCCCGGGACCCTGAGGATGACTGGTCTGTTATCCCGGGGTCCGGGGAGAGGGGAATCCGCACATTGAGCGAAGTAGAGGGAGTTTAAGGCAAGAAAATCCACCGAGACTTGCACAAGGCCGCTGTCCGTCTAGTCCTCAGGCAGGAGAGATCCGCTGGTCGCGTTAGAGCTGCGGATGAAAGCAGAATCCTATGCTCGCGGGCTGCCCGGCCCCGAATTTCTGCCTTGCCACCCCCTTCGCCAAGGGTTTCGCCCGCAGCAGTGGGATCAGATCGTGTTGCCGATTTGCCGGTTGCTCTCGCTGCCACGCCGCTGATCGTCCCTTCAGTCGTACCAATCTGCCGAGGCATCGGCGATCTCCTCCCTACCATTACAAAGCTCTATACTCGATTTCAGCGATCGCAGCAGCGCCTCGTTCGGGAGGAACACTCGGAGAAGAGAGAAGACGAGTCGAGGCGGGCCAATTTCTCTCCGCGCGGATGCCCTGTTACAGGTCTGGCCAGGATAGAGGCTGTCGCGGTATAGGAGAGCTGAAACTGTTGTAGAAAACGACGAGTGTACGAGAAGTCCCCATCATCCTTTCTCAAAGAGCGGGAAAGAGCCCCCTGCCAGGGACTTTGTCATCGCCGGGTCAGAGCGGGCCAATAGCCCACAGAGTTCAGCTCACATTCGCCGGCTGCTACCTGACCCGTTGCATGAAACTGCATTGTTCAGCTCGGCGCAATTGGACGGCTCTTACGGCAACACCTCACGAGGTAGCCCATCCCGGCTCCCCCAGCCCCCGAGCGCTCGTTATAATCCCAGGGTGGGCGCGTAATGTGTCTCGGCGCACAGCAAGGCAGAACTTGCAGCCGTTATCGTGAGGGACTTTTGCCATTGGCCCGCCGATGTCAGAAGCAGTGACAATGGCCGCTGCTGCGTCACGCTCCCCTGGTGTCGTGTGGGATAGTAGTGTATGAAGGACTCGACGATGTACCGTAGGCAACCGGGGTCCAAAGAGCCTGAACGGGGCCGGGAAGGTGGTAGGCGAAAGATGAGAGTGACGGCGGCCGGCAGGAGAAGAGGGAGAGGAAGGATGGAGACATAAGGCAAATTGGGTGGAGAGCGACTGGAATAGTGCTAGAAGTAACGAGGTAGACAGCCATAACTCCTCGACCGGGCGTAGAGAGAACCAAAACAGAGAGAAGAGCAGTCTGAGAGAAGTCGTAAATACCAACCACGCAATAGCAGCTGCCTTCCAGTCATAGCAGGCCGCAATTGAGATTATGCAGGCGGATCGACCGATTTGGATGGGGATCGGAGATGACGAGGGAATAGTGAAACGACCGCCATGGCGCTAATCTACTTTATGAATAGATTTGTGAGCCCCTGGCGCTCGCAAACCAGGAGTGCGTCCATTGCAACGCGGTCGTGCAGGGGGGCAATGGGGGTGCGATCGGCGATCGCGATGAGAGACAAGCAAAAGGGTAAGGGAAGGTGGAAGCGTAGAATGGTAAACGGGTGAGTGGGTTTATATAGGTAGTGGTTCAGGCGGCGAGGCGGCGCCATACCCGATGTAGCCGGGTCCTCGGTTAACTTTAGGGGCCGCTCTCACCTGTGGGTTCTCACCCGTGGGTTCAATTCTCGGTTAGCTGTAGGGGCTTTATCCGGTTTTTTTCTTTCAATGACGGGTTGGGGTATTAATTGTTAGTGCACGTTTTTCTTGGCGGAAAGTTCTAAACGGACTCTAACCTATATAGGCGGTGGAGTAATTGCAGTAGGCAGTTATCTAGCTATGAAAGGTAAGAGAATCTTCCGCACTAATGTTAGTAGTTGTTGGTACTAACAGTTATTACCCCGGCAAGGAAGTAGCTTATCCGCATGACTTTTCTCTCATACCGCTAAACCGCCTAAGGCAACGAACGTAAGCCACGATACGTCTCCCTCCCTCGACCAGCGTCCCCTACGCCTCCAAATCCCCCCTCCACTCCCACTCCAACCCCGCCACCTCCTCAACCTCCATTCCCCAATCTCCCCCCGCCTCGACCTTAACGCCCTCTCCGTTCTCGGCCCCCGCCTCCTCCTTAACCTTTCCACCCTTTCTGGTCGGGGTACCGTTTTTAGAAACTCTGCCGGCGAGGACGGCGTCTTTATTCTTGCTGCTGGGGGTTTTGGGTTTTTTTGGGGTGGTGGGTTGAGAAGAGGCGGATGAGGCAAAGGAGGCGGTCGTGGAGGTGGGGGGGTTGAGGGTGACGCGGCCA
>JAABUO010009039.1_pt1 | contig 11195 bp, 15 predicted proteins | sample 5559291 | NCBI WGS metagenome assembly JAABUO01 (sample SAMN10711878, study PRJNA513372) | rock metagenome | isolation source: Antarctica rocks | place: Antarctica: Victoria Land, Finger Mt sud | reverse complement strand
CAAGGATGCAATGGAAGGGTCTTTATACAGCTCTGCTTGTACTGCCTTCTCACAATTACATGACAGAAGTCACAAAGCTCTCAACAGACAGTCTGAAGCCTCGGCATTTATGACGCTCAATGCAGCATGGCATTGGACCTGCACTGAAGGCAAGATGAAGATGAAGATGAACTGTTGCATCAGTATGACCCTGTTTGCACGATCCCTGGAACATCTGCCTGACGAAGGACATGCCTGATAGTCTTTCCAGGATACCAAGAGTCAAATCACACTGTGGAATGGGCATTGTCCTGAAAATATCGACGTTTTAGCATCCCCAAGAGCTTGTACCAACAGATTCAGTGTGCTTCTGTATGATGTCTGGCAGCGATATGATCTGTGTGGCCCCTTGTTGCTGCAAAATCACATGTATATCTGCAAATGCAGTGTGTCATGCACAGCAACAGCTCAGGGAAGCATGTGTTCAATGCAGGCAAAGATGTCAAGGCAGACAAGAAGCAGAAGATTCAGATCCTGGCCATCCTCGTGCGCGTCTCTGGTTTGACAGGTACTGCCTCTGCCCTCAATCCATTGTCTGAGAGTTGCATACAGGGCGCGTCTGCCATATGCTTTGTCAGTCACAACAGCAAGTAAGCTCTTTGTCACATGTGGCGCATATGACATCAGCAAGCAAGCTTTCTGTCAGGTGTTGGCAGCAACACCAATCTTGCTGTAACAATGTAGGAGCATGGCCCAGACACTTTCTCACTGCAGCAGCTGAATCAAACCCCCTGACTACCTGCTTTGCGCTGTTGAATTACAACATCTTACCAGCTGCTTGAGTTGTCAGGCATTCACCCCGTTCCTGGCTCGATGCCTGGACCTGATAATTGATGTCTTCAAAGTCAGCACAATTCTGGCGTACTGTTAGCATAGTACAGACTCAGCAACATACAGACATTGAAACACAGTGTCTTGCGTAGGGCTGCTGGCAGCTGCCTTTGGTCCCAATTACACCTATGTGCTACTGAGGCTCGTGTACGGCCAGAAGTGGAGCAACACAGAAGCGCCCGCAGCCCTGGCTTGCTACTGTGGCTACATCACTCTGCTGGCTCTCAACGGCTGCACAGAGGCCTATGTCAATGCTGTTGCTGATACCAGGTTAGAGCACCATCTATGGCATGTACGCGCAGCCACCAATTGCATGCATTGCTATCTGCCGGGGGTTTGCATGTTGCTGCTGCAAATGTTGGGCACTGTACCAATCACGATTTTCCCAGGGCTTGTGGTTCAATTAGCTTGTCGTGCTGATGTGTTGTCCCGTTGTTCCCATACCTTAGCAGCCATGAGAGTAGTCGCAGTCAGTCAGTCAGCATTGTGTTCTTGCCATGTGTAAGCACACATCTGCAACATCATACTCACATGTAGACTGTCAATGAGTCAAGAAGTGTGATGGTAACAACTTACAGGTGCAATCGCACAAACAGATCAGTTGCAATCATACTGGTAGCAGGTTTTGGTCAACGCTTTCCTAGTATGTACAGGTCAAAAGGGCTTGAACATGAAAGCATCATCTACATGCAGGCAACTGAGTAAATCCATCAGGTGGCAGACAGCGTTCTCGGCAGCTCAGATCATTCTCAGCTTTGCGCTTGTCTGGAGACTTGGCGCTATTGGTGAGTCCATTCTGCTGCAACAAGTTTACTTGTGATCAGCCTAGTGTACAAGGCAAAATCCCAATGGTTGCGGCATAAACATACATTGCAGCCAGGGCTAAGGCCACCGCCCCCCCCCGGGGGGCGGGGGGCGGGGGGGGGCATCAGCTCTTGTTCTGCTGCAATGCATGGTATATGTATGCACAATCCATGTCAACATCAGAAGCCGTTGTCTCAACAAGACATTGTGTTTAGTGCTGCACATAACCCACTGTGCATGTCTCTCTGGTTTGTACTCCACAGCTGTGGTCTCATGCCCACTTCAGTTGGCGTGCTCAACAGGATCAGTGCATCTGGACTGCGCAGCACTTTGCCCTTTGCAACCACACTACCAAACTTGAGATGCACTGCTGGTGATGTGGCAACCCCTGCAGGCTTGATTCTGGCAGACAGCGCAAACATGGTCATGCGTATCAGCTACTCCTGGCACTTCATCAAGTCCGCTGTGCCTGGCTTGCGCTTGACTGCCTGGGCGCCCAGCTTCATCAGCTGCTGTGCTGCAACTGCTGCAGCAATTGCCTTACGTAAGTGCTAAGCTCCCTCCAAAATGGTGTCTAATCATGTAGCATGCGCTGCAATATCATGACAGTGTATGAGCCACAGCAATGCAGCAGCAACTAGTATATCTCAAGCGATAACAAAGCAACCCTTGCTGCACCGGCAGCATCACTATCACTCATGTGTTGAGGTAGACTGTTGTATGGGTGTTGGGGTAAACTAGATGCAACCTAGCTGCTAGACCCTGGTGCCATCATGCTGCATGTGTCAATATGGGCATTGCCCGTGGCATGTCTGAATGCTGGTATTGCTGGTAGACAGAAAGTATGCTGAGTTTCCTTGACTCTGCCAGCCAAACTCTGCATCTTATGCAAAACGTTCATGTTCATAGTCATGCATGCAACAAATAGCAGATGGGATGAATGTCTGCTTGCAGGACTTTCCAAGGCAAGGTTTGTAGACCATCACCTGTCTCAGAAAGCAGGACAAGGTGCCTTCAGCCAGGATGTTGTATGCCATGTCAGCATTGGGGTGGCTGCGTTGGTGGGCATGTTGATCACCATGCTTCTAGCTGAGCAAAATCTTAGACTTGATACAAAACAACTAATGTCTCACAGCAGGCAAAAGCTAGATTGAGTATGATCTGTGTTATTGTCATGCCATGATGCACCATCGGATATCCACTGGAGAACAGGGGACTTTGCTGATAACCGTTGTGCCTTCTCTACCAGCAGGGCCATGCTGTGAGGTTCAACCCCTTGCCATGGACAATCACAGTAAGGGGTCATAAAGCACTCCAAAATCTGAGGCCCCAATTTGTAGATGGGTACGGACTAAGTAACGTCAAAAGGGTTGTCTACTGCTGCTGTCAGACATTGCAATTGCCCGCACTACAAGTGCATCTGCAATCACAGCTTTGACAGGTCACTTGCAGACAGGGTGACGTTTTGTACAATTGACATGTAAGCTTACAAATATTTGAAGCGGCATCAAACGACCCTTTGTGTGTCAATGTGTGTGGAACTATGCAGTGCAAATCAATTAAAAAATATGGGACTAGACTGTGCTGGCAACACGCAGCGACCTTCAGCTCAGCTACATTGACTCGCCGGCTTTCTGCGGCCTGTGCAGTACTGATGGGACACTATATGAACTCTTGACTTCTGTCTCATTGCAATTGAGCACACAGTTGACGACCAAGACAGCCTGCAGGTTTGACAAACTCACTCTGCCATCAGTCTCTGTGTCAAGTCCACATCTTACGTATGATACGCTAATTGATCATTCTGAAAAAAATCAAAAGTTGTGGCATGAAATTTTGATTAACTCCTGACAATAGTCTAGTACAACAAAATTTGGCTTATGGACTCAATTCCAGATCACGTTTGCAGCACTGCTTTGCAATCAACACCAAGCACAGCAATGCAATCAAAGTTTGCTGTAATACTAACTACAGGTTACAATTGCAGCATTGCTCTGCAGATGAACATCCAAGCAAGACGATTGAAACACATGGGTTCTACGTCTGTTTCTGAGTCAGACTTTGTGCACTGCACAGCCTGGCAAAGCCACAGAATGTCTTGCAGAAGACAGCATGTATTGCGTAGGTGCTTGACATGATACACACATTATGTGGATCTCCTGCCTACTCTGCCTATTTGGAAATGTGATGCTTGTTGCAGTTGTCATGTATAGGGAGCTTGGGAGAAAAGAAAAGAAAAGACTACGCCTTTCGGCGTCAATTTAATGAGAAGCCCAGTATTATACCCGGCTGCCCAGTGAGCTTGGGAGCATCAAGCACACCTGGCACCCATATGCAAGCTGTACACCACAAACTACCATGCTACCTTCCTTGTGCTGTACTTGAGCGTGGACTGAAACATTTTTTGCAATGCACTGCATTTAAGACAATCCCTTCTCTCTTCAGAGCATGGAACCAATCCAGAACATCTAGACGCTTGACTACAATGGTACCGCCAGAGTTGTCCATGCGCACAACGAACAGCTTCTTCAGAAAATGCCACGCTGCATCCTTCACAACCTGTCTCTCGGTCAAACAAAGGAAACCTTTTTTCACCAATACCTATGACATGGATAATGATCTCAAAGTTGGAGATAAGTCTGCTCAGGCGAGATGACTGATTTCACGACACTCTGATTGCTTGTGCACCTTACATTTGCAACAAAAGCAGGTTTGTGGACTTACTTGCAAGTCTTCTGACTTTGGCCACTGCCATGTGGTGTTGAGGAATCGATCATACATCATAGACAATCCTGCCAATAAAGCCAACTGGCAGCTCCAGTGATCGTAATTATGCAAGTCTATTTCTGTGCTATTGTACACCCTGCGCCAAGGAGCAATAGTCAGCAGAATGCTTTGATTGTGGCACTTTGTCTGGCAAAGTCAGGTCAGCTGTTGTCTAGCTAGATTTCCCAAATCAAGTACCTACCCTTTTTTGCCTTCGGCATATCTAAAGATAGGATATAGCTTCAGAATGGAAGATTGCATGAAGTCTTGCTCAGCCGTAGTGAGCACCAGATCCTGACACCCACCACACCCACCATGCCCCCATGCTTGCTTGTATAACGCACAGAGCAGCCTCCCCGTTGTCAAGGATTCCATGTTCCGCAGCTGCTGCTTGCCACTCCTGCAGTCAAGCTTGGCACATAGTGCACGTGGCAAGCAATATGTCTGCAAGAAGGCAAGGTAGGAGCCTTTCTATTTTATGCAACCGCATGAGCTTTCCAAAGCATTCCTGCTTTTGGCTGAAATGAACTGCTGAGGGAAACTACTGTATGTCAATGCTCGTACCAAAGGAGCGACCCACACTGCAAATCAATTGCCATACACAATCAGGGTGTCAAAGTGATAATTACAACAAGATAACAAGTTGCAAACTGTAGCCGTGCACTGACACAATTGCTGTCAGGCAAATGTTCAACAACCTCACAGCACAAACAAGCCTAAGTAAAACTATTTTCTCAAGTGCCTAGCACTGACTCGAATTGATTTTCAAATAGATCACATGCCAAATTGCAAATGCTCACCTTTACGGCCCTGACAATCCCTTTTAAGCTATATTAATGCATGAAATTTGTGAAGTCATGTAGCTGTGGTTGCACACCACTCTCTTGCATATGCTGCCAATAACATAAAGCACCTGCCTCATCATCACTTTTGAACATAGCAGTGATGATCATATTGTAGTTGCAGCGATCGGGTGCCACGCCACTGTTTTGCAAGCCAGACATGACCTCAAGCGCCCTGAAAGCCAAGAGCAGACTGTCAAACTCAAGGCCAAGCCATGACTAAGCAGATGCACTTACAGTGATAGAACAGAATTACAATATGTCAACATACACGGATACATTGCCATAATTGAGACTAGCATGGGTCACATCCTTGAATAGTCGTGTCACTATTGTTCACAAGATCAAGCTGCTGTAACAGTCAAGCTATCTGGACATTTATTATCATATAGATGAGTTGATGCTGCACTCACCCTTCAAGCTGCCCTGCATTCACAAGAGCATACACTAGGCTGCCCCAAGCTTGGGGATTGATCTCTAGAGAGTTTTGGCGCATCTCTGCAAGGATGCGCTTGACCTGATCTGGTTCTTCTTGATAGGCATATGCTTTAGCAGATACCGCAAACATCCTACCTGTCACCTGTGCGCGTAATGCTTTGATCAGCGTCCAAGACATGATACACTTTACTTACACAAAAAAAGCTGTGACCCTACAACCAGCAGACAGATTACTGGCTGTTGGGTCACAACTAACTACCAAAGCATCTGAGCTGTTGTGAGTGGCCCGTCTTGATGACTTTGATGTGTATGCACATTAGGGTGAAGATGTATGAGACAAGTCCAAAATGCTCAACTAGGCTCATTTACATCATTTGATGTGCATCACAAGCCCACCTGCCCTCCGAGAGCTACCCAGCGTCGCAACACATCTTCCACCATGTGTGGTTGCTTCCGATTAGCAAACATGTCAGCAAGAAGCTGAAATTCAAAAGCATCCAGCTCACAATCCTGTGATATCATCTCGTTGAGCAACCACTGCAACAACCACAAGCATGCGTATTTGTGTTGTTCATGTTTGTTGCATTGCATGCCACGAGCAACTGCACTTGAAGACACCCTACTGCACATGCTTGCTAAATGGCAGGTCAACCTCTTCTGAAAGCAGGTGATGTCTTGGACAAGTGATTTGCAATAGCTGTCATTGTGCTGGTTTCCTGCAAAAACCCCACAATGTGCCTGAAAGCTCATAGCAACAAGATGCCAGGCTTTTGATTAACAATACAGAGCCCACCTGTGCCTCATTGCTTCGGTTGGTTTTATGATAAGCTCTCATAGCTGCCATGTAGTGGAGCCTATTGATTGGGACCCCAGATTGTCTCGTACCTATCAAAACCTCTCTGACCTGAAACCATTGATGGCACTAGCCATATGCTGTTATTAAGCTAGAATATGCTGAAGACATTGGGAACAACCCAGCCTTTTTCCCTTTGCTGATGGCAATCTCAATTTTCTGTAATGCAACAAGAAAATGATAAGTCTAATCTTGTGACGAATGAGCTTGCATTCAAACGGATGCAAAACATATGCTCTCATGTAGCACATTGTACAGATGGTGAGATGATCTTGGCAAACATGCCACACGTACAGCAGGCTCTGTTCTGACTTTACTCATACATAATCTGCTCAGCAAGGAAGCACCTGCCTCTGGTTCAGCTGCTTCAGCAAAGATGGCGCACAAGATTCCGACAAGCTCCTCGTCAAGCATACCATTTGCCTACAAGATGCAGAACGTTCATCGTGAGCAGCCAATGAAAGTTGGTGTTAGACATCACAATCATACAACCATGTTGCAACTGGTATACCATGCTTGCTATGTCACGCAGCAGCTGAAGATGAATGCACAGTGTACCTCGCACTGGTTCCACAGATTTTCAGCTTCATCTGCTCTGCCAGCTTTTCCCAATGCCACAAGAGCTCTACAGACACTAGCTGGGTCCAGACCTGAATGTAGACGTGACATGCCACATGCCATCGATATGCCATCGATTGTACTTGTTCACTGTGATTGTAACAAGTCATATTGGCACTTAGACACTGCAATTTTTGCCATATCACAACATTGCCAAACACAGTACTGTCCTGCATACTTTATTGGTGAGCAAACACGTGATGTAGTGGTAAGAATGCAGTAATGTCAGGGCAATGTAAAGTAAGTGAATGCACCCTTTTGTTGCATGTTGTGTCTTCTCCTTGACTTGTCTTCTTTGTCTCCATTTGCTTTAGCCCTGGGTCTGCTAGCTTTTTGTTGCTGTTTTGAGGACTTTGATGTCATGCGTGAAGCTGATGACGAGGGCAGACTGTCAGGGGAGTTCTTTTTGGAATCGCGCTGCAGTTCAAGAGAGACAGGTCCCGTACATGTTGACTTGCTGTACCTGAAGAAAAGAGAGCAGAGCAAGGGTGGTGTAAAATGCAGTTGAATATGATCATATCATCTTCGATGAACGTGAAAGACTGACCGTATAGAGATTCCAGGCCAGTGCTGCAACGACTTAGGGCAGATACTTGTATATGCTTGTACAGAAGCTGTCCCACTCAGGAGGAAAGGAGTTCGACGGCTCCCTAGCACATAGGCTAGTGAGCATAGCCGCCGCGTCAACTCAAATCTGAGGGTCATACTGGTCAGGCTTGAAGAGTAGTGTTGCACTTGAAGAACGACGCCCGATGACAAAAGGATCAGGTCAAGTGTATGAACACTGTGAATTCTGTCTTCGGACAATAAGCAGTTGGCCTCAGACGGATTCGTGCAGCGAGAATGAAATGTTCACAAGATAGGACATTGCTTATGCTCACTCTGTGTGATCTGTGTATACGAAGTATCGCATCGACAATTTGATGCACAATTTTCTCAAACTTTACCATGCATGATCATGTTCATGATGAACAGTTCATCAGGTCGAACTTCGACCGTCGAAGGCAAGAAACTGCTCACGGAAAAGTTCGCATACTTGCATTTTGTTGTCGACATTGTACGCGTTTGCCCTGACCATACAGAAGCAACAAAGCAACAAAGGGAAGGCAAGAGTAATATTGCTGCCATGCCGTTGTTGAGCTGTATCAACAGCAGGCAGTACCCACAATAGCCGAACCACTTTCACGAGCTGCAGCGAGTATGCATCAGGCACTGAAACTGTGACATGCTCATGAGCACCATACACAATGACCTCTGGCAAAGGCCGTAGTTGTTGGCCAAGGCCATTATGACACGTCTACAAGGCCGTTCAGAGATACATGCATCATGATGCAAATCTCAAAACTCAAGGCTGATTGTATCTCAATCATGAATGATATGTAGCTTCAGGAAGCACACTGACACCAACAGCTGTGTGATGTGCACAAAGTCAGCAACTTCATGCACAACAGCTGTACAGCAGCAAACGCTAGACAGACCGCCAGTTTACTGCTTCAAGCTACAATGTTACTACGCCCAGGCAGGCAGACTGGATAACAAAGATCAGGCCTCTCCTGTTTGTGCATGTATCTTTCCACCAGTCTATTGTGTACAGGTGGAATATTTTACATTCCCTCAACCAGGCAGGTCTTCAGAAATTACTATGTGACTGTGTTGAGCTCTGTCAGTTCTGAGGTGTTGCTGTTGCACAAGGTTCAAAAGCTTAGCCTTGCCTAGCATCATGTACAACTAAAGTCACAAAACAGTTTCCCGATTAATAAACCAACAAGCCACGCACCCTTGAAGCTCACAGCAATGCACATACATCCCGCAAAGCAGCCTGTCAATTGAGCAAGTCCAAGCCAATGCATCTGGACTGCACGGCACTTTGCACTTTGCAGCCACACTACCAAACTGAAGAAGCTAACATGCACTGATAGTGATGTGGCGAGCCCTGCAGGCTTGATTCTGGCAGATAGCGCAAACATGGTCATGCGCATTGGCTACTCCTGGCACTTCATCAAGTCCGCTGTGCCTGGCTTGCGCTTGACTGCCTGGGCGCCCAACTTCATCAGCTGCTGTGGTCCCATCACTATCACTCATGTGTTTTGGTAGACTGTCATATGGATGTCAAGGTAAATTAGATGCAGCCTAGCTGCTAGCGGCCTAGTGCCATCATGCTGCATGCGTCAACAGCGGCATTCTCGTTGGCGTGCTCCAACGCTGGTATTGCTGATAGACAGAGAATATGCTGGCTTCCTTTCACTTCAGCCAACCTGTGCATCTTATGTAGAACGTTTGTGCTCACACCATGCAACAAATAGCAGGTGGGATCAGTGTCTTCTTGCAGGACTTTCCAAGGCAAGGTTTGTAGACCTGTCTCAGAAAGCAGGACAAGGTGCCTTCAGCCAGGATGTTGTATGCCATGTTAGTATTGGGGTGGCTGCGTTGGTGGGCATGGTGGTCACCATGCTTCTAGCTGAGCAAAATCTTAGACTTGATACAAAGCAACTAATGTCTCACAGCAGGCAAAAGCTAGATTGAGTTCGAACCGTATGATCTGTGTTATTGTCATGCCACTGGAAAACAGGGGACTTTGCTGAAAACCCCTGTGCCGTCTCTACCAGCAGGTTCATGCCGTGAGGTTCAACCCCTTGCTAAGTACAATCACAGTCAGGGTCATAAAGCACTTCAAAAATCTGAGGCTCCAATATTTGTACATGGGTGCGGACTAAATACTAAGTATTTCCAGCATGCCAAAAGGGTTGTTTGCTGCTGCTGTCGGACATTGCAATTGCCTGCCCTACAGGTGCATCAGCAATCACAGCTTTGACACTTCACTTGCAGATTGGTTCACGTTTCATACAATTGACAAGTAAGCTTGAAAATGTTTGAAGCGGCATCAGAAGGCCCTTTGAGTGTCAAAGTCTGTGGAACTGTGCAGAGCAAATCACTTAAAAACACGGGACTAGAATGTGCTAGCAACACATAGTGACCTTCAGCTCAGCTACATTGATTTGCCGGCTTTCTGCAGCCTGCTCATTACTGATAGGACACTATATAAACTCTTGACTTCTGTCTCAATGCAGTTGAAAACACAGTTGACGATCAAGACAGCCTGCAGGTTTGACAAACTCACTCTGCCATCGGTCTCTACGTCAAGTCCACATCCTGCATACAATGAGCTATTTGATCATTCTGATACAAATCAAACGTTGTAGCATGAAATTTTGACTGACACCTAGCAATAGTCTAGTACAACAACAATTGGCTTATAGACCCACTTCAAGATAGTTTGCAGCACTGCTTTGCAAATCAACACCAAGCACAGCAATGCAATCAAAGTTTGCTATAACACTATCTGCAGGTTACAATTTCAGCAGTGCTCCGCAGATGAACATCTAAGCAAGACAATTGTAACGCATGGCATGTACATGTGCTTTTGAATCAGACATTTCGCACTGCACAGCCTGACAAAGCCACAGAATGTCTTGCAAAAGACATTGCGTGTTGCGCGTGCGCTTGACGCGATACATGCGACATGCGGATCATCTGCCTACTCTACCTGGTTGGATGCTTTGTGGCGCTGCCCAACCTGCCATTGTTATGTGTACTGTGCTTGTGAGCATCAAGCACAACTGGCACCCATATGTGAGCTGTGCACCACACACAATCATGCTACCTTCCCTGTGTTCGACTAGAGCGTGGACTGAAACATTTTTTGCAATGCACTGCATCTAAGACAATCCCTTTTTCCTTTAGGGCATGGAACCAAGTCAGGACGTCTGAACGCTTGACTACAATGGCGCCACCAGCGGTGTCCATGCGGACAACAAACAGCTTCTCCAGAAAATGCCACGCCGCATCCTTCACAATCCGTCTCTCAGTGAAAGAAGTGGAGCCTTTTCCCACAAACACCTATGACATGGACAGTCATCTCAAAATTGGACATGAGTCTGATCAGATGAGATGACTGATTTCAGGACCTCTGATTGCTTGTGCACCTTGCAATTGCACCAAAAGTA
>JAABUO010009038.1_pt1 | contig 11195 bp, 18 predicted proteins | sample 5559291 | NCBI WGS metagenome assembly JAABUO01 (sample SAMN10711878, study PRJNA513372) | rock metagenome | isolation source: Antarctica rocks | place: Antarctica: Victoria Land, Finger Mt sud | reverse complement strand
GTACAATCTGAGTCGCAGGTTGACAAACAGTATGGCAGTTTCTCTGCTGATTATCAACCCTGTCTCTTTCAGTTGAAATCCCCTTTCGTGAGCAAGCAGAGACACGTTTGTGGAATGTGGACAATAGTGTGAACCTCACCATCATGCAAACGCAATCAAAAGATTGCTTGTTCAGAAATGGCAGTCGGCTTCATCCAATCACCTTCTGCAGACATTCAAATTATGCAGCGCCACGTGGTCCGCCTCTCTTGCAAGCAACGCCTAGCCAGATGTCATCTGCTTGTCATTGACTTGCAGGTGAGCATGCAGTGGATGAAGGCCCTGCTGCTGAGCGGCACCCCCCCTGCCTTCTGGACTGACCACCACCAAAACCTTCTTCACCGCCACCATCACCAAATGAGCCAACCATTGTCTGCTCAGCCACCGTTGCAGCTTCATCATGACCAGCCACAGCAGCTGCAGGAGCAACTGCCAATGCAGCTGCAGGCTCCTGGCACAGGTGTTCCTTCTGACCAGTCGTGTTCATGCCAGCCCTCTCCCTTGGCACAACAGTCAGGTGATTCTGTTGTTGGGAAAAGTGTGCCCATTGCTGAAGTTCTGCCCATAGCCTCGCCCTTTGTGCCGAGGCAAGACTTGGGGCTGAAATCACTGCTGCAAGATCCCAGCATGCACAGCTCACATCAGCGGCAGGGGATGCTGAACCCACCAGCAACTGCCTCAGGGCAGTTGCCAACAGGCCCTGGCTTGGCCCCTCATGCAGAAGACTGTGTGCCTGCTGCACAGTATGAGAATGGTCACATTGCTAGGACACATGCAGCAGCAAGACAACCTGCTGTACAATTGTCAGAACAGCAGCAGCAGCAGCAGCAGCAGCAGCAGCAGCAGCAGCAGCAGCAGCAGCAGCAGCAGCAGGCACCAGAAGTGCAAAGGTCAGGTCGGGAACAGCCCCAGGGTCAGGAACAGCCCCAGGGCAGGGCCCAAGCCACATACAGTCAATCCCCAGCACAGGCGGTGCAGTCACCAGCAGGGCCACCCCAGTCCCCTGAAAGGCAGCATCAGTCCCCAGGAAACATGTACGAGTATCTAGATCAGTTGCCTAGGGAGTTAGCTGCCTGTCGGCGCATACTGCAGTACTCCTTTGTGTTGGAGTACTTCTGGCAGGCCTCGCTGGATCAAGTCAGGTCAGTGGCTCACACACACTGTCAATGAACCCATTTACATTGCCTGCCTTTGCGAGTCATCAGCTGGTTCTCCTGCATCATGTGATGTTGGTGCACGTCTGCATTGCACATGTTCCTGATCAAGTCTGTGACTGTGTGTGTGGTCCTTGTGTCCCAGGACCTGTTTTGAACATGACACTGGCCAATCATGATGCTGTTGCACAGTTAGCATGTCATCAAGTGAGTGTTAGCTTTACACTGCTGCGAGCTGCAAAGCACAAGAAGGTAAATGCGTCTATGTCCAAACTGCAGGCTGCTTGAGGGCTTGCAAGCACAGCTGGGCAGTCTTGTAGAGCAGCTGTCAATGCCATTGGCCCTTCTGCCAGGCTCCAACCTTCTTCTTGAAGCTGCACCTGACCTGCTCAGTCACCAGCTCAGCTGTGTGTCAGGTGACTCAGCCCTCACTGCAAATGGCCTTCTTTGTCAAGCACTCTCACTCAGCATCCATGCTGTTCCTGGTGAAACTGACAACCTGCACCAGAAATTGGATTACAATGCCCTTGGGATGTCCCACTGCCCTCTTCAAGCTGCACTTCAGTCACTGTCATGGAGATGAAACTTCAACAAGCCAAGAGCAGCCCTCGAAATTGTTTGCACTTGCGTTCAGGCCCCTTGTTTCAGGTCGATGATCACTATCTGGCACCTTCACCCAAAGTGCTGCAGAGCATGATGGCTTTGAGCAGAAGCTTAGGCCTGCTGTGGAAGCTCTGAAGCTACTCAACAGTGTTAGCATGCCTTCCCAGCTGCAACACGTTTTCTGCAGTAACAGTGCATGCCCTTGCAGCTGACACTGCAGCATGTCTTGCAGCTGCAAGCCACCCCCATGAGGCCAGGCACCATCACAAAGACCTGCAGCAGAGCATCAAGGCTGTCAGCCAAGACTCAGGGCCTGCTGATGGCACACTGACCCTCCCAGGCATCACATCAGTGCTTCTCAAGCAGCAGTTCATGTTTGCAGTGGCAGTGCACGAGGGCGCTCAGGAACTGGCACAGCAGCTGCAGCAGATGCGGCAAGCGAAGCAGAGCTTGCTGCAAGCTGTGCGTACAGGTGCAGTCCATGCATGTACATATTTCTGATGTTGGTAAATGCATGTATCATTTTGTGGTGTCTCAACTTGTGACTGTAGTGCCTAGTTAAATGATGTCGACGTCATTGTGTCCTGGTGTAGCGCCTCTATGCATGGACTGCACTCCATGACCGTTTGATGGGAGTTGCGACCTTGACTCTCATTCTTGGCAGGATCATATTTCATCGCTCTGCATGGAATTGCTTTGATGACAGTACACATGCAGTAACTATGACATAGGATGAAAAGTGAAGGTTGAGCTGTATTGATGCAGGAGCCTTCAGTCCTGCTGGTGCCAGCACTGAGGGTAGATCTAGTATGGCATCATCTCAGACCAGCAATCAGGCTCCTGCGTTGACTCAGGTTGCTCAGGCAGTCAAGTATATCTGGCAAGGGTGGAATTGAACTTGTGTCCAGAGGTGGAAATGAACTGAAGAGATGCGTCTGCTTGCACACATTCAGCAAGAGACATTCTTTAACATCTGAGGCTGATTTTGTATGAATGTTTAACTGTTTAAATGTGATCACAGTTCATGATTCTACCTTCGACTCTGGGAATACATACTCAGACGTAACACAAGAGTGCTGGCTCAACAGGCTCCGCCTTTATGGCTGAAAAGCATACACTGCTTGCATCATGTCCTAGCTGTATACTTGCCATCTCCACGTGTGAAGGCAATACAAAAGTGGCTTACGCCATTGTCAAATTAGGCATTACAGTGGACACCATTATGGTATGCTATGGTTCTCATCATTGCTGAAACACATCACCAGGCTGGCAACACCTTGGCATGGTTGCAACATGCCAAGAACAAAACACGGCATGGGTCATTGGCCACTAGACAGTTGCCCTCTCCAGATAAGCAGACAATACCAACAAACATAGACAATGCATGCTGCAGGTGCAGACACACAGTGCCTTGCATGTACATGTGTGCATTGTGACTGAAGCAGGTGAAGTATTTGCTTATCTTGATAAAAATGATGAGGGCTGAAATCGTCTCCACAATTGTCCCAAATCCTGGCGCTAGATCAACAATGCACATACCGGCAACCATGTGTTGCTGCGCTGAGTTTTGAACAGTGGTGACAGACATTAGACTGAGCTGCTCCAGAGGTTGCTGCTCACATGCTCTGTTGTCTGCATCTACCCTCCACAGCAGCAAGATGCGTATGAGGATACCCTGCCAAGGTTGAGATGAGCATTGGCATGTATGCGCTTTGCTCTGATGCCTATCACAAGCTGCCGCCTGGCAGCATCTTAAAAGGCATCTTAGGAGGGCAAGCAAATGCCTTTCTTCATCAGAATTGGATTGTCACATGTGCTGTGCACAACAGCATCAGAGACAGTCAGTGACACTCCCTGCAGCAGCCTGACAGCAACCAGCAGCACTCAGGGCTGTGTGTCAGTTGTTTGCCAGAAACTACTCTGTTGCTTCGCGCTCTCATGCTGCGCAGGCGGTGGTCACCGTCCTGCTATTCTCCATGTTATTGCCAACAGCTTGCAGCTGTTGCTGTCGCAGCTCAAGCCGCTCCTGTCAGCTGTCAGCAAGCCCAGCAACATGTCAAACTGCAATATTGAGTGCTGGTACAGTTGGCAACAACAAGTCAGCGCAAAGAGCTGGAGTTGCAGTTGGCAACGGAGCCCTTGTCTTTGGTGTCAGCTTTTTTGCAGCATGGTTGGTCATAACCCAAACAAATCCCTGATAAGCTCCAGTTCTATGCTACCTTGGCACAGACCACACGCAGACATTCGAGGCACCTTTCCTCCGTGTCGGCCGGGCCTCGTAGATCTTCCGTGCACGATCTGTCAAAGTGGCGCCGCATAAACAGTGGCGTTGACTGTCATGACCTTTGACCCATAATCGCAATCTAAAATAAATGTCCATCTTTAAGTATGCACCGATTAGAGGGTGGGGTACCGGTGACCGGTGACCGGTCTGGGTGAGGGGGCACCCAGGACAGCATAGACGTATGCTGAGGGGAAAACTGGGCGGGCTTGCCAGTAGTAAGGTAGTGCCATGGAAGCAACGGGGAACAAGGGGAATGCGTTCAGGCCAAGCGGGCAGGTTGGCCTCTGATCCATAATGACTGGCGCTTCAGAGACACGCTTGAGGGTGGTTCCTCAAATGGCCGAGGTGGCTCAGTCAATGGTGTCAGAAACAGGGGACTCAACTGGGCGGATTGCCAGTTGACCCACAAATGACGGTTGACAACTAGTAAAGATGACGGCTGGGCCTGTCCCCAGAGATACTTCATCGGTACCAGGGGTTTCCTGATGTGGGCAATTTTTTGCTTGATGTCTTTTGCTCTCGTGCAATTGAGTGAAGAACACCATGGAGCTAGCAGAAAGTGTCTGCTAGCTCCATAGTGTCTAACAGAAGGCAGAGGGTCAGATACCTGCTGTGCTACAGTGTGGCTCGTATGCAAATGCAATGAGCCTACGCACAACGCTAGCTGTGACCTTGGACCAATCCTATTACATGTTTCCAGCATGATTCAGGTGTTCTGTCATGTTGCACATGTACAAGGTCATGCAGGTAAATTGACCTATGATCAACAAAGCTTCCTGCAAGATACAACGTTGTCTCAATCATAGTCCTGTATAGCACCCAGCATGTCAGTTGCATGCAAAAATTCCCAGCGTATTCTGTGAACTGTGTTGGCAGCATGCAGCTCAAAAGCATGACTTGATGTGAGGCTGACAATCTAAGAAATTTATACTGATAAAGCCTGCAAAGTAGCCTGCCCTAATATGATACCAGCCAACGTCTAGGGCTTATGTATTCTGGAAGCTATCAGAGCCATACAATACAGTCAAACCTGAATCTTGAGCCCTGGCCCAAAATGGTCCCTAAGACAGCGAACAAGCAGCAAACAAAAATTGCAATGAATGATACATGTAGTCCATTAAAGGCATGCTAGATTGCATTGACCCTTCTGCAGACATGCAATACAGCTGTTGCCACAGACCTGCAGCAACAGACAAAGAATGAATGGGCGCTACTAGGAATGTGACAACACGCTGCCTACAACTGGATTTTGGGTTTGCTAATTTCAATAGGTCGTAGCTTGGCTCCAAGTCCATCCTTATAGATGTTGTTCCAAAGGTCTTCAATGGGAGGAAATTCACTCTTTTTTGCTGCTTCGATGTCTGCCTCAACCTGCAGCACAAAGCATGCAGTGTAGATGAAGCCATGAGGCTGTGCATTTGCAAACCAAATGCTGTTCTGCTACACAAGTGAGCTGATGACATTGACGCACATTCCGCACTGTACAGTGTACATGTACTGTACATGCAAGTGTAGCACAAGTGTAACACTGTTGTAACTATAACATATGCATTGGAGGAGCGAAAGAAGCATACTGTGACCTGCTGCACGTCTCTGCAAATACAGCAGGTGTGCGACATGCCCCTGTTGATGTCTTGCAAGCAAATCATGGAACTTCAGCAGTGAGCCTTAAACAGTACCAGCGACTGAACGCAGTCACAACTGCTTTGCAACCCAGCAAAAAGTCTGCACATGCATCCTGAGTCGCATTCCACAAGACAGTGTACAGTACCTCTCTCTTGATCTGCTTTTCCCTCTTCTTCAGGTCTGACCCCTCAGCAAAGTTGTTCTCTATCAGCAACGTCTTGACATGCTCGATGGGATCTCGTGCTCTTCTGATGCCGCTGATCTCATCACGCGTTCTGTAGGTGCTGCCGGGATCACTGATGCTGTGGCCATGATACCTGTATGTGTCCTACATCAAATGCCATTCACGACAACCGTTAGATTGACATCTTCAAGACTATTTTGTGTTGAGACTATACTTGAGACTCTCCATCCTTTGCCTTTGTGTTGGTGTATATTGCATGTTGGTAAGTTTCTTTTTTATCGTCGTAGTTTTTATACAGCTGTCACAATTTTGGACAAAGGATCCAGTGAGCCCCTGCTGCAGCTGCAAATGACAGCTTTTGCTGCTGCTGAGCTGCAATGCTAGTACCAAGCTTCTTTGTATTGACAGTCTCAGCCCAACCTGTTTGTCCCTATCAAGTACTTTGGATGCTTCAGAAGTACACACAGGTGCTAGGCCCATCTCCAGCATGCTAAAACAAGGTATTGGTAGGAATGGTGTGTTTTGATCAGGCTTCACTTATTTGTCTGCCAAGGTTCAATCAGCCTGAGAGCAATCCGGTAGATGGCAGCAAGATCGTTATGTCTACATTGGTGCATGCTGACAACAAGGAGACAGCAGCAGTAGCAACCATGACCATGATAATATGTGCAGCAACAGGACTACTGCCGAACCAGCTGGTCAAAGCCCTGGGTCAGATGTAGCTCAGACAGCAGCAACAGCAGTTGCATCGACATCAAACAGTACAGCAGCATCAGCTTGCAGGTGTGATGGTGCTCACCATTTCCAGCACAATGGGCCCGTTTTTCAGCACGAATTGCTTGGCAAAAGCCACGCCTTGCTTCACAGCTAAGGAATCCATGCCGTCAATCCACATGCCAGGGACGTAGTCGCCCCGTGTGTAAAAGGCTGCTGACTTTGATGCTCGCCGCTCGGCGGTGCCCATGCCGTAATGGTTGTTTTCACAGACAAAGATACAGGGTAGCTCCCAGATAGCTGCCATGTTGAAAGCCTGCAATGATGGTTGGCATTGTGATTTGTGGGATCAGACTTCCTCTGTCAGTGAGTGTTTGCGGCAACAGCCTGTTGAGACCTGCCCAGGATGTCTGCCTGGAAAGTGCAAATATCAATTCATGTCATTGCTTAATGTGGCTGCTGGTTGTGATACGACATGCACTGTCTGACAATGAGCCGTGAATTTCTAGAAGCAGCGAGCAATGAGTGGATGACCAAGTTGGGGTGACAGATGCATATAATCATGTTGTCGCGTTTTGCATTTGATCTCAACAGAGGTCATGGCATGCTATGACCACTGCAGAGCGCAGGCAGCTTGCACGAGAAAAATGCATGTAGCTACGCTTGCAATGTAGGTCTAAAACCCCATGAAAACGGCTGAAGATGGTGAGCAGTGTGCTGACCTCATACAGCTGTCCTTGATTGGCTGCACCATCTCCATACAAGGTCATGGCCACATGGCCATCATTCCTGTATTTGTGTGCAAAGGCTAGGCCAGCTCCAAGGGGACACTGCTCCCCCACAATGCCAATGCCACCAAAGAAGTTGTGTTCTCGCTTGTACATGTGCATGGACCCACCTAACCCTCGTGCACATCCATCTTTCTTTCCCTATAGACACAGCAGACATCCGTCTGTTGATGAGGATCTGATGCGTTTTGACAATTGATACCATGTGGGCACATGCAACTGCATGCAACAGTCTATTTGCATGTGAAATGCTACTGATGGAAGCTTGCGTCTGTTCCTGATGACAGGCAGGATTGCTCGGCAACAGCATTGTTTGTTTGTGTTTGCGCAACAGATCTTGTATGCGACTGCGACAAGGCTGTGCAAGGCTCAGTGCAGAAATGCATGACTGAATAAGCAGTCCAGGCAGGAGGTGCAGAATACCAGCAGTTCTGCAAAAAGCTCTTTGACTGAACCTCCGCGACCCAAGAATGTGCAGTGATCCCTGTAGCTTTGAATCATGCTGTCCTTGAAGTCCAGTGCTGCCTCTATACCAACAGGGACTGCTTCTTGCCCATCTGCTAAATGCAGGAAACCCCTGGCAAGTTTCTGCTTGTACAGTAGATCAGCTGCAATCTCCGTTCGTCGCATCCGCACCATAGTCTGTGGATACAAAACTGAGAGTTGACATGCCCCCATATACGTCAAGTGCATGTCACAGGCGCCCACAGATACCAACAGTTTGCTTTAGTGATGAATAAATCTCAATCATCGGGTTTCTGTTTTGTTTCTTGAACGCTGTTGGCCTTCCACAGGTCCCCAGGACACCAATGGATGTAGTACAAGTGTACCAGTTGTAGAATTGTTGCATGAGATGTCCATGCATACCTCGAACATGTCCAGCAGCTCCTTCTTGTTCGTTTGTACATCTCGGCTGGGAGGCTCGAGTCTGTGACCTTTGAATGGGTTGACTGTGACCGTGATAGAATCATCTGATTCTTTAGGTGCGGGTTCCGCTGAGAAGCAACGTTGACCAACCGAACTCTGTCGAGTGACGTGAGACTTGAAAAGCTGGCACACTTTCTGCCTGCCTCCTCTCAGAAGAGACATCCTGATGCGGTGCTAACGAGCGCGACTAGGCATGCAGCTGGCGCATACAAGTCGAAGACGTCCATGGTAGTGTGGTGATCATGTCAAACAAGAATGGCGCACGCCATGCGGATGTAGACCACGCCTGTCGTGTACGCGTACGTAAGGAGATCTTTTTCAGCAAAAACGAATAGAACTCTTCTCAGTGGAAACTTGTCTGTTGGCCCACCACTTGGTTCCCAGGACATTGAGCATGAACCAGACAATACAAGTAAAACACACCGTATAGTACCAGACTTCATAGCTAAGTGTGAGCTAAATGCATGTGATACCAGAGGTGTTCTCGGGGAATGCTTTTTTTGTAGGAAGTGTGTTTTATTTGACTGAAACTACAAGAACTCTGTCTGTTGGCCCCCCAGTCGGTTCCTGAGACATCCACCATGAACAACACAGTATGAGCCCAACAGATCTAGATCTTTTGTGGGCGCAAAAAAGGAAACATTACACAACTTATACCCGTTCTGGCATCATCACCATTGCCTGAAACACTCTCCTGGTGTTGGCAAGCTGTATGCTGACTGGGCTGGACAATTGCCTGAAAGTCCAGCAACTGCAGGTTATTGTGTTGATTTCAGTGTCAGCTATTTCAAGCCTTGAAACCGAACGGCAGGTTGAGATTAGTGACAGCAATACACGTCATCACTTGCATCAAGAATCTGCAGCTTGAAACACACCTCTCTCCAATCAGTTGCCAGGTTTGACAAGCTGTGTTGCTGTGCTGCAAAAATGCAGCTTTCAAAGTGCCCTTTGTACAACACAACAGGGTAGTGGCTGCATATATCAGAGCATCTGAGAACGTACCCACATCAGCAGTTTAGTTTTGTAGCAGGCGTTCAATGCAAAGGCGCTCAGTTGCTGCTGTAGCTGCCTGACGAGATGCAAGGAGAGTCCGCTCCCAAAGGTCAGGCTCTCAGTCTATGTCTTACATGCTGCCCCAAGGCTTGCTGAATCATTGCCTTCAGAGTCTCTCGAGTTTTTGGCAGCAATGTGCACTTTTATGTGTGCACCAGCTCACAGCGGCTCCAAAGCTGTCCAGTGTGTGGACAAAGGTAACTTTCTGCGCAGGTTGACGTTGCATTGCAGCAAATTGACTGCAGATGCAGCATTGCACCTGCGCAAACACAAGCACCATCTTTTTGAGCTGTCTCTGTTCAGCAAGGGATATGCAATAGATGCTCAAACAAATATGACCTTTGGCCCCCAATGACTGTGCACTTTTGATCCGCGTCTTAATCTATTTCAGAAACTTGTTGGTGCCAATGCTGCCCAGTGCTTGAGCATGTGGCACTGCGCATGTCTAGTGAGCTTGTATCGTGATGGCAGCATGCTGGATGCAGCTGGTTTCCAACGGCTGGTTGCTGCCAATTCGCACAACTTATCTGCACTGTCTTTGCAAGCTGTGCCTCCAGGTGCTGCCGCTTGCAACTATCTAGTCCAGGATGAATGGCCTCTGCTCTGCCGTTTATGCTTATCAGTAGATATAGACATGTGGTTTCTCCCCTAATCACATGCCTTTGCAAGATATGGCAAGTCTTTCTTGTTGCAAATGACAATTTGCAGCTTGAAGGCATCCCACACTGACGGACGTTTTCAGCGATACCATGCTGTTTTTTGCTGGTCAGGGTCAACAGTGTAGTTTGGCCTTGTTTGAAGAGCATCAGTGTTCAGTGTGGTAGCGGAGCTGCAGGGTGCTTGCGTGAAACGCTCACTGTGCAGCTCTCAAGCTCATGTAGTTGAAGCTTTCAAGCAGTTCTTCGTGTGTCATTTCATTAGGGGAGAAAGCACATAGGCCTTTTCATTTGTCCTCACCAGCGTATCGATACGAGGACCACTCTTGACAGTGCAATGTGGAGCAGAGCTCACTCAAGTGGCTAGATCGAAGTGACAAATATAATCTCGTTTCAACAGACCGCGCATGTGCAGCCTGACCTTGCATGATTGCATACTGTATCAGAATTTGACGATGCATGCATTTTACCAGGCTCTGTAGATTGGTGCGTCCTTGGGAACGTGCATCTGAAGTTGCTATCGAAGGGAAATAGACGATCAGAAAAAAGCATTCTGAAGAGCTCTCAGGCGTCAAGTGCATTGCCATAGGCGAGAACGCCAATGTGAGATCAATGCATGTTGCAAGTGGAGGCTTTGTTGTCAGCGGCTGAAATTGTGGCTGCTGCTAAAGGTAGTGTCACGTTTACAGCTGATGTAGGCCACTCTAAGCAGCCAAAGACATTGTTGACTGGAAAGGACATAGCAGAGACAGCTACAGTCTACTGCGCACCAGCAGCTGCTTTAGACACTTTCTGTCAAAAGGAGACTTTTGCAGCTTAGGCCTTTGCTATACGAGGTCTTCTGCAATAAGCACAGCTACCACTGTCAGTAGTTTGGGAATGATTGGTCGGCATGTTGGGACCATGCCGACAAGCCACCAATGAGGTCAACTGCTGACTGGATACCATGCTGCCGCAATGACTGTACTATGTGCTGTGAGTCATTCCCTCTTCTGCACACAACAACCACGTTCTGACCATCAGAAGCACCTCCTGTATCCGTGGATGTCAATCCTTCTGCGGCTTCATGTGAACATGAGTTTGACGTGCCATGATCATCTGCCCGCAGTGGTGTTTCTGGCTGCTTACTGCTGATGTTCTGCGACTGCGTATCAAGTGTATGCTGCT
>JAABUO010009037.1_pt1 | contig 11195 bp, 11 predicted proteins | sample 5559291 | NCBI WGS metagenome assembly JAABUO01 (sample SAMN10711878, study PRJNA513372) | rock metagenome | isolation source: Antarctica rocks | place: Antarctica: Victoria Land, Finger Mt sud | reverse complement strand
CGCTCGTCGCCTTCCTCGGTCCCATCACGGATATACCCGGCGTAGCCGGTGCGCTGCAGCAGATAGTCGAGCAGGTCGTAGGCATTGCTCTCCTTAGCCGTCTTCTCCAGATCGTCGAGCGCCGCGGCGAAGCCCGCGACCGCGCGGACGGCCTGCGCCCCGAGGTCAGGCACGTCGGGGACATGGCGCAGCGCCTCGCGCAGGCTCATGCCGTGCGCGCGCGCCCAGGACTTGAGCGTTACCAGCGTCGCCGCGCCGATCTTGCGCGCCGGCACGTTGATGATGCGTTGCAGCGCCACCGTGTCGTCGGGGTTGGCCAGCAGGCGCAGATAGGCCAGCACATCCTTGATCTCTTTACGCTCGTAGAAGCGCACCCCGCCGATGAGCGCGTAGGGCAGCCCATCGCGCACGAACGCGTCTTCCAGCGCGCGCGACTGCGCGTTGGTACGGTACATTACGGCGCAGCCGCCCAGGGTCGTGTCGCCGCGCCCCACGAGCCGGCGGATCTCGGAGACGACGAACTCCGCTTCCTGCGCCTCGTCGTACGCCACCTTGCGCTTGATCGGAGTTCCGCGCTCGTTCTGTGTCCACAGGTTCTTGGGCTTGCGCATGCGGTTGTAGGACACGACGCGGTTGGCGGCGTCGAGGATCGTGCCGGTCGAGCGGTAGTTCTGTTCCAGGTGGACGACGACCGCGTCGGGGTAGTCGTTCTCGAACTCGAGGATATTGCGAATATCAGCACCGCGCCATCCGTAGATGGAATTGTGCACGAGCACATCATTCGCGACGTATGTATGGATGCGGTCGACTTCGAGATCGTAGACGGGGCCGTGGTAGTCCTCCACGGCGACGGCTTCGACCTCCGCCTCCACAAGTTGACCATCGCGCTGCACAACCATCCGCATGCCAGGGCGCAGGTGCGAGAGCGGGAGGAACAGGTACGTCTGACCGTCCACGCGGATACGGCGATGGATGTCAAGCTCACCCGCCCCGGCAATACCGCGCGCCAAGGACACGGCGTCACGATAATTTGCTCGCACCGTTTCGATACGATACCCGTCTTTACCCTTGCTATCAGGACGGATGTTATAGCCTGCCGCCTGTATCTGTGCGATCAGATCAGGGCGGTTCGTATCGAATTGAATGCGATGGCCGCCGACAGGACCGAATCGATCGCGCCGATAATCTCCAAACATCACAAGATTGAGGGTTTTGCGTCGGTAGCCGCTCTGCGGCGTATGATGCGGGAACTCGAGATGGATATCGAGATCCCGCATGAGCCGCTTCGCGCCTCCAACCGAATCTATCTCGGAATAGAGGCGTCTGATCCACTCTTTATCGCCCGCGGGTCCGTCCTGCCCGTACGACGAGAAAACCATGGTCGGGATGCCGTAAGAGATCGCGTAGTACTCCTCCCAAAAGCGCGCCTCGGCGAACGTATCGGCGACGCGGAGGATCCACAGCTTATCGGCATGTTCCTGGTTGCTACGGACCAAGTACCCACGCTCGTCGGCGATAATACCCTTGCCGCGCGGCACACGACGAACGCTCTTCGTGACCCCGATGCGGTAGCCCAGATCGGACCGATGCATCATGTAGACGTAATGCCGCCCAGGGTCCATAGCCACGCGCGCGGGGACGATATGATGCGGCGTCCCCTTAATCTCCCGACCGCCGGCGCGCACCGTATACATACGTCCGGTGAACATCCCCTCATGCACATGGCTGACAGTCCCGCCGATCAAGGCGGCGGCGCCGCCCGTGCCGCAGACCATATCGCCCTCACGGATCGTCTCTATCGGGCGCGCGCCTTCGGGGGTATGCACCAGGGTTCCAGGGGGGAGGCACTGGTCGGAATCGCCCACGACACAAAGATTGCGATGTTCGGACGCCAGGAGCTTGGCGAAGAGGTACTGCGCGTGGTTGGTGTCCTGGTACTCGTCGACCGAGATATAGCGGTAGCGGTTGGAGAGCGCGACGCGGCGCTCGGGATTCTCCTGCAGGTGGCGCACCGTGCGCAGAATTAGGTCGTCGAAGTCGAGCGCGTGGTTCTCCTCCAGGCGGCGCTGGTACTCGGCGTAGACGCGCCGCACGACCTCCTCGAAGTAGCGGTCGGTCTGGTACCCCTCGGGAGTCACGAGGGCGTTCTTGGCCTTGGAGATCCCGCCGCGCACGGCCGCGGGGCTGAACGACTTGTCGGAGATACCGACCCCCGCCATCGACTCTTTCACGAGCGTCAGGACGTCGCCCTCGTCGAAGATGGTGAAGTTGCTGCGTCCAGAGTGCCGCCACTCGATGCGCAGCAGGCGCGCGCAGATCGAGTGGAACGTCCCGACGGTGATGTCGCGGCCTTGCGGCCCGACGAGGGAGTGGATACGCTCCTTCATCTCATTGGCCGCTTTGTTGGTGAACGTGACGGCCATGATCTGCCAGGGGCGCGCGTGCTCACCCTCGATGAGGTGGGCGATACGGTGCGTCAGGACGCGTGTCTTGCCGCTCCCGGCCCCGGCATGGATGAGGAGGGGGCCGCCGACATGCGCGACCGCCATGTTCTGCCGGTCGTTGAGGCCCGCGAGGACATCGGGGCGCACGTGCTGCTCCGCGTGCGCGAGGGCTGGGAAATCTTCGTGGGTAGCCATATCGCGCCTATTGTAACAGATCCGGCCCCGCGTGACGGGCGGCTTATACGCCGCCGCGTCGCCGCGTCGCCGCGACATCCCGAGAAATGCCCCGCGCCCCTCGACCTACCGCCGCCATGACTTTTGGCCTATGCCGCTTCACGCCTTCCCGCACTGTCGCCGTCGCGCGCACGGTTCTATGATAGGAACAGGATAGGGGACGCCCCCTGCCCTGTCAGGATAGGGGACGCCCCCTGCCCTGTCAGGATAGGGGACGCCCCCTGCCCTGTCAGGATAGGGGACGCCCCCTGCCCTGTCAGGATAGGGGACGCCCCCTGCCCTGTAACGAGACACGACGCGGTAAGGCGCGGTAAGAGGAGAGATGGACATGGCGCGTGGCAGTGGACATGGAGAGATGCCGACAGCGCAGGCGGCGACAGCGGGCGCGTGGGAGACGACGGCCGCCGTGCGGAACGCCCTGGTAACAGTACGCGGTCTGACCAAGCGCTTCGGGAAGCGCACCGCCGTCGACGGCGTCAGCTTCGCGATCGGGCGCGGCGAAATCTTCGGGTTGCTCGGCCCGAACGGCGCGGGCAAGAGTACCACGGTCAACATACTCAGCACCTACCTGCCGCCCGACGGCGGCGAGGTGACGATCGCCGGCCACACGCTGCGCGAGAGTATGACGGTGAAACACCTGATCGGCGTCGTGCCCCAGGAATTGGCGCTCTACGAGGACCTGACCGCGTGCGAGAACCTGGAGTTCTTCGCGCGCCTCTACGACGTGCCGAGAGCGGAGCGCGCCGCGCGCGTGCGGGACGCGCTGGAGCGTGTCGGACTGGCCGACCGCGGACGCGAGCCGGTCAAGGGCTTCTCTGGCGGCATGAAGCGCCGCCTCAACCTGGCGATGGGCATCCTGCATCGCCCGGCTTTCCTGATGCTCGACGAGCCGACCGTCGGCGTGGACCCGCAGTCGCGCGAGAAGATCTTCGACATCATCACCGACCTACAGAACAGCGGCACGACGCTGCTCTACACCACGCACTACATGGAGGAGGCCGAACGGCTCTGCGGCCGCATCGCCATCATGGACGACGGCCGCATCGTCGCCAGCGGCACATTGGAGGAATTGCTGCGCCTGCGCGTGGAGGAGATCGTCGCGGAGCGCCCGCGCGGCCTGGAGCAACTCTTCATCCAGCTCACCGGGAAGCGCCTGAGGGATTAAAAGAGCTAGCAGCCGTTCGCTAACAGAGGATTGGCGGACGGCGAAGGAGGGTCACATGTTACGCAAGATATGGTACGTGGCGGCGAAAGACCTGCTACAGCTGACGAAGGACCGCATGGGCCTCATCTGGCTGATCGCGCTGCCGCTGCTGCTCATGGCCGTCCTCGGCTCCCTGCTCTCGGGGGTGTCGTCCACGGCGGCGTCGCTCACGGCGACGCCGCCGGTGGTCACCCACGACAGCGGGCAGGGCGCGTCGGCGCTGATCGACGCGCTGCGCCGGACGCCGTCGCTCAAGATACAGATGCGCACCGACGAGGTGGCCGTGGAAAAGGCCGTGCGCGACAGCGACCAGGTGGGCGTCTTGATTATCCCCAAGGGGTTCACGGCGGCGCTCCAGTCGTCGCGCCCGTCCGCCCGCGTGACCTACTACGCGGTGGCGGGCAACAACGACCAGCGCGCCACGGTCGCCGGCTACAGCAAGGTGTCGTACAACGCTTCGCCTGGACCCGCGTGACCAGCGCCGCCGTGGCCGCGGCGCAGCAACACGCGTCCGGCCACGTCGACCCGGCCCTGACCGGTCAACTCACTGCGCGGGCCAACGCGCAGCTCGCCCAGGCCCCGCCGATCGCGCTGCGCACGGTCAACGCGACGGGGCGCACGTACAACCAGCAGGATCAGACCGTGCCCGGCTACGCCCTCATGTTCGCCCTCTTCGGCGTCACGGGGGGCGCGGGCGCGCTGCTGGAGGAGAAGGCCAGCGGGACCGTCAAGCGGCTGCTGATCGCGCCGCTGCCGCCGTTCGCGCTACTGGGCGGCAAGGCGCTCGCGCTGTTCGTGCAGTCGCTGGCGCAGCTCTCGCTGCTCTTCGCCCTCGGCGCGCTGCTCTTCAAGCTCGATCTGGGTCCGTCCCTGCCGGCGCTGGCGCTGCTGATCGTCGGCACGAGCCTGGCGGCGACGGGGCTGGGCATGATCCTGGTCTCGTTCATCAGGACGCAGCGCCAACTGCGGCCGATCACCACGCTGGTCACGCTCGGCTTCTCGGCGATCGGGGGCTCGTGGTTGCCCCTCTCGTTGGAGCCGCCGTGGCTGCAAAGCGTAGCCAAGGTCTCGCTCAACGCCTGGGCCATGGAGGCCTTCAACGGGCTGATGATCTTCGGCAAAGGCTTCGCGCAAGTGCTGCCCAACATCCTGGTGCTCTTCGCCTACGGCGTCGTCTGCTTCGCCGTCGCGGTGCGCCTGTTCCGCTTCCACGAAGCGTAGAGGCGCGGGACCAGCGTGGGGGTGTTCGACGCCCCACGGGTGCCTAGCCTGTACGGTTGGGCGCCCGCGAAAAAACCGGCGCGACTTTATACTACGTACTACAGATGCTATGGAACCTCTAACGAGGAGAGAACGGCGCGATGAGCACGACAACAGCCGCTGCGGCCTCACCGGCGCCACAGGGGCGCGCCGCCGGTGAGGCTACGGCCACATGCCCGCCGACCGCTAGAACCTGGAACGCGCGGGCGCGGCCCGACATGCGCGTGATCCGGCGTCTGAACCTCTTCTGGCTGGCGTCCATCGTGGTCCTGCTCGTCGGGGGAGGCGTGTCGGCCAGCCAGCACGACCCCACGCTATGGCGCTCCTGGCGCGGGCCGGCGATGGCGACGCTATCCCTGGCCTTCCTCGGCTGGTACCTGTTGTTAGCGAGCGAGCGGGCGGTCGCGGCACGGATGGCGGTCGTGGCACGGATGGCGGTCGTGGCACGTGTCGTATCCGTGGTTGGCGTCGGGGTTCGTCTTGACCGCGTTGCTGCTCCTGTTGGACCAGAGCTTTATCGGCCTGACCTACGCGCTGATGGGTGTGAGCATGATCTTGCCCGTCGGGGACATGTTCCTGCCCGTCGGCGTGGCCATCCTGCTGAACGTGTGGTCGCTCGGCATCCTGCCGTCGACCGCCCATGGGTACTCCTGGTCCGCCGCGCTGGGAAAGCTATTCGATCTCGCGATGAGTGTCGGTATCATCTATGCGCTCACGGCGCTGATCCGAGAGCGTTTCCAGCGCGAGCAACTCTTCAGAGAATTGGGCGAGGCGCACCAGCGCTTGCGCCTGTCCGCGGCGCGGGAAGCGGATCTGGCAACGCTGCGCGAGCGCAACCGGCTTGCCCGCGAGATGCACGACAGCCTCGGCCATGCCCTCGTGTCGATCGCCGTCAAGCTCGAAGCGGCGCAGCGCCTCTACGCCGTCGACGCCGGTCACGCGGCCGCCGAGATGGAGGAGACCAAAGCGTTGGTACGGTCCACCATGACCGACCTGCGGCACTCACTCCAGGGGCTGCGCCCGGCGGCGCTGGAAGAGCGGACGCTCGGCGGGGCGCTGGCCGAGTTGACGAGTGAGTTAGGGAGCCGGGCGGGCATCGAGGCGACGTGCGCGGTTGACGAGGACACGGCGATCCTCGACCGCCGTCGACAGGAGACCTTGTATCGGGTGGGGCAGGAGGCGCTGACCAACGTAGCCAAGCATGCCCGCGCGCGCCACGTCGCGCTGTCCCTTACCATACAGGACGGCGTCGCGGCGCTGGAGGTGAGCGACGATGGCGTGGGACTGGGCGCCGCGGAGCGTACCGGAGGACCAGGGCAGTACGGCATGCGGGGCATGCGCGAACGCGTGGAGGCGCTGGGCGGCGCGCTGACGCTCGGCCCACGCCCCACGGGGGGCACGGTATTGCGCGCCACGATCCCCGTCATGGAGGGCACGACCCATGGATTATGACCTACGCACCGGCGCTTTACCGACCTCGGAGCGGGAGACCCTGTGAGCGTCATTCGCCTCCTGTTGGCCGACGACCAGACGTTGCTCCGGCAAGGTCTGCGCACCATCCTCGACCTTGAGCGGGGGCTATCGGTCGTCGGCGAGGCGGCCGACGGCGAGGCGGCGGTGCAACGCGCGCTGGAACTGCGTCCCGATATCGTGTTGATGGACATCCAGATGCCGCGGCGCGGCGGGGTCGAGGCAACGGCGCTGATCGCGGCCGCCTGCCCCGAGACGCGCGTGATCGTGCTGACGACTTTCGACTATGAGGAGTACGTCTTCGACGCCGTGAAGGCCGGCGCGATGGGGTACTTGCTCAAGGATGTCCCCGCCGCCGAGTTGATCGACACGATTCGCCGCGTTCATGCCGGCGAATCGTTTATCCAACCGCGCGTGGCGAGCAAGCTCCTGCTCGAATTCGGCCGTCGCGCGCGCGCGCCCCAGTCTCAGGAGGAAGAGTTAACCGAGCGGGAGCGCGAGATGCTCGCGCTGCTCGCCGCGGGCGCGAGCAATCGTGAGATCGGCGCCCGGCTCTACCTGGCCGAGGGCACCGTCAAGAATCATGTCTCGAACATCCTGGGCAAGCTGCACGCGGCCAACCGCACCCACGCCGTCAGCCTGGCCCGCGAGCAAGGGCTGCTGTGACGCGAGCGGAGCGGGACATAGCCTGGGACCACGCACCTCTTGTCCGCGGCCCCAACGCCGGCTACGCGCGCGACGCGCCCGTCCCGACCCACTCCACGAAGCGCGCGATCGTCGCGTCGCGCGTGCGCGGGTCCTTCTGGTAAGCGCGATAGAACGGCTGTAAGGGAAACTCGGCCGGCGGCCGGTTCGGGTGCGCGACGGCCAGCACGTCGGGCCGCGGCCGCGCGACGCTAGCCTCCGGATACTCCCACTCCAGCCGCGCCATTGCCTCATGGGCAAAATCCTGCAGCGTTAAAATGTCCCTACTCAACAGCCTCCGCGCCAGCGAACTCATGCGTCACCCCTCCCCCCACCGTCCCCGTGGTTCACCGCACGGCGTCGTCTTCGACGCTCAGGCACGCTGTCCCCCATCACCGAACCATTATCGGAGGCTGACCGACCGGCCGCAATGGCAAAACCGGGTGTTAGGGGCCGATCACGACAGAGACGCGCGGAACCGAGGAACCGAGGAGCGAAGGAGCGGGCGCGATGGTCCTATTCCGCTGTACAACGTATGCTGATAGCGATAGGCGCCCCCGACCTGAGCCGTATACCTGAGCCGTCTAGACGTACCGAGAGGCGTGTCCCACGTGCGCAACAACCTGAACGCTATCATCATCACCCTGGCGCTCCTGATCCCGGTCCTCATCGCCGGCACCGTCGTCGCCTACTTTCTGATCCACCACCAACACCTCTGACAGAGCGGTGGGTATGAAACCTGCTCTGTTCGTGGATGGCGAGTTGATAATGGCGCCACTTGGATAAGATAGCCGCGCACAAGGGTAATTCTATTCCGATATATGCGGCAGGAGGACGACGATGGGTGACACAACCGTTACAAAGATCGATTCGACGCATTCTCCGCGTGGCGATGAAGGACAGAAGTACCTGGCCTCGGGGATACATCTCTCCATGCGTATGTGGGATAACGAGGGGCCGAACACGGTGAAAGAGCCTGTGACGCGCCCCTACGAGACCGTCGGCTACGTCATCAGCGGACGGGCCGAGTTGCACACGGAGGGGCAAATGGTGCTGCTCGAACCGGGCAACTCGTGGGTCGTGCCCAAGGGCGCCTCGCACACCTACAAGATCCTGGAGCCTTTCACGGCGGTCGAGGCAACCTCACCGGCCGCGCAGGCGCACGGCCGCGACGAGGATCGCCAGGGGTCCCACTAACCTATTAACCCTTCACCTAGACGGCGATAGCAGGGGCAGACCTCGCGGCGCATCGTGACGCGGGGCCTACTCCTGCTATCGCCGTCGCGTCGGTTTTAAGCTGCTAGGGCGTCGAGTTCCAGGGCGAGGAGGCGGCGCTTTATAGCGAGCCCGCCGCCGTAGCCGGTCAACTGTCCGCCCGCGCCGATGATGCGGTGGCAGGGGATGATGAGCGGCAGGGGATTGGCGCCGTTGGCCGCGCCGACCGCGCGTACGGCGGCGGGTCGGCCGATCGCCCGCGCGATATCCCCATACGCGCGCGTCTCGCCGTAGGGCACGGCCGCGACCGCGTCCCAGGCAAGTCGCTGGAACGGCGTTCCGCGCGGATCGAGCGGCAGATCGAACCGGCGCGCCGTGCCGGAGAAGTAGGCGGAGAGTTGCGCCAGCGTCGCCGCGTGCGCCGAGGCGTCCTCCTCAATCGCGACATCGCCGAGCAGGCGGCGGACGCGCGCCTCCGCTGCGGATCGCTCCTCGTGGGGCAGCGCGAGCGTAAGCAGGCCGCGCGCCGTCCCGAAGAGGTGGAGACGCCCGATCGGCGTCTCCAACGCCGCGTAGCGCACGGTCGTGTCCGTCGCGGCCGGCACGGCCCCTACAATCCCTGTATCCCGACTCCCTGTATCCCGCGCGACAATCCCCGCTGTCATAGTTATCCCTTTCGTTCGGCACGACTGTATCCCGCCAGCGACACATAGCGCCGGCGATAGGCCGAGGACGACGCTACGCTCACATCATGCCGTCCTTCACGAGCCGTGCGCCCTACCCTATCCACATCCATGTCCATAACAACACACTCCGTCCCTAGCCGGTTGCAACGCTCTCAGCCACACCACCTCCTCGGCGGCTTCGGCTGTGGGCTTACGACCCCCGCGGACCCGCTCCCCTACATCGGCGTACACTATGGTGTGTACGCGCAACAGGACGCATGCGCATACCGGGGTAGGCATACCGGGGTAGTGTAGAGAGGGGTAACGGGTGCTGACGAGAGGACTGGGACGGACGGGGTTGAAGGTGTCGGCGTTGTGCCTGGGCGGGAACGTGTTCGGCTGGACAACCGACGAGCCGACCTCGCGGGCGGTCCTCGACGCCTATGTCGAGGAGGGCGGCAACTTCGTCGACACGGCCGACGTCTACTCGTCGTGGGCGCCGGGCCACAAGGGCGGCGAGTCCGAGGTGGCGCTGGGGCGCTGGATGCGAGAGCGGGGCAACCGTGACGGCGTCGTGATCGCGACGAAGGTTCAGGCGCCGATGGGGCCGGGGCCGAACGATAAAGGACTCTCGCGCCGTCACATCATGGCCGGCGTCGAGGCCTCACTGCGGCGCCTACAGACCGACTACATCGACCTCTACCAGGCCCACTACGACGATCCCGACACGCCGCTCGACGAGACGCTGCGCGCGTTCGACGATCTCATCCACCAGGGCAAGGTCCGCTACATCGGCGCATCCAACTACAGCGCCTGGCGCCTCACGCGCGCACTGTGGGAGAGCGACAAGCACGACCTGGCCCGCTATGAGAGCTTGCAGCCGTACTACACTCTGGCGGGACGCGCCGACTACGAGCGCGAACTCGAGCCCCTGTGCCGCGAACAAGGGATCGGCGTGATCCCCTACTCCTCCCTCGCCAGCGGCTTCCTCTCGGGCAAGTACCGCCCTGGCCAGCCGCTCCCGAGCAGCCCACGCGCGGGGGGCGTGCAAAAGCGATACATGAACGAGCGCGGGTTCGCCGTGTTACAGGCGGTCGACGACGTCGCGCGGGAACACGGCGCGACGATGGCGCAGGTGGCGCTGGCCTGGCTCATCGCGCGCCCGGGGATCACCGCCCCGATCGCCAGCGCCACGTCGGTCGCACAGGTGCGCGAGTTGGTAGGCGCGACGGGGCTGACGCTCGACGTCGACGCCGTCGCGACGCTCGATAAGGCCAGCGCGTGGCGGGATCAAGGGCGGGACGGGTAGCGTGGCCGCGTCCAGTCCCGAGACGATCCTGCGCGAGTCCCACACCATCGCGGTCGTGGGGCTCGCCAACAACCCGATGAAGGCGAGCTACGGCGTCGCCCGCTACCTACAGGCGCACGGCTACCGCATCATCCCCGTCAATCCAAACGAGCGGGAGGTACTCGGCGAGAAGGCCTATCCCAGCGTCGCCGACATCCCGGAAGCGGTCGACCTCGTCGACGTCTTCCGCCGGCCCGAATACACGCCGGATGTGGCGCGCGACGCGGTGCGCGCCGGGGCCAAGGCGCTGTGGCTGCAACTGGGTATCACCAACCCCGAGGCGCGCCGTATCGCCGCGGAGGGCGGCCTCGCCTATGTCGAGGACGCGTGTACCAAGATTGTCCACGCGGGGATGAGCCGGTAGAGGCGCGCTCGACGCCGATACTTATCCATCGACCTGCCCAAGGGGGTACGGACGGCTAGCAGCTTGTCAAGCGAACTCTGAGCGGTTACCACTAGGACCGCCGAGGGGCCGGCATACGCGGGCCGCCCCCTCGGCGGTCCTAGTGGGTACGCGCGATCTGTCCCTTTCGGCCTTGATAGTCTACTAGTGGGTCATTCCCCAAATGAGTGGCGGTGAAGGCAGGCAGGGGCCATAGTGAAGGCAGGAGAGGAGGAGAGATGGCGACACCTCAGAAAGAGCCGCTGCGGCCCCTCACTGCCGAGGAGCA
>JAABUO010009035.1_pt1 | contig 11196 bp, 16 predicted proteins | sample 5559291 | NCBI WGS metagenome assembly JAABUO01 (sample SAMN10711878, study PRJNA513372) | rock metagenome | isolation source: Antarctica rocks | place: Antarctica: Victoria Land, Finger Mt sud | reverse complement strand
GGACATGTATCTCCTGACCCTTGACTAGGACGACGGCGTCTGGGTAAGCAGCTGGGTTGTTGAAGTCACCCTCAAGGTACTTGGCCACGCTGGTGGATGCTGTGACAGGGTTGTCGTGCAACTGCCTGACAGATGGGGCACCGTCACGCAGGTCTGTGACCTTCAGCTTGTCTCTGAACCAGCTTGACTGCTGGCTGCTTGTTGAGCAACCTCAGGAGCATGCTGGGCACTTGATACCCTACAAATTGCAGTTTCAGGACGTAATGTTACAGAAGCTTTTTCACATGACATTTCAGATAATGTGATGTTGCAGATGATGATGATAATCCGATGTTACAGAAAATCATTCTGGAGGCATGGAAGATGGAACTTGTGCAGCTGTACAAGGCGTTCATTCTTGATAGTAATGTCATGCAGACTCCATGCAGCTGTGCAGATTTACTCTGCGTGTTGCTCATGATGCGGTCTATGCTGTGCAGCCTTTAGGACACAATGTTCTATATTGTCTGCCTGGCAAATGTATATAAACTGCAAGACAATTGCATGGCCACATCATCACCACATATCTGTGCATGCATGTGACTACATGCTAGTCTAGTATGTTGCTTTCCCAGTTATTGTCTGTTGACTCCCCTAAAGACAAGAATTGTGAATTGATTGATTGATTGATAGTCAGATGCAGCCTACCATGATGTGTGTCCTCCTCCAGGTCATAGCACAGCTCGCTTGGCACCACAAACTTGCTGCCTTGTACCAGAACCCAGGGCTCATGCCTGAGCCTGCCTGCTGTCTTGGCCAGATCTGTGTCTCTGCCTTGCCACGCTGCTAGCTTCTGACCAACGCTGTTGACAATGAACATGTACGACTGCTTGATGTCCTCCAACAGGATGTCTGACAGTGGGTAGCTCATCTGCTTTGAGAGGGCCTCAAAGTGCCCAGAAGCAGCCATCTTCAGCATGTGGTCCACCACATGCTCAAGCACTGGCTCTGATGGTAGGTCCAGCCTTCCACGTAATGTCTTAGTGTCCCCATGGGCATTGTCAGTCACAGGGACTGCAAGAGCCACCAGCGATAGTGGTCATGGTCTGCGCTGTCTGCCAAAGACACAAACGCTTGCTGGCTGCTGCTGCTGCTGCTGCTGCTCTTGTAAGGGAAGTGAAGCTCTGCCTTTTTGAAGACTGCGCAAGCTGAGATCTGGCCTTGACACGAGTCCATGCATACCCGCGTTGGTATGCTGGCACATTGGCATGCAACATGTTGACCAGGCTCCATGATAGTCTCTTGATGTCATCACTAGATCTGCTCTGGCTGCTGCTGAGCTCTGAAAAGCGCTGAGCGCATTCCAGGAAAAACGCCGGGTCAGGTGAGTCTTCATGAGCCAAGCCATGCTGCTTTAGCACTGCCAGGCGCTGTGGGGTGGCATACACATCAGGGAGCAATGTGTAGCCTGATGCGCTGTGCTGACAGAACAAGCTTCTGAACAAAGCGCTGGTGCTGTCAACGCACCTGCTGATGGGGTGCAATCTGCCAGTGATTAAGACATTGCTGAGGGGGCTGATTGTCAGGCCTGTGTGCAAAGCAAGCTTGTCAAGAGTGTGCAGAAGGAGGGACTCTGCGCTGTTGGTGGTACTGTTGTTGTTGATGGCAGGCACTAGGCTGTAGCGTAGGAAATCTGGCATACTTGGGGACTTCATGCCTGAGTGCTTCAGCAGCTGCCTCTGTGTTTCGGAAGCTGTGTGGTACTTGACAGGCAACCAGGGAAGCAGCTGCGTAAGCTCTGCCATATGTGCTTCCCAGCTAGCATCAGGCAGCAGCCCAAGTTGCCCACTCGGTAGGCAGTGACACTTGGCTGCTGCGTCACTTCCATCATCTTCAAAGACCGGGCACTGCTTCAGGATCCTCCACACAGATGCAGCATTGCGGTAATGCGCATGCACATGGTATGCAAGCAGTTTCCTTGCCTCTTGAAAGGTGACATAGCCCAGCCGTCCTGGTGCTACCAGCTGCTGCAAGGGCATGCCGGTACGGCTGGATAGGTTGTCCAGAGCAGCAGTAATGGGTTCAACCCCAGCAAGATCAGACACAACACTGTCTGCTCTTGCGTCTGCTATGCAAAGACACCCAATTGCTGACAGGGTGGCCGCAGCAGTGCTTGACCAGCTACAAAGCCGGCTGAGTGCCCGTGTTTCTCTGCAGTGAGCCAGTGAGGCCAAGCGGTTGCCAGTGACTGGCACCAACACAAAGGAATGCAGCTCAGCTGGCACTGCAGACATCTTGCTTGACACGAGGGTCCAGAAGCCATTCAGCCATCTCCGGCTTGGGTGGCATCTGCCGCTGTCCCCTGAGCAGTCACAGATGTTGGTCTCCCATGCGCTAGGCAGGCTGTTGGCCAAGTCCTGGATGGTAGGCACCAGCACATTCAGGCTCGTACTCTCCAATAAAGATACACCTCTGTGCTTTGCCCTGCAGAACCAGTCACAGCCTTGGTGCTTGCAGCATTTTTGATGCAGCAAATCTGATTCGTAATATTGTGGTTGTGCTACAGCAGTGTGTATACTATTGCAGTGATACGTGCAGCAAACTGCTAGGCACTATACCAACATCAAGCTGAAGCCTTTAGTAATATGACAGTGCATGAAGAACGCCCATGACAAAGTCAACAGATGTTTGAAATGTCTAGGGATGCAAGGTTGACGCCAACCATGCAAAAGCTGATGTGTTGACAGGCGTACTTTCATGTCTCATGCACTGCACATAGCAGAGTTTGCAGCAAGATCACATACTTTGACATCGCAACCCATGCTGGTGCATGCTCTACCAGTTGATGCTTGTTGGCCGCCATAAAATCAAAGATGCTCCTGGACTTTGCATCTGTGAAAACAAAGTACTTTGAACTTCCAGGAGAGTTCCACTTGATCTGCTTGACTGTGTTGTCGCTGAGCAGAATCAGATGGAGATCATGCAGATCTTCATATTTGTCATCACTGATGACATAGCTGAGGACTGCAGAGATCTCTGAAGGCTTAACAATGTTGCCTTTGGACCTCAGAGCTTGCCTCATGTTGCTGGCGCTCAGGAAAGTGAGTTGAACATTGTCTTTTTCAGCTGCTGCTCTGATTGCCTGCATGTCAGCAGCTTTGTTCAGCTTCTGCAATGTCACAAGGTGTGTAAAGGGGTACGTGCACACTGGCAGCAACTGCAAGCCTCAGATGCTGTGTGGAGTATGCATTTGTATTAAGTTGTCAGGTCTTATGTCCTTGTGAAAGCCTTTGTCTGTATGTCTCTGTGATTGTCTGTGGCAATACTGCCTGTATGTGTCTGTATTGGTCTAAAGCTTTGTCTGTCTGTATGCCTGTTTGTGCATCCTTGCATGATTCACAATGGACACAGTGCATGCCCTATTTGTGTGGCTCTGGGGCAACATGCGTGTTGGCATGCGAACGAGGTTCCATGCAAGAGCTTCCATGCAAACGAGGTTCCATGCAAGAGCTTCCATGCGAACGAGCTTCCACGCAAGAATTTCCATGCAAGAGCTTCCATGCAGTACCCAATGGGATGAAGGCCTCTGTAGTCATAACTGGAATGCATGGTCTGGAATCTCTGGAATGAGCAGTCCAGCCCGCCGTGCCACATCAACCACCTCCTCAGGAACTGCGACTTGTGATGGCAGGAAGCACGCTTCAGCTGTGCTGACCCACTTGCCAGGATTGCCTGATCCTGCCGACTGTTTGGCTGCTGGGACCCATAAGACCTTGCTGCCTTGACTAACCATGCACTTGACAGTGGCAGCTGTGACAGAATCTAGCAGCCTAGGCTGAAAGGAGTGGGCAGTAGGCCACAACCTGCGCATATAGGGCAAACTCAAGAGATGGCTTGGGTGCTTATGCCGATATGATTGCTTGTTGTACACAGGCAATTGCCGAGCCATGATCAGGATTTCACCTTCAGCTGCAGAGACTCACACAAGGATGTGATGCAATAGTTGTGAGGGTTTGAAGTGCAGACCTGTACAGTTTTGCTGCATCGCTGCCAGAACAGCTGCTTGCAATTGCAGCAGCATAGGCAGGTGCAATGTCTTCTGCGAGCACCCGTATGTTCTCTGCCCCCTACGAACAAGCTACAACGTCATATTTTGTGACAGGAATATGCCGCCATCACAATATGTATATGCAAAGCTGGCAGCGCAGGGCATAGTTGCGCCCAGAGTCAATAAAGGGTTTCACAGCAAGGTCATCATATATGGAGGGTAGGTCAATGGTCTTACAGCAAGGTCATCATATATGGAGGGTATGTCAAAGGTTTCAAAGCAAGGTCAATCAATGTATGTATATGGCAAGGCAATAAGATGCTTTGTTACTGACCTGTCCTCCATCACCTTCGCCTGTCCAGATTGAGCGTCTGTCAGCAGACACAAGAAAGGCACCATTGATATGCACAGGCAAGCAGGTGCCCTCTAGTGGCAAAGCCATGGTGCTGTACACCTTGCCAGCAATAGCAGGCAATGTGTTGGCGCCAGCTGCTGGGCCATCATTCAGGAGTGCTGCCACACCCCCTTCAGGCCTGCCAACTGCTGGAGAGTTGACTGATTTCAGCCAAATCTTGTTGCTTTTGCTGCTGTCTGCGTTTTGCAAGCTGAGGCTAAGCTGCTGTAGCTGGCACGTCTGTATTGCGCTAGGCAAGCTGCTTGTGGTCGCGGCACACTCATGCAGAAGTGTGCATGGGGTCTGTACATCCTCCTTCATGTAGACCGAAATGCGCTTGACATGCCTTGTGAACAACAGCAGATCTGGTGCAGCTTGGAGGAAGGTGTGAAGGGTGCTGACAAACTGTTCAGCTGTGAAGCTGTTGCTGCTGATCATGCTGGCTTGTGCAGCTGCTCTGGTCCGCAATGCCAGCCTGAAAAGGGTGCCTGGGTAATGGCCTTTGAGAGCAAGCGTTGGGACTGATGGACACTGCTGGGTGAAGGCTAGAAAGGGCTCAAGTTGGCCTGGACAGTCATGGGCAACGTCCACAAAATGCTCATCCTGTGGACTCACCAAGTTCCCGAAAATTGATTCCAGTTTGTCAGGCAGGTGCGTGCCGTGGGGGTCCAATGTCAGCAAGTGGTCGCCACTGAGCACCTGAATGACGTCGGCCAGGCTGTATGCAGTAAGAGCACCCTTGCCGAACTTGCCGGTTGTTTCGGTATCCTTAGCTTTGCGCTTTCGCCCACGTTAAGGGTGTAGCTGGTCCAGTTGTCCTGGCTGAACTCGGCGGCGTTGCAGATCCACAGAGCAAGACCTTGCAGGACCGCCATGCCTTCGCTCAGCAGCCCGTCGGTGGTGTAGCAGGACTTGTCCAGGCACACGGTCAAGTGTGTGGCTTTGGCGTCGTCTGCGTTAGCTAGCAGCTCCTTGAGGCATGTACTGGCACTGCCATAGTCTCTGATGTTGTTCCTAATGCAGGTTGTGAACTTTTCTCGGTGCTGCAGGCGGGTGTCCCACCTGCAGGTGCTACGAGGACGCCCGGCAGAGGATGCCATACCCTTGTCAATGTGCAAACGATGACTTGATCTTTCGTACTGAGGTACAGTGAGTACTACTGTACAGTACACGGTCCCTCTGTGTATGACCCAACGCACACAAACGTCAGTATGCGAAGATGCACTGGGTTTGCTAGTCACCTTGTCTTGGACCTGCCACCGCCGTGTTGAACACGGGGCAAGGTGACTCAAGTCAGCAACTTCTTGTCGCTAAGGCATGACATGAAGAAAGAGCTATACAGCCTTTCTGGCACGTCCAATTGCTGGAAACAAGGCATGGTTCTACACAAAACACTTCCAATGCAAGTGCTACTACCCCTACTACCAGGGGTATATAGGGAGCATGGCTAGCTGCAAATATACTGCAGCAGTGTCTGATATCCAGTCTATCAAGGAAACATACTGCAGCAATGCAGCAAATCTACGAATTTGTTGCAACATAAGCTCCCTGTGCTTGCACATGTTATATGCCCTATCTCTACATAGACAATGTAAAGCCCATTCAAAACAACTGCTGGCAGCCAGACTTGCGGAGAAGTTCCTGTCCATTGAGTGACCCTAGCCCTCTCGTTCTGGACTGGGAGCTGTCCCTCTGTAGTTCACAGCACAGCCAAAAACATCCCAGAGTCTGTTTGATACTCCTGCTGGTCTGCCACCGCTGGTAGATGCTTGGTCTTTCCTGCCTCCCAGCTGCTGTGGCTCTGCCACCATTTTAATCTGCCAGCTCAGCTCCTTGATATGTTTTTGAGCAGCCTGAAGCTGTTGCCTCATCATGCGCAGCTCAGACTCAGCTGTTGATGCTCGCCGAGTCTGGACTGTAGCCACAAGCTCTGTCTCCTCAAGTCTGCAGACAGATGCGTCATATCAGTGAAACAGTTTACATCTTCTGTCCTTGAGACTCGTCAGGGGAGTCAACAGACAATGACTATAAAAAGGTTGAGTAATGGAGTGTCCGTACAATACCACATGCAGATGTGACAAATCCTGCACTGCAAAACGTCTCCAAAGCACCTCATGAAAGCATTGCCAATTCTACAGTGAACACCTGTCACAACTGGCTGCCAAAGCATCAATGAAACAGCATACCCCTTTGCTTCTGCTTCTGAACATGTACCCTGTCAGTCAATGATTGCAAAGCTTACAGTAAAAACATATTGCAGAGCATGAAGGCTGAGGATGCCAGAGCTTCTACAATGTACATTGCATGTCACTTCAGGGTCTGCAAACTTGCATACCTCTTCTGCAAGCTGTCACCATTGTTGGCAGCCCCTGACTCAGACTCTTGGTGAGTAGGCATGCCAGAGACATCCCCAGCTGAGTCCCTCTGAGCAACGACATCAGCCAGCTTGAGGCTGAGTTCAATCTTGGCCTGTTCAGCAGACTCAGCTCTTGCCTCTGCTTGAGCCAGATGCTGCTGAGCTTCCTGTGCTGCACCCTCAGCATCTGCCACCTTCTGTGCAGCTTCTGAAATACGATCTGCAAAATGTCACATGCATTCGCCCATTGTTGCTTCACAGGCAACCTGGTGCATGCAATGTGTGGTTTGCTGCTTTGATGCCTACTCAAGTGCTTATGTTTACCAGCAAAGGCTAAAAAGATGTACCAATTCAGTAAATCAGAAGCTGAACAAATGACCAGCACAGGCCCAAAACAGGGATCAAACTAGTAATTCAGAAGCTAAGCATACATACAAAAGCAGTGATTCATATTGTATGCAGACCTCACCTGAAACAGTAGCCTGGACTCTGCGCTCAACTTCATCTGCAGATGCCAGCTCAGCAGCAGCTGCTGCAGCAGCTTCTAATGCCTCTCGCTCAGAATTCCAAGCAGCCGTTGCTGCAGTCATACAGCCTTCGGCCTCCGCCGCTTGCTGCTGCAAGCTTATGATGCTGCTGTGGGCCTCACGTGCTTCTTCTTGAGCCCTTGCAGACAATGCCCGCTGCTCTTCTACCTGCTGTTTAGCTTCCTCTGCTTCCATCCTTGCCTGCTCAAGGTCCTGCAGCAAACAACCATACACATAAACACCAAAAATAAGATATACATGAGAGTGATAGGTCTAGAAAGGTGCTGGGACGAAAGACATGACTGATGGTTGAGCCAGGTCTATGTACGGAAATTGCTGAATGGGTGAAGCAAAGACTTACATGCAGCGTGCAATCTGCATAAGCAGAAAAGGAGCTCAGTTTCAAATAAGCAAAAAAACGCGCCACAGCATTGGTGGTCATACCTTAACAGCATTGGCTGCTTTAGCTTGGGCAGCTTCAGAATCCCTTAGAGCCTTTGCCACCTGTTGCTCAGCAGCCTCAGCTCTTTCCCTGAACCCATCCTCCTTCTTCTTGAAAGTGCCATTCAGCATCACAAACCGCTTCTGACGCTCGGCCGCGAGTGCCTTGAGCTGAGTCACCTCGACTTGAGCTGAGTCTAGAGCTGCAGAGGAGGCTGAGGCCTGAGACTGAGCTTCCCTTGATTGCCTATAGAAAGATTGCCACACATTGAATTGACACGCATTGCCCGCATGACATGCACTCATAATCAAGACAACACGGAACAATACACAGGGATGCTTCTGCACAACAGCGCTGCGCCTTTTGACCAACATCTGCAGGAAGAACAGCAGCAGACAATGCAGCAGCATTGGCTAAGAGCTGATGTGGGAGATGCAGCATGCATTTGCTGGTAATGAAAGTATGATGAAGAGCAATGCAAACCCAGTCTTGAAGACTGCCTCAACCATAAAGACTCCACACCCCAAAACGAAGGATACAATGTGTACTTGAGCGCCTCAAAACACAGCCTAAACTTTGTTTGCAGGTTTGCCAAATATGGAGCAGATGTACCTGTCCAGGTCTTGGTGCTGCTGCTGCAGGCGCTGCACTTCTTCTTGGAGCTCAGAGGAGTCCTCTGTTGTCTGCTGAAGCTCCTGCAGCTGCCGCTGAATCTCCTGGAAATATGCATCAGAGTGCTCTAGAAACAGAGGAGAAAACATCGCAGTGGCTTTGTTTTCACCAGAAATCTCTTTTCAAAAATTAACATTAAAACAAAAAGGGTCCGAATGAGGCTTGACACAAGCTGGGTTGCCAGGCACTACTGAGTAGAGTCTCAGATGAGGAACGCAGCCGCTGAGTGCCTGTCTATGTGTCTGCTGTATGTGTGTGCTGTAAATCTGTATGTCAGTGAATGTCATGCTGCTGTCTAACATGAATGCAGCGTCTGCAGAAAATGCATCACAGCAAGCAGCCAGAAGAATATCTTTTGTGCCTTTGTGTTATGGCATGTCAAGACTTTGGCTGTTTTTCAGATGAACTGCTTGCGATGCATCTGTGGCATATCCTTGCGTGATCATGTGCGAAATGTGGACATACTGAATAGGTGCAACACCCTATCTGTGGAGTCTCAGCTGCAAGGCAAAAGACTCAGGTGGCTAGGCCATGTTTTCAGGATGTCTAACGATAGACTGCCTAAGAAGCTTTTCTTTGGTGAAGTCAAGGGGCTTTGCCCACCTGGCCGCCCTAGGTCTAGTTTCAATGATGTTGCATTGCGTGATTGTCAAAACTGTTGAATTGGTCGACCTTATAGAGATGCGGAGAGACAAGACTTGTCCCGCACGTACCTAGCTCATCATGAGCTGGAAAGCGATGATGATATTATTATCGTTATTATTATTATTATCAATAATAATAATAATAATAATATTAATGTACTTATTAGTATTATTATCATCATCATCATCATCATCATCATCATCACCATCATTATTATTATTAGTACTAGTATTAGTAGTATTATTATTATTATTATTTCAAGGTTGGGACTGTTTGCCGGCAGCACAGGCATTGCTGCAGCATGCATGTAGAGGTGCAGATACAAGGCTTGATGTCAGAGGCTGCCAGAGCAACATTGCTGTGCTGCCACATGGCTGTCATATGGCTGCCAGGGGTACTCTTCACAACCATGATAAGTCTTCATTACATGGTTCACAATGACAACCATCTCATTCATGTGAAGTACAACCATGAAAGGAGGTCTCATTTGTTCTCACCTCATGTGCAGCTTTGCTCTCCTCAAGCTGCTGTTGTAGATCACTTTGCACAGCTTGTGCTTCCTGCTGAGCAGCACTGCTGGCATCACTTGCAGCTGCAGCTGTGGCTTCATCCAGCCGGACCTGCCAGGATTGCTCAGAAGCCTTCAGAGCTGACTCGGCAGCTGCCTGCTCTGACTCAAGAAGCTGACTCAGAGAGGTGAGCTTGGACTCTAAAGCCTCGATCTGAAGCTCGGCATCAGACAGCTTGCTCTCTGCAGATCTGCGCCTGAAAATTGCAGCATGTCTTATCACATGCTAACAAAAAATCTCCTATCAAGTTTCGCAAAATCAGAGAAAACATGCAAATACAAAGTGCAACACACATCAAACAGGTGAGCACTTGACTGAAAGTGTGCCAAAAGGATCGTGTCCTGCCTAGTGATACAGTGAATATGCAGTCAAGGTGCTGTTTGCTACAGTGACAGTGGCGCTGGCTGTACAAGCCATGTGGTATCTTGCAGTGTGGCCTAACAAAATTTGATGTTCATGGGTCAGCAATTGTAGGATAAGTGTAACAGGCTAGAGCATTTGTGTAGCGTATTTCATCTGTGTATGTTGTCGTCAAACCATTGCAAACACAGGTAGGCATACCTCTCAATGGCAGCCTTCAGTGCAGCTTCAGTATCCTCTCTGACTGACTCCAGCTCGGCATAAGCCTCCTCAGCAGCCTCCCTCAACTCAGCAGCTTGCGACTCAGCGTCCTGAGCTTGCTTCTGAGCAGCCTTGAGGCTTTCAGTGGTAAGCTTGACCTCAGCTTGAGCACCTTCCCTGACAGCTTCCACTTCAGCCCTGGCGCTCTCCAGCTGCCGCTCTAGGCGGGAAACACTGTCCTGCTCCCCATTTTGGCGGGAAGCCAGGTCAGCTTTGGCGCGTTCGAGCTGCTGCTGAAGACTGGCGACAACACCCTCATGAGACATTTGGCGGGAAGCCAGCTCTGTTTTGGCGCTGTCAAGCTGTTCCTGAAGTCTGCTCACATCTCCCTGCTGAGACTTTTGGCAAGAACTGGCATCAGCTTGAAGGTCCGCTTGCTGTGCCTCCAGCTCAGACTCAGCTGCTCTGAGCTTGTCTTGCAAGTCTGAGCACTGAGCATCAGCAGCTTTCAGCTGCTGAGTCAGCTCACTCTGCCTGCTAGCTGCTGATTCAGCCTCCTCCTGCTTACTAAGCAGCTGCTCTTCTAAGCTCTGGATCTGCTGCTGATAATCTTGCATTTGCAGCTGAGCTGACTCCAGATCAGACTGAGCATTTGTCAGACGCTCACATGTGGAGCCCAAGTCGGCTGTTTGAGCTTGGTGACTGGACTCAGATGACTGGCTTCCTGCAGGTCCTTTCTGAGAGCACCCAGCTCAGACTCTAAATCGTCAAACTGTGAGTCAAACTCTGCCTGCTGCTGCTGACTCTGCTGGTGCCACACCTGTTCTTGCCTCAGACTGCAGTGACTCAGTCTTGGCCTGGTACTCAAACCTTGCAGACTCAAGCTGTGAGTCATGCTCAGACTGCGCCTGCTGACTCTGCTCATGCATTTTTGCCTCAGCGGATTCTAAGCCAGACTGTAACTGCCGCACCTGCTCGTGCACGTTCAGCAGCTTGTCCTGCA
>JAABUO010009034.1_pt1 | contig 11196 bp, 3 predicted proteins | sample 5559291 | NCBI WGS metagenome assembly JAABUO01 (sample SAMN10711878, study PRJNA513372) | rock metagenome | isolation source: Antarctica rocks | place: Antarctica: Victoria Land, Finger Mt sud | reverse complement strand
AGATGATGATGATGATGAGAAGAAGCGAGATATGATCCAAGTGAAGAGAAAATATTCAATAGAGAAAAAGACGACAGAAGTAGCGGTCGGGCGAAAACTTATGGGGTCTGGCCCGGCGGCATTGATGCGGTTATGTAGGAAAAGGTTAGGAAGGTTTTTTCTGGAGGTTTCTGTGGTGATTAGGAATTTTGGATTTGGGAAAAGTCTTGCTGGGGTTTTAGGTACTTACTTTACTTAATATGAATCTTACTTAGTACGTATGACTTGGAAGCAGATTGCTGCTGAGGGAGGAATATGAGATGGTAGATTAGGAAGAATGAGTGTTGAGGGAAATTGTGTATTACAATTTCTAAAAAAAAAAAAATTAAGAGAGAAAAGAGGAAATGAGAAATGAGACAAACACCGTATTCAGGTCGAAATCGAGGCATGAGATCGCATCTGTTTAACTTATAATAATCATGCACAATAGAAGAATAATAAAAATATTCTATCGTGAAGACTGAGCGTTTAAAATACCGTACTAAATCTGAATATCAAAAATATCCTAACCCAAGATTCAGATAACAATAATCCCAAATATATTTGACCAGTGAGTGTACACTCCCGGCTCATCCAGGCCCACGCCCCCTAGTCCCCATAGAACCGCCTAAACCGATCCCTTCCCCCCCAACCCACCTCCCCCACAACCCTCTGACAATAAATCAACAGCCCCGGAAACCTCCTTGTCCAGAACCCCAAATACCCCGCCGGCAGCCCCCCGACCTTCTCCTTGATGCCCTCGGGCATGTCCTCATAATGGTTCTTTTTATTCCGCAACGCCCGCAGCAGATCCAGCACTTTGCCGCCGTTGTACTTGCGCTGCTTGCCCAGCGTGTCTTTGAACTCTTTCGGGAGCAACTTGAGGAAATCGCCCTGCGCGGTGGGAGGGATGATGGATGGGGCGTAGGATTCGAGGTAGGCGAGCGCGGGGGACGGCGGGTCGCGCGGCTCGAACTCGAAGCCGTCGGAGACGTGGCAGAGGAATTCGAGGCGGTCGTCGGGGGACCAGAAGAACGGGTGCGTGAGGATGGTAGCGGCGTCAGGCCGCTCGCGCGGGTTCTTGGACAGCATGCTGCTGATGAGGTCTTTGGCTTCCCACTGGTAGTCGCCAAGGTTGGCGAGGTCGTCGATGTGGTAGGCGCCTTTGACAATGTTGGCTTCGCGCATGTATTTGCCGTCTTTGTCGAACGGGTGGTTGCCGGACGTCAAGACGTAGTAGAACACGCAGCCGAGGGAGAAGATGTCGATGGCGCGAGTGGCGCGGCGGTTGGTTTGGGGGTCAAGGACTAGAGGCTCGGAGCCACGGTCTGAGGATGTGGATGGGAGCGGTGGAGAGGCGAGGTCTTCGTCGACGAGGAGTTCGGGTGCCCGCCAGCCGGAGGTGCCGGCTGCGTGGGCCGTCGTGGCGCGGAAGGAGTTTTGATCGCCCTCGAGTTTTTTGCAGAGGCCAAAGTCGGAGATGAGGAGGCGAGGCGGTTGAGAAGTGGAGCTGATGAGAGAGAGAAGTTTAGGGGCGGAGACGAGGATGTTTTGGGGTTTGATGTCGCGGTGGACGATCTTGAGGGAGTGGAGGTATTGAACGCCGGCGGTAATCTGCTTGAGGACGTCGGGGAGATCCAGGTTGGAACCAATGAGGTTGGGGTAGCATCGAGGTTTCTCAATAACGTCTTGGAGAGAGGCTGGGCAGAGTTCAAGAGCGATGTAGAGAAATTCGCCGGCGGATTCTTTGTCAAAGTACCGAATCACATTTGGGTGGTCGTCGCTCTCTGTAAGTAAGCCAACTTCGTGCGAAGCGATTTCATAGAATTCCTGGAGCATGCGCTTGACTGCCACATCCCTTTTACCGAATGAGCCTTTGAAGACCATGGTTCCATGGCTTCCGTGCCCAAGAACCGTATCCGTGTAGACTTTCAAATGGCCGATTTGTATCACAGGGCTATTTACATCCGTCATTTCTGTAGGGCTTATGGTCTTGACAAGTGGCTCTATGGGCGGCGCTTTGGTAATCTGCATCACCTCTTGCACCGTCTCTTCAACTTCATCCTTTTCCTCTTGCTTGCTTTTCTTGCGGTGCTTCACACCCCCTCTAACGCCCCGGCGAGCCTTTTTCCTGCCCGGTTGCGGAGAATTTGGGACCTCGGGTGCAAGAGATTGCTCCTCAAAAAGGACTCCTTTATCTTGCCCATCCTCTGTCTGGCCTCGACCTTCTTCCTGGGTGTTGGCGCGACTCCTCGGTTTCGGAGGCGGTTCTAGCAAAGTCGAGCGCCGTGATATTGTCGGGGTTACATCACCATTTTCCTTTTCAAGAGCTTCTTCAATTCGATCCATGGTAGCGGGAGGTTGTTCCTCAATCCAAGGCGGTTGCGCAACCATTGGAGATGAAGGCATAGACGGCATTGGTTTTTCCACTGGCGCAAGAACTTCTTTGAGCTCTAGGTTTTGTTTGACGAACCTTAGGATGGTTCTCCTGTTAACCCCAAGAAAGGTAACGAGTACTATGACAATCAATGAGACGAGGATATCCGCGAAATTCTCAGCCGCACTACCAATGATCCTGCTATTCCTCAATACCGGCACCGAGCTCAAAGGCGGTATGGCGGAATAAACGCTGATCGGAGCATCGTCCTTAACTTCTGGTAACAGGGCCGGGCCCGATATAGTCAATCCACTACCACGCCATTGATCAAATTCAGCGATGGCGTGCATCCCTACGAGCCCTTCTTGTCGTTGTTCGAGGCCGAAAGATGGCGACGAATAGGTCGTCTCAATCCAGTCTTTATCATAACATTGCGCAGGCTTTGCTCTTCCGGTCACAAGTGGGTAGGTATTCTCAGACATTGCAAACCAGCCTCCGGCTTCCGTATGATTAACAAAAATGCGGTTTTGACCACTGAACGAATTGTAGAGATCTTGGTTATCAACAGGTCCAATTGGCTGTGGTAAGACAATAAGCTGTGTGTCACCATCGCCCATATCCAAAGGTCGAGCCAAGTCAAAAACTCTGACCACTGGTGATGGGAGTTTCTGGGTATACGATCTTTGCCGATCACTCAACTGTGCGTAGTCCCATCCGAAAATACTTCCATCATGAAGCGAATAGACATATTTGTTGTCCATAGTCGACGAATACTGACGGTGCAGATCCTCATCTCGAGTGTTCGGTCCCCATTCGGAGTACATCAAAGTACAGATTGGCTCGGTGGTATCTCGGTTCTGAATCGTAATGGTATACTCGGTCCGGCCAAGTACAAAGGAATCACTTGGACCACACTCTTCTTCATCGAGACCCTCAAGACCACTTCGCTTCGGACAGCTCTGATGATGTTTTCTAGAAGAGCCTCCAGCCCCAGAGCCAAAGATCTTGGTGATGCTGCCCGTACCGGCGTCCACAGTGTAGAGCTTGGTCTTTTTCTCTGCATTATAGACCACAGCAGGATCTATACTCTCGTAAGGCGACATGTCCTCCACCAGTTGCTTGACTGTCATATGTAGCCTTTGCAATCCGCCATTGAGGCCTTGATTGTAGATGTAGATATCTCCATCTCTGCTTGGCTCGACGATCCACAAGAAATCATATTCCGTGCTCGATCCATCAAGATTTGACTTATTCTGTGGGTGGTATATGGTCTCCACCATCGGTCTATCCACCTCTAGCTCCCATCTTGGAGCGCCCGTCTTTCGATCTCTTGCGTGTATTGACCCATCCACGGTCGCCAGGAGTATGAAGTCCTCAACTTCCCAATCCTGCAGAGACCGCGCATTATGCGGCAGGGATATTCCAGCACTCTTGCCGGAGCCTCTTGCGGGTTGGAGAGCTCGTACGGCACGGTTGTCGCCTGCCGGAGCTACGGTTGTTGCGATAGCGCTCGCTTTTTCGTGGTTCAATGAAGTGCCTTGGAGATGTTTGTAATTTGTTGTATCATAGCGGTATTCCTCTCGTTGTATCCCGGTTGTTCCGGAAGGAGTGTAACGCTCGCCCAAAGGACCTTCTTCATGGGGTGATTTACGATAGTATCGCTGTTCTGGTTGTTGCGATGCTACCAAGAATGGAAAGACAAAAAATGAGGCTGTCATCGCTGATAGTACAGCCTTGCCTGCGCCGGTCCTGCGAGGCATGATGTTGGGAGTGCAAAAGCTGACTATCAGCCTCAGCAGGCAGAAATTATTGTTTTTCAGACCAAAAACAGATTCGAAGTCGATCCGCTCAGAGCAGCAGGTGTAGACGTAAGCATTCTCCTAGAGATGCTCTTGTATATGATATGAGATTCGTAGTATATATGCAAAATGTAGGAAGGCGGAGGGAGGAATGAGACAAGGGCACACAGTAAGGACGATTTTCACAGCTCGCATGCGAGTACGACTCCAGCCCCGGACAGGATGCGAGTTGAGCCGTACCAAGCCCACCAATTGTAACCATTACCCGTACTAGACTAAGGTTATCAACCATACCAGATTCGAGGCTAGCTCAACTCTAGACCTCGGCCCCACACGCCAAGATAAGCGCTTGGTGGTTCCGCGGGTGTTTCGAATATGACAGGAGGTTTAGGACAAGAACGATACAGTCGAAGATGGCTATAGGAGAATTCCGAGTAACAGAACTCTCGTTATTTGCAGAACAAAATCGAGGATTAGCTACATCGATATTGGGTGAATGCCACATTTGTTACACCGGAATTCTGGTTTGAACAGAACGATTCGACGGATTTGTAACCTCCGTTATAACCAGAGTTTGACTGTAATAACTGGTATTATCTTTCACAGACCACCTTACCTTGTTGTTGTTGTTGCTGATTTCATCCTTCGCTCCCACGAAAGCGCCCGTGATTTGGATTCAATGCGGGACATGCCAGTGAAACAACCAGTGCAAGAATCCTGTTAGGCTTGACCTCGAAAGAGGTGCTGGCTGCACTTATTGTGGCAGATGAAGTTTCCGAAGTCTCAGCGATCTACTATGATGGCCAATGATTCATTTCTCTAAGGGCTGACATTGACCATATGCCAGTCCCAACCCCTCTCCGACAAGTTGCACGCTGAGCCGCATGTGGACGCTGCTTCCCTACGAGGAGTCCTTCCGAAGTCTACTTTCGAAACCTGCCATTCGTGCTCAAAAGCCTTTGTAGTAAAGAGGAACTGGATCGGAGCAATCTTGTTGAACGCAGGTGGAAGCTATATATCGCATGTGGCAGTGAAAAAGATGTACAAGACGGAGAGCTGGTGTTACTGTAAGAGCTTGACAAGAATGATACTTTACCTCAAACTGGCAGGGGCGAAGCCCACAGCTATTACGTCCACAGCTTCGGGGAAAACGGGTTCAGCGACGAAATCAGAAATGATGCTGCATCAAGACGTATACTCTTATATCCCGTGAAAGACCTCTAGAACATTTCGTTGGCTCGCTTAGTAACATCTGCGGGGCATGTATTTTCCACTGTTGACATCTGAGGCAAGGTGCCTCGTGAAACCACTATTTACGTTCGTGGTACTCTAAACGCCATTTGAATGCTTGGGGGCTGGGGAATCATCTCCTCTATTTGAAACGATCTCTACATCCGCTCTCTCTTCCTAGGCGCCGACCGTATGATATTATCAACCCGTAATAACAACTGTCATGGTCAGCGATAAGATTAGAAGTATTATGATGCCCTCTGCTTACCTCTGCCGCTTCTGATGCCGAGGAAACCACGGCGCGCTTCAGCTTGTAGCTCTCAATTACACCCAGTTCCCTCATATCAGCTATGCCTCCCCCTGGCGTTAGCAAATCGAAGCCAGAGCTTGTCTTACCGTTGTAGATCTCTTTCTTTAGCCTCGCCACAAGATCGCTCGAGTCAAATCCGGCATTGTCTGCAAGGATCGTTGGCAGTTGTCGCAGAGCAGTAGCAAAAGAATCCACCGCGATAGCCTTCTTCCCCGAAACACTCGGAGCTGTTTGCTCGACAGCCTTTGCCATGACCATCTCAGCACAGCCACCTCCGAGTGTCGTCTTCGGTTCGAGGACCGTCTGTGAGAGAACGGCTAAAGCATCGTGTAACGATCTTTCGGCCTCATCTAATAATTGCTCGGTGGCTCCCCTAAGTACAATCGTGCATGCTTGGCCGGCCGCGACACCGGAAAACTTGATCAATGTGTCTTCACCAATGATAACTTCCTCAATCAAATCACATCGACCTAATTTGACACTTTCCGGGTGGTCGAACGTTGAGGCAATTTCGCCTCCAGTGACCAAGGCTAATCGTTCGATGCCATCAAAGTCTGCATGCTCTATAGATATGATGCCGGCGTCCGAAAATAGCTGCTCCGGCCAGTTGTAGATGAGTTGGCGGTTCACGAAGCAGTTAATACCATGTGCCTTGATTTTCTCCACCTTCGCCTTCATCTTTTCTCGTTCTGCCTTCTCCAGCTCAGCTAGCTTCCCTGTAGATTCAACCTTTACTCTTGCGCCAAATATCTTGATCTTGTCGGTGTCCATGGCAGTGTTAGCTACCAGTATCTTCGCATTTTCCAACCTCTTAGGTTGATTTACGCCTATTCGCTTGTCCAGAATAAAACCTTCGTCTAGGTATGAATCGTTGAGCTTCCCACCCGCCTTCTTTATTATCTGTATGTGACTTAGATCTGAAGATCCTCGCATCCGCAGTACCGCGTTGCATGCTAACTCTGCAAAGTGATCCCGGTCCTGACTTAGCACCTTGGAGCTTAATGTTGTCCTTGCAATTGCCAGTAGATCATTGCGGAAAGCTTCCTTATCCTTGCTGTGGTCGACGGCTGTGTCTGCCAATGCTGACAGCGCAACATTGCTTGCTATTCTATAACCTTCAATTATCGTTTGGGGGTGTATTTTCTTTTCCACCAGCTTCTCTGCCTCTCGCAGTAATTCTGCCGCTAGCACTGTCACTGAAGTTGTGCCATCCCCAACCTCGTCATCCTGAACCTTGGAGATATTTACGAGGACTTTTGCTGCTGCATTGTCGAGAGCTATTGCTTTGAGGATAGTTGCTCCATCGTTGGTAACCATAATCTCACCCGTTGAACTGAATCTGGTCAGAATTACTGGTACTAAACGTTGGATAGGTTCTGCATACGCTGACTGTAATATCTTGTCCATGCCTTTGGGGCCCAATGTACTCTTCACCAGATCTCCAACTGCGATTGCACCAACAAAGGCCGAAAGGCGCGCATTCTCGCCCTTTTCCTCGGTGACATCGTCTCCGAAAATCTGAGTGGGGTTGAAAGCTGCCTGAAAATGGTTAGCCTACTGAGACTGAATGCTTTGTAGGGGCGAATACCATAGCTGCGAGTCTGGTGGACTCAATGTACTTTGAAATCAATGGAGTTCCTAATAAACTACCTAACGCGATCCTGGCAACTACCTAAATTTTGAAGTCGCTCTATAATGTATCCGATGGAGGCGCTAACTCTAGCTCCGTATTTCAGTCTTTCCGGACGACTACGGTACCGTTCTGAGTGCTCCTCATCAGGTAAGTATCTTGACGGTGTACCACGTAAGGACAAACCGTGCTGCTAGATTACCTTCATTCCCGCTTTACCATCGCCTACCCAACCCAGAGGACCCTAGCTTAAGGAACGACGGGAAAGAGAGCTAATTCTCTAATCCTCGACGTCGACTGATCGATCAGGCAAGCGCCTTTGGCCCCTGCTTGAAGTCTACTTACCATCCATCCTTGATGGACTTGGCGCATCCTCATATACTAGTATTACTATTGCTTTCTTCACCACATAAGTTCAGTCTGAACAGGGGATTCGAACATTGTTACGAGGCCGATCATTGCCGACGAATTTTAAGAGATGTGATTTACAATCCGTCTTTTCATTGAGTATTAGTTTAATGCCGTTCTACGAAAGTGCAGTAGCGATTTCAATAAATCCAGCATAAAAGGGTATTGACATGTCGAAGCAAACTTCAAAACACCAGCGCAACTATGCTCCTCCTTACCCGCCTAACCTAGCAACCCTTGCACCACGTTTTCCTCGTCTACAGCTCGAGAAAGTGCGTCTAAGGCTTCATCAATAGAACAAGGATCTTTCCGAGTATGAAGTGCTAACGCCAACACTGGCAATCGCCTCAGTGTCCGACAGCTTAAGTGCTAAGCGCCAAGATCTACTTAGTATTCCTGAATGTTTACGGATTTGCCACCACATACCTCACTTTTCTCGGCAATATCCCAAAGCCTTGGAAGAAGATCTTTGCCAATACCAAACTGCCCTTGGACAAGGTCGTGCGATGGTGATAGTCTGTCGCCGACAGCATGGAAGTCATCTTCATCTAGCATGGTATTCGGAGATTTGCATTCTGCATCACCCTTCTGGATGCCATCAACGTCTGTAGAAGTGTGGTGTTTAGGAGAAATAATGCCACATTCGGAAAGCTCAAGATAAGCGGTCTGGTAGATCTCATATCTTGCTTGGACACACGGCTTCGGTATGAGCTGCTTAATATCCACCCGGTCCAGAAACGCAGGGTCCTGAATACGTCAAATCTTAGTATTAACAGAGATGGTATCGCTTACCAAAGCTTCGATGAGGTTAGTCGTACAAAATATGAGGATATTAGATCGACTGCGGAGTTGATCAAGTGCAATCAGCAAAGCATTAACGGCCTGTCCGAATGACAGTTAGCCTTCTCTGTAACGACTATCTAGGATAACATCTTTGCACATGCCCGCAAAGAATCTCGTGGCTCGTTGCTGCTCGTTGAGTACTGCCGCGCGCTTGCCAAGCTTTCTATTTCGTCAATGAACAGAAACACGAAAGTGCCATCATCTTCATCGAGCAAAGCCTCGATCTTTGCAAATAGTGCGCTCACGAGTTTGCCACTTTCACTGAAAAACTTGCTGAAAAGCGAATGAGCATCAAATTCAACAAGCTTGCAAAGTGAGTACTGTTGACAAAGTCGCTTCGATAATTGTTGTGCGAGAGCACGACAAAGGCTCGTTTTCCCCGTTCCGGGGGATCCGTGAAGAAGTGATATACGATTCCAATTTATGCTTTGATTGCGAGCACGGTGTGAAGTGAAGGATACTAAATGCTCTTAGTACTTTCCATCTCGCGGGAATTTAAGTAGGAATTCTTACTCATCCGTTGACTGTAACCCAGCAGCCTGAAGTGAACTGGGTCCTCGAAAACTAACCTGCATATAATCAGCTAAGGGATCGCTGATCGCCAGTCGAGCCATGGGCATTCACGACTCCCAGATCCCCTGCAAGCTTTTGTTAGGCAGACACATAAGCTTAGCCTGCGGTGTGACGCTCTCTCCATCACTAGCAGAGGTATTACTGCCATCACTGCATATTGCATCAAGTCCTTGGAGAGGTTCAATGCCAGCAGTATGCAAGTGGAAGACAATCACCTTGATGTCGACATGAGCGAGCAAGATGACTGACGGTGGCTGTATACTAGAGATTATGTCTGCTATGGTAAGGAAGTCGATGTATTGCGAATGTTCGAGCCCAGCTTCAGAGCAAAGTGATTAGCGGAGTAGCAGTGAAAGAGAAAGTTGCTTAAGACAGACGACGCACAGAAAGTAGAAAATGTTTGCCTAAGCTGCACTGACATGAAATTTCTTCTAAGCCATGTGATCACCTCTTCCGCAAGCTAAAGCGTGATTCTTATTATTACGTAGGTCATAATAATTATGGTATGGGCGGCATTTTGATTTACGACGTACAGAGCTCTGTGCTGTCTTCAGTCCAGTGGATGTGCAGCATTCAATGTGCAAGATAGGCTTTGCCTGAGTAGCGTCAGCCGCAGAAGCATCAAGTACCATCTTCGATTCCAGGCCAGGATGGAAGTTCGTTCTGTCCTGCTACAGAGGCCTGTTTCTGAATTTGTGGTTGGAACGACGTGATTAGTAGACGATAGAAGCGGTGGAGAGTGGGCTTCAATCAGGGGATCGGTGGCATTCTTATGAATAATCACTGTGCTGGTCTCGGATAGCCAGATCTCGGTAGGAATATCTGGGGAATACTTCAATACAATGAAGTTTTTGTAGGGAGATGGATCCCAATGGACGTAGATAAATGATTGGTGAGTAGAATACTAGCATAGTGGCTATCAAAACATTTTCGGTACCATGCTTTCATGGTACTTGACACTTCTCGTCTGTACCCTCCCAGCATGCGCCTTCCATACCACCCATCTTACCTTAATCGTCTGATCGTCATTGTGCAGCCGCCGCAGCGGGCTCCGCCCAGATCCTTCTCTATGAGCGCCGTATTTCAAGACTTGCTGCCACAAACAAAATGTCCGTCCCAGGGTTAATCACTTACTTTACAAGCAACGTATAGAGTTGACCATCGCAATAATGGCTACGGCTTGGACTCTGAAAGAAGATGGAACAACCAATCCACTGACCCCGGATACTGAAAACCAAAAAGATCTCACCACTCAACTAGTCCTCTCTATTGCGCTCGGACTTAGTGCTTTTCTCGGCTTCTGTGTGAGTCAGGCTCTTGAGACTCCAGTTGACCTGTGTTCGAGCTGACCACCCTCATCCTTTTAGTTCCTTAGACCAAGATGGACAGGCCTTTACGCCGCACGCAAAAGACAAAAGAATGCCGCAGCCAGATTGCCAGAGTTACCGGATACATTCTTTGGGTGGATCCCAGTACTGTATAGAATTACGGAAGAGGAAGTACTGGCTTCAGCTGGATTAGATGCGTTCGTTGTAAGTACAACCCTCAGACTTGAGATTTGCAGGACTGATCCTGGATTTAGTTCCTACAGTTCTTCGGCATGGCTATCAAGTTTCTGGCTGTCACACTCTTCTTCTCACTCGTCGTCATACTCCCTGTTCATATTCACTATACTGGGGATTGGGGCTTTTCAACAAATAGCACCGACCCCAACCCCAATAGCACATTATACACGAATCTATCTAGTAGATCATTGTTACTACAGGATGATGGAGACGAACCCCCTAACGACTTCTGGCAAGGACTTTTGGCGCCGCCTACAGATTTCTTGTGGATGTATGTTGCTTTTACCTATCTTTTCACCGTCCTGGCACTGTATCTCATTGTCACCAATACAAAGAGAATTATTCGTATTCGGCAGAACTTTCTTGGAAGTCAGTCATCGATCACCGATCGGACGATCCGGCTTTCCGGCATACCTGAAGAGCTTCGGTCAGAAGAGAAAATC
>JAABUO010009033.1_pt1 | contig 11197 bp, 9 predicted proteins | sample 5559291 | NCBI WGS metagenome assembly JAABUO01 (sample SAMN10711878, study PRJNA513372) | rock metagenome | isolation source: Antarctica rocks | place: Antarctica: Victoria Land, Finger Mt sud | reverse complement strand
AATTAATTTTCGAAACGATAATCGCAAAGATTTTAACGTTTAATCGCTTAACTAACATTTTATATGTCGCTGCTTTTATTATTTTAATGTTAATAATCTTCTTAATTTTAATAAGTTAAAGAAATGAAAGTTAATCGAGATTAACTTAAGTGCTTTGCTTTAATGTAAAGATAAATTTAATGAACTAATTCATTAATTTCGAGTTCGTTAAACTTAACGTTAATTTAAAAAATTTAGCGCTAGTTAAAGTCGTCTTAAGCGATTTTAATCGTTTAATTAAATTAATTAACTTCTTTTTTAATTAACTGAAAGAGAATAATTTCTGACTGATTTAAGAAACAGCGAAAGTAATAAGTCTTTTCAGTATATGAGTAAAAGTTAAGCTCTTTAATTTCGTAATTAATCTAGTACTTAATAATAAAATAATTAATTTTTAATTATAAGTAATATCTGAAAATTAAAGAAAGTTAATTCGTATATTTATGATTAAATTAATTTTGTTTATTCATGTTGTTTCGAGAATCATTTAATGTTAACTTAATTAAGTAATTAACATAAAAGCTATTTTAATCGTATAATCTTAAACTGTTAAATTCGAGTAAATAATATGAGTAATGAGTTTTTTTTATATAATGATCGTCGAATTCTCGTATAAACTTTGCTTTAATTAAAGTTAAAAACTCGATTTATAATTAATTATAAACACTTTACGCGATTACTTCATTAATGAACGAATAATTAGCAGCTTTAATATTAATTAAAAACTTTAATAAATAAATAATTTTATTATTAAAAAGTATACATTTAGTAATTAAAGATTTAAAAGTAAAAGAATCGTTTAACATGCTCGTCGTTAAAGAAATTAACATTTTTTTTATCGCGTCTTTAATGAAAGTTACTAGTTCTTTATTTCATTCTTCTCGTTAAACATTTCTTCATTCTTTATATCTTTTAAAATGACGATTTCATGTAAACGAAAGATAAAAATACGAGAAGTAAAAATGTTTATCTTATTCTGAAAGTAATTCTTAAACAAGTAACTTAAAGTTTTACAAATGTAGCAGATGAGAAGCGATTTTATAAGCTCAGAGATAAAAAAGATAATTAACTTAACATAGTTAATAATTAAGACTAATGTTAATGTTAATGTTAACGAAGAAACAAAAGGTTTTTTTAAAGCTGCTATCGATTTGCCTGTTCGTTACTCGTTACGTAGCTAATAATTAACTCGTTAATTATTATTTATTTTCTAAAGAAAAGTCTTAAGTTTATTAAGCGACTTAAACTTTATAAGACTAACAGATAAAGCGTTTTGCAGATGATTATTAATTTTATTTTAAAAATCATTCATTAATGTACGATCGTCGTAGTTAAAAAAGCTGAATAACTTTATAAATTTAAAATAAAAAACGCTAAACGACTTGCTGAGCTGCTTTAATGCATTGTATTCGCGATGACACTTTTAATTTTTATTTTAATCATTATATATCTTATTTAAATGTTTTAATAGCTCGATTAATGATTAATAAAATGAAGAAGCATTAATGCGACGCTTTACATAAGTTCGCTCGTTAGCATCGTTTTTTAATTTAATGATTACATAAATAATACGAAGCTTTTAAATAAGATAATAATTTGCGTTAACGTTAAGCTTATTAAATATCTTAATGATTCAGCTTTCTTAAATAAAATTATCTGTTTTAATAAAGATAAATAAATTTAAAATTTTAATTAACTTGTAATGATCGTTATTAAATAAAGTAAATAACTTTCGTAAGCTTTAAAAGCGTTCTTTTTAATTAAATAAATACTTAACTGACTGAGTCTTTTAACGAAACATGAGTTAATTAGCTTAACGTTATTTCGCTTTAAAATTTAATCGCTTACTTTGTAACTAATTAATTTTTTCTTCTAGCTTATCGTTCTTTTTAAAAGCGATCTTTAATTATTTCGCTTTCTCTTTATAATCGTCTTATACGAGAATTTAATACTCGTTAAGCTTTAAAGTTAAATCTCGCTGACTTCGAAGCTCGTTTAACATATTAATAATTTCATTAAGTTAATTACTAATTTAATAAAATAATTATTCTTTAATATTTATGTTTTATAATGTTATAGCTTCTTCAGCTTCAGTTAAAACATTAATAAGTAAACGTGGTAAACTTTTTTATTAATAATGCTTTTAAGTAAACGAGCTGTTTCAGACTTAATTAATTCAGTGTCGCGTGTCATTATAAAAAAAATGAATAAATATTAATTTTAATAATTTAATGAAAGTAATTTAAAGAAGCTTTTGTGAATTTTCTTAATAATAATTAATTATAATATTCGAAGAATTTCTTACGAATAGAATGAAGAAAATGATAATGCAAATTTAAAAAATCTCTTATAAATTTTCTGAATAAACGAAGTAAATTATTTTGTATCGTTTACAAGTTAATAGCAGAGTAATTAATGAGCATTTATTTAATGTTAAAAATCGATTTAAAGCGAGTTATAAAAATATTATTTAACTAATAAATAAATGCTAAGAAAGAAAAGTATGTACAGAAAAGAACTAAGTTCTTATATATGTTTCTGATCTCGACGTTAAGCTTAAAGAAAATGTATTATAACATAAACAAGATGTTAAAAAAGAAATAAAAGAAGCGAAGTCATCGTGTTAAAGCTGTGTTAAAAAATGTTAAAATATGTTAAAATGCGTTAAAGCTTTTACTCGTGATAAGCTCGATCTAGCTTTAATTAATTTTAACACATTTCTTAACTAGCTTTATTAGGTTTTAAATGAAGCGAAGGCTAGAATCGTAACATTAACATTCTCGCTATCATTAACGCTTTCGCTTTAGAAAAATTAATTAAATAAATAAATATGAAGCTATTCAGATTTAGTATACTGTTAACATTTTTTTAATTCTTCGTTAATCTTCGAAGTCATCATGTCGTCGTTACGTCGAAGTCAGAAATTATCTTTAAAGAATTTACTCATTTTCTTAATCATTTTATTAAGATTAAAGAAATCTTTTAATAACGTTAAAGTAGTTAAAGTAAACACTGCTCGTAAAGTTAAAGCTAACGTCGCTACTAAAATTATTATAAATGCTATTATTAAAGCAAACACTATTAAAGTAAACACAGTAAACGTTACTGTTAAAGCTAATTATCTTCGTAATTTTAAGAAACATATCATTAATAACTTTAAAGCAGCGAAGAAAACACGCGAGGCTTACGTCGTTAAGCTTCAGCGACGAACGAATGCTGCAGAGCGTGTCAGAGTTTAAATAATACAAGAGAAAAGAGCTCGATTTATAAAGATTACTTAATTTAATGAAAAAAAGACTTTACGTTATCATAAAGAAAAAAGAGAAATTAATAATAACGTTAACGAACTTCTTACTTCGAATATTAAAACTATGAAGTTAAAGAATTTAATTATTAGTTTAACGTTTAAGATTTTCGTTTATCTTCGAGTTAATAAACGACTTAAATAATTAACTTTTATAAAAACTTAGACTAGTAGTTTCTTTAATATATGAAACTTTAAGTAATTGCTAAAGAATGTAATTAGTAAAAGAAACGATAATAATAAAAAATAAAAGATTACTCATTAAATAATAATCGTTCGAGCTTCTTAATTAAAGATTACTCGAAAGCTATAATTCATTAATGATTTTATCGAAGCAGAGTAAAATAAAATGTTAAAAGTCATTACTTCAGAAAGCGTCATCGAGTATAATGTAAGACTAAAGCTTTAAGTTAAATTCTTAAAGAAGAAGAATTCTTTAAAGCGATTCTTAAATGTTTTATTATTCGATTAAGTTCTTTAAAGTCTTTATTGCTTAAAGCACGAAACACTCGCATTAATAAATTACTTAATCGTGTACGTATACGAGTTAATTATTTAACTGCAGTTAATAATTTTAATCGTAAGTTACTTCATCGCTAATAATATATTAATAAAGCGTGTTAAAACTTTAACGACTAATGTTTCGTTAACTTTATAAATAAATACTTTAATATGAATCATACTTAACAGTCGCTCTGAGGTAAAGTCATCGTTATTAACAATGATGACGTTATTATTAAAAGATTTTTTATTTTTCTTTATCGCTTTTAAATCGACTCATAAGAAAAAATAACTCAGAACTTTTAACGATCACTGACGTATCAGAAAAAGCTGAAGACACGAACAGATAAAGAAGAAACGAAGAACTTCATGAGTAAATTTATGAGATTTAACGAATAATAAATGAAAATGCGTTTAGTTAAGATTATAATTAATTACATGAAAAGAATAACGTCTCGTTAAAGGCTTTCTTTATCTTCTTTATCTTTTTTATTTTCTTTATCTTTTTAATAGTCTTCGCAGTAGTAATAATCGCTGCTCGTTAATAGCTCGTATTTTACATATTAATTAACATCGTACTTATAATAACAGCAGTTAATTTCATGATAAGAAGCTTCTTCTTCATTCTTTTCGTTAATATTATTCTTATTCTTCGCTTCATCGTTTTAATTATCGCGCTTCAGTTTTATTAAATCATTTAAAGAAAAGAAAATAATAATTAAACAGTTCTTTATATGAAAGATAGCTCGAATAACACGTTAAGCAGCGAAGAATAAAATAGCTGAAGTAAAACAACTTATTAATAATTAAATGTAAAGCATTAATGATTTAAAAGAGATGTTAAATATTACATCATTTATATATTAAACAGTCATACAGCTAGAAGTTTTAAATAAAATGATTAAAAGCTTCAGAAATAATTTTAAGATCTTTAAGTCTTAATAACGTTAAACAAAGAATCTTTTACATATAAAACAAGCTTAGATTTAAATAAAATTAAAATTTATATTATTCGTTTTTAGTTCTCTTTTTAACGCTTTAATATTAGTCTTAAATATATAATTATTAACGTTATACTTAAAATGCTGCTTTAAACATTAATTACAGCGACTTTTAGTTACTGCATAATGCAGAAACTCATTAAAGAAGTTACTAAAGCTGAATTATATTTTATAAAAATATTTTTTAACTCGGATTTTTAAAACATTAAAACTAAGCTTAATGAGATTAAAATTTAACGAATATAAAGACAGATATCATATCTTACACTTATATAAGATAACGAGTTTCTTAATACGAGCGTTATAATGTATATTAACGTTATTCATAACGATTACATTTCGAGCTGCTAAAAAAACGTTATAATGAGATAACAGCTCATTTAATATTCATTAAAAGTAAGCTTCGTTATTAAATTAATCTTTACGAATATTAATATAAAATAAATAAATAATAATTATATGCGCTAAAAGAACGTTTCAGAAATGTTTTTTCTTTTTAAAAACTTAATAACGAGCTGACTCATTAACTAATGCATAAGTTTAATGACGTCACTTCGTAATCTCGTTAAAGAAAGTCTCGTTAACGAAAACAAGCTGCTTAATAATTAAGCGAAGTAAATTAACGATTTAGTTTAATCGCAGCTCATCGTTCTGTTTAATGCTCACACGCTGATTCTTTTTATTGCTTCAGCTTCTTTTCTTTAAAATTTTAAATATCGTGAAATTATGAACATGTATATCTTATTTCTTTTATAAAAATTACATCATCTCTTTTTGCATGACTTATGACTGTTACTTTAAATATGTAATTCAAGAGTCTTTAACGACTGAACAGATCTTTTAAGAAACGCTTTTCGAACGAAACTGAAATTTAAAAAAAAAGTCATACACGAAGAGATTCTTTTACATAATATAAACGATATTACGATAACAGTAAATCTTTTTAACGATGACGAAAAAGATTTAATGTAATAATAAAAAACGTAATATTCTTAAGCGAAGGGCCGAAGTCAGTTAACCTGTCATAGCTAAAAAGATGTCAGCAGTGTACTAGATCTGAATAGCTTCATATTTATTTGTTTAATTAATTTTTCTAAAGCGAAAGCGTTAATGATAGCGAGAATGTTAAGAATGTCTGAATTCAATAGTAAATTTGGGAAGGGGCGCGACAATTGCGATGCCAAGGATTCCACAGCTTTCTGCACACGCTAATAATTTTGGCTTGTGCTAGCTTGGTGAGCTTGTAGCCGGTTTTAGCTGGGTCACTTTTGCTTCTCGGAGAAGCTAATTTTATAATCAAGACGCTTATTTCAGAAACGAACAGTGTAAATCTTACGACTGAAATGAGCGCATCATTTTATTAACGATTAAGTTTAAGAAAGGATTAAATAACTTATTATTTCTACGTACTTTCAGATAACTCTTAGATAATATAATAACTAATTTAATGAGCCGCTCGCAAGGGGGGATAGACAAGACATATTTTGTTAAAAAACTATACTACAAGCTTCAATCGTGTTACATACCAAGAAGTATACGGCGTTCAAGAGCAGAGAGACGTACCCGTGTTCTTTTTGTTCGATAGTATACGCTCAGAAGCAGAGTCTTTTAAAATACTAGAGTCTACGGCGTGGAAGACGCATAGAGAATTGACCTATGTCTTCCTATCGTGCTCCGAAGGGCAACCCGTCAAGAGAAGGTCTTTGTGCCCTCAAGAAAGTTTGAATTTGTTCCTGTTCCGTTAGCCTCTAATGTAGAACCAAAATCGAAGAAACAAAAAGCCCCGCTTCCGATGGAAGACCCAGACCAATACTTGATCCTTTCAGCATCATGTATCAAGTCCGATGAGTCAGAGTTTCATACGGCAGAGCCATTGAGAGGTAAAGTGTTACATATGGAGACATATAATAAGATATTAATTAGCTGAGCACGGAAAAGCATTAAGCCTCTAGCTCGGAAGATATCAGAGGTAATGCTTTTTCGTTCGCAAAATCAAGGCGTGCTATGAACCTACTAGTCCGGAGCAGAAGAACTCAAGAGCTCGGATCGAGAAGGCGTTAGAGGAGTGAGGTGCTTTGTATCTTTAACATGTTAGTGAAACGAAATTTTGAATGAAGAAAATAAAAGTACTGCGCCTGAGAAACAGAAGGTAAACAGGAACGAGGTATCAAGAGAACGTTGTTTCAGGTTAGTACAATTTCCCGTACTTGCGGACTCATCGCATATCCGTAACAGTTTCCCGAGGAAACCACTCTAGTTGAACGAAGAGCTGTCTGATGTGATTGCAATCATACAGAATGATTGCAATCATACAGAAGCAACGGTGAGGGTTGTAGGATGAAAGGATCTGATTTCTTTCAAAGTCAAGGTATTGACCTCAGATCCTGGGTTGAACTGAAGAAAATAGGGCTTTTCTGTCAAGATTATCTTCGTGTGATGATCGATTAACTTCTGAGATTATAATCACATACATATCGAGTTTGAAAATGTTAAGACGAATAGACATCAAGCAACAGAAAGATTAGACCACAGGAACTTTCCACTAGTGAAACTCCATCCAACATCCCCAACACCCCCACACCCCCGAAAAAACAAATTTGTAACCCCCACCTCATTTGCAATTCAAAAGCTCCGACACCCTCCCAAACCATACAAAGCACCTTTAATGCATGAACTGAAAATATTTCCATTGCCTATCTGTATCTCAGTAGAAGTTGTGCGAAAGCTGGGATGGCTAATTATCATGGATCCGACTAATTTGGGTTGCGTCTTTTGCGCATTATATATACTTTTCGGTTTGATGATGTTCGTATCGCAACATTGGAAGGGATCCGAGCAGAATTATGTGCTTGGGATGGCTGTGTGTAGGTGGTGATTGATGGAGTGGCTGTCGTTACTTTTGTATTTAATTGGGGTTTTGTGGGATTGCGAACTTAAGTGATATGAGTGTTAATGCATTGAAAGCGAAAAATGCAACACTTCCTGCTGAGATAGGGCGATATGGTCGAAAGAACCAGGTAATTGTACTGAAAGTGACGAGGAAAACCTTCAATAGTGTTTCTTCGCTCGATAGGGAAGAATGAGACGCCTCTGAAAAGAAAAAGGATCCCATCATTTTTGAAGAGGAAGGGAATAACACCAGTGAAGAGAAAGATAATAAAACTAGCGGGAATGTGAAGGGAGATCACGCGATGATGCTCCACATGTTGCTTTCTGAAATTGATGGGGGGAGGACGCCGATGGTGTAGTAAAATAGAGGGACTGGTGGATGTTTTGGGTTTCGTTGTCTGTAACACTTTTATAATTCGGATACTGGTAAAATAGAAGAAGAGACGTCAGGATCAGGAGGTGGAGCTTGGAGAGCGGATCCCGCGGCTCCGAGGTTAGCTGGTGATATAGAGATATCCTTGATGCGAGCGGCTGCGTCTGTTTTCATCTGGTCGATTATTGCAGCCTGAGCTAACAACGCAATGAAATTTCGGGTCATTTTGGCCGCGTACAGTTTGGCTTAGCGGGACCGTTTGCTGGTACAGACGATCTGTCCCATTGCAGGTTGCTATGGCCATGGCGGGCTCGGCCTATTTCGCTTGTTCTAGGCAGACGGTCATGAGGTCGGTAGCGCTGTCAAGGGTATCCGGATGCGTGTTTCCTAGTACTTGTTGTCGTAAGTGTAAGGCCTCACGCCTAATACTCCAGCTTCTTCCCATAGAGCTTGAGAAGTCTCTTTGTTGCTGTATAAACGCACTAGGCCCACAATACCAGCGATAGTCATCGGATCCTTGTCGCCCTTGATTCTCCCCAATATCTTTAGCCTTCTTTGGGTTCGAAGCACAGGAGACTCCTCTAAACGGCCGAGGCATGCGGATATAAAAGCGGCGTTGAGCATGCTAAGGAGAACGTCAGGGTATTCAAAAGGTAAAATATCTCTACGAAGTCTCAGGGTTTCCTCGGCCAGTTGCCCAGCCTCTTCGAATTTCCCTTTATCACACAAAAGAGAAGAGTAAGCAGAGAGACTGGTCAAAGTCTCGAGATTCCTTGGCCCATAGATTTCTTTCCTCAGCGATGTCACTCGCACCATCAACACCTTTGGTGCTTCCAAGCGGCCAAGATATTGGCAAGTCACAGCAAGATTGCCCATAGTATTTAAAGTAGATGGATGTGCTTCGGAAAAGATCCTTTTCCTGTCCTCTGGGACTTGTTTTTCAAGCGGGTAAGCCAGGTCCCACGAGTTTGATTGCTGTAGGTAGTTCCGAGGTTGAACGTTGCTGTCAGTATATCTGGGTGGTTCGAATATTGGTGAGCGGCTCTCATGAGCTCCAAAGTCTGCAGGTAGAGTTCTGCGGCTTGTTCATAACGACCTGATGAATTATATATCTCGGCCAAGTTTATGAGGGTTGAGGAAGTGTCTGGATGGTTCTCACCAAGGATTGATTTTTGTGTTTCTAACATCTTGATTGTCAATTCTTCAGCCTCTGTCCATTTCCCCTGACTGCTATACACCATGGCCAACTTGCCGGCGGCGACCAGAAGATGCTCGTTTTGAATCGCAAACATGGATATATAGTAGTTCATTGCTTGGAGACTGAAGATCTCAGTCTCCTTAATTTTTTCTGTTTGGTGTAGAGTGCGGTTAGACATTCTAATGCTACAACCGTCTCCGTGCCGATTCGGCCTATTTGGGTTAGCCTCGCCTCTAGTACTTCTACCAGAAGCTCCTCTGCTTTTTCCGACCGCCCTGGTTCCATATAGATCTGAGAGACTGCACCCATCGATCTAAGAGCTTCCACGGTTCCCCCACCTACTATACGCTCCCTTCCCTCCAGGGCTCGGAGATGCACCTGCTCCGCCTCCTCGAACCTCCCAAGCTTGAATAGGATCTGCTCAAGCAATTCCACACTATCCAAAATTTGGTCGTGTTCTTTCCCACTCTCCTTCACTTTCAATGTCCCCAAGCTTTGCGACCAACAGGCTTTCTGACTCAACCATAGTCATAGCTGGGATGACAATCTCATTTTGCGGTCCTGCACTAAATCTCACCCCTACCTTCTTGTCTCGTGTTTTCATGAATATCGAGCCGTGTGTAGAACGAGGCAGTAGCTCATCTGCCAACCGGCTGTCTGGTGCATATAAAACATCTACATCGTCCGCGTTATCAACGATCATCAACTAGAAGCATTAAGTCAGTTCGCGCTAGAGCCTATCATCATTTACTAGCCGCCAACACCTGCCGCCGATCGGCCTCTCATCGAATAAGGCATTGTTCGCAGAGCATCGTTTGACTTACCCAGTTTCCTGAGTTCTTTCCCTCAAGCCAGGTTTTCACTAGTTGTAGCTTGTCTATTTTGGGGTCTTCCCAGACTGGAATACCTAGCAAATTGGCGATCTCTAAACATGACTTCTCAGCTCGTGCAGCTGTAGCTGCATGAATCCAAAAGACCGACGTGTCATTTGCGTTTTTGTATTTGAGAGCATATTCAAGGGCAATGCGTGTCTTTCCGATTCCACCAAGGCTAAACAGGGCAGCACGACAATGTCTATCGGGTAACAGAGTTTGCCCTCTAATTGTGTCAGAATTCCGTTCTTCCAGTAAAGTCATCAGATCAATGAATTGGTATCATGGAATGAGTCTTTAACGAGGAAGATGACACTACTGGCACAACGGATGCAGCCCCAGTCACACTCTGACGATAGTTTAGACTTGGGATGTATCGCTCACTTTTTGTCGCAATTGCTTGGAATTTTTTCTCTTGGCTCAGACTATAGAAGGCCTTCTACTTTCTCTTCCATTTCGAGTCGCTGGAAGTAGGGCATATTGTTGTTGATATCTCGTCAAGCAATTCCACTTGAATTTGACAGTCTTTGGCAACTGGAAGAAGAGCTTCTAAAGTGGCTTCATTGACGGGACCGGTTTCTGCCTATGCCTATGTTCTCTTCGAAGTACCTATAACCAAGGGCAATTGAACGGATACATGTTGAAATGTTTTGGGAACCTCTTTAACCTCGACACTGAACTCTGCGAGAAGAGAGCAGACTTTGGCGCCAAAAACCTATAAGCTGAAGAAATGATGCAGACATTTCCTGCTGCTGCGATTACCTCTGCGCCTGACACCTCGATGATCGGGTTTCTTGCTTTCCCTATGTCATATTGCTATCATAGGCCAAAAGAGATTAATGACATGAAAATCCCGAAAAAGGATCAGAGTTCTAGCAGTTATTAGAGGAGCTTCTAAGTCCTAACTCGACGGAGAGTGTATAGTTGGCCCAATGACGTATAACGGAGTAGGCAGCTGTCGCTTAGGAACCTTGATACATTACAACGCTACGCTACTCTATCGTACCTTATTGTTATCGT
>JAABUO010009032.1_pt1 | contig 11198 bp, 14 predicted proteins | sample 5559291 | NCBI WGS metagenome assembly JAABUO01 (sample SAMN10711878, study PRJNA513372) | rock metagenome | isolation source: Antarctica rocks | place: Antarctica: Victoria Land, Finger Mt sud | reverse complement strand
GCGGCGTCACCGCTGACCGTGATGATGTTGGTGCTGAAGCCGTTGGGGTAACCGGCTTGGGCCAGCAGCGACTTGGCCTTGGCGAGGTCCACGGTCGGTGTGGGCAGCTGGTCGTTCCAGTACAGCATCTTGTAGGGCATGAACGAGGTCGCCGGCGTGCCCGCACCCTGGTAGGCCAGCGTGTTGATCTGGTTGAGGTCGACGGCGTAGCGGACCGCCTGGCGCACCTTGACGTTGGAGAAGTACTTGTCCTTGTTGGACAGCTGGATGAAGTCGACCCTGGTGGACGGGAAGAGGTCCAGGCTGAGCTTGGGGTCGGCCTTGATCTGCTTGCTCAGGTTGCCCGGTGGGTTCTCGATGACGTCGACGTTCTTGCTCTGCAGGTCGAGCACGCGGGTGTTGTCGTTGGTCACGATCTTGACCTTGACGTTGGCGATCTTGGGCTTGGCGCCGTAGAAGTTGTCGTTGCGCTTGAGGTCCACCTCGGACTCCGGCGCGTACGAGCTGACCACGAACGGCCCGCTTCCCACCGGATGGGTGAAGAAGGCGGCGCCTTGGGCCTGCACCAGCTTCTGCGGCAGCGCGGAGAACGCGTACATGGCGAGGTCGGCCAGCAGCGGGGCATGTGGCGCGGACAGGCTCACCACGACGGTTTTGGCATCCGGCGCAGTGATGGCCTTGACGGCGGTGATGAGAAAGCCCCAACCGCCGTCGTACTTTTTCGCCCGGTCGATCGAGAACTTGACGTCCGAGGCGGTGACGGGCGAGCCGTCGGAGAACTTCGCGTCGCGCAGCTTGAACGTGTACATCAGCCCGTCCGGGGAGATCGCCCACGATGTCGCCAGATCGGGCACGATCTTCGTGCCGGTGGGGTCTGGCTGCACGAGCCTGCTGTAGAGCGTCTGATCCAGCCAGATCGACTCGTTCACCGAGGACACCTCGGGATCCAGGGTGTCCACCTTGACCGGGTTGGCGATGACCAGGGTGTCGGACTGCTTCGCCGACGAGCCGTTGGATGAGGAGCTGCCGCCGCCAGAACCGCAAGCGGCCAGCACAAGCGCGCCGGCGAGCGCCGCGGCCAGGCCGGCGACTGGCAATGATCGTTTGGTCAACGGGCCTTTGCCCGCCGTAGGCGGAGGCGGTGCGGGGCGGGCTGTGGTCATGGCGTGTTCTCCCCTTGGGTGTTCGGTTACGGTGGCGGCAGCCGCGGTCAGGAGCTGCCTGGATCGAGCGAGTGAGCTGCGCTACGAGCGGGACGGGCTGGCGTCGGCGGGGTGTGGGCTGGCCTCGCCCGCCGCTGCCTGGGCTGGATAGGCCGGTGGGCCGGTGTTCAGGTGGCAGGCGACCGTGCGGAACGCGGCCGGCCTGATCGTCAGCGGCACCTCGCGCCTGCAGACGTCCATCGCCTGCGGGCAACGCGGGTGAAAGACGCAGCCGCTGGGCGGTGAGATGGGATTGGGCATGTCACCGCCCACCGCCGGCTGCCGCGAGGTCTTGCGCAGGTGGAGTTCGGGAGCGGCGTCGAGCAGCGCCTTGGTGTAGGGGTGCAGCGGTCTGCGGAACAGCTCCGCGGTCGGCGCCTCCTCCACGACCCGTCCCAGGTACATCACCGCGATCCGCTCGCTCAGCCGGTGCACGACCGCCAGATCGTGGGTGATGAACACATAGGTCAGACCCAGGTCGCGGCGCAGCTGTTCGAAGAGGTTGAGCACCTGGGCCTGCACCGAGACGTCGAGAGCGGACACCGGCTCGTCGGCCACGATCAGCCTCGGCTTGACCGCCAGTGCCCTGGCGATGCTCACCCGCTGGCGGCCGCCGCCACTGAGCTGGCCAGGCCGCTGCTCGATCAGGTCGGCCGGAAAGCCGACCCTTGCCAGCAAGGACTCGGCTTCGGCCCTGCGCTCGGCGCCTGAGGACGTGCCGTGCACCGCGAGCACCTCTGCGATGGACGCGCCGACAGATCGATACGGGTTCAAAGTGGAGTAGGGGTCCTGCAGGATGATCTGGATGCGCTCACGCAGCTGCATCGAGCGCCCTCGGGAAGCCGTGAAGATGTTCTCGCCTTCGAAGTACACCTCGCCGGCGGTCGGCTGCTCCAGCCTCAGCAGCAGCCGGCCGAGGGTGCTCTTGCCCGAGCCGGTCTCACCCACCACGCCCAGTGTTTGACCACGGCGCACCTCGAGCGTCACGCCCTCGACGGCGCGCAGCACCTGGCCGGGCTCGCCGCGCAACCGAAGACCTGCTGCGCGGCGAACCGGAAAGTGCTTCGTCAGGCCCGCGGTGCGCAGCAGAGCCGGTGCGTCAGCTGTGGTGATGGTCAACGAGTTCCTGCCGCTTCCTGTGTCGCAAGTCTTGACGCCGACATCGGATTCCCCCCGGCGATGGCTCCGGAGAGGGCACTCCGCCGTGCGTTGGAACGTTAGGTCGTCAGTCGACAGTCGTCAATGCATATTTACAAGTTGTTGAGGTGGAAACATTCGGCTCACTGTGAGTCCGCGTAAGCCATCAAGTGTCACGAAATAGCTGTGGTTATCAGGGCAACCTAATAACCACAGGCCGCTGTGCTTCGGCGGTCTACGTCTCATCAGACGTGCTTGACCAATTGTCGACTGTCGACTTAAGGTTCGGCCATCAGGTCGGCACAGCTGTCGCCGGCTCCCCCACTGCGCGCTCGGCGTGCGCGAACGGACAGGACGCAGATGGACGTCACGTATGACTTCTCCGGCAAAGTGGCGGTGGTGACGGGGGCGGCCAGGGGTGTCGGGCGGGCCACCGTAGCGGCGTTCGTGCTCGCCGGAGCGCGGGTGATCGCGGCGGATCGAGACGCCGTAGGCCTGGCCGAAACCTGCGCACCCCACGGCGACGCTGTGCACGCCGTGAGTGCCGACATCAGCGCCGCCACGGGCACACTGGCAATTGTATCCGCCGCGACCGGGGTGTTCGGGCGGCTGGATATCTGCGTCAACAACGCCGCGGTGGCGCCGCACGCCAGCCTCCTCGATGAGCGCGCCGAGGTGTGGGACGCGGTCTACGCCGTCAACTGCCGGGGTACGTTCTTGATGACGCAGGCGGCGGCCCGGGCGATGATCGAGCAAGGGAACGGCGGCCGCATCATCAACTTTTCCTCCGGTGTCAGCAGCCGGGGGTCCGCTGGCGCGGCGACCTACGCGAGCAGCCGAGCCGCCACCGAAAGCTTCACCCGGGTAGCCGCCATCGAACTGGCGCCGCATGAGATCCTGGTGAACTGCGTCAGCCCCGGCCTCATCGACACCCAGCCCAAACCGCTGCCGCCCTCGATGGCCGAGAGCCTGGGTCGCCGTATCCCGGCGCTGCCGCTGGCCCGGCCCGGCCTGCCTGCGGAGGTCGCCAACCTCGTGCTCTGGCTCAGCTCGGCGGGGGCCAGCTACGTCACCGGCGCCCTGTACAGCGTCGACGGCGGCGCCGGGGTCGGTGGCCGCGCCGCCGGAAAGGTGGTGGACGAGGACGTCCGCTACGACTGGGTGACCGGGCGCGATCGGAGCGCGGCAAGCGGCTGAGGGACCGTGCGGTCGACAGCGGTGAGGCGGCCGCCGTTTCGCTGAATCCGCGCCCCAGCGCGTCGATGAGCTTCGCTTCTCGCGCGACGGACACGATCTCTTGGGTGAGGAGATCGATGGTCTCGGGAAAGAAGTGGTCTTGCCAGACGTGCGGTCCGTCCGACTGCTCGTTCGCGGGGCCGCGGGTAGGACGCCATGCCGCGACGGTCAGGCCACCACGGTGCAGACATCCAAGGCGAGCAGGGCGAGAGCGCGCGCAGGTCAGTACCTCCGAGACCGGTACTGCCTCGTTCGGCGCGTGCGCGAGCGCCGCGTCGCCCGGCCCGTAGTGCAGCGTCGGAGTGTCGGCAAGATTCGTCATCAGGCGCAGGTCGCTGCCGTACGGCGCCGCCTAGATCTGCTGCACATTCCCGCCCGTCGCGTCCGCGTGGGCCTTGCGCACCCGCTCGAGCAGATCGAGTCCGCGCTGAGCCGTCCTGACTCGAAGGTGCCTCCCCACCACTGCACCTCCACCGGGTGGGCGCGGAGCCACGGATCGCCAGCGCTCGCCTCGGCGACCGCTTGCTCGAACTCAGCCCGGGCGCGTTCGACCGGCTCGTCCAGCATCACGCCGAGGCGACCCGCCGCGACCAGCAGATCCGGCACCGTCGACGCCCACTCACCCGATCGGACCGAGCCGATCGAGATCGAATACGGCAGCTGCCACCGGGACGCGAGCGGATCGGGATTTCGGTTACGCCGATCCTCCAGTTTGCGCAACGCACGGAAGATCGGCCAGAACTTCTCGACCGCGCTCACACCCGACATCCGGCGCGCTGCGTGCGTGGCACGGCCTGGCACCAACAGGCGGAAGGTCAGAGATCCGGCGTTGGCCGGGACGAGGTCAAGTCCCGTCGGCTCTGGGGTAACGCTCCACTGCCTGGCATATGCCGGCTTGCCAGTCGCGTCTCATGCCGGACTTCCCGTCGATGCGCGAGGTGTCGTGCGACGCGCCGCGCATCAGCCGGCGTCCACGAGATCGGCGCCGTGGTAGACGATTTCGTTGACCACGGTGGCAACCACGGCCACTTCGGGCAGCTCCGATGGTGACACCGTGAGCGGGTCCGCGGCGAGGTTGGTGAGGTCCGCGCGGAATCCGGCTCTGATCCGGCCGGCGCGGTGCTCGTCACCGGTGGCGTAGGCCGCGGCGATGGTGTATCCGGCCAAGGCCTCCGACGCCGAGAGCCGCTGCTGCGGCCCGACGGGTAGGTGCGCGGGGCGCCCGAACGGGACGGCGGGTCTGCGCCGTCGCGAGTACGACTCGCGGATCGAACTCGGCAACCGGCCAGTTCGAACCCAGCAACACAGTGGCGCCCGCGTCGAGAAGGTCACGGTAGTGGCCGAACCCACCACGGCGCTGTGGTCGACGCGCTCGGGCGGCCACTCGGTGACCGGGAGTTCGCCACCACGCCCGCTGGTTACCAGGCCTTGCTGATCTGGTTACGCAGCCACGGCGAGCTTGAGCGGGCGGGGATCGAGGGCACAGGCGCCTACGGGGCGGCCTTGGCCCGGCACCTGCGCGCAGAGGGCGTGGCATTGATCGAGGTGGACCGGCCTAGCCGTTCCACCTCGCCGCGGCAAAGGCAAATCCGATCCGCTCGACGCCTACGCCGCCGCCCGGGCAGCGTTATCAGGTGCCGCCTCAGGTACGCCGAAGACCCGCGACGGACGAGTGGGAGGCGATCCGCACGCTGCGATTGGCCAGGCGCAGCGCGATCAAGGCCCGCACCCAGGCGATGAACCAGCTGCACGCCGTCTTGTTGACCGGCCCGGCCGATCTAGGCGAGCGACTACGCAACTTGACCGCGCAGCGGTTCATCCAAGCCTGCGCCCGGCTTCGGCCTGGGGCTGGCGCCGCGTCATTAGCGGCGTCGCCGGACCCCGTCCCGGCCGCCACGAAAGCCAGCCTGCGACGGCTGGCGCGCCGCTGCCAGCAGCTGAGCGAGGAAATCACCGAGATCGACGCCGACCTGGCTCCCCTGGTCAACGCCGCCAATCCGGCGCTCATCGCCCTCAAAGGCGTCGGTGTCGAGGTCGCAGCCCAACTACTGGCCGCGGCCGGGGACAACCCTGAGCGGCTGCGCTCAGAGGCCGCGTTCGCACATCTCTGCGGTGTCGCACCGCTCCCGGCCAGCAGCGGCCGGACAAATCGGCACCGTCTCAACCGTGGCGGCGACCGCGCCGCCAATCACGCCCTACACACCATCGCGTTGTGCCGGATGCGTTGGGATCCCGCACGCGGGCCTACGTCATCCGCCGCACAAGCTAAGGTCTCGACAAAAAAGACATCATCCGATGCCTCATGGGGGGACTATGGCCCTGCGGGCCAGGTTGGCGTGTTCGCCGGGAGCGGCGGGGGACGGCCTCGATGTCTCGCCACTCGATGGCCTGTTTGAGCTGGTCGCCCTCGTCGTTGTCGGGAGGTGTGATCGGCGCGAGAGAGCAGCCCCGGTGAGGGCCGAACAAATGAGGAACCGACGGCCGCCCCGACTGTCAGTGCGCGGTGAACCAGGTCGCAGCACGTGACCAGAACTGGGCGACGGTGATGCCCTGTTCGTCGGGCAGCAGCTCGGAGTAGGCCAACCGGGAATGGTCATCGATCGCGGTGTGGAGATAATCGCGGTGTGGAGATAGTGGTAGCCGATGATCGGGTTGCGGTGTTTGTTGCGGGGCGCCGGGTGGGCTTGGGAGTTGCGCCCGCCGGCAGCGCGCCCGAGGATCCGCCAGCCGCCGCCGTCGGGGATCTTGCCGAGTTTCTTGATGTCTACGTGCACCAGCTCGCCAGGGCGAGACCACTCATAACGGCGCACGACTCGCCCGGTTGCCCGTTCCAGCCAGCTCAGGCGGGCGAGCCGGTAGCGGGTCAAGACCCGGTGCACCGTGGAGGGATGCAGCCCGAGCAGATACCCGATTCGGGCTGGGCCCACCGGCGGATCACGCGGAGCTTGATGATCCGGCGTTCAGTGCGGGTCGGTGTGCGCCGCGGCGAGTGCCGGGGCCGGGAGGACCGGTCCTGCGTTCCGGCCCGACCGTGCTGGTGGTAGCGGCTGGCCCAGCGCGCCGCAGTGGTCGGTGAGATCTGGAACCATTCGGCTGCCCGCCGCAACGGCCAGCCCTCATCCACGACACAGCGAGCAAGCTCCAAACGGCGAGGCGGGGCGAGTTTGGCATAAGCGTGGGACATGAAGACCTCCGAGGGTGCGTTCCGAGACAGCTGGCATCCCAATCGGAGGTCTTCGCTTTGTCAGCCAGCCACGCCGTCACCAACGTCCGTGGTCAGAACAGCTAGCCGATCAGCCGGTGGACGTCCTGCGCATCGTCACGAAGGTTCGGCGCGGCACGGACGGCACGTCCCCGAGCGGGTCGCGGCCGCGCGAGGAGCGATCCCGGAGACGCCTCGGTAATCGCTCGGGCGACCGCAGCTGAACCACGTCTTCGCCCCGGTGAAGCACGCTGGCCAAGAGGTGTGCGCGAGGAGCGGTGAGCTTCGATGAGCCCAATCAGATGCAGTCGGCGGGTGATTGTCGGCGCAGCATGAGTGACCTGTCCGGTCGAGGACCGGCGTGCGTCGTGCTTGGAACCCGTCGGTGGGCCAGTGACGAACCACGATCCTGCCCAAGGGGCTGGCTAGGAGGCTGTGATCGGGATGAGCTGCCAGTAGGGTTGGCAGTAACTGGCGATGGAGATTTGCATGAAGCTAGCGGCGGCGGGTGGTGTCACTCCCGTGTCGACTAGGGCTTGCAGCTCCTGTTCCCAGGACGATCCGCTCTGGAAGGCGTCGCAGACGGCTTCGGCGGTGTCGGTTAACCCGCCATAGGTGTAACCCGGGAGCAGTGGTTGGCCTGCGGCGACGAGGCGGTCATCGACCGAGGCCCGAGGGCCGAGGGTCGGTACGTCGGGTGCAGCCTGCGGTACGACGGCGGAGCAGCCGGTGACAAGCACCATGGACGCAGCCACGAACATCACCTTCGGCAACGACCAGCCGCCCCTCACTCGGAGCGTTGCGGTTAACACGCTTGATATCGTACCCAGCCGATACAGCCGCTCCTGACCAGTCGCAAGCGTGCGGGTCGGCCCACCACAGCTCGGTCACCGGCTGCAGCGTAAGCGGCAGCCGCGCGCAGCTCGGACTCGTGCGCCCACATCGCTGAGCGCACGGTCGGCCCACTGCCTTCCAAAAAGCTATCCCCGCGCCCAGCTCGACGGTGACAGTCCTCAACGCCAGCGGCACCAACGGTATCGCCACCCAGAACACCGCCCTGCTCACACAAGCCGGATTCCACACCGCAACCCCAGGTTCGGCGACCGCCACCTCGACCACGATCGACTACCCGCCCGGCATGGAAGCCCAAGCGAAAACCGTCGCCGGCTACGTCCCGGGCGCGGTGCCCGTCGTCTCGGCCACCGCCCAGACGATCACCCTGATCCTCGGCTCAGACGGCCACCAGGTACACCTACCCAGCACCAGCAGCGGCCACGCACCCACGAGCCCAACGCTGGCCCCCACGACCAGTAGCCCAGCCCGCTCCTACGGCACAACCGACTGCATCAACTAAACCTCCGGCCACACCCGCGGCAACCTCCAGCCTGCACAGGCCAACACCGGAACAGGCCCAGACCCAGGCGTGGTTAGGTGGCCTCGGTATCGAAGGGCGCCGCAATGCCGTGCTCGGCCACCCGCTGCCCCGGCAGCGCAGCGTCCTCGCCGCCCAGCGGTTGCGGGAGGACCTCGCTATGATGGCGGTCGTCCACGTCGGCGTCGTTGGAAAGCAACGCGTTGCGGATCGCGGTCCGTGGATTGAGTGAGCTCACATCAAAATCGGCGAACTCCGGCCCCAATTCAGACGTCAACTGGCTCCGGGCGCCATCAGCGAGCTCACGCAGGCTCCGCAGCGCCTGCACGGCTTGTCGCGCCATCTCCGGCATTTTCTCCGGACCCAGCAGCACAAAACCCAGCGCCAACAACACCAACAACTTCTCCGGACTGATCCCGAACACATACCCAGGCTACCCAGCTTCGCAACCACCCGAACCCGCCCACCGCCACGGAACACAAAATCCCACGCACCCGCCTAAGCCCGAATCCCACCGCGGCCAGCCTCGAGCCGAGGTAGTTGATCTTCGGTGGTTGGGTTCGGTGTGCGGGCAGGGTTGGGTTGCCGGTCTGGCCAACGTTTCCACTGATCTCCTGCTCTGGCCTGGTGGCGGTGGACGGGTTCAGGTCGCGGCTGGTGGTCCGATCGCGGCGGTGAACAGCCGCTGCCATTGATTGGCCCAGGGCCAGGCCGCGGGTAGTCCTAGCGTTGATCGCCGGGCGGATCGGGTGATGCGGGCGGCGACGTTGATCAGGTGTCGGCGGACGGTCGCGGTGGTGGCTTTGGCATGGAAAGTCGAGGCGAGCGCGCCGGCGGCGCGGGTCAGGTTGAACGACATCGCGGCCAGCACCAGCCACGCCGAGTTGGCGGCGAAGTTGCCCGAGGGCAGATGGCGAGAGTGGAGTTCTTCAGATCGGCGATGACCTGCTCAATGATCGCGTGACGCCGATGGTCAGCCGCGGCGGCCAGCATCGGCAGCGGCGAGTCGGTGAACACGGCATGGTGGCGCCAGACCCGGAACAGTTCTGCCTGGGCGTTCAGGCGAACGTGTTCGGATTGCGTCACGGACTCGGCGCACGATCAACCGCGCGGTGACATGGTGCGCCTTCGGTTTCGAAGTGAATGCGGTGAACTCGACCTCGGCCACTTCGGCGTCGGAAATCCACTGCTGGGACTGCTCCTCGAAGACGGCCCGCGGGTAACGGATCGTCGTCACGCATCCTCGCTGATGGCGGCGATCGCGGCGCTCACGGCTCGATCCTTGCGGGCGGTGATGCTGAAGCATGCCGGTGGCGGCGGGCGGCGGCGATCACGTCGGCGCCGTAGTAGGCCGAGTCAGCCCGCAGCACCAGTTGGCCCTCGATGCCGCAGGCCCGGCTGGTTGTGATCGCGTCGGCGACCAGCCGGGCGGCGCCGCGGGCCGAACCTGCCGATCCCTTTGCCCAGCCTCGTGCCCACGATCACCGGCGCCCAGAACGCGCTCGACACGGTGGCCAGCAACGCGTTCAAGCCCTTGACGCCGGTGTAGCCGAACCCGGCGCCCTGTTTGGCGTAGCCGAACGTCGAGCGGACTGTGTCCTCGATATCGAGGTAGCTGATCGGCTCGCCAGCGGTGATGATCGGGGCGTGCCGCGCTAGGCCGGCCACGAACCGGGCAGCCACCGCGTCGAGCTGACGCACATGCCCGAACCGGAAAGGCCCGCAGGAACGTCCCGAGCGTCGAGGGAGCCCGCACCCCAGTGAACAGTCGCGGCGCCGCACCATGTCGCAGTAGCCCCACGTCGGAGATCGAGTCCGCTCCGGCGACCATGCCCGCTACCAGCGAACTCACCTTCGCCCCCGCCGCGCCACCCGCACCGCCCGGAACACTCAGATGCCGCTCAGCCAACTCATCCAGCCCCGCCCGGTGAGCCAACGCCAACGCTGGCACCAGCCCAGCGAACGACATGAGGTTGCGATCATCAAAGCGTGCCGACCGCACCGGATCGGCATGAGAGAGTTGCATCTACGAGATGCCCTTCGTAGCGGTGAAATGATCCCTAGACAAGATCGATTCTCCCGCCACGTGAGGGCATTCTCGCTCTACGACCCGCTGATCACCGACTCATGCGGGTGCATCCGGGCTAAAAGGGCACCGCAGCACCGCTGGGCCCGGGCTGCGACGGAACCGGAGGAGGCAACCGTGTAGGAAACGTCGCGGATGTTGCCAGCGATGGGGGACGGGCGCTCCGCTTGCCCGAGACTTCACATCGATTTGTGGAGCAATTCCTGACCCTATTTGGAGGGCGGAGATTCGATCCTCCAGTTTCGCTCCAGGCCGCCGCAAGTAGGGACACACCAACAAAGGCAGGTCACAATATGTAGTGCTGCATGGCAGGATCGACTACTAGATGTTGTAGAAAAATGGGTGGAGCTGAGGGGATTCGAACCCCTGACCCCCACACTGCCAGGCCGAACGTCCGCCCCTCTACAGGCCTCATGTTTGCTGGGCTATATGCATCTACCGGGACATACCTGGTGCGGTTGACCGCCGTTTGATGCAGTCCAGCGCCGTTGCCTGCAGATGGAGCCTCCAGATTTCCTCCACCTGAAATGGTGCGGGAGGCGGGCTTGCCTAGCTCCAGCAGTAGCTCCCACCGGTTGGCCCGTCCTCGTTTCACGACCCACGTCCAAGTGAAGGACATCGTGCGGGCGCGGGCCGGCTTACGGCGCGGTCTTGCGGAGGTGATCAATCAGCTGGGGTCATGCCACCTAGCCCGGGGCTTTCACGGGGGCGGCGCGTTGATCAACTGAAAAGTGCTCCAGGGCAACGATGATCGAGGTTGTTGAGGCCAGGTCGTCGTTGAACAAGGAGCACCTTCAGGGTGAAGAATATCGGGTTGTATCCGCGTGTCCAGACCGACACAGCAGCGACCAAGATCGTGTCCCATGCCGGCGCCGTGGCGCTGGTCGAGACCGTCCGCGCGTCGGGCCTGGACCGCGGTCTGTCGCAGGCCTTGAGCCGGTGGCGCAAACCCCTGGCCCGGCA
>JAABUO010009031.1_pt1 | contig 11199 bp, 15 predicted proteins | sample 5559291 | NCBI WGS metagenome assembly JAABUO01 (sample SAMN10711878, study PRJNA513372) | rock metagenome | isolation source: Antarctica rocks | place: Antarctica: Victoria Land, Finger Mt sud | reverse complement strand
TTCGGGTCTTCCTTGCTTGCATTCAGGACCACGCCGTTCATTGTGACCTCCTAGTACGGTTGGAGGACAATTTGGCATCAGGGGTGACAATCTTCCAAGGGCTGATGTGCTTGGGTAACGTGGGAAAGCATTCACAGATGATTGTGATGCAATCTTTGACGTGCAAAAAGTCATTGCCAGCACAAATGACGTCAATGCAGCGAAACAGACGCCACTCTCAAGTGCGTTGCTTCTGATGCAGACAGAAGCGTGCACATGCAGGCACAGACGGATTAGGTTCTTAGCCACGCAAGACATAGAGGCAACTTGCACACTGCTGCAGAGGTGACGCCATGTCACCCCCCATCTCTGCATTGAGATTAGCCTGTGAGAGACCAACTTTTGTTTTCCACAGTACAACTTGAAAGGTCTCAATCAGTATAAACGAGTTCGACTATCGTGTCTTGTACTTTTGGCCAGCAGCACAAGCCCAGGGCATACCTGGTTGAGGACTGCGTTGTTGACGTTGCCTGCCACGCTTTGCACAACAGGCCCTTTGATCTCCTCAGCAACTTTGACTGTCTGCGATGGCAGGTATGGGCCCTGCCTGCAGAGCAAACAACCAAGGCGAGTGTGCATTCTCCCTCATGCCAAGCCTCAGCTTGCAGCTGGAAAAGATTTTCAGTCTGTGTCTTAGGTTACAAAAGTTTGGGTTGTAGGTAGTGGTGCACATAGGCCAATTACTTCTTGCAGGACAGAACAAGGATACATTGTTGGTGTCTCTGAGCACCTAAGGAGACAATTAATGTAGAAGCTCATGTTGAAAGGGTTGCCAATTCCAAATAGACAGACGCACAGACAGAGCCAGATGATAGTAATTTTGCGCAGTGCAGCCTCATGCAGACATGCAAGTCATGCACCACAAAGCAGCACGCAATTGAGCCACTTGATATGGATGGCTACTGCAATGCCATCCACTGCTTGCTCACCTTTGTGGGCTTTGAGGTAGAGCCTCAGGCAAGCGTGCATCACCACTCATCTCTGCACCTTGCTCATCAGCAGCAGCCTCAGCTGCACCATCAGCTTCTGCAGCAGCTTCTCCACAGCTGCCAGACATGAGGCCAAGGCGCACGGCGTCATTGAGCCGAGCAACGCGAGGGGCCAGACTCAAGAAGCGCCGAGTGACTGAGTCCTGAGATTGGTTGGTGCTGTCAGCTAACTCAGCCTCTGCAATTTTCTTTAGAGTGTTCCACATCTTGGTGGAATCAGACAAACGCTGCAGGGCCACCTCGTCTCTGCATGACATTGCAGACATGAGTCAGTCATCCAGTGTCCCTGACTGGAGCTGTGTGCATGCGACTTGGGGGGGATGTAGTAGATGACATGGTGTTCTGTTGACTGCAAATCTTGCATTCAGCATCCTGGATGCCAGGACAAGCATAATGCATCAGCAGTTCAAGCACAACTTTTGCATATTCCCAGCTTCAGTCTTGTTCACGGCTTGTTGAGAGCTTGCTCACTCCGAGAGCAGGTGCACAGCAATGTTGTGCAGGTTTGGCGAGCATATCCGGCCATACCTCTGTTTACGTTTGGCTCGACGCACTCCTGATACACCACACTGCTGTTCCTGCCTCTGCCACTGCTGCTCAAGCACCGCCACCGCCTGCTTTGCAGCTGCAACTGTCGCTGCCGGGCCTCCCTCACCCACCCCCCTTGATGCAGGGGGGTTCTGATGCAAACCCACTCCGCCCCTAGACTGACCTGCTAGGGTATGAGTCAGCCGTTGGTACACTTTGTCAGCTGATGAGTCACCGCTCTGCTGTGGTGCAGCAATGGGCATTCGGACTACTATGTTGACGTTAGGTGTCCTGGGGTCCCGTGCTGAGGAGATGAGCTGGGAGGGGGGTGGCGGGAGGAGCCCTTCATGCAAAGGCTGGTCCATGCGGCAGCGTTTGCGCTGGAGGCTGTGATCTGTAGGAGATGACATCGCAGGCCGCTGTGGAGCCATTTGCCAATCTGCAGGCAAGTGCAGATGTGTCAAACTGCCTGCCCAATTGCAGGAATGTGCAGATCATGCCATGGTGCCAGCTGTCCTTGTACAGCTGGTCTGAAAACAGCCCATCTGTTGACACTGACAGCGCAGGCCATGCCAAGATGCTGCGTAAAAGCAATGAACCTCTGCTGCTGTATCGCAGATCAGATCACAGGGTCATGCAAAGTTGATACATCTACTTCTACAATAGCAACACTTGCCCCTTTACCCAGAAAAACAGGCGCAAGCCTACTAATGACTAGCGCATTTGGATTTGGATGTCACTTTCAGTCAGTGACATGAGCAGCGCATCAGATTATTCTGAGGTCTCACCTAACAGAGAGACAGTCGATGCAGGCAGCCTGCCAGTCTGCGCTTTTGACAGGGCATGCACCAAGCTAATCTCTGCTAAGACTGCTGCAATGCCAGTGTGGCCAGCGCTGCTGGCCATTTCAGCAGCGGTGCAGCCCAGATTGCCGTCACAGGTATGGGACAGGCAGGTAGGGTCAGCGCCCTTGGCCAGTAGAGCTGCCACACAAGCCTCGCGGCCTCTGCTTGCGGCCCAGTGCAAGGCTGTCAGACCTGATTTGTCCTGGAACCCACATTTCAGGTAGTTGAGTATCCTGTTCAGTGGCTTGTTTGTTCTATGACTCTGTGAAGTCAATATTGTGTGTCATGAAAGACCACAGTAGCCTCCAGGAAAGGCGCAAAAGCAAATGCTGAGCGATTGCAGCCTCTGGGAAGGCGCAAAAGCAAATGCTCGCAGCCACCTAAGCTAATGCAGCTCAACGCCATGCTGCAAAACCACACTGGATGCTGTCTGGGCAAAGATTGCAAAGTGGTTACGACCAAATGCTGCTAAAAACATAAAAGGTCCATGTGCCTGTGTGTCTGATGACAATCTTTAGCGTATCAAGATGCACAGCTGCACTGTAGCACACTACCATGTTGAATGTGTATGCGTCTGCAACCAAGGGTAGCATGGCAAAGCCTAGTTTTATGCATGCTACTGCCACCCTGGACAAAATAGTCCAGTCAAATCAGGCCACTGGCTATGGCCTCAGCTGTATTAGGATCGATGTTGGGGCTGCCACTGCAGCTGACTATCATTGGCTTGCACACATGTACAAAGGGTTTGAGTTCTGACCTTTGACATACCACTCCAGCATTTTGGTTGCATTTACTCTGAAAGTTTTCATATATCACGATTGCCTACTAGCACAGGGTTTTCCCCTGTTCTAAACTTCAGCTTGGGTGTAAGCATGGGGTGCATACCTGCAGATGGACGCTTGCGCCAGCGTCTACCGACATAGTGCAGGCCCAGTCATAGCCTAAGGCGGACACCAGGTGCAGCATGGGCAGCCCCTGCTGGGAGAGGCTGTTCAATACAGCTGGACTGCACAGCCGCCCTGATGCGTACTCAGCTTGACTTGGGTGTCTGTGTAAAGGCTCTGCCTGCATACAGACTGCAGCATGTCACTTCATTTCTTTGTCAGTTACATGTTTTCCTCAGCGGGAGGCCGTCTTGGGTCCCCGGAGAATGCCATGTCAGTCTTTTGGAGAGGGTACTCTTTTCTCTTGTCTGTTCCCAGACAGTCAGGCATGTACGGTCCTGAGTAGCTCCCTGCGTGAGAACCTCTCTTGGCAGTCAGCATGTCAGCTTCTGCAGCGATCAGCCCCTTTGATAGGTGTGCTGGGATGCTGCTGAAAAGCTTGAGCTGACAGGTTGGCAGCCTTGCAGCCCCGCTGCATTTGAGACCGGCCAGATGCTTGGCAGCTGTCTGCTACCTAAACAAAAGCAACTGGCAGACAGCTGATCTTGTTTGCCTGCTGTCATGCACACAGGTGGCAGAAAAGTGGTGATGACTCAGCAGGCTACAACCTCTGTACCCATTGTTATGGACACCACTGCTTGTAGCCCACAATTGTACATGATCTGGCTGACACTATCACTCATAAGTCTTCATTGTCTTGTCATACCATCAAAAAAGCCGCAGACAGTGATGTGGTAAGCATCAGCTTGGGCGGGTACAACAACAGGTGGACAGTCTTGCAAAATCGGCTGCAGCAGCATTGTGTTGGTCAATAATATGCAATGTGGCCTACCTTTGGCATCTGGCCCTCCAACTCCAGCTTGAACAAGGCCTGCAGCAGCTGTGCCCTGTTCGACGACGGCCCTGGGTTGTCGTCCAGCAGCAGCCCTGTCATTGGACCCGTCCCTGTCATCACACCCACCCTGGCTGGGGCCATGCCAGAGAATGGCAGGGGGTTCAGGGGGGTGCCACTGAGGGCGCTGCTGGGGCTAGGCTGGCCTTGCAGTAAAGCTTGCAGCAGTTGCAGCTGCAGGTCTCTGTCTGTCAGGTCAGCGCTTGGCCTGCACACAGCATAAATGGCCTCAGGCTGCACTCACATCAGTTCGCCGTAAATGGTAGAATGGTTGGTCGCCATTGGTTGACTGTCAGGGGGTTGGCCGTGCGTTGATGCATGCTGCTGCTGTGCATGCTGGTGTACATGCTAACGGGTTTGCTGTTGCTCGGTCATGCATGCTGCTGCTGTGAAGGCTGCTCTGTGTGCTGCCACCATGCTGTTGTGCACGTTGCCGTGCATGCTGCTGTAAGTACTGCTGCTGCACATGCTGATGTCGTGCATGTTGCTGCATGCTTGCTTTCTAGAGTCATTTTAGACGATGCCTATCACTTGGAGTAGACAGTGAGGTAGATGCTTGATTGGAAGTGAGTGACTGTCAGTGATTTGCTGCTGGACTGATGTGTGACGCAGTAATGCCTGTCAAGTGTCCAGATAGTTCAGGAAGCGCAAGCACCATGCTACATACGATCCCAGCATGAACCTGCTCCTCTAGTCGACTCCCGTTCCCAGAGCCTATATTGTACCATCCCAGCATGAACCTGCTGCTAGCTGATTCTGACAGCCAAAGCCCATGTTGTGCAACCCCAGCATACACCAACTCCTACTTGACTGTCACCCCCCAAAGCCATATTGTACAACCCCAGCATGAAGCTGCGCCTACCTGACGCTCACACCTCAAACCCATATGCAGCAGCTGTAGCACAGCATTCTCAGCAGCAAAGCTGGCCTACCTTTGTGAGGCAGAGGGACCCGCATGCAAGGCGTCCTTGTAGTCAAAGCTGACAGCCTTGCTGCAAGGGCGGCCATCGCCCAGCGTGAGACAAAGCCTGACAGAGCCTGTTGCATGGGGAGGCGCATTGCAGCGCATCACGCCTGGCCACAGCATTGTTGCAGCTACCTGCATCATCATGGGCACAGCTCAATCCTGGGTGAACACATGCATTGCAATGCACATTATGTCAGGCAACAGCATTGCTGCAGCTGCCTTAGCAAGCACAGCTAAGTGTTGGGTACATCCGTCACACTGCACATCCCACCAGGCCAAAGCATTGTTGCGGCTACCTGCGCAATGACAAGCACAGATGAACATGGGGTGCAATTCAGCTGACGCTGCTGTAGAGGCTGCATGCACAGCAGCAATTGCAGCTTAGCAATAGTTGCCATGCGCCCTGCTCAGGAAACAAAAAGAAAACAAAATTGTTACCGATAACAATGAAAATACGCCTATACAGTATCAAAAAAACCAGAATAGCATAAAAAGAGAGTCGTTCCTGCGTCTGGGTGTAGCCACCTGAAGACAGCCACTTGGGTGTGCACTAGACAAGTCAATCACCGATCAAAGGGATTGAGATCAAAGGAATTGAGTGAAACCATGAAGATGCATTGTTAGAAGGGAACAAAGGGTTGCGATGTGGCAAGCTTTGTGGATCTGTACGACACAATTATAGATTTCCATACTCTATATCACTGTCAAAGCCCACAGCCAAAGGCCATCGTCAATATAGTTGAAGGCCAGAGGCAAATGTAACTGTTGAAAGGCTCTGAAACATGCAGTGAGTAAGGATGATGAACAACTAAGCAGGACGGCAATGACAGAGACAGAAGTGCAGAGCAGATGGCACCGGCAGATATGAGAGTGACCATAATCAGTCAGGTTCTGAGACTGGGTCATAATAATAACAATAGTACTAATAGTTACGCTTTCCAGCTCATGAAGAGCTAGCAATTGGGTCATCAGCTTGCCAAATAGACACATGTTGGGTTGCTGCAGCACTGGGCAGGTGTGAAGGTCTGTCCTGCTAACATTGGCAATGCATCTGTGTCAGGCTCAGCATGACACAGCCAACTGAATGCATGGCGTGACTACATCGGTGGGCAGATCCAATGCACTTGCCCAGGCCTTCAGCAAGGTACCTCTGTCTTGCCCAAGAAAAGAAAAGAAAAGACTACGCCTTTCGGCGTCAATTTAATGAGAAGCCAAGTAGTATACCGGGCTGCCCAGGTGTCTTGCCCTGATACGTGAACCTGACTTGCAACAAATGCACCTGATGCCTGCTGTCTTAGAACATGTGTTGATCACTCTTATCTTTATAATTGTCATCATTACCATTTTCATCATCATTACCATTGCCATTATCATTATTGTTATCATCATCATTATTGAAGCTGATATGCATGCACTACATGGTGACATTGCCGGTGTACCTCTGTCCTGTCAAACATGACATGAAGGTGACTGCTGGCCTCTTCCATTTGCTTCTCATCCAGCCCACTAGCTGCCACCAGCACCGGGTGAAGTCCCACCCCGGCCCGCACTCCAATACATCAAACAGGGGGTAGTTGCTGGAGCCTGAGTCAGACAGCCTTCTAATGATCTTTCGCTTGCCTGCTGGCCTTCCAGCGGTGGTCAAACCTGCAGGCACACGAAAAATGTAGAATCAACAAAGTGATAAGGACCTTATGTGTCTGTGGCGGTCTGCAAGCTAATATGGAACCTGCAGGCGTAAGAAAATGTGAACTTAGATTCCATTCATCTCATGAGAACTTTCATTTTGCTCATGAGGACTTCTTTTTATGGTGGCTTGTGAGCTGTTGCAGAATCTGCAGGCACAGGAAAGATGTAGACCTCTTGTTTCTATAGATCTGCAAGCTGATCTGAGTTTGGCAAGCTGATCTAGATTTGGCAAGCTGATCTGGATTTGGCAAGCTGATCTGGGTTTGGCAAGCTGATCTGGATCTGGCAAGCTGATCTGGGTTTGGCAAGCTGATCTGGGTTCAGCAAGGCGCAAGCTGTGTCTGAACACCTTCACAGGACTGGGACATCAACCACACGCTCGCTCACTCACTCACTCACTCACTCACTCACTCACTGATGCTGACATCAACCACACAAGGCCTCCTCTCTAAACCTGGCTTGTGCCAGCATCTACAGGCTTGCACATGCCTGTCTGCATCTGAATGATTGGAGGCCAGCAGGTAGCACTACGGCACTACAACTCTGTAGAGAAGAATACCAAGGCAACCATGTAGCGCAGGTACTAGAGGTTGTGTATGACATTCTGCATCTGCTGCATTCATGATGGTGCCCAACTCAGCCGCAAACGCAGATGCAGTCTGACAGGTAGGGCAGGCTATGACTTGCCTGTCTGTCCGTGGTGTGAATCGTCCCCTTGTGACAGGCCTCCACTGCTGGTTTGCATCACTGCAGCTGCCTGCAAACAATGAGAGCATCCCAACCTAGCAACTGCACGATTCTGTATTGCACACACTGCACTGGACCGGTTTCTGATCCTGAAAGCTGCAAACAATGACAGCATTTGATCTAGCAACTGCACAATTCCCTGTTGTCTGCACTGGACTGGTTTCTGATCCTAAAAGCTGCCAACAAACATGCAGGTCTGACCTTCTTCACACCAGAGGGGGGCTCTGTTGGAAAGATTCACTGCTGCTGACAGGTGACACATTTCAAAGGCAGCCAAGCTGTTTGTGTCATCTTAAACAGCGTGCCTGATGCAGCGTTACAGTGGATGGAACCAGGAACAACATACAGCACCACCTACCCATTTGGGACTTCTTGATAAGCATAAGCTTAACTGAGCTGCTTAGTTGGAGTGACTGAGCTTGTGGATGCCGAGCAAGCAAGCAAGAATGAGTGGAACAGTGAGTGACTGAATGAGGGCAACAGCAAGTCAGAGCAAGCCAGAAGTGTATGCCACACTGGGTATGACCAGAAAAGCATGCACAATGAGAGCTCACTTGCTCAGAAGAAGCTTGCAGAAGCTGCTGACTGCTGAGCTCCAGTTCTTGCAGCTGGTCCTCACACTGATGAACCTGCAAATGCCACAAATCCATCTTGAACATCTTGAACATGACTAATGAGCTTACTGACATGGTGCACTCTCATCACTACTGATGTGAGATCACAACTACAGCTGCTGCTGCTGCAACTCGACGTGCTTCGTTGACAATCTCCAGCCCCATGCCCAGCTTGGTGATATATTGCATCAACCAGCAGCCGTCTGACAACTTGCGATGCCACAAAGCTGCTTCATACTGCAGAGTGTAGCTCATGCCTAGCACTGCATGATGTCAGCGAGCGCAGGCACCACAGCTTGCATAAAAGCTCAGATGCCCCGTTGAGCTGCAAAGCATGGAAGCTGGGCAACACAGAGCTGTCCAGTGTGATGTGCATCAGACAGTCAGGCATGAATGCCCCAAGAGAAGGCAAGAGCCAGCAATCACACAGGCAGCCACAGGAGAAACAAACCGGAACCGACACGGACACACAGCAGGGACAGAAGTACCTGCTGGGCAATGCTGCAGCTAGCAGGCTGCTGAGGATCAGCCCTGACATGATGCCCACAGCGAGGCATGATATGCTCCAAAACTTGCTTGTCAATCTGCGCCAGCTGAGCGTTCAAGGCCAGGGCAGCCTTGCGCATCGCATCTGGCTCACTGCACCGTTGCACTTCAGCAGAGGTGCCATTGCGGCTGCAGTTCTCTACCAACATCTGGGCATGCAAAGCCACAGGATGGTGTCCCATGGACTGCGATGCTCCCAGGGATGGCTGTGAGGATATGTCTGGCTTGGAGACAGCAAATGGTGACGGTGCCAGGTTCTGCCATTGGCTGAAACTCCCAGAGAAGGGCAGTCGAGGCTGAGCTAGTTCATGCACTGTCTTCTCGCCGGAGGCTGATGAGGCGCGAGGTCTGACAGTTGCAGGCTGATTGGAGGCAGCAGACAAGCCTTGGCTCTGGCAGATGTCCATAGAAGTTGCCTCGCCTGGTGCAGGTCCCTCGTTCAGATGGGAGGAGTTACCCATCGTGACATTGCTGCCATATGGGGAGCTTCTGAAGGGCATGGGAAAGGCAGAAGAGCCTTCTGGCTGCCCAAAAGGGGATGCATGATAGGCAGCTGGCTCCTTCTGGCCTTGCCCTTGCAGCGGTTTGGGCAGCTGATCAAGGGCAGCTTGCAGGGATGACTGCAAAGTCAAGGGGAAGGCAGATTTTGGCTGCGGTGGCCTGTCACTACTAGACTCTGGGCACATCCCTAGGCTCATGCCAAAAGGAGATTGGGGTCTGGAGTGCAGTCCAGATGCCAACCCCTGGTGAGAGGCAAAGGCATTCTGGACCATTGGTTGAGGGCGGCCTGAAGACCTAGGCATAGCAAAAGAGCCAGACTGCACAAACGCCGTCTGGCTAGACAGACCCACTGAAGAGGCTGGTGAGAAGCTGCCCTGCAGCTGCGGAGAGTGAGAAGATCTTTGACATGACTGCTGGAAACCTGAACCAGGGTGACTGGAAGTGGGCCCAGACCGCTGACCAAAGGTGTTGGCAGACCTGCTGAGACCTATGTAGTCAGCAAGCTGGTTGCCGTCCAGCCCATCAGCAGACAGTCCATTGGCTGCGGGCTGCCTGAAATGCGTTGACGCACCCCCTGTTAGATAGTCCAAAGATCCTGTAGGGGGTGCGCTCTGAGTCTGAGCTAGAAACCTATTGGGAGGCTGTGAGCGTCGCTGCGGCAGTGGGGGCAGCTGCTGCTGCAGCTGCAGGCTGGTGTCAGCATGTCCTAGAGGGACGGATGCTGGCTGCATATATGCACTGGGATATGTGCAAGACCTGCTGTCATCCAGATTGCGCTGAAAGGCAGTTGCTCCAGGTGAGCGGCCTTCTGGTGGCCACTGATTGTTGCTGCCTGGATGCATGTCCTCTATCAGGCTCAGGCTGTGGCTTGCAGCTGCAAGCTGGTTTTGCAGCTTTGGGGATCCATGACCGTTGCTCATCTGCCCCTTCTGCAAAGCCAAGCATGCACTGCTCACTACCTGTGCATCAGTACACCAGGCACAAACAATCTAAGCAAATCCATCCATGTAAAGATTGAGGCGTTGAGCAAGCTTCTGTTTGCCCATGCAGACATTACTTTTTGTTGTCAGGAATATTGCGTCATGGCTCCAGCTGGCTGCAGGCTGGGAAATGCTACCCACAATGCAGGCCACATGATGCTTTTGCATGCACATAACGCAGCATGTATCAGGCTGTGATCCATGGGCTTTTGCCAAGCCGTATGCTTTGGACACCATGAAGTTTCTGTCAACATGTATTGCATGCATGCTTCTAAGAATGATGTCACAATGCATTAATGATCAAGAGCACATGCTTGCCTGACCTGCCAAGGGCCCTGAGCTCGCAGCAGCAACGAAGGCTCGATGTTCATCTGCTCTTCTTCCCAGCTTCGCAGTAATTCTTGAACAGCAACATTACTGCGTAGAGGCCCTTCCAAACCCACCTTGTCGCTGCTCAGCTTGCTGTCTATGCTTGCAAAGAAGCCTTCCATAGACATAGATGGCAAGAACGGCATATATGGCTCACTTGTAACAGGCGGCATGTCTTGTGACTCAACTATAGCTGTCTCAGGGTTTGAGGAATGCTTAAGTTGTGCCGCAGCTGGAGGCATGACAAGACTTGGGGCATAATCAGGGTCAGAGGTGGCAGACATGTCATGGTCTGAGTGAGAACTGCTGCTTTTGTCTTCGCTTCTGAGCTGACTAGTTGTGTCTTCATTTAGCATATAACTACATGATTTGCTGGGCTGCTGCCGCTGCGCTATGTTGAGGTAGTGTACAAGCACTATGTCATCTTCACTATCAAGCAGCCAATAGCAGCGCCTCTGCAGCAGCTTGCAATCATAAGCAAGCAAATGTGACAGCAAGTGTGGCTAGCTAGATGCCAGGATGCTGAATGAAGTACAGGTGGTTTATGACTAACCTGTAGCCCATCCTGTCTATCAGCGTGAGCATAGTAGCAATTTAACATGTCAACAT
>JAABUO010009028.1_pt1 | contig 11200 bp, 14 predicted proteins | sample 5559291 | NCBI WGS metagenome assembly JAABUO01 (sample SAMN10711878, study PRJNA513372) | rock metagenome | isolation source: Antarctica rocks | place: Antarctica: Victoria Land, Finger Mt sud | reverse complement strand
CACTCACACTAGGCCCCTGTATTGAGACACGTGAAATCGCATGTGAGAGTCAGAAAGAATGCAGGCTCTCGAGCTGGCTTTGCATGCATCCTGACTGCCATGCTGCAGCCAGTAATGTCAAGCTGTGTGGACCACCTGATATCACAACTCTTGCTGCTCCAAGCTCTGGCCGCTCGCTCTTTTGCACAGTCTCGTCCTCCCAGTGTGTGTCAATGGAGGTGGCCTGCACAACACATTGTCAAGCTTCTCAAGGTGCACTCATGTGCTGAATGCTGATCAGCCGTGCCCCCACACATGCAGGAATGGTGCAGGCCCCTGCAATGCGTGCATACACATCATCTAAGTACGCCATGTGTTGATTGCGCGCTAAAAGATACGTCGGGCCAGCCTTTGACTTTGTTTGCTGCCTGGTTGAACTAAGAGGATAGGTGACCACCTGTGCTGCTGCCAGGTCTTCACTGCTTACAGGCTCCACTGCTGCTGAGGCAGACTCGCTGGTGGTAGCCTTCTCAAAGGCAGTGGTGCGCACACTGAACATCTGAAGTGAATCTGCTGAGCACTGGACTGTCTCCAAGGCATTGCCAGCGTATATTGGCCTGCACAAACCCAAATTGCATGTTGCTGTGACTGACACAAAGCAGCAGAGTCCATCATCTTGGATTAAACATCATCTGTTGTGCACGCCTATGTTGACCTTCAGGGAGAGAGGCAACCAGTACTGAGCAATGCAGTGCCAAGCACAAAGGGCTTTACTTTGTACATTGATGACTGCTCAGAGGTAATATCATGTACAAATTGCAACAGCAGATGAGAGGTTATGGAAGCAGCACCTTACATATGTGCTGGCATCAAGAACCTCCGTGACATCGCTGACAGGCTGACAGTCAAGCAGAGCTGCTGCACGCGGTAGCAGGTTGCGGCCAAAGGTGCTTGAGGGAGCCAGAATATGGGAGAAGTTGTGCCTGCTTGACAAGTGGCAGTCAAGCTGTGTTTAAAACAGTCTGTAGCAGCGCAGGGGTACATAGCTTCTGGCAAAGATGATGACTCACCTTGTATGCAGAGCTACCACAAGTTCTGAAAGTGGCTCTGCTATGTGATGGCTGAGATTCTCATGATCTGCCACCAGGACCTGCCGAACCCCAGTAACGTTCTGAAGCGCCTTACTGACAGGCTCCACAGATGATCCAGCAACCAAAACTGACACATCACCCTGGCCGAGGGCACAGGCAGCGGCGATAGTGTGAAGAGTGCTTGCTGCTAGCCTGGAATCTTTGTGCTCCGCTATCACCAGCGTGTTCAACTACAATATGCATAGCTCAAGTATGACTTGGTGCCTGAGAAGCACAAAGCGTAAATATAGATCACATCAGATCTGACTTTTCTCACCTGTGACAGAGCAAAGTGCAGAAAATTACAGGGATTTGGTCGAGCCCGCTGTCCTTGCATCAAGCAGCCAAACATGCTGATCAGTGACGCACACTCTATCGCCTCACCAAGAAGGCAAGCAGCGCGACAAGCTTCACATGGCCCTGACTAGCTCTGCATGACAACTCCCACGCCAATAACTTGTCTGAGCGGGACACAACGGAAAAAGCAGTGCGCATGGACTCTCGGGAGGTTGAGTTAGTATGTGCAGAGGCACAGTCCCTCGATACACTGCAGAGGTTTTAAATTTCCGACACTGCTTAGTCAGACTGTCGGCAGGGCTCTGCACAGCTGCTTTCGACATGCGCCGTGCTTCATAGAGTCGCGCAGCACATCTTATTCTAGTTGAAGGTCATTGTATACGTTGCGATCTCTGATTCCAAACTGCAGTATGCCCTTGTAGCCAGCAGCGCGTCGATCTCTACAGGGGAACAACAAGAATGCAGCGGTGCCTGCAGCATAATACTGGTTTACTCTTTGATGACAGGTCTGCAATCAGCAGAAAATCCCTTGTGAAGTTCTCTCAGATCCGGAAAAGGCAAAACACGGCCAGCCCTTGCAGCAGACTTGCCGTTAGGTGACTGCAGTGACCTGTGTACGTGTTGCACAGAATGCATATGTTGTCAACGCCAAGCAGGAAGTATCATCTTGTGTATGCAGATCCAGCTTGAAGCCTGAGACCCAGCGGCAGTCTCAGAGCATATCTGCGCCCCCTGTCAGAGTGCCACCCCCACCCCCACCTCCCCCACCACCACAAGACAATGTAAAGATCGCCTGCATATGCTGAAGACTGTTTACATGCTAAGTAGCACGTGTCATGCATAGTGGTGATTCTTGCAGGCAACAACAGGCCCTTCACGGCGCACCTTGTTTGGAATTTTGCTAGGTGGTAGTCTCCTGTCATATGCAGCTCGAAAAAGTAGGTTCTTGATCCCAAGCACACATACTCCTGCTGTGACTCCCACGAGTGTGTGCAACATGGCATTTGCGGGAGACGGCCTTGTGAGCTGCAGGGTGATGCAAGCATGATTCACCTGCTGCGCATTGAGGGCAACCACACAGCTGGCCAAGCTTTGTCAATATATATTGCATGCACTTGCAGATTGATGCAAATGGCTTGCGGCAGTCAATGCTGCTCATGCTCTGTAGGTACAGAACCCCAATTCTACAAGGATGAGTATGGCATAAGATACTTGAAAACAGACAAAGGCAACCCAGTTGCTGTCACAGCAGACAAGCGTGGCAACATCATGATGGTTGATCAAGCTGGCAACCTGTACTATGATGCAGGCAGCCCACAGCTGGGCATCTACATGGTGAGAGCACATGCTGCATGCATGCATTACCACTATTATACCAAACCAGTGTCAACCGATAGAGCAGCACATTGTGTACGTGAGAGTGAATGTACTCGACAAGCTGTGCTTGATAAGCTACCGTATGCTGGAACATTTAGTAGTGCAGAACTGATTCATGCAAAGCAAATGCATTTTGCCACATAGCGGTGTTACTGTGTGCAGCAAACTATGCAGAGCTCCTTATCAATGATTGTTTCAAGTGACAGCTATCCATGGCTTGCAAAGTTGAATGCCCAAGATATCTGGACAAGAATGCAATGTTGCAAGCCAGCACTAGTCTCACAGCAGCTGTGTGTGGCCAGTCTATTGCATCATGCGCAGGTGAGCATGAAAGGTGACCTGTACAACATCTACACGGACACTGAAGGGGAGCAGCAGACGTCTTTGTTGGGCAATGTCAAGGACCTGCGCTCGATCAAAGTCAAGGAGATTGCCGGCATCCCAATCGAGAAGCTCCAGGCCCACTATGACATACAGCGGAATCGCGCTGGCAAAAAGGATGCTGGCATGCCAGATCGCATGATTGGTTTCCCTGATCAGACTCCTGTGCCTCTGCCCCCCGGCACTGTCAATGTCTACAAGGTAGACATGCCGCCTGGTGATACAATTTGTAGTGGAATGCACTATTTCTGGACATGGCTGCTAATGTACATTCGATGGTGAAAAAGGATATGCCGGTTGCCAGAGGTTTGCAGTGCTACTTCCTGGCTCGTTGTGTCCTTGAAGTTGCAACATGCATATCTGATGCATCGCAAGGGCTCCTAGCCTAGCTGGTGAGCTGAGATCAGGCATGCAAACATATTCAGCACAGCCACATGCTGCAAGTTCATTAGCTGACTTTGCCTTTTTGCTGCGGCTGCGGTGCGACGCCGTCCAAAGTCTTTGCGCCGCCAAGTAGTGAACAGCCATGTTGGCAGGAATGCCATCACTCTTAGTGTCTGTATGTGTTTGTGCATTCTGCAGGATGGTAAAAACCAGGTCAGGTTGGAAGGTCCTCCAGTGTTGGACGAGGGTGCCATCAGCCTAGAAGAGAAGAAGAGGCTGTGGCCTTTCACGCAGATTGAGCCTGGTGGTGGCAAGTTCCACCGTGGTATTGAATAAGGTCTTGTGTCTCAGGCAAATACATAGCTAGATACTGGTTACAGGCTTTCTGCTTACAATGAATGACTTTGAATGCATGGCAGTTTCTTGAACGGTGTTGATTTTGCGTTGTGAAGTTTCAGCGATTTAATTTTGTTCACTACTGTTCATGTGCACAGCAGCTACAATGTTTCTGTGATATTAGATCTCAGATACACGCCCCCAAGGGCGCACTAATTCGCAGAGCCTGGTGAAATGCCTGGATCATAGAGGTATTGTGATACAGTATGCAGTCAAGCAAGGTCATGTGAGGCAATGCATTGGACTGCATCTCGGAGGCCATATTCACAGTCATGATAAGTACAACCTCTGACTTGACAGCTGCTGAGAAGACATCTGTAGCATCTGTTGCTGACTATTAGGTCGAGGCTGACAGTCCTGACGGCCAGCCATGAGCGCAAGCACAACGCATGTACAACTAAGATTGGAGCTTCACTGTTGTTGGCTGTGGACAGCTATTAGATTGAGGGTTCTGGCAATAATGCTAGGTACATTGCATTCTCTGATGTCTACCTTAACAGTCTCGTGCAGATGTACATGTACCCGCCAATAGCAAGGTAAATTTGCTTTCGGCTTCTTTTGCATAAAGCACACCTAACTTGGAGCTTGCAATGATGTTATGATCAGCATGCGTCAATGTGTTGTGTAGCATGTTTGCTGGCCAGCATGGTGAAGCGTGAGTCAGCCACTTGCAAAGCTCAGTGAATGACTCAAACAGCCGCCATTTGCAGCTGCAGGACTTGCCCCAGCTTTGAGTCAAGCCGAGAGCGAAACATAACAAGGTTCCTCCACACATACTGCCACATCCTGCCCTGAACACGACCCAGTCAGTCACAGGCATCATTTGCCATACTGATCGAGGCCTTGGCTTCGGAGCCAGCCACACCATTTTGCACTTCGGTTGAAGCGGAGCTAACAGCCGGCTCGGCGGCAAGGACCTATGCTCGACACGCGGCATTGCAGGGCTACGATTATCAAGAGCGAGGCCTGCACACCAGCGATCGCGGCGGCGTCTGTGCGTCATTTTGTGCAACAGGTGACACTGTTCACCCTTCGTCTTGCTCGAGTCCTGAGCACGGTAGACAGTGTCAGACTAAATCCATCAGCGCAGGAAGTGGAGATCGCTCCCGATGTGCACCGCAATCTTAAGCTTGCTATAGCTGCCCTGGAGGAGTTGGAGGGTCACAGAACCTCTGCCATCGCTGCTTCAGCTAAGGGTAAGCTTGCTGTGCACCTTCTGCAACCACGACAACGTTTGCATCATTTATAATGGACGTTTGACGCTAAGGAACCTGTTGTTTTTCTTAGCGCAAAGACACATAACTGATGGCATGCAGTTCAGCAAAAGGAAGCCTCTCATAAGCCTGGAGTCACACCAGCGCAGACACCAAGAGCAACACCAGCAACTGCCAGATTGCCTGCACAAGGCACGGCAGCAAATACCAGCACACAGACAAAACCGACAAAGTCAGATCAACCTGGGAAAAAGACCCAAAAAACGAAAGGTTGAGAGTTGAGAGACCCTCATTGCGGAGGCAGCAACAGGCCTTCAAGTTGCAAAGCAAAGCAACATTGCACAAGTAGGATACAGCTGCAGCCTTGAGAATAGCAGATTTGAAATTTGTCAGTATGATGCAGCCCTCTTCAACAGAGGCATTAAAGCGAGGACAGACATGAAGTTGCATGTGGCTAAAGTTCCTTTGAACGTAACACTTTGATGGCTTCATTCAACATGTTGATCAAGCCTTGTTCACTTGCACTTCGAGCGTGCATAGCATTGATGCAAGCTGTACCTGAGCCCAGCCCTGATCAGTGGTTGTGCAGAGCAAGGGCTAAGTGGCTTCTGACCAGGGAACACACAATTGACATCAGATCTTGTACATCATGTCTCACAAAAGCCGTGTACACTGGTAGGTCTGCCTCAAAGGTTGCTTTTTAGGGTTGCCTGTTCACATTAATAAATGTGTGTAGTCTCTGCCTTGTCTTTTGAGCTATCTCATGGTAAGCAATTGCGTGACTGTGATGAATTCAGATGAGCCGGTTGCTTTAGCAACAAGTACGTCCTGCACTCGTCACTGACTCTGTCACTTCACTGTTGGTGAGCATCCTGCTTCTTGCTGCAATATGAGTCCACTATACAACCTCATAGGTACCTGGCAAACAATGCTGGAATGCCTGTTCAATACTGAATAGCTAAGTATACTACGTAGGTATGGCTCCCACATGAATCCAGAGCAGAGTGCAAAACCATAGCTCATGACAAATGCTACCTGCAGTTGGCAGTGCTACTATAAGTAGACTGTGGGTTGAGCAAAGCCTTTCAGGCTGTCATATTGTGACACCTGAACACATCTGTAGGCAATGCCATGACCAAGAGTAGTTATCAATGCCCATGACATTCACAACTTCATGAGCAAGCAGCAGCCCCTCGTGCCTGAAACGCTGTTGGTGTTGCTGTAAAGTTGCTTTTGGCAGGCAATTATGAAGCACTCACCACCAGTCACTGCTATATCAATGGGTGAAATTTAATACCGTTTCTGTATCTGAAAGGCAACCTAGAGTGTAGACACATTGTCGAGCACCTGCTGATCTTCGAGCCGCTTCGCAAATGATGTTGACTGCGCATTCCCTAGGCTCATGCCCTTTGCTTTGTCGCGCTGCAAGCCACAGCCGACAGTCAGCAAGACACTCGAGTGAATTGGGTGTCGGAGCCAGTCACCGTGTAGCGAGAAACTCGCTTGTAGATTGCAGCCTCACGAGCTTAAACCAAACGCATGCATTCATCCAATCCGTTCGCAGGTAAAAGTTGCCTCGGAATCTGTGCAAGCTGTGCCTGCTGCGAGGTGCTCTCTGATCACTTCCTGACATGTGTCACCTTACCTTCTGTGGTAGCGGCTATCAGCCTGCTTCACGGCTGTTAGTGTCAGTTGCAGTCAACAATGTCGTCAAGTGCGAGCTGCATGCGCTGTCGTAACCGCTCAAGCTGGCCAGAAGTATGACTATGACCTAGTCATCATTGGGGCTGGTGTTGGTGGACACGGCGCGGCTATGCACGCCATCGAGAGTGTGAGCGTTTCCCCCTCAACTCACTGTCCTTGTGAAACCGCTTGTTCGTGCAAGTCCTGAATACATTCTTGGCACTATTGTCGAATTGGCTGTCAGTAAGATGTTTGTGTTGCACTATCAGGGCCTCAAGGTCGCTGTCATTGAGGGCCATGACATTGGAGGTACATGTGTCAACCGTGGTTGTGTGCCCTCAAAAGCTCTTCTGGCAGCATCTGGCAGGGTGCGGGATATGAAGAATGCTCACCACTTGAAGTCTATTGGTATCACAGTAAGTCTCCATTGTGGCAATGGTCTCAACAGTTCTGCTGACCAGCCTGTTTTGTTGATGAGCGCATGCATTTGGCTCAGACATGCGCAAGCAGAATGTGCAATGCCCGGTATCATGACTCATTTGAAAAGTACAGGTCAGCAATGTGGAATTTGAGCGGCAGCCAATAGCAGACCATGCGAATCAGCTGGCAGCTAACATCCAGCAGAATCTCAAGCGATCCCTAGAGGGCCTTGGAGTGGTAGGTGTAACACATACGGCTAAGATATAGTCACAATGGTTGTTCCACTGTTGGCTGTGCATTCTGATATAGGTCTGCAGTTCCTGCTGGCAAATGCCATCCTTTGATGCAAGTATGTGCTTCCACCAGCTAATTGTGCTGCCAGCATGCTGCATTGTGGCCATTGTCCTGCTTCCAACTGAGCTGCTGCGCCTTACTCCAGGACATTCTTGTTGGGTCAGCAAAGCTGACAGGGCCTCACAGCATCAAGTACAACTTGCCTGGACGAGTGGACGTTGGTGGAGAAGTCACTGCCAAGGACATCATGCTAGCCACTGGCTCAGTACCTTTTGTGCCCCCTGGCATCCCCATTGACGGCAAAACAGTAAGCAATATGGCCTGCTTACCAGGCAACAAGCGCAGTCCACACCAATTGATCTGAAAGGTGGAAGTGGGCTTCCACAATCAGCAAAGCTAGTACACCCTGAGCACTTTTGTGTGGCATGCCTGCAAAGATGCTCAGCGCTGCCAGCTTGTTTTAGCCCCTGGAGGATCAGATGATGTAAGGCTGGGATACAGCATTTGATGGTTTGATGTTCAAATGTCGTGCTTACAGGTGTTTACATCAGATCATGCTCTAAAGCTAGACTGGATCCCAAAATGGATTGCCATCATTGGCAGCGGCTACATTGGCCTGGAGTTCTCAGATGTCTACACAGCACTGGGTTCTGAGGTCACATTCATTGAGGTACGGCATCGCAATCTGCACTGTGCAGAACACATCAGGCATCTGCATTTTTCACAAATCAAGTTGCTGAGCCAATTCAGCAGCATTCGCCATTGTCATGTGACAGTCTTGCATCCATTGATCATGGCTGCATGTGCCAGATATGTACGCATCACAAGCACTTTCCTGAACATAAACAATGAGACAAGTGTGCTAATTCACGCATATGGTAGTTCCATTTCTTCAAGCGGCATGCATACACTTCAATGCAGCAAGCCATCGACAGCATGCTGTCTAGCTTGTCAGGCATGAGTCATCATCTCAGGAACCCTATCAGGGTCAGTTCCCAAACAGTCCCCTGGAACTTGATCAAATGCTGCATGAAAGCAGGAATGCACAAAGGCATGGCCTGCTGCAGGCAATGGACAAGCTGATGCCTGGCTTTGATAGTGAGATTGCAAAGCTAGCGCAGCGGGTACTGGTGAACCCTCGTCACATTGACTGGCACACAGGTGTCCTGGCCACCAAGGTTACCCCAGGTAACCCATCTGCATCCTGTCTGCATCCTGGAGACCTTGCTGTGTTTGTGACCCAACTCAGCTAGGATGTGATGAGCAGGCTAACATGTATGTCGCATTGCAATGGCTTCTCCCCACTTGGTGCACCAGAGCAGCACAGCAGCTCAAAGGAGCCTGTGCATGGCCATCACAGAGCTGTTGCTGCTCTGCGTTGGCACACAACCAACACAAGCATGGCCTGAGAAGTACATTGGGTTGCGCATTTCATGGATGTTGGTTGTGCAAGCAGCCCCCCAAATGCCCCATGATTCAGGCCCTAAGTGCCTGAGTCAGCTCTGTCTCTGGTTTGAAGAAGGTACAACCATACAGACAGTCACTTTGTGCTGGCTCAGGCCACTAGTGAGCTGCCGTACAGAGTCAGCAATGCCAGTCTAGAGTGTGCTTACTGTTGTTGCATCACATACTGCAACTGCTGGTGATATGGAATGGTGCACTGAGAACTGTGTCTGATGGGCATGCAGGAGTGCCTGGAGTGAAACCAGTGGTGATTGAGCTGACAGATGTGAAGACCAAGGAGAAGGTAGATGAGATCGAGGTTGATGCCTGCCTGGTCGCCACTGGCAGAGCGCCTTACACACACGTCAGTCTTCTAGCCACCTTGTGCATTGTATGAGGCCTCATCTGGACATGCTATGACGCCTGATCTAGGCATGTGTGTTGTCTTGTACAATGAAGGCCATTTTACAAGTAGAGTCTTCTGGTTGAGGCAAGTGATGTTTGTGACATCCATTCGATGCAAGCTGATCTGCTGCCAAGGCAGTGACTGAAAGGCCAAGCCTTTGCAGGCATGCATGTGATGCACAGTCATACTTGCTGTCCCAAGGCATGTGACAGCAGTCATATTATGCCATGTACACTCAAATTTGGCCTAAGAGATCCTTTCAAGGTAGAAAAGCTTGGTGCTAATCCCTAAGCAGTTCTGAGTCTAGATTTCCATTGTGACGCAGTTGTTTCTATGGAACATTGATGTTGCTACATCTCCAACAGCTAGAGATCTACCACACTCGAATCTTTTGTTGACATTTTATGTGGGAGTCCATTGATCAGCAAGCTGACCGTCTCTTCTGGTTCAAGAGTGCCTAGTGGACTCTCGATGCTGATGCTGTGTGTCCAGCTCTCATTCACTGCAGCGCTGCCTATGCAACCAGGATGCTTATCTGCCATGCTTTCTAGGGGCTAAATCTAGGCGCTGTCGGTGTGGACACTGACCGGCGAGGCTTTGTACCAGTCAATGACAAGATGCAAGTTTTAGACAGCAAGGGCAAGACTGTCCCTAATCTGTACTGCATTGGAGATGCCAATGGTAAGCTGACCAGTCCTTGCTTCACCTAAATCTCTTTTGGCGGCACATTTTTAGCATCAATCAACCGGAAACGTAAGGTTTGCAGATCATGTGCAATGATCAGCATCGCATCAAAACCTTTATTGCTGATTGTATGCTATTAGCAATCACCTCGGCATGCTGTCCTCAGCTCATGCATGCGCCATTGAGTCACTCAGTCACGTAAGAGTGAACGTAAGTCAAACCTTGGGCTGGCATTACAGGCAAGTACATGTTGGCGCATGCTGCCAGCGCGCAAGGCATCAGTGCTGTTGAGAACATGTGCGGACGTGAGCATGTCCTTGACCACAACACGGTGCCAGCTGCTTGTTTCACACATCCTGAGGTACACATCTCACTCCCCATTGCAAGCCTTGCCACTTTTGTGGTAAAGATCATTGGCATGCATCAAACATGCTCTCTTCACAGGGGCTCGAGTGCCTGTGTTTAGCACCAGGTGCAGTAGCATGCATTTTGACAGTCTATCCACTCTTATGGGTCATGCTGTTTGCTGTGCCAAGGGTCTATGCACATTCAAGGGTTATGCTAATTGCTGCTACAAGAGCCCTGTCACCTGATTTGTAGGTCAGCTTTGTTGGCACGACAGAGGAGCAAGCGCGGGAAACAGCTCAGAAGAATGGCTACGGTGACAAGGTAGCAGTTGTCAAAACCTCTTTCAAGGCAAACAGCAAGGTAGGCTTGCGGTCTTGGTCATGCTTTGGCCAGCTGACAAATCAGCATCTGCCAGCACCACGATGACGCATGACGCAGCTTGTTACCCTGTCAAGCTGTAATTTCTGTTCTCGGTTGTTGTGGTCGGCAATATTGGTTTGTTCTCAGTTGTCTGCAACATTGACTATGTCCCTCTGGCTTGATGATGAGTCAGTGTTGTGCTTGCTTGGATGGACGCACATGGAGCAGAGACATCATGCACAGGAACCCACAGGAACCAGCTTGCTCAAACCATTCAGATAATAGGGCCAGCAATGTGACTGTACAGGCTTTGGCTGAGAAGGAGTCAGATGGCATGGCAAAGATGATCTACAGAAAGGACACAGGAGACATTCTGGGTGTGCACATCTTTGGCTTGCATGCAG
>JAABUO010009027.1_pt1 | contig 11200 bp, 17 predicted proteins | sample 5559291 | NCBI WGS metagenome assembly JAABUO01 (sample SAMN10711878, study PRJNA513372) | rock metagenome | isolation source: Antarctica rocks | place: Antarctica: Victoria Land, Finger Mt sud | reverse complement strand
AGGTCTGACTGGCTCGCTCAGAAGACTTGGCAGACCTTAAGAGGCTGCTAGAGGAGAAAACTAGCGAATATGCTGAGCTTCTCAAGCAGCTTGAGTTTTCGCTGGCCAGGTATGCAACTTAAAATTGTTGCGTTTGCAACCCTGTCCAAGCAAATGCCAGCTTAAATAGTCTCCACATGCAGTCGACTTGTGGTCAGCTTGCCCCTGCCTGTTTGTAGTTGGAAACATCAGCCTTCAGCTACCCGTGCATCTCTTACGCTCGAATCATGTCTCAAGGGGTTTTTTGACATGCAGGGTGACCTCTGACCTGTCTGAGCGCAGCAAGCAGTTGCAGTCTGCCCAGACAGATGCACACCAGGCGTTTCAGCAGTCAAAGGCGCAGCATGCTGATCTACTGAATCAGCTACAGACAGCACAGCTTGCCACCCAGCAAGCGCAGGATGCGCAGATAGAAGCTGAACAGCAGCTGCAAACCACGCAGCAAGCCTCTGCTCTGCAGCTGAATCAAGTCATTGCTGATTTTGATCAGCAGGTACATGCAGCAAAGCATTCTGCTCATGAGGAGTCAAGTGAAAAGCTGCAAATCCTGCAGCAGGAGTATGAACACCAGCTGGCAGCAGCAGTGACTGAAGCTGACCAGAAACTGAGCGCAGTCAGCAGCTGCAAGCAGCACAAAGCGATGCCCAGCAGCAGCAGCTTCAAGTCCATGACATGCAGCATCAAGCTGATGCTCAGCTGCAAGTGAACTGCAGCAGCAGCTTGAAGTAGAGCATCAGGACCGCCTGAAGTGTCTGGAACAGCAGCTTCAGGCACACCATGATGGCTCCTTGAAGCAGCTGCAGCAGCAGCTGCAGGCCTGTCAGCAAGAATGCGAGTCACTGCAGGCAGAGAAGCTCACGCTAGAGCAGCACATACAGTTAGTCAAGGCTGACAGCGCCAGAGACATGCAGGAGCTGCGTGACAAGACCAAGGGTGCTGTAGCTGCTCAAATGAGGCAGCACTCATGCAAGCTTGACGAGGAGCAGACTGCGCACAAGAAAGCAGCTGATCGCCACCAAATAGAGGTGGCAGAGCTCCAAGCAGCGCAAGAGGACAGTGTGCGCCGTGAGCACCAGGTGCTGCAAGAGCACATGGCAGGCCTAGCTGCCAAGGACACCATGGTGCAGCAAATGTGGAGTGAGCTGTATGAGAGGAAGCAAGATTGCCGTCGGTATGCTTTTCAACCATCATTAACACTCTCAGGACCATGTGAACAATGGTCTCCAGACGTCAGGATCCATTTTTCCTCCGTCCACCTCATTGACTGAGCATCCGGCCATTCATCAGTATGCGACGTTTGGACATCAAATGCCAGCTCTTGCAAGTGTGCTGCAATCCTGGAAACATTGATATGGCGGCTAGCTGCCACAGCAGCACTTTTGTTGCATAATTTGCTGTCATTGAAATGTTGACTTCAGGGTTCACAGTTGAGGCCAAGGCAATCAACCTGTCAGCCAAGCAACTAGTAATGCAACCTGTTGTACTGCGCATCCCACCTGTGTATCTACTTTGACGCCATCAGCAGTCACAAACATCAGATCACCATGTATGTTGTAGACCTGGGGATGGGACATTTGAGCTGTCACCCACTCAAGGCCAAGACATCACCCAGGCAACCAACATTGCAGTTGCTGCTGTCACATCTGTGCACAGGCCTGTGTCAACACCCTTGATGCCATTTGTGTCACATGCGCAATGTCCATGTGCTGCAGGCAACAGCAACTGAGGCCAAGGCGGTTGACCTTTCCCCAAGCAAGTGGCCACATGACCTACCTGAAGCTCACAAACCCTACCTGAAGCTCATGAACATCTGACTTGAGGTATCGATCATGATAAGACATTGCATGCTGCAGGTTTGAGACTGATGCAGTTGAGTTGGGCAGCTGAGCTGAGGTGCACAGAGAGCCAGCTGGGCAAAGCTGAGAGGGACGTGAAGGGCTGGATTGTCGTCTACAAGCAGCTGGTTGATGACAAGATCAGGTGAGCGCTGCACTCATTGCTTGCATTCAGGCAAGTCTTTGTGTCTGCAGTCTTCCAGGTATGCTGACTGCCAAAAGAGGACCTCATACAAAGAGCTTTTCAGGACTGTAGATACCTGAACCTAGGAGACAACACGCATGTAATCATAACATCGGTGTCTGCAATTGCGGTATCTGCAGTCTCAGTGTCTGCAGTCTCAGTGTCTGCAGTCTCAGTGTCTGCAGTCTCAGTGTTTGCTGACACTGCCTCACCTCTCACACTTGTGCCACATCAGCAAAAACCCAGTAACAGTATATGATTGCTGCTGAGGGTGTGTCTGTCATTTCAGGCATCGTTGCTGATGCAGCCCCACATGCAAGTATGGGAACCAAATGCAAATCAAGCTATTAATGTTTTATGTAGTAACAGTATTTGTGTTTCAGTAGGTTCATGTGGCCATAACAGAAGCAAGACTGTAGAGCCTGCCTTTGTCTTGTAGCGCCACCTGCTGCATGTAATTGTCAAGCACCTTTGCGACTTCCAGTACAGTCTCAACAAGACACGCAATCATCTTGTAACCCAGTTGTCAAGAGCAGAGCCATCTTGTCTGTGGCATGCATTTGGATGAGTGAGCAGTCCCCCCTGTAGGACCACATAGCCTAGCTGGAGCTCTATACACGACATCGTTCCCATCACGCTACTGCCCATTTGCCAATCACATTCAATCCGCAAGGTTGCTGACCCTGTGTATCTACAGCTTGTTGGCAGCATCTGATGAACTTGCACAATTGCATAGCTACACCTGTTCCAGCACTATACTCCCTGTAAAATTACAGCTGACATTACAGCCAAAACAGGACACAGAATTTTTCAAATGTGCTGACAACTGAAATGTGTTTGCAGCCTGGTGAATGAGCGGCACCATTTGGTGAACAGAATTGCGCACCTGGAAAAAGGGGCAGCCACCTACCTCATGGGTCAGCACCACCACTGGCAGGTTGTGCCACCCCCCTGCAGGTCCCCAACACAGTCCAGCCCGGCACAGGATGTGCATGCAGAGGTGTGCTTCACTGTTATGCTCTGTATCATCAGCTCTGGCTGTGTGCTGTGTCCAAATCTCAACACACTGTCTGTTGTGGGTAATACTGCCAGTAGCTCAAAGCTTGTTCCCCAGCCCCCAGCATGGCCCCCCCTCCCCCCCCCCCCCATCATTGCTCATTATGTGCTAGCCAGGCAGAAAGTCTTTTTGCGGCCCTGCTCTGCACATGCTCTGTACAAACACGTCTGACCTTGTCTGCTAAGCAAGGTCTAGAAAGGGAGCAACTTGCAACTTCTTCTGTTTTACTCTCACGCTGACCTTACAGCAAGTTTGGTTCACCACAACAGCGCCAAAACCTGTTTCTCCTTCTCAGCTGTAACAGCAACAACAAGCTGTGGCTATCTCACGAGCTAAAGCGGCGCAGGCATCAGGCTCTGAGCAATGAAGCCCAGCTGTGTGCCTGCCCAGCAGCAGCCCTCGGTGATTTGTTCTCCAGCTGAGGCAGAAGTGCAAAGCTATGTAATGGTGTGTGGAGCGCATTTCATGGCGGCCTCCTGAACTGACTGCCTGAATTTGCAGGCCTGGCCTGACACCCCCCGCCCATCATTGCCAGACCAAGCCCCTACCCTGTCTGATGACTCCCCTCCTGCTCCAGCTCAGCTGGACTATACCCCTTCACCAGAGCCAGAACAGGCAATAACCGCGCCCTCCTTGGCTGCTCAGCACTCAGCGCATGCGCACACCTCTGAGACAGCAGTCCAGGGGCAAGATGCTGACAGCGGCCACCACAGTGGCAGCCCTGGTTGTCACCTGGAAGAAGAGCATGCGATCAGACAGATGGCAGCAATGGTCCTGATCTGAACAGCGCCCACTTCATCATCACCACTGTAGCAGCTGATCAAGCTGACAGAGAAGAAGAGGTCGGTGATGTTGAAGAGGAAGAGCAGGACAGTGCCCGTTTGACCGTCACGCATGCAGCTGCTGATCAGGCTGAAGAGGCAAAAGAGGATTGGACAGCTGAAGAGGTAGAGTATGAACAGCAGTCAGAGTCTGCCCAGGACCCACCTTCAAATGATGCTAATAAGGATGACAGTGGTGATAGCAGCAGCAGAGAAAAAGAAGATTACCAGGAGGGCAAGGCAGTCATGACGTCTAGCAGCGCTGGCTCATCTGGGACTGCAACAGTCCCCAGCAGCAGCTCCACAACATCCTCAGATGGTCCAGCAGTCCCCACCCCTGCTGTGGACGCTGCTGGGGATTGCTGCGGCACTGATGGACTTTCAGCTGCCATCCCCCTCTCACCTGAAGATGCTGGCAGCACCAACATTAGCACGGGTGGACCTTCGGTTGTCCCCAGCTTTGAGGCTGAGAGAGTTGGGGATGCATTGGTCTCCCTTGTAGCAGCAGCACAGCATCAAGTGCCCAGCATCACAGCTGACAGCGGGGATGCTCACATCCCAAGCTCATCTGCCCAGACTGAAGAGATCTCCACTCCTCCTGCTGGGGCTGCAGAGATGTCCACTCCTCCTGCTGGGGCTGCAGAGATCTCCACTCCTCCTGCCGGTATTGCAGAGATCCCTGATCCTCCTGCTGGGACAGCAAATGTTGTCATCACTGCTGCTGCTGAGACCCCTCAGGATGCAGCCACCCTCTTGGCCCTACCCCATGCTGCTCAGCCTGGGTCAGAGGACATTGCCCATGTCACTGGGGCTGAGTCCAGAAGCCCTTGGCAGCCTGGCTCTGCTGACGTACAACCTGCAGCAGATAAGGCAGAAGAGGAGCAGCGTATTTTCAATGAGACTGGTGAAGAGGATGAGGAGCATCCTGTCTATGACTCCCTAGAGGAGGAAGAGGAGGGGGAGGGTGAGGAGGTCTCAAGCAGCCAAGAAGAAGATGCTGCAGAAGAAGAAGAAGCTGCGACTTCAGAATATGAAGAGGATGAGACGAAGGGACTTTTTGAGAGTGAGGATGAGGAGGATGTGCCATCAGACCAGGATGGAGAGACAGCCTTGCACCGCAGAATCAAGGAACTTGACAGCCAGGAATAAGGGTACACCAACCACTTTGCTTGATGCATGTGCTACTGATTCAGTGTACAGTTGCAGAGTATGCATGTTCAGTCCACGCAGCAAAAGCACCATCCCTGCTTAGTGATAGTGTCTTATACAGATGTGTCTTTTTATGCTTGCATATCCTCTGGGTCCTTCAGTGGTTGTTTCAATTTTTGTGGCTGCTAGCACTGCTGAGTTTGACTTGCCCATGTTTTTACGAATTGGCTCACTGCGTCATTGCTATAATTGCAGAAAAGCTCAACACACCTCATCCTCGGACCATCTCTAGTGAGGAATGTTACAGTCGTTGGGGCCAGCTAGCCCATTTGACTAAATTGCAGTCTTTCACCAGAAAACAAAACAGACAAAAAAGCAACATAGACAAACAAAATTATCATCAGGAAACCGTCAGGAGATTGTCACCATGCGGGGAAATGCATAATCAGGCCATCTTCAATCAATGCTGAATCATGTAGTCCTCTTCTTTTGTTTCCTGTCTTCTCTTTTCCTCTCCTTTCTTATCTAGTTAAATCACAACTGTTGCTTGCTCTGAGTCCAAGCTTTATTGTGTTGTTCAGGTGGCGAGCTGGGTACGCCAAGCTCCACAAGACCTACACTAGCCAGACACAGCACTTGGCACAGCTGCAGGCTGACTTCACTAGAGTCTGGGCTGACCTCCTAGCCCTGCACATGGTGGCATCAGACGCAGTGACATGCAGTCAGCGCCCCGACGGCGCTCAGCCCAGATTTGCAAGGTCCTCCACACCTGCAACAGCATTGACATGACCCACATCAAGGTCATCCAGCATCAGCTGTTCAACCTGATGGATGCTGATGGAGATGGTGTGCTGTCTGAGGAGGATGTGAACACGTGGGTTGACTCACATCTTAGAGCTGGGACCATTGACAGGGATGAGGTCATGCGGCGCAAGTTTGAGGGGTCTGACCAGACTGACCTGGAAACTCAGCCAGACTGGCAGTTGTGTGGGTGGGTTGTGGAACAGCTGTGGCAGATGCTGAGGGAGATGTTTGCACCCCAGAGCCAGGACCCCAGGTGGAAGGGGGTCTTAGCCACTCCGTTCCAAAAGGCCCAGCTGGGTCATAATGTGGGTGCTCTGCTTTGCAGCCCTTTGGAGTTCTTAGATGCCTTTAGAGGCAGCCGTACAAGCTGTATAGGCTCAAGTTCCATCCAATGGGGACCCCTTGTGCAGGACCACTGCAGTGAGCTGGATTTTACAGCTGATGTGTTCAGGTGTTATGAATGATCATGATATGCTTAGGCACTGCATGCAGTAATCTGTGCCTAGCTCTGAACCGTGTCCACAATATGCACTTATGTATGATGCACTTTTGGTCAGTGAGCAATCGAGATCTGTCCTCAGTGAAATACAAACTGACTGTGGAACGATTCATGGGGAATTGAGTTGCGAAATGTAGACTCAATTGCCTGTATATGCACCAGCTGTTCATGCAGCACCAAGTGTTACTCTGAGCTCGATAGCTTTCATGCTGTGCATGTACTTTCTAATGGAGTTGACCAGTCGCTGTTCATCTTGATTGCACACGTGCTCACTGAACACAAAGCTCATCCTGTGCATGTCAGCAGACTCGAGAACAAGGTTGTAAAGTAGCTTGCACAGAGCTCAAGAATCCCAAAAGCTCACTCTCCCCTACTGTCGCCAGGAATACACCAGTGCAGACATGCACGCACTTAGCAGTAAAATTCTAAGACGACGATACAACATTATGCCATGACATTCACGGCATACAAGCTATTCTTTTCATGACCTGTCACCAGACCTGGGCGTGGAAGCAAATGAACACCAGCATTGCCCACACTGCAATAAATGGCATGCTCTATCATCTTTGCTTTCTTGTGAACGTTTGGAGTGTTATCATGCAAAAGTGTTCAACCCGTCATGGCATACAAGTCTGCATCTCTTGCTAATCACATAACATACACCACACAGCAGTTGCGCCTGGGTTGCAAAAGGCATGATTCGAAACATGAACCGTTTCTATGGCGGGACAGACTGCTGTGAGGTGTCAGCTGAATGCTGCTCAAAATGCATATGGTGTGCCATCCATGTTCAGGTACCGCCCAGGATCCTGCGCAGTCAGCTTTGCAATTGTGCCCAGAAGCTGCTCCACAGCCTGAGTTGGCGTCGACCGCAATGCTAGCATGTCTTCATCAAACCCCATCGCCCTGTGTGCAACACAGGCAGAGCGTCGATGCCGATAACGCAAGAGTACTCATCGATTGGCCTTGCATACCAGCTTAGTTTGCACAAACACAAGAAGCAGGCCTGCACTATCACAGCCAGATAAGTGCACACAGGCCAAACATGCTTGGGTAAACAATTACATACAAGACACAATATGCTATACATTATACAGACCAGACAGCTCAACAGCTAGCACTGGGCACAGGAGACTAATCTATATGTACCGCTGATGCTTGTCTGGCCAAACTTATTCACAAGACAAGCATGCATCTCATGGACGCGCACACTGGCAGTTGCTTGAGTGAGCGATGAAAAGTTAATAAATAGGCATGCGAATCGGCAGCCAAGCAGGCTAAGTTGCGCTCATGCCAGGGGAGGCTTAGGCTTACCTCCAACCAGTTGTGCTCATGTCTGTTGCAACCATTCCAGGATGAATGGCCACAAAAGCGAATCCTTCCTCTGGTGTAACATCAGAAGCCCAACTCAGCGCCACTGCAGCATGGATCCACTCCTTAGCCAAATCAGATGCCACTGCTGGAGTTGGGGCCTAATCCTTTCTGAAGTGACTGCAATGTCGTGCATAGGTGATGCAAAAATGCTCTGATCAAGACACAAATGCAGTCAACACTTGCGAAGCAATATCAGCGCAGACCAGCCAAAGGAGCTCAGCAACTTACACATGTTGAGCACGGTCTTAGAAATTTTGTAGCCGAGGCAGGCTGGCAAGTGCTTGGAGTTATTCTCCTGCCGTTTTGCAAACTGCATGGACTCACAATTACTCGTAGCATGGCGTATTTTGCAAAATTGCCCCTGTTGATTGCCTGCTTTCTCAGAGGCAGCTTTACGCGTATTGAGTTTGGTGACAGATGCTTGAGCTATTGCCAAACGCATGGGCAAGACTTGGAATAGCTTGCTCTTTGATGAACTTGATAACCTGTTTAGTCTGTGACAATACCTCTTCATAGCAGCCAGATAGGGAGCCTGACCCAGAGGAAATGTTGACAATGGTCTTGCTGTGACCAGACTGTAGCAAAGGTAAGAATGCCTGAATCATGGCGTGCACGCCAATGACATTGACCTCTAAGTTTTCCCTCAGACGTTCGACTGTCCTGCAACATGCCATGGACAAAATATGATGTGATGCACATAAGGCAGCTAATTAGAGCAACTCTGAGCTGTCTTGGATACTGTCAGTGTATGCATTGCAAAGTGCTTGCAAATCTGCGAGCCAGCCCTGCTAGCCATGCACGTAGCTGATGCCTAATGTTGCTTGAAATGAACGTGGGCTTACTGCACATTGCTGTGTCAAGCTCATGCATTTCATCATGAGTCTCAAAGCAACAGCTGGCTCATGCTAGGTAGTGTGCAAACTCCAGTCGCAGCCCAGACACAATGCGACTGCATATATGGCTGCATTTGTTGCACATGCATGTACATGTTGATACATTGGCCCAGTGCATTCAGTTGAAACATCCAGAGGCAAGCAGTGGGATCTTACTCAAGACGATTTTGTCCTGCACTGGCCACACCAGCGTTGTTGACCAGGTAGTCAGTGCCCTTAAACAGATGGAGATCTGCAACGCGCTCTGGGGTTGGTACACAATGCTTTGCAAAGCATGCTGACAGAAGTAGCTGTGACCTCTGACAAGAAGTCATTGAGCAGCTGTATGCTTTTAGTCCATGCTACATCCAGGTTCACAACATGCAAGCGCTCAGAGTACTGTCTCTGCAGACTTTTGAGGTATTCAGACTTGTCTGGGCACCTGGCTCCTGCAAGGACCACTGTGTTGTCCTTTGCAAGGACCTGCAGCACGTTTGAAAAATCGGGTGAGTTATCCACATGGCATCGTGACTCGAGCTATGCCGGATCGTGCAAGCATACACACCTGTCTGACAAACTCAGCTCCGATACCTCTGGTTGCTCCTGTGATCAGCCAAACTTGCGCCGCAGACATGATGCTGCTTGAGACGCTTTTCGGCGGGGAAACTGAGTAGCGACTGTTTGTCCGGCAACGTCGCTGTCATACAGCGTCTGTGCGCTGTATGACGCTGACTTTGCTGCTGTTATAACAATCGAGCCTGCAAGCCAATTTGGCTTGCAACGATAGGAATGCAGTGCAACGGCAGGTGACGCAGCTGTTTCGAAGCAATCAAGCCACACTGGTGTTTCCGCGGATGCATACTCTCAGAAGTTGAGTTGCGTAACGCCTAAGTGTAACGCTTGGGTCTGAGATGTTTAGGCGTATGCAAGTGACGAGTCTATACACAACATTTCTTACAGCTGTACACAGATTAATCATATGCTGCCTGAACTATTGCCCAAAAGAGACCCGCAAGGTGACGCTGTCAGTATTGTAAAAAAAAGTGGCGGTGTCAACATTCAATGCTGACCGTAAAGTTCAGGCATACATGCATGCATGCATATACACAAACCTGAGACCAAGTTCCAAACGACAAGCCCTTCCATGAGGTTCTACACTGAGACTGTGAAGCCACAGAACAACATCGCCTGCTCAGCAGACAAGGCAGCAGTGCTAAAGCTACACAGTGATGGCTGTGGAGATTCGTATATAGCTCTGAATCTGTGTATCATGTTGCTTTGGAACAAACTCAAAAGGCAATCGGTTTGCCATCCAAGTTTAGATATCGGCCAGAATCTTTAGGAGTCAGGCTTGCGATGGTCTCAAGAAGTTGCTCCACTGCCTGAGTGGGCGTCAGACGAGATGCATATGCTGCCTCATCATAGTTCAATGCACTGCATCAATACAACACAATGAACTAACAGCTGCACAGCTACTGTATGTACACCCTGCTTACGTAGTCAGCCTTGCACGTTTGACCAGCTGTGGACTCCACAAGATGCAAGACATGTTAGCACAGTGCAAAATGTGATTGTTTGACTTGGTGAGTAGGACAAGGTGTTCTCAGCACGCCTTTTGCACATTATGTCACTCTGTGGCGTTTGCATCATGCCACATCATGGTGCACAATGCCTCCTGACATTTGTACCCAGCAGCCATACTCCGGTTAAGTCATACATGAAAATGCATGCATGACGCACATGCTTGTGCCTTTGGCTTAGCTTAGCAGGGCATGTGACACCAAAGGCGTGTGTGTGAAGGCTCACCGCATGGAAGCTGTGTTCATGTCAGTGGCGACCACACCAGGATGGATAGCCGCAAAGGTGAACCCTTCCTCTGGTGTCACATCAGATGCCCAGCTCAGCGTCACTGCAGCGGCACAGCAGTGGCTCGTGCCTGATCTATTCAACATGCACGTTTCCACAAGTGCTACATGACCTGTGATGCAATGTAGATGTTATGCTTTTGAGGTGTCACATCTGCGTCATTTGCACAGCTAGTGTCACAGCAGGCCAAGGCGGACGACAATGCAAAGGCAGGTGGCATGGTCTAGTTGTCAAGCAATGCGCAGCACATGCATCTTGACAGGCACATAAGTGCAGGACAAAACATCAATGATGTTTGGCACCAGCTACTGCGCTGCAATCTTGCACTTACAGCCTTGATGCCAACACACGCGCAACAAGTCACATTTGGTACATCACATAACTTCTGACTAAACTGGTGTGGACAGCGCTCAGCAGTATGCCCTACATACAGGCACTGTTCTGCAGCAATTTGCAGCTTACACATGTTTAGAGCTGATTTAGATGTTTTGTAGCTCAGGCTGGTTGGCAGATGCTTGGACTCCTTTTGGTGCCTGTTGGCAAACTGCATCATCCATTAACCTTCAGCATGTTGCACAACACAGCATGCATCCACATTCATGCTGAGCAGAGATGAGAGAATGGGAACAGGCTTGCTGAAACCCTCCTTTGCACATTGAGTAACAATGTGGCGACGCAACACAGCTGTCAGAGGCAATGA
>JAABUO010009026.1_pt1 | contig 11200 bp, 16 predicted proteins | sample 5559291 | NCBI WGS metagenome assembly JAABUO01 (sample SAMN10711878, study PRJNA513372) | rock metagenome | isolation source: Antarctica rocks | place: Antarctica: Victoria Land, Finger Mt sud | reverse complement strand
ACGTTTGACGTAATATGTATATAATGGTAGAATACCTGTAATACATCAAAAGTTCCATTACGCAGAAATATCTTCCGTCCTCTCAGTTCCAATCGTTGAAGACTCTACGAAAGTGGGTCAGGGTCATATTTCTGGCGGTGAATTGGTAGGCCCAGGAGGCTTTGCTACGATGCGAGGATATCCCAAGGTGGATCGCCATGCCAGAAAAGAATACGATTGGTCCACGGCTGCGCGCTTATGGGAGGCGTCAGAGGAGCTTACCAGGGTGAAGTATGACCTGAGACCGAGATAGGTGCAAAAATAGGACACAGGGAAACAGGTAGAAACGGCGCACTGTTCAGACAAAAGAGAAAATCGACGTACTCGAAGCCGAGGGACTTGAATTGGTCCACGAAGGAGTGGCGGTAGTCAACCACCTGGTCAACCCTGTGATCCCTGAGCCATTACTGACTCTCAGGACGAGATGCCGTTCCAATGACCGTCAAACCTGCCCATTTGGCGAGCTGTGTGGCAATCGAACCAACACCACCAGCAGCCCCAATGATCAGGATGCTTTTGCCCTGGTGACGCTCCGGTTGCTGAGAGACTCCTAGACGATCAAATATCTTTCCCAGGCGGTTACGGTTGTGAGCGGTAAAGCGGCCGCTTCAGCGAAATCGAGGCGAGTAGGCTTGCGCCCTACAATACGCTCATCAACCATGTGATACTCACTATTGGTTCCCGGTCGAGTCAGATCGCCCGCATAGTAGACCTGATCGTCCGGCTGAAAGAGCGTGCAGTCTGGGCCAACCGCTTCAACAATCCCCGCCGCATCCCAACCAAGAACATGTGCGGAATGCTCAGCGTGTGGTTTTGAAACACGGGTTTTTACATCAACAGGATTTACCGAAATGGCTTTCACCTTGTTTTATGCCTTTCTTTCTCTGCTTTTTTATTTTTTCTGACGAGTGCATACTCTTCCGACTTCTGGTTCCTCCCGTACTCACAACCCAAATACTCTCCCCATGCAAACAAGAAGCGAGGCTGCTTCTTGTTTGCATGGGGAGATGGTGAACTACGTCTCAGTCATTTGCAAGACGTGTACTCCGCTCATATCAAGCCAATAGCGTCCCTTTGCATGGACAACGCGTAGAAGAACCTGATCGCATGCAGGACAGCGTACAACGGTGCCCATACCGTGTATATAGGCGGCAAGCGAGCCAATAGCACCTGTTGCGCGACAGTTCTTACAGGTTGCCTCGGCTGTTGTCATCTCGAAAGGGAAGAGTTCACCTAAGACACCAGCCGCAGTGTTCCCATCCAGTTGTTCCATGATTATCCTCCTGTTGGACCGAACCGCTCGGTCTTGACACGGCCTGGCTCATACCCTAATGGCAATACGCCTTGCGCGACCGTTTCAACAAATTGTGTTGGACCACAGACATAGGCAAGAGGCTTCTCTTCCCCTGCCCAAGCCACCTCTCGCAACAGGTCATTGTCCACCCGACGATGATAGCCAGTCCAATTGGGAGGCTGCATACGTGTCAGAGTATACATAACTTCCAATCCTGGACTCTTGCTCACGAGAGAAGTAAGTTCATCACGATAGATGATCTCGTCGTAGGAGCGTGCCGAGTAGAGCAGACGCGTTGGAACCGTACTCCCAAGGATATTTCGTTGGCGAATCATTGCCATGAGTGGCACAATGCCTGAGCCGCCAGCAACGAACAAGAGTGGACCCCCCATCTGAGCCTCCCAGACAAAGTAGCCACCAATGGGACCCCGCAGTTCGACGGTATCTCCTACACGCAGTTCATCAACGAGGTACGGCGAAACCTCTCCATCATCCAAGCGTTCGACGGTCAGCGTGAGGTGCCCTTGTGCCTCAAATGGAGAGGCAATAGAGTAGCTCCGCTCGGTTTGATAGCCGTCCTCGGCCGTCAGGCGTATATCAACATGTTGACCTGCTCGATGTCCAGGCCAGTGAGGAACCAGAAGCGTGACACTCGTCGCCTGTGCTGTTTCAACCTTTTTCTCCACGACCTCACCAAATTGCCAGCTTAGTCGCCCCAATACCGCTGTTCTTTCCACGGATCACCATAATTGTTATAGCCAAGCGACTCCCAAAAGCCGGGGGCATCCTTCTCGACCAATCGAAGGCCCCGAACCCACTTAGCACTTTTCCAAAAGTAGAGATGTGGGACGAGCAGGCGTGCAGGACCGCCATGTTGAGGCGCGAGAGGTTCCCCATCGTAATTGAAGACCACCCATGCTTTCCCTTCGCGCACGTCTGCAAGCGGAAGGTTTGTGGTGTAGCCCCCATCACTGGACGCAACAACATACTTTACGACATTCGGATCATAGTCCACCTGCTGCAACAACGTCTCAACAGCTATCCCTTCCCAACGTGTATCAAGTTTTGTCCAGGTGGTGACACAATGAATATCAACCGTTGGTGTCTCATGAGGGAGCGCAAGCAGTTCATTCCATGTCCAGTGTTTAGCCTCCTTCACCTTCCCTTCAATGGAGAAACTCCATTGCTCAAGAGGAGTGTGGGGCGTTGGGCCAGCCGACAGGACCGGAAAGCCTCGCTCAAGATGTTGTCCTGGGGGAATGCGTCCCGCCTGCTCATTTTGGCGACGACGACCTCGGAATCCACGTGAAATAAATCCTTCACTCATATGATGCTCCTTTCTATCCTCTTCACGAGAAAGGCACCCGTTTTTCACTTGTTCTGTTTATTGTATTTGTTGTACAGATGGATGTCAAGAAAGTGCAATATGACAGAGGCATGCCCAGGAGACGTGCAAACAGGTATTCTACGCCTAGAAAACTGCTTGAGAAGCCAATTGAAACGATGAGAGTATGAGTGATAGAGCAAAACTAGCTTTTTGGGCGTTTACTAGAGTAAAATAGGGGTGTAAAAGCCACGTTAGCATCCCTATTTGGCGTAGACTTTTCGCTGCTGCAGGATGGGACGAGGCATAAAGATCCTAGGACAACGAGAAGATATCAAAAGTGCAGCTGACTTCGTAGGGCTTTAATAGGAGATTTTAGATGAGATTTGTAGTATGGGCACGGATTGATTCGGTCTGGAAGGTCGTTGGCAGTTAAATGGCCGGTCTATTTGGGAACGAAACGTCTCTTGTCTACGAGAGGCGGCTCACTACTCGCTGGTAGAGAGCAGCACGTTGACATGTCAGGAGAGAACCCTTTCCAGAAGAACCTCTCGAAGATGGTTTTGTCACACGAGTGGGGTTGTGACGGGAAGAATGTTGGGGGAGAAATTTGTTTCTCATTTCGTCCCCATCTCGTCCCCATCTCCAATCTTCTCTTCCCGTTACCGTTTTTGCCTTTGCCCGAAAGAATGGATTGCTTGTATGGCGAGTTGCGCCAGTATTGATGTCTGTGGAGATGATGTAAGACGAGGCAGTCGCCTCGCAGTTGTCGAGAGATACAAGAACCGAACACTGTTTAAGGCTTCCATCCAGAAACGGGTACTTCGGACAACGGCGTGTAGAACAGGTGTTCCCTGCTTCTTGAAGCACAGTATTTCTTGCGTTTTTAAGGAGAGTAGTATGAGAGAATTTCAGGCTGATGGGAGAACGATCAGCGCCTATCTAGCCGTTCCCGAACATGGTAGCGGACCAGGGGTGCTGGTCCTGCATGCCTGGTGGGGACTGACGGAGCCGTTTCGGCAAGTCTGTGATCGGCTCGCGGAAGCGGGCTTCGTGGCGCTCGCCCCAGACCTCTACCGCGGCAAGACGACAGCAGCGGTCGAGGAAGCGCAAGCGTTGGGGGCGGCGCTGGATCGCGATGTGGAGCGAGTGCGCGGTGATATCGCGGGAGCGGCGCAGGTCCTGCGCCAACACACTGCGACCCATCTGGCGAACGGCCGCGGCAAGCTCGCCCTCGTCGGCTTCTCGCTGGGAGGTGCCTACGCGCTCGACATGTCCGTCACCCTGGCCGAGGAGATCGCCGCAGTCGTGACCTTTTATGCCTCCTACCCCGGACTGGACTATCACAGAGCTTCGGCCGCATACCTCTGCCACTTCGCGGGGGCTGACCCCTTCGAGCCGGCTGAGTCGGTCGCGGAGATGGAGCAGGCACTTCAGGCTGCGGGGAGGCAGGTCACAGTCCATACGTATCCAGGGACCAGCCATTGGTTCTTCGAGGAGAATCGCCCTGAATATAACGCTCAGGCTGCTCGTGTTGCCTGGGAGCGGACCATTGCGTTCTTGCACGAACGGCTTGATTAAGCGCTCTCGCTCTCGTCGGAGCGCAGCACCCATGCCTGATTCGTTGTCCACGATCTTCTGAGAGAGCGATCATTGAGAAAGGCTCTTCCTCACTTGAGATGAGCGGAACGTGCAAAGAAGGCAAAGAAAGCCACTATCCTGTGGTAGGGAGAAGCGTCAGCTCATACGTCCTTGTGTGAGAAAACGCGGCAGTCTGCTCTTCATTGCGACATGCACAAAAGACGCTCACCTCAATTGAGGGAGAGAAAGGGAATGTCAACATGGACATGGACCCAAGCAGACACACACGTGAAACGAGGATCAGCATGACACCTGGAGGTGTACAGATAGATCCCTTATGGAGGACCGCCCTCTGGCAGCAGTTCGGCGCGGCGAAGGCTGTAGGCCGCAATGAGGACGCATTCTGACCGCATGAACCAGAGACTGTGATTGAAGATACGGTGTGAAAGCGTTGATTGGATTGAAAGGAACGAAGTTGACAGTATTGAAGTGGCACCAGGTGCATGCCTGGCGTTTGTCACAACATGGACTCTCCCCGCGTTTGAACTCGCAGGATGTTGTTCAGGCAGTAACACGCACGGGGGGGATTCAAGCACAGGTCATGTCCGCAGCTGAACTGGCACTGTGTACCCGGGTGGAAGGACTCTCTGCGGAAGATATCAAATCCGCTCTCTGGCAGGACCGCACCTTGGTGAAGACCTGGGCCATGCGCGCCACCTTACACGTGCTCGCTACCAGCGACCTTCCGCTGTATGCCGCAGCACTCAACTTTCGCGATTTTCGCAACTGGCCGGCCCATTTCGCCTCTTACGGCCTCAGTCCGGCCCAACACGAAACCCTTCTCTCTGCGGTCCCGCAGGTAGTAGGTCGCGAACCCATGACGCGCGAACAACTCGCCATTGCGCTCGAGAAGCGGACGGGTATTGCTCACTTGCGCGACCTCATCCTGTCCTCAAGCTGGGGTACCCCCTTGAAACAATCTGCTATCCGCGGCGACCTCTGTTTCGGACCAAAACAGGGGCAGAACGTCACGTTTGTCAATCCCAGAGCGTGGATTGACGAATGGCCATCGATCGAGCCAGAGAAGGCAGTCCGGGAAATTATCCGCCGCTATCTGCGGGCATACGGTCCGGCGACCCCAGAAGACTTTGCGCGCTGGTGCTGGGATGGGGGAGGAAAAAGCGAGGCAAGACGGCTCTTTCAGTCGATGAAAGATGAGCTGGAAGAGGTCGATGTCGAAGGGTGGCGGGCAGTCGCTCTGCGGGCAACCCTTGAGCCGATGCAACGTCTCGAACCGGTGGAGACGATCCACTTGCTCCCGCTCTTCGACGCGTATACGATCGGTACGCCGCGTGAGCGTGAGCAGCTCTTCGATGGCATCTACAAGCGCCTGATCTTCCGTCTCCAGGGATGGATCTCTGCGGTCATCCTGGTCAACGGTTCCATTCAAGGAGTCTGGCAATATACCACCCGGCACTCCCAAACGGTCGTCAAGGTTCACCTGTTCTACTCACCCACAGCCTTGATCCAAAAAGGGATTGAAGCCGAAGTGGAGCGGCTCAGTGACTTCTTCAAGACGAACGTGTTGCTTGAATATGACCATCTTTCCTCTTCTGGGCTGTAGCGATCTGGGAGATGGCTCGACAGAGTTCGAGCTTGCCGTGTGAGCCAAGGAATTGGGCAACCAATTGACGCGCGTGTCGATGGAAGAAGCTAGATGTGGAGCGGCTTGCCCAGGTCCTTTCCGAACGCCTGCTCATGATTGAGGGCAAAAGCTGCTCGTTTCGGGTCAATTACCATCTATTCACAACGAGAGTACAACCTCTTCACCATGACTCTCTCACCTCCTTATGCTATTCTGTCACTGTGGGGATGCCGTGGAACCATGCTCTCTCCCAGCAAAATCATGTCGTCCTTCCGAGTTGTGTTCGAGAGGTTTGTCTTTGTCTGCAGAGAGAGGTAATACGTTCAAGAGGAGGGCTTTCATCAATACCAATGCGTAGTATGCAACAACGCACACAGAGAATTACACGATTTGTGATGGTTCAATATATCGCTCTGGCTGGTTGGGTCCTTGTGCAATCAACCTTCTCCCTTTCTTCACGTGGCCGCACGATCCCCTGTGCGCTGCTGATGGTGCTAGAAGCGATCTGCTGGATTGCGACCCTGCTGCTGATGTTTGTGCTGTTCAAACGAGAATATACCCACTTTACTCATTATAGACTCTGATAGGAAGATGATTCGTTTTCCTGGACTTTCGTGACACAAAAGGCTTGCATGTGACGTTACGTCACCCCGTATACTAGGAAACGAAAACGAACAGATCCGAACATCGGACTGGAAAGAAGGAGAACAGGTATGAGTTTCAATCAGCAAACGTTTTGGAACGAAGGAGACGTTTTCGCCAATGGCATCCATCAGCACTACTATCGCAGTGGCAATGAGAAGCCTCCGTTCCTCCTCCTTCATGGGCTTACTGAAAATGGCCTGTGTTGGTCGCGTGTGGCGGGAGCAGTAGAACACGAGTATGATGTGGTTATGGTCGATGCGAGAGGGCACCGGTCGATCTTCTGGTCCTGAGAGGGGATATTCGCAAGAACTTCTCAATCAGGACGTTGCAGCACTGATTCAGGAACTTGAACTTCAGAAACCATCAGTATGTGGCTTCTCCAACGGAGCCTTGACGACCGCACAGGTTGCCGCAACCTTTCCACAACTGGTGCGTGTGGTCATTGTGGAAGACCCGCCGTGGAGCGAGTCAGTCTCGCAGTCATTCCTCACCACCGATGGAGGTGAGCCGTGGCCTGGGTATACTGCATGGCTCACTTTCTGGATGGGCTGGCACAAAACACTCAGCACAAGTCCTTTGAAGAGCGAGTTGCTTCCTCTCAGCGTTTCTTACCACTGGGTGCGCTTGATTGGCCGGAAGAAGAACTGGGGTTTGAGCTACTCGAACAGGAGCATGATAATGTGCGTGCGGCTCTTGAGTGGTCAGGAGAGCAGGGAGAGAGTCGCCAGCACAGAGAAATCGCGTGGCGATTCATCGCGGCCTTGCAGTGGTTCTGGGTCAACAATGGCTACGTGCGCGAGGGGCAGCAATTTGTTGAGCGAGTCTTGCCGAAAGGCGAAGGAATTTCTCCATCCATACGGGCAAAGGCCCTTCACGGAGCCGGATGGCTTGCTCTGTGGCAAGGAGAGTATGAGCGAGCCGAGAGGCTATGCCGAGAGAGTCTGAACTTGTACCAAGAACTGCACGATTAGCGAGGAATAGTACGTGTCATGCATCGGCTAGCGCGAATCGCTTCCTCATGTGGTGATGCTCCTGCCGCTGTCTCCCTGTATGAGGAGAGTCTTTCTCAAGCGATTGGAGACAGACTGCCCTTGCACTGACACGTCTCCGCTTCGCCGATTCCGCCGTCTACCCTCGTATTCATTCGCTGCTCGAAGAAAGTTTGAAGCTCCTCAAAGCAGAACAGTATTCGGGTGGGATTGCTTGGGTGCTGTATGGTCTGGGACTCTGGCATCTCCAGCAAGCAGAGGCAGAGGCAGCTCGTTCGTTCTTTGAAGAGAGCCTGATGCTACTCCCACGTTCTGGTTGCATTGACTCGCTCTTTCTCACGGAACGCCGTTTCCAGGTCAACGTGGAACGCGTTGGCTAAGTCCAGCAAGTAACTCAAGACGTCGGCGAACTCTTCCTCAAGCCCGCCCTGCTTGTGTGGGGCCTTTGCCTTTTCCTGGTACAGGCCCTGTGTTTTACGGATGGCTTTTGCGAGCTCTCCGACCTCTTCGGTGAAGAGCAAGAACTTCTCGGCATAGCTATCTTTCGTCCAGCCACGTTCATTACAAATCTTATCCATATAGGATTGTAGTTCTGGTAAGGTAGGATGTGTCGGTATATCGGCCATACAACTTCTCTCTTCTTTTTATTATAGGTAAGTACGCAGTTCCGCTAGGGATGAAGTTTTTGCTGGTTCGTGAGCATGTCGATGAATGTTCGGATGCGAGTAGCCCGGGTTTCCATTTTTTTCGCTGTCTGGATGCGGAAGAGGATGGCGTAGCGGTTGGCACTATTGAGCGTCTGGAAAAACGCGTTTGCTTGTGGGTTGGCGTCCAGTTCGTGTTGAAAGTCCTCAGGAATGGCAATCGTACTTTGAGAGTCATAGGCCGCTTCCCAACGCCCATCAGCCTTCGCCCGCTCCACCTGATGCATACCTGCTGGACGCATTCTGCCAGAAGCTGTAAGTGCTGTCGCCTTCTCACAGTTCACTTGTGACCAGATACTCTTCGGGCTACGCGGTGTAAACTTTTGGAGCCAGTAGTGCTCGTCGTGCGAGGCTTTTTGCCCATCAATCCAGCCATAACAGAGTGCCCCCTCTAGGGCCTCGGGATACGAGACCGAAGGGATGCCCGTTTCTTTTTTCGCTATCTTGAGCCAGATACCTCGCGTATCAGCATGATGTTCTTCGAGCCACGCTTCCCAATCCTGCTGAGTCGCAAACGAGAGAACTGGAAGAGTATCTGCTTTCTTCATAATTGGAGTATAGCACATGAACGCAGTTTTCTTACAGCACGAATGCACAGTTACTTTGTCCAGGTTTGTTACCAGTCTGCTTACTAATGATAGAACGCCTTGTGAGCTGGTCCCGATTTGGTGGAGTCGAGGAACTTGGAGTATACTCTTCCAAAGAAAGGGAACAAGAGTATGCCAAAAGAACAGCGAACGTATACCAAGGAGTTTAAGCAAGAGGCTGTTCGCCTGGTAGAAACCAGCGGCAAAAGTATGACTCAAGTGGCACGTGACCTGGGAATCGCTGATAGTACACTCTGCCATTGGTGCCAGCAGTTCACGAAACAGGGGGAACAAGCCTTTCCAGGGAGCGGTCATCAGACAGCTCAAGAGGAAGAACTGCATCAACTCAAACGTGAACTAGAGATCATGCGACAGGAACGCGACATCTTAAAAAAAGTAGTCAGCATTTTCTCAAAGGACCCCAAATGACGTATCAATTCATTGCCCAACATCAGCAGGAGTTTCCTGTGCAACGGATGTGTCGGGTCCTTGAGGTTTCCCAGAGCGGCTACTATGCATGGAAACGGCGCGAGCCAAGTTTGCGGGTGGTTGCCAATGAGCAACTGGCGACTCGCATTTGCCAAGCTCATAAGGCAAGCCATCACATCTATGGAAGCCGGCGGATTCAGGCAGAACTGCTCGCTCAAGGAGAAGCGTGTGGACGGAAACGGGTGGTTCGTCTGATGCATCAGCTAGGAATCTGTTCACCGCCTCCTCGACATCGCACGGTGACGACAGATAGTCAGCATGCTGATCCAGTAGCCAAGAACCTTTTAGATCGACACTTCGCAGCAGAGGCACCCAATACCAACTGGGTCGCAGATATCACAGGAGTGTGGACAGCAGAAGGATGGCTCTACCTGTCTGTGGTCTTGGACCTCTTCTCTCGTTTTGTTGTGGGTTGGGCAATGGGAACGCATCGAGATGCAGAGTTGGTCGAGCAAGCCTTGCTCATGGCTCTCGCTCGTCGGCATCCACATGCTGGACTTCTGCATCACTCAGATAGGGGAAGCCAGTATACGAGTGCGAGCTATCAAGCCCTCTTGGCTCAAGAAGGCATCCAAGTGAGCATGAGCCGCAAAGGAAATGGCTATGACAATGCAGTAATGGAGAGCTTCTTCGGCTCCCTAAAATGCGAGTGGACAGATCGACGGAGTTATCATACTCGTCGAGAGGCTCGACAATCCCTCTTTGAATATATGGAAGTGTTTTACAATCGACAACGACGGCATTCGTCTTTGGGCTATCTTAGTCCAGCCGTCTATGAACAACAGAAGGGATGAGTTTCTAAGTTCACTGACTCCATGAAAAGGGGACCACATCAGTCTGTACGTAACCGAAACCGCATTGTCCGGGGATGGACAAAAAACCGTCTCGAACCACTGTACGACTATCCTCTCAGGTGGTTTTTGAAAGCAACTCTCGATCTGTTCGCAGGTATGGCTTGCACAAATACATAATGCCTGGGTTTACCCTGGCCTTTGGAGCAATTCCGTAGCTCTCAATGCCTCACCTCAAGAAGCACTCTTTTGGTAAGCTGGCTACAAGGATAAGTTCTTGGTGAGACGTGTCACGTCTCTTGATGAAAAGTATACATGTGATGCAATACTTTTGTCAAGAGACGAAAGCTTCTGGCAGGGCTTTCCAAATCTCCCAGAGGAGGTGAAAAAGAAGAGATTTTCTTGTAGAATACAAAAGAATCAACACCCCACAAGGAAATCTCTCTCATGGACTCTACAACATTGCTCTCAAAGAAAGCATCAACGAGGGATGAAGACAACCTTGAGATGGTCTTCTCCCTGTACGACGCCTTGCAAGAGCTTCCTGATGCACGACACGTTCAAGGGAAACGCTACGAACTGGCTTTCATCCTCTGTTTGTTACTCCTGGCAAAATTGGCAGGACAGAAGAGCTTGAGCGGAGCGACGAACTGGCTTCGTCATCATCGTGTCGCTCAGGCTCATCGCTTTGGACTTCAGCGGACAAGCATGCCTTGCCAGATGACGTGATTTCGGCTGGCATTGCTCTTTCTCGTTCCAGCATGTGCTGTCTTTGCGCTTTTCCCCTCTTTCCCTTTTTTGAGCGATTTGGCTTAGCGTTCACGTCACGAAGATCACCTTCTGGTATCATCTCATTGGCGTTGCGTCCTTCTCACGCCTTCTGAGGCTCAGCGTCGAAGCATTCTAGGAGGCGCATTACTATGAGTGACGAACATAGGAACACCAGTTGAGTACAAAGGTGCCTTAGATTTCATCACGTTGCCGTTTACTTAAACGTTTGGTGTGAAATACTGGCCGAAGCTACCAATCAATTAAGTCAGCAAAGGCTAAAGGAGCCCGGCTCAGATGCAGGTTGAACCAGATACAGAAATTGTGCAAGCTGACTTTGGCTG
>JAABUO010009025.1_pt1 | contig 11201 bp, 15 predicted proteins | sample 5559291 | NCBI WGS metagenome assembly JAABUO01 (sample SAMN10711878, study PRJNA513372) | rock metagenome | isolation source: Antarctica rocks | place: Antarctica: Victoria Land, Finger Mt sud | reverse complement strand
GCAGTGCATCAGAGCTATGGTCAAGCAGGCCTGACAATCCAACTGCACTCTGCTGCCGTAAAGCTAGGCTCTTTACCCGGCACCTCAGCAGCCGCAAGCATTGTATATCCTAGCAGGAGTGAAACATACCTGACATCTAAACACATGTACTTGACGTTCTCTTCTGCCCTCCTGAACTGATCAAGCATCACAGACTGGAGAGTGCCTAATCAACCGCTTTTATGGGTTTTGAGATCTGACAATGCAGGGTCCATGTATTATTCTGTGGCCCTGTTTGAGGTCATACTCCAAAATGGTGGAGAGCTTAGTTAGGCATGCAGCATTTTGCCTTCTGGACACCATGAGGGGACTTAACATATTGCGTGTTGCAATGCTAGCCACACTGTCCAGGCAAACAGCAGGGTCATTATCATTTGTCCTCGTCATGTTTGGTGAACCTGTTGGCAAGACCTGTTTATCAGGGTATCAAAATCCAGACAATTCAAGCTAGCAGGACGTCCCCTCATGGAAGGTGGTCGTTCATGCCTTGCCAGAGGTTTTTCCCCTGCTGGACATGAGTAGCTACAAGTCAACGTTTTGGTGGGTTTTGCTTTAGCCTGAATGCTTTGCAACGATTTTAGTCATGTCCTGTTTATTTATTTTTTAAGAGCTTTGTTGAAATGCTTCAATTGTGTGCAGCAGGGAGAAATTTCTAGGTCTTTGAGTTGATGGTCACTTGCAGCAGAAAACTTTTTGTTTCCCTTCTGGTAACTGGCTGTGTGTTTTTTGGTTGCTCATCAAGCTGTTTCTGTGTATACTTGATGCCTCACCTATCCTGTTGTACAGGGCAAGATCGGTTAGAATATGTCATTGACTGTATTCAATGCAAGTGTATGTTGTAGATTTTGCTCTGCCTCAGCAAGACTGATTTTGGTCTTGTGCTAATTTCAAGGGTGTAATAGGGAATTTCTTTTTTGGCCTACTAGTCATTTATAAGCTGTCTCCTAGTCATGCTACGCAGCGTAGGTCACTTTGGTGTAGTCGGAGAGAAGGAATTTGAAGAAGTGGCAGCATTGTTATGGGAGGTTCAAATTTGCTGTACATGGTGAAACTACGTAGGTATCAATACCTTGTGCATTTATGCTGCAACTGCATATATATCTAATTGTGATTCACTTGCAGAATGCCATTCACCATGTGGATTGACATGAATGCCTCTGTTTACACACTCAAGCAATTGATGCAAGCTTATCGGTCGCTTGCTACAGCGTGCATGCGATTTGTCAGTAAAGGCAGCACGTGCCTCAGAGCCTGAGGCGGACATTGTGCTGCTATAGCAGATGCGCAATCTTCCCCATCGCTCGACCACGCCAGCCCTGAAGTCCTCCATACATCCTCTTTCAGAATCAGCCTCTGTCTTCCGTTTCTTTCTTAATAATATCATGACTGCTGCTGCATCTCTTGCCTCATCATCAGCCTACTGTGCATGCTCCTTTCAGGCTGCTCGCCCATACACCCGTGCGCGTAGGCAACACAGGCTAGCAGTCACATCTCAGGCTACCCACGAGGTGACTGATGTGCCAAGGACTCTGTTCGGTGACGCGGGCAGACTGAAGCGGGGAGCAACTCCAACTGCGTCTGCTGCCTGCAGGTTGCACGCAACAGAGCCCTGGTGGCTGGGTTGGCCCTAGTAGCTTCTGTGCCTCTGGTGTTTAGCGGTGAGCGCAAGCATCAATGTTGAGGGTTCTGGAGGGTGTTCAACAAGCTGTATCAGTCAACTTACAGGTTGACAGTTGCATGCAGGGACTGCCAACGCCTTTGTTGGCAACACAGCAAAGGACTTCAGTGAAAAGGTGTGCATCTCTTTCTGCTCATACCACATGCATGCCACATGAAGGACTTGCTGTTTGTGTCAATCTTCACAACTGCTTACAGGTTAACAGATACACACCAAGTCCTGGTGCTGTGACAGATGCGGTGTCAACAAAAGTCAGTGCCATATGCTTTTCCATGTTTTGCTTTGTCTGTTTTGTCTGCTCTCATACTGTGCCTGCTTTGATAGCCTTGAAACTACGCACACCGCTAACATGACCACCTTGATGACGAAACGCGTGTACAGTCTAGTTCCATGTGCTCTTGCACTGTATGCAATTGTCACTCCAACCATGCACTGAAACCCCAAAAGATTGCTCCGTACTGCAAGAGTAGCATCAGTACAGACTGCCTCTTGTTTTGCGCTGCAGGTGGAAGAGGTTACACCGGATGTGCCTCTGCCAGGGCTTAAACAGAAGGGCAAGGAGGCCGAGGCCATTGGAAAGCTGAAGGGGCCACAATCTGGCCCTGGTGCGGCTGATCAGGTGACTTTCTGCTCCTATCAGCCTTGTGTGGTGTATGAACACTGAGCTTCAGCGGGCAATCAGGCACATACAAGCAGACATGGCTTCACATGCACCAGCCCAGCAGTCACATCAGGTCTCCCTTAGATCACCATGCTACATTGCACGCACGTTTTGTGCATTTGGTTCTGCCTTTAGAACATGACACGACATAGTGTGCAACCTCAGAAGCAGGTAGACTGCTTCATAGCCCTTATAGCCTGCATGCAAAACAGCACACCAGTTCTGGAAGTCATGCAAGGTAAGCCTTTCTGACTCCTCCTGTTTTGCTTCTGCTGCACAGTTACCCATTCCTGAAGCCGTGCCCAGCAAGGGAAGTGTGGCTCAAGCCAAAGATGCAGTCACAGATGGTGGTGGTGTTCGTGGTGGTGAATTCAGCATCACTGATTCTCCCTGAGTCCTGAGTGCTCTGCCAAGGTGCCAACGCCAGAGCAACGCAAACACCAACTTTGGCTATCCCATTCACACGTGATCAGGGTGCATCACTATTCCAGAAGTTTCCTGCCTGGCGGTGCACCAGCGCTTCCACACTTGTCCAGGGTGCTTTACTATCTCATAGGTTTTCTGCTTGGCAGTGCACTAGCGCTTCAATGGACCTTCTGCATACTGTTTCTAAACCTCCAAGGCTGAATGAGACAGGACTGCACTGACACCAGTCAATGCCTGGTGGCTCGGTGAGTCAGATGGCACATCTGCTACAACAGGGCCAGAATATGTTTGCTCAAGTTGCAGTCCACCTGATTCTTCACTTCTTTCTGAGTGCAGGTCAAGGGGGCCGCTAGTGATGTGGCTGACAAAGCAAGTGATGTCAGCAAGGGTGCCCTAGGTGACACCCCTAAGCCCAAGGGGGGCTTATTTGGGCGCATCAATGAGGAAGCTTTGACCAAAAACTCACCTTCAAAACAGATCGGCAAGTAGGCAGTAGCCAAAATTGTAGCCACTGCTGCATGTAGCACCGCTGTAGGGCTGCCAAGGCTTGGGATTTCTGATCCTGCCTGACCTAAACGTTTTGGGATTGAAAAGAGCATTTGATGAGGTGATCATCTGGTTCAGGGTAGACTGAAGTCATGGTTGTAACAAGAATTTGCCTCATTTGTGCCAATCTGCATTGTCAGGCACCACAATGACCACTGAGGGAATGTCTGATCTTTCCTTTTATGATCAAAATCAATGTGCAGACATCCTTTGCCCATGAAGCTGAGGTCATGGTGAGGTTGCTGAACCTGGTGGCGCTGGCAGTTTAAGCCATCTTGCAGTGCAGGATTTGGTCACAAAACGAGAACAGAGCAAGTTTGATTACAACATCGGACGCAAGCACTATGTTGCGTTGTACTGCATAAAAGCAACGCACAGCATATATGAATTGAAAGCCTTTGTTGTACTAAGGAGCCAGAAAGTCATGCCAAGGACAAAAGGCTGCATCAACTTGAAGCACAATACACACCACCGGTAGCTTCGTAGTACTCAAATGAATTCAGACACCGCTGCAAGAAAGACCGCATGACTATTGGCACATAAAGATCTATACCTCATGTCCAAAAAGAGGCAGCTTCTGTGTAGCTGTGCAGCAACAAAACAAAGAAAGACATGATAATTCTCACAAAGTTCTAGCAACTCTCAACGCTGCCGATAAGGGCACAACTCAGCACTGAGCAAGCTGCACGGCAGAGCAAACAAGCATGGCAGATCACACAAGCATGCTCCAGAGATGACAACAGCTGAAGGTGCAGCCCAGATCAGGATATCAAACATTTAGTCTTGTGCAGAGGCCCCCAGGAGAAGAAGAACAGCTCACAATGAACAACAAAACCCTATTCTGATAATGCCTACTGATGATGCAACACTGGCACGTACTCATACCAGGCACCGCTGTCAAACTTTGCTACATACTGCACGAACACTTGCCATTCAGCTGTCATCGGGTTCATTGGAGCAGCGGCAACAATCTGATCTTTGCTGGGCGAGCCCATGTCATCTGCCAGGGTGTCCAGCAGGGTTTCTACTACAGCAATATAGGGGTATGCATGCACCATTGCTTCAGACAGCTGCTGTGACGACAACACCTGCAAACATGTCATCAAGTGTGATTATTATCTTCATTCTCATCATGCTAGCATAGCGCAGTGCATTTTTTTTTCACCGTTGTGATATGCATGCCAGCAACGACTGCACTCTGCCTGACTGTATACCCATACAATTGCATACATGGTCCCAATGCACTACAAAACCACATCACCACCATGTAGCAGATTTGCCCGTAGAAGACAATTGCTGCAGTACAGAGCCATGTGGCATTTTCAGCAGGCTTAGCCAAAGTCTTATGCACAGGTTCATACTTGCTCTTTCGTTGTGTTGATGCCTTTTGAGGTGTATCAAACAACATCAGGTCAAGCCTTTGCTGGCGCAAAGCGAGCCACAGCATACTCAGGGCAGCGTGGTCTGACGCGCAAAGTCATACAACCAGGCGCTGTTGGTATGACTTGGCACAAGACCAAAATGAAGAAGGGGCAAAAGACCAAAATGATGAAGGGGCACAAGACCAAAATGAAGAACGGGCAAAAGACCAAAATGATGAAGGGGCACAAGACCAAAATGAAAGAAGGGGTACAAGACCAAAATGAAGATGGGGCACAACACCAAAATGAAGAAGAATCACAAGACCAAAATGAAGAAGGGGCACAAGACCAAAATGAAGAAGACCAAAATAAGGAAGAACAAAATGAAGAAGACCCATGTGGATGCACTCACCCCTCGATACAGAGCCCTAGCCAGCTTGTAGTAAACCTGCCGATCCTCTGCTGCGTTCTGCTGCAGCTGTGTTGCCATCAGCGACACCGCCTGCAGGTTGTCACTCCTGTGGTCCAAAGCTTCAGCTTCACTGACAGCCATCTGATGCAGCAGAGCCTTGCGCTCTGTGCTGAGGGTACACCTTCTGGTGAGGTTCAAGCGCCGCAGGAACAGCAAGTCTTGCACTTGGGCCTGTGACAGGTTCAGCACCATCTGCATCCACAGCTCAGACTCAGTAGGGCTCGGTCTCAGTAAGCTGGGAGTCAGCAAGATCAGACTCAGCAAGCTTGGACCTAGCAAGCTCAGCTTCAGCAACGCTCAGCCTCAGTAAGATCAGAGCGAGGAAAGCTCAGACTCAGCAAGCTCAGATTCAGCAACGCTCAGACTCAGCAAGCTCAGACTCAGCAGGCTTGATCTCAGCAACAAGCAGAGTAGGATTTGCAAGCAGACTCTGAGCCTTATTGACCATGAGCACAGTCTCTGGCAGTAGGTGGGCATAGAGGGGCAGAATCTTGATGACATGGAGCCTCCAAGCCTACGATGGTTGACGCATAGATCTGCAATCATCTGTGTGTTGCTGAGCCTGACAATGATGACCGAGGAGACAAAAGGCAACAGTCGCAGGCTGACATGTGGGGCCCCGTGTCGCTCTGAATGCAGCAATGGCTGCAATCAAAATGCAGGCAAAAGCTAGAACAACAGCAAGAAAATGACATATTTGACAGCAAGACCACTTATTCAAGTAACTATGTGATGCTTGAAAAGGCAGTGGTGGGTGTTGTGTAGAAGGCCTTTGTGCCAGCAAAGATTGCATCAGCATATGCAAAGCAGACGGAACCATGTGTTCCTACCAGAAGGCCTTGGTAAAAGGCTTTGCCAGGCTTCTGGGAAACAGGAGTAGCATCATCTAATCTGGCATTCACGATGGCTCTGTGATTTGCAGGGTTCAGCATTGTACGGCCTGTCAGACTCAGGGCCTCAAGCGTCAAGACCTGCATCCTGGCTTGCACTGCACTATCTTGCCTCTCTTTCAGCTGCAGCAAACATGCCCCAATCTCACAGTTGTAGTCCTGCAGCAGCAATTTCGGCAGTGTTTTGGCTCCAACTAATCTTGGCAGTGGCTCCGACTAATTTCGGCAGTGGCTCCAACTAATTTTGGCAGTGGCTCCAACTAAACCTCTGAAGAGGACCTCACACAGGGAGCTTCTCAGGACTGCACGTGCCTGACCCTAGGGGAAGACACATGTCCAATAAATACCAGATGAATGAGTGCACTAAAGCTGCAGCATGGCGCAGTGCAGAATTGGTTTGTTGCACCATACATAAAGCGCAAAAGTCCATACACGACATGCAGTGCTTCTAGATTTGGCAAAACAAGCAACGCGTGAGAACCCCCATGTATGTTTTGAGGCATATGAGAGCTGTTGGTTGGCCCTCGCTGCAGTGCAGCACATTCAGACAGGAAGTCATGCAGGCCTGCTTTGTAACAGAGCCTCTTCTACTGGGTTACACTCTTGCTCAAAGGAAATACTGAGCTAGTATCAAGCTGACAGGCAGGTTCTACACCTTAAAGTGCAGAATATAGCACGAAGCAGACTTGACACAATCATGCAGATGTCCTGCACTGAATGGTGCAAGCTGTAGAACAGTGTACTCACAACATAATGACAGACAACACCCAGCATGACAGCATTCGGAGTCACTGCAGCTGTACTACTTGCGCCGCACAGAGATATGTTTGACATACCGTATACAGCGCAGAAAACTGCTGGAGAGACAGCTGACTGGCTTCTTGCAGTGACATGGTGCGCTGTTGTCCTGGCAGGGAAATGGTGAGGCTTGGCAAATGTTGCACGAAAGGTTGCGCCGCAGAGTATGCTCCATGATCGGGATGACCCTGCATTCAGTCATTCATTCATTCATTGATTAAAGGTCGTGCAGTGCAAAGCACGTGTGTACTTCTGAGCTGCACTCACGGCCAAGCTTTATATTGAGCTAGCCAAGCTGAGTATTGGTGCAAACAATGATCAGGGCTGGCATGATGGACACAGACATGCAGAATGTAAGCTTGTGACAAAGCAAATGCAAGTGAGCACAGGCTATACATGTGCTATGTACCTCATCTAAGGCAGCATGACCAGCTGGAGGTGTCTTTCTGCTGAGGTATGAGATCTTTTCCAAAAGCACATTGCGCGCTTCAAGCTGTTGCTGCCGGGAGCGCAGCTCTTCAAGCTGAGCTGTTGTGGCAGCAAGCTGCGCCTCTACATCATGTGAGCGTGCCTGACATAGATGCCAGTATCAGAAAGGACACTCGGTGGATAGTTGTTCTGTCAGCTCGCTGATGCACAAACGGATTGTCACAACTGGAGGATTGTGACTGAGGTGTTTTCAGCACGAAGGGCACCTTATGACGTTGACGAAAGCGCCTCTGAGCTTCTCGGTTTTGAGCGAGCTTTCGCTCGGTCGTGTAGCGAGACTGTGTGCTGTTCTGTTGTCTTGTGCCATCTTCACTAGTACACGGCAAGTCGAGATAAGTACTTGACGCTGTTGCCGGCGCTTGACTGTCGGGTCCGGACCTTGCATTCTCCAAAGGAGAGCTGGCTGGCGTGTTCCAGGTGGGGCCTAACCGATCGGGCTGCCGTGGAGACTGGATACTGATCTCATCTTGTAGAAAAGCGGCTCCCAAGCCGCTGCCGAGAACGGTCGGCGTGGGTGGCAAGGCAAACCAGTCTATGGCCTCGGTCGGTTCAGTTGTGCTGTTATTGTGAGTCGAATCCCAGGCAAGCTCAGCGTTGCCATAGTTGACTGCTTCAGGATTCAAGCCGTACAACACGGGACACATGCGGTCTGGCCAGACTGCGTTCACCTGCTGCCCAGCTCGCAGCAGACCGATTTCGCAACCAGATCGCAGGGTCTTGCCAAGCTGAGTAAGGATCCCCGGCAGCTGTCGCTCAAAGCACTTATACGCACAGCAGTAACGCACAGCAGTAAGTTGTACAATGATCTGACTAGGTATGCCGCAATCACCTGCACTTTTTCAGATATTCACGACCCAACCTACCTACGCCCACGTGATACTAGATTTAAAATCCCACGTGCTGGCAAATTTCTCCGTGCTTGCCTGTGTAGGCAATTCCGACGGCAGGAATGAAAGAGGGTGGCAGCGACATAACATCATGTCGCTACCAACGGGTCCGCTGTGCAAAGCAATCTCATCAACGCGGCCGCGCAATGGCTGTTGCTGAATATTTGATCATGCTTGAACTGGAATGTTGATCACATCCTTTTTATAGATCCAGACCTGATGTGTTATGTGATGTACAAATCAGGCTTTCTGGACATTCGTCATGTACAAAGCTGCTTTTTGTCTCACTCAGTTGCAACCAAGCAGTAAGTTGTTGGCATCAAAGGAGAGCCATCCGGCAACTTATGATGCATGACAGACATGCAGCTCCTGCGTTGCAAAAGATGGCAATGAAGCATCTGTAGAGCAAGATGCTGTGCAAGTGTCTGTAAAGCACGACCATGTTGTTGACTGCAGTCAGTAACTGGCTGCTGTTGACTCAGGTAAGGAGGCAGTGCCTTGCAGGCCGTCCGCATGCAAACCTTGAACTGCCAAAAGACTTGTCTATGATATGATGAAATGCTAGTTGTGAGAGAGCCCCCCTACCTTTTGACCTTGCCAACACTGCAAATGACTACGTTCCCAAAGATCTGATTCTTCACACATCCGGATGCAACATGCGGGGATCCCCTCGAGGTTGAAACATGTGCAGCTGTGCAAACAGACCGCACATCCGTGTTTGCCATCCAGATTGCTGGACATGCACTGCGCCAGCAATCCTTCTGATGACACGGATATGGCCTTCAATCAGAGGGAGCCCAGTGTGCCGTGTTAACAACGTTGGTCAACCCACAAAACACGGCTTCAGTGCAAACTTACTTGCACTCTAGATGCTCAAAGTCTCCCACTTCGAACTTTTGGGGCTGACCAAACAGCCCAGTTCCAACACGGAAAACAGCAGTAGCGTTGCCACATTTTCGCAAGAAAATTGTCTGCAGCCCATGCATATAAAAACCATTTAGCCGTCATGACGGTCACTTCCCTCGTCTGACCTGGCACCCTGTTTCGTTCAAACTTGCAGCGCAAGGCGGTCAACCGCGAAAACTTCAAACATGAGCAGCTTTGATCGCCGCGATTGCACGCGCGGGAGCTGTGCGGCTGTGTGTGCTTGCTTCAATTCCGGGGTTGAAGAGATGAAGCAGGAGTAGTGTGGCCAAGTGTGAACCAATCTTAAGTGATCCCTCAGACTGCCTGCTGAACGCGCAAACTCGCTCTTCACGGTATGCTCTGCACCCGACAGCGCGCATCTGACAGCATCCAGATACAAGTAGCCATGAGCCGAGATGTCGTTTCGAATCGACAAACAGCGACAGACCTCGGTGCAGTACCTTGCCAAGCACCTGTGACCGCTCTTCCTGACATGACCACTGAGGTAACATGCTAAGCGCGCCCTCCTCTGCCAAGCTGTCAGCAACACACATTGTGTCACATGTACACCGTCTGCGCCAAACCTGCTGTGTGCTCACGTTGTTGTGTGCTGCATAGGCCTCTTCAGCACAGCAACCAGACAGAAGAGATCAACATTTTACTGCAGAGCTGCCAAGCGAGGGCATTCTTAGAAGCTATGCAGCATCACAGCAGTTGCAACTCGATAGACAGCAATCTCTATCACATCACTCAGTGCTACCCTTTTTGCGAACAATCTCATTGGAGCAAGCGTTGCTGACTTACGTACCATATATACCTGTTAGCGTGAGGGAGGAGCTGTGCTCAACAGGCGCAGCTGCAACAGCTGCATAGCAGCATGCGTGGAAAGAGAAATCTCCCAAATTTTACTACAAACTTATGGCCCCCTTACGTAGCATTGCTCAGTGCTGTTCTTCCCCGGTCCTAATCAGTCTTCCTGAGCTGCAGCTGTCTCAATCTTTATTCTTTCAAAACCTCCCTGATCATTTGTTAAAGCTGTCGTTGTGTATGTCGACTGCAGCCTCTTATGCTTGTTTTGCTGCTGCCTAGACATCACAACATTGACCCACATTCAATGATTGTCCACTGAAGGACTGGTAAATCCATTGTCTTTCTCCAACCTTGCCTGAGACTCCAGGCAAGGCCGGACGAGCAGAGGATTCACGAACCCTGTCTGTCAAAACATTAGCACAATGTATACTGTATAGGAGAGCTCGAAACTACGCTTGCCCTGCCGTGATTTGCACTAGTTGCTGCCCACTGCAAAGTCCGCAAAAGAAAAGCCCTACTGTAACAGAGGGCGTGACATGGTGACATCGGTTTGATAGCCATTGACGATATGAGAGTTTGATGCAGCATAGTCAAGCAGCACACCATTTGCAGCACTCAACGATGCTGCGTGTACACATGCTTAAGCTTGCAGCATTCATTGTGATGGCTGTCCAACAACGTCCTTAACACCTGGTTGGTCCAACAGTGCAATCTTTACAACATTTGGCATTGCGTTTTGACACTCAGCACACTGGCTGCAGTCTAGCTACTGGTCTTAATGGGGACATTCTTGGCCTTGGCGCTGAACAACAGACCCTTCATTCTGCTCAGATCACTGCCATTGGGACGGGTGAACCCAAAGTTGACGTAATCTACAGTACGCTCCCATTCCGTGTCCCCCTTGGGTCCAGCAACAGTCAGCATGCTCTCAGCCTCACGGTTGTCCTTTTCTCTTTGAGCTCTGCTGTTATTCCTCCTCTGCAGTACAGTGATAACATGGTCAGTACAGCGTCCAGCTTGCTGAACTTGAGCTCATCAAGAATTTTTCTTTCGCTCTACCCTCTTCATTGATATATTCTGATGCCATGCTGTCATGGTCCAAGCATGCATGCTATTCAGACTGGGCGCCCTCACCTGACAAGGCAATGGGGAAGTCTAACAGACAAATACAATTCTACACGGGACAATCATGCACTCATATATCACCAAGTCACAGCCTTCTCCTTGACACAACTACC
>JAABUO010009022.1_pt1 | contig 11203 bp, 13 predicted proteins | sample 5559291 | NCBI WGS metagenome assembly JAABUO01 (sample SAMN10711878, study PRJNA513372) | rock metagenome | isolation source: Antarctica rocks | place: Antarctica: Victoria Land, Finger Mt sud | reverse complement strand
GCGCTCGATCACGGACGGTGCCCAGGCGCAGCGGTTGGTGCTCCACGGCACGTCGGCAAAGTCTAAAATCCGGCCTTCATTGTGCCATTCTACGAGATCGGACGAGGACCAGACTTCAAAAAACGTCTGCTCCTCATAGGGCGCGGAGTAGGTAGGATACAGGTAGTAGCGGCCTGCGAACAGGTGCAGCTCGGGGTCGGCATACCAGCCGGGGAAGATCGGGTTCATAAAAAAGTATTCGCGGGCGCAGGCGCGTTTTCCTGCGCGTGTTTCAGTCCTACGGCAGGGCTTGGCCGTCCCATTCATGCGCCGGGTCGGGATAAAACGTCGTGCTTTGCGAGACGCCGTCTGTGGTTGCCATTGTCGTCAGCACCAGCCAGCCGCCGGGGACTTTGGTCCGCCAGGTTTCCACCGTCTTCGGAAAAACCGCGCCCGGCGGCAGGGCGTCTTTCCCAAGATACTCCCAGTTCATAGTTCAGCCTTTCGTGAGCGTGACAAGTGACTTTGTCAGGGCAGTAAATCGGCGACGGCAACGATGGCGTCAGGGGCGGCAAGCGGGCTGATTACGTTGTCGGGCGACAGAATGACTTCCGCCGCGTAGCCATGTTCCGTCGGCTGACGAAAGATATGCAGGGTGCGGGCGTTGATGTTGATGACCCAGTACTCGGGAATGCCGGCCCGGCCATACTGGATTTTCTTCGCGTTCAAATCCTGGCGCAATGTCCGGTCCGAGACTTCCACGGCTAACCGCACTTCTTCCGGCAGCGGCGTACCGAGGCGCAGGTAGTCTCTGAGTGGCCGGTGCATGACCGCCGCGTCCGGCTCCGGTTCTTCGTATTCGCCGATAGCAATAGGCGCGGCAAGGCGGACATAATCCGTCCCGAAGATCGCTTCCAATGCTTTCTGAACCTGCTTGCAGGTATAAATGTGCCGCTCATGCTGTGTCATTTTGGGAACAATGTCTCCGCCGATCAGCTCAAACCGTGCTTCTTCCAGAATGCCCGTTTCCATGAGCTGACGGCACTCCTCGCGGGTCCACCGCTTACGCTCAGCTTCTATCGGCTCAACATCCAATGCGGTTTCGGTCATTGCCATATTAGTTCTCCCTTCAAATCGGGGCCAGGACCTGGGCGCTGCGGCTGGGCAGGTAAATCTGGATGCTTTGCTCGCGCCCGTACATAGGAACAGGCTGACGGGGGTAGATAAAGTCCGGTGTGCCTCGGCCTATCCCGCCGAACCGGGCGTCGTCGGTATTCAAGATGACCTGGTAATCGGCGGCGTCGGGCGTCGGAAAGCGCAGGTCTTGGCACGAGCGGGTTCGTGGGCGGATGCTTTCTAAGTTTAGAAGCCTTTAAAAGCGATGAGCATTGTCGTAGGCGACGCGGGCGACTTGAATTGCGCCCCGGCAGTTTTCCGCCCACTGAGCGAGTGCCGCCAATGGTTCATTGAGTGTTAAACCCAGCGCGGTCAGCTCATACTCGACGCGCACGGGAACTGAGGGATATACTGTTCGCTCGATCAACCCATCGCGCTCTAGCTGACGCAGTGTATGGGTCAGCATCCGTTGCGAGATACCCTCGATGGAGCGGCGTAAGTCGCTGAAGCGCAGCCTGCCGCCCTTGAGTTCGGTGACGACCAGGACACTCCATTTATCCCCGACTCGGTTCAGAACATCCCGCAGAGGACAATTATCATCGTTCTCCTGCGGCATATTTGGCGCTGGATTGACTGCCCGTGCTACTCGCGAAGGAACTGTTTTTTGTTCTGTGTTTGTCATTACTCTGCGATTTTCCAAGAGTTACTTCCAAGTAACTTTACAATAAAAAAGTGCCGTCTTGACGGCGTTTCCGTTAAAAGTGTACCATAGTTATGAAAAGTTAGCAACTTCTCAAAAAGAACATATTCTTGCGATGGAGGCAATACAATGATCGTTATTACCGGTGCTTCGGGTAGGCTTGGCCGTCAGGTAATTGAGAAGTTACTTGAGACAGTTCCGGCGGCAGAAATAATCGCTGCCGTGCGAAACCCTGAAAAAGCAAATGACCTCGCCGCTCTCGGCATTCAAGTGCGGCAAGCCGATTACTCGAAGCCGGAAACAGTGCATTCGGCCCTCGCCGGGGCAGAAAAAGTATTGCTGATTTCTTCCAGCGAAGTGGGTCAGCGCGTCCCTCAGCATCAGGCCATCATTGATGCCGCCAAAAGCGCCGGAGCGAAACTGCTGGTCTACACAAGCATTCTCCGTGCCGAATCCTCACCCCTTGCACTCGCGTCAGAACATAAGGCCACAGAAGAGAACATCCGGGCGTCCGGCCTGCCTTTTGTGTTTCTTCGCAACGGATGGTACTTTGAGAACCACACGGAACAGCTTGGCCCCGCCGTGCAGCACGGAGCTATCCTCGGTGCCGCCGGCGAAGGGCGTTTTGCTTCGGCGGCGCGTTCCGATTACGCGGCGGCTGCGGCCGCCGTTCTGACAAGTCCAGGCCACGAAAATAAAATTTACGAGCTGGCCGGCGACTCTTCCTTCACTTTATCTGAGCTGGCTGCGGTCGTTTCGGACCAGGCTGGAAAGCCGGTGTCGTATCACAATTCCGCTCAGGATTACCAGAACGCGCTGCTGAGTTTCGGTCTGCCTGCCGATTTCGCGGCAATTCTAGTAGATGCGGACCTCGGCGCGGCGAAGGGCGAGTTGAATAGCTCTTCCAGCGACCTCCGCACACTTATCGGGAGACCGTCAGTAACTCTGCCGAATGCGGTGAAGGCTGCTCTTGAACACTAAACGGTTATGACTCACAAAGCAACTCAACACGAACAAGGGCCGGCTCCCGCTGCCGTTGAACGGACCCAGGTTCTTGAAGGCGCAAGCGCTGCGATAACGCCGGCGGCGGCGGACCCCAAGCCAGCTTGGGGGGCCGTCTTCGCGCTCGCACTTGGGGTGGTCGGGCTGATCGCTTCCGAAACGCTTCCCGTTAGCCTACTGACGCCCATCGCCAAAGACTTGGGCGTCACTCAGGGCGGGGCTGGGCAGGCAGTGACGGCAACCGCGCTTGTGGCTTTCATTTCAAGCCTGCTCATTCCTACTCTGACATGGCGCTTCAACCGGCGTCATGTGCTGCTGTTGTTTGCCGCCGCCCTCGTCGGATCGAATCTTTTGGCCGCTTCTGCCCCCAATTTTCCAGTATTTTTACTTGGCCGCGTACTCCTAGGCATCAGTCTCGGCGGGTTTTGGGCCATGTCGGCAGCCGTCGCGATGCGTTTGGTGCCTGGACCTCTCGTTCCACGCGCCCTATCGATTATCTTTGGCGGCATCTCCATTGCCTCAGTCGCGGCTGCCCCGCTTGGCAGCTACTTCGGTGCAGTAATCGGGTGGCGGGGAGTGTTTCTGGCGGCGGCGGCTGTCGGCCTGCTCGCCCTGGTGTGGCAAGCCGTGGTTCTCCCTTCCATGGCACCAAGCGGTCAACCTCGCCTCAGCACTCTATTTAACCTCTTGAAGCGCCCACAGGTCGGCGTCGGCATGGCTGGGGTCGTGCTGGGCTTCGCGGGTCACTTCGCGTTCTTCACCTATCTGCGCCCCTTCCTTGAAACCGTGTCTCACGTCAGTGTCAGCGGCCTCTCCGGGATTTTACTCGCGTTCGGTGCCGCAAGTTTCGCAGGAACCTCGCTTTCTGGTTTGATGCTGAAGCGTAACCTCCGTGTGACGCTCACCGCAATGCCGCTTGTGATGAGCCTGCTCGCCGCCGGGCTTGTTGCGGCGGGAAACTCTCAGGTTTTTGCGGCGGTATTCGTCACCCTTTGGGGATTTTCCTTTGCGGTTCTTCCTGTCGGTTGGTCGACATGGCTGACACGCACCGTTCCCGATGAGGCAGAAAGCGGGGGAGGTCTTCTGTCCGCTGCGGTTCAACTTGCAATCACAGCAGGGGCGGCCATCGGTGGGGGCATCTTCGACCATGAGGGTGCAAAGGGTGCCTTCATCGTCAGCTTCGTATTTTTGCTTTTTGCGGCTTTGGTGACAGCGGTCGGTCTCAAACCCCAGCGCGGAAACTAGCTGCAGCGGCCGAAGCGCTGCATTAAACACCAGGCCCAGGGCAGAAGGGCGACGGCGTCCGGCGCGGCAAGCGGACGGAACGTGTCGTTGGGAAGAGGGACGGGTCCAAGCCTTTCGCGCTGGCTTCGCACCGCCCCCGTAAGTTTGCGGTGAGTGTGTGGTCTGGATTCCATAGCTACATCAGGACACGTTGCACTTCGCGCAGCAGCGTCAGGTCGATAATAGAGTGTTATCGGATGTCAGAAGGAAGCGGTAAGATCGCGCTGCACTAGGCTAAGCGCCTGTAGGGGTTGCCTCACGAAACGGAATATAAAGGGTTCTTCCGCAATTTCGGTGAAAGTTGGGCGTCCCTGTGGTTGGATGAAGGCGTCTTCATCTCGTTGTCCTATATGGCCGTCAGACTACGCCGCCAGCGGCAAGACGCGGGCCTTCAGAAGATCAAAACTCGCACGCCCATAGCCCTGACGCTTGATCAGCTTCAGCCGATTGACGTTCCCCTCCGTCGGACCGTTGCTCCACTCCAGAGCGAACGCCGCCTCTACCGCCGCACGATCCGCCCGAAGACCCCGCGCGAACGAGACGAAACACGACAGGCCGCTGGCGCTGGCCCGCTCTAGCCAGGACTCCAGTTCGTCCGCCGCGCGACGGCGCATCATGTCCTGAAACGAGAGCGCCAAATCCCGGCAGGGTGCCAAAGTCGGACAGGCCAGGCACAGCTTCTCCACCAGTGCGCTTTGCTCCGCCGTGCGCCGCGCGGGCAGGGCCAACAGCCAGGCCAAGGTGCGCGGTGAGGGAACGGCCCGCTCCATCCGCTTTAGGGCTGGCGTCATTCCCGGCTGGCGCAGCGGGAACACGAAGTCGCGCACGGCGGTCGCACTGCCGGGGTAGCCCCGCGCCTTGGCCTCCCGCCACAGTTGCAGGGCATTCTGGCACCCTTCCTCCCAGCAGCCCAGGATGAACTCCTTATAAGGCGTCAGGGGGCTGTTCACCGGCGATCTGCGCTGCCGCTCCGGGAAAGTTGCGGCTCTGAGGTAACTGCGCACCGTGCGAACATTCACGTCCATCAGACGGGCGACCTCCTTCTTAGCGTAGCCCTGCCCGAACAAGGCATGGGCGCGCTGCCAGTTCTCGAACCGTTGCTGGCGGCTCTGGGCCCGCGTGCGCTCCTGTCGCCGGGAGGGCGGGACCGGGCCAGGATCCTCTTGAGGTAGGGATCGGGGCAGAAGTACCTCCCGAATGGCAGAAGCCGCCTTGCCGACCTGTTGCTGAAGCGTCTCCATCAGGTTCTTGAGCAGGTGGAAGCGGTCCGCTACCTGCACGGCTTCGGGGGCCGCCTCCCGGATGGCATCGGCGTAGACGGCGGAGCGGTCCCGGCTGACGATCTTGGCACCGGGGTGTTCTCGCAACCACTTCTCGACGCTCGCCCTCTCCCGGTCGGGCAACAGGTCTACCCGTGTTCTGGTCTTCAGGTCGATCAGGATCGTGCCGTAACTGTGCCCGCGTCGGAAGGCGAAGTCGTCGATGCCGAGTGCCTCGGGCGCCCGGTTGGGTGACTGCGGACACGCAGATCGCTTGAACCGGTAGAGGGCGGCATCGGGACTAAGAGTTAGGCCAATGAGCCGGGCGATTCGTGCTGCCTCCGCCGCACCGATCTGCCACATCAACCGCCGCAGCAGGTCATCGAGGCGTGTCGTCTTGCGCTGGTAACGCCGGGCAACTCCGTCGACCCGCTGGGCGAAGATCTTCCTGGGGCAGTCCTTGTTATCGCAGAAGAACTTCGAAACAGTCAGAAGGAATCGGACGGCATTGCCTTGCCAGGGCAAGTCTTGGAGAGTGCGTTGGTAGTGGCTGTGGATGCGGGTAGAGTAACAGCCGCATGCCGGACAGGTGGCTGTCTGGGCTGTGGCAACGACATGGAAGACGATGATGCCTTCCTCCACGGCGATGTGATCCAGGCAGAGGGCGTTGGGATCGGGAAGCAGCGTGTGAGCCATGCCTTACGATACGGATTTTGCAGCCGAGAGGTTCGACTTCACCGAAAGTGCGGAAGAACCCTTTTTATTCCGTTTCGTGAGGCGACCCCTATAAGAACATAAATGATACAGGACACTTGTTCCTCTGCTGTTGTACAGACTTAATAATGCTGATTCCGTAAGCCCATATTCACCACAGGTTGGGCAGTCAATCCATACTTTTGTTGGCATCTCAGCACGATTGTCGCTTTGCCTACCACACAAAGGGCAAACGTTCGGCCCAGAGTTAAGCATCTTTCATTCTCCTGAAGGGTTACGTCTTGGGATTTAATCTTTCACTGGTGTAAACTGCAGTATCTGATCAATTGTCATATGATCGAAGTTGTCGTTTGCCTCTTCCTCCGACATCCCCTTTAAGCGGAGCAGAAAGAACTCAAGCATCATGTCGTAGTCAAAAGCAGCTGAGGGGTCAGTCGGAAGATAAGTGAGCGCTCTTGCTTCCTCTGGCACGTCATCAGGACCATACATATCACCCTCGCCGCTCGACGAGCGGAACAGGCCGCTACTGCAATAGATATTGTATTCAAAGTGTGCCTCTGGGTCGGCTTCATACTCTTCTTCGTAAGCAATCGCGTAGATATCACCGCCGATAACCCGCCCACTGCGTGTTTCTGGAATGAATGCGTAAGCTGCACTCTTCTCGCGCAAAGCATAAGCAACGGCTTCATCATACGTCATTTCCATGTTTCTCCCCTACCCCGTTTTTATCGCCGCCTTGTAAAGCGTCTCCGCCCGACTGCTGACCTGCCGGTCCCGCCCGCTCGCCCTGAGCTTGGGCCACTCCGCCAAGCCTACCATTGCGATCAGCTCCTGCTCGGCCTGAAGGCGGTATGGCTGCTGCTCTGCTTCCGTGAGCTGCGACCAGGCCAAGGCTGTCTCCGGCTCCTGAAAAAGCGATAGCGAACCTCCAGGCCGCGCAGCGTCAGGAGAGGTTGATAAAGGTAAGAAAGAGTCAGATTCTGGATTAAGATGAGACGCATTTTGCGGCCTAGGCACCGCATTTTGCGTTTTCGGCTCCGCACTTTGCGGGGGCAGGACTGCATTTTGCGTTTTCGGTGATCTAGCCGAAGACGCATTTTGCGTTTTCGGTGCCTGTTGTCGTGGCTGCGACACTTGAGGCCGTGGCTGCGGTGTTTGCTGCTTCTCTGCACGCTCCAAAGCCAGCCCGACCTCTTCTTCTACCAGGTTCCAGTCTTCTGGGTGGATGGGGTCGTCCATTGAGACCCAGTAGGCATTGTCGTCCTGCAGCAGGCGTCCGAGGCGATCCCGCTTATGCCGGCGGCGCGACTGCACGAAGCGGCGGAGGGCAGGGTTTCGCGGCAGGCCTGTTTTCTTGTCTTCTCCCAGTTCGCGTGTCAGTGTGTCTTCGCTGATGCCCGCCCTCTCTGCAACCACTTTGCGGCTGATGACGATCTCGTCGCGTCGCTCCCCTGTCTTTAGGTTTAGGTAGCCGAGCCGTCGCAAAGCCAGAACAATCTGAGTCCCCGCTCCGCCAAGCTCAGGCATCCACCGGTCGACAAAGTACTGGCTGCAAACTACTCCGTGTGCCGGCCGAGTGACAGCATTGACGGCGGAGTTGTAGAAAGGGGATAAAGTGATGTCTTCTGCATTGTCCATCGTGTATGTATCTGCGTGTGTATTTGTTTAAGTGTGCCCGCGTTTACTTACTCATTTACTTACTTAATTACTTATGTGCTTACTTAATCACGCACGCTAGAACTGTTCCTCGGTCAAGAAGTCTTCATAAAGCGCAAGCGTGAGTGCCCGGATCGACTCCACATTGTTCACAGCGATGTATTGCTTGATCCGGTTGTAAAGTGGGATGGGGACATCGATAGACAGACGCGTGACGGCTTCTTTCTCGGCCTGGCCCAGCAGCCGCTGCCGCGCGGTTTGAACGCGTGCAGGCGAGGCAGCGGGCGTCGATGCCACTTCGGCGGAAGCTTTGGGCGAAGAGGATCTTCGAGATTGTCCCTCTGCTCGCTGGGGAGGCAGACGGTGAGCAGCTTCTCCGATTGGATGTGCCTGTCCTTCTTTACTTAAGTCAGTACTTACTAATTTACTTATTGGCGTACTTACTTGATTACTTATTTCAGTATTTGAGTAAATATCTGATGGTGCAGCAGTCTTCTCGGTTTGGGCATTTTCTTCGGTTTGCGGCTGCGGAGCATCCAGTTCGGAGAGTTCCTGCATGGCGGCCAGAGGATTGCTTGGGAAGGTCAGGCTTCCCCCTTTTTTCGCCATTACTTACGGTTCCATTTCTTGAATTCCAGGTCTTTGAGCGCACTGGCGAGAACGCCGTCATCTGCCACTTTTTCACCTGCCGTGAGGGCGTTGACCATGGCGGCATCGCATAAGACGCAGAGGTCGCGAGGGACGCCATTAGTGGCGTTATAAAGCGCTTTGTGGGTTGAGGGAGGGAACACTGCGTCGAAGTCGCCTCCTGCCACTTCCATGCGGTGGCGCAGCAGATCGATGGCGTCTTCTAGGGTGAGTGGGTTCAGTGTCGTGCCGCCAGCGATCCGCGAACGAAGGGCAGGCTTGTGCGTCAGCTTATGCTCGAAGTTCGGCTGGGCCAGCAGCACGATCTGGATGAGTTTGGCGGTCTGCGTCTGTTCGTTCGAGAGCGCCTGCAAAGTGTCCAGGTTATTGGCATGGATGGTTTGGGCTTCGTCGAGCATCAGCACGACTGTTTTGCCAGCTTTGTACTGTTCCACCAGAAACCCGCGCATGATCGCTTTGAGGTCCTGGACGTTCCTGGCCGTGGGCTGCCCGAAGCTTGCCAGCACGAGGCGCAGAAACGCGGCTTCCGTACGCGGAGACGGGTCTGTAACATGGGCGGCGAGGAACTTATCAGCCTGTAGCCGCCATCCGTTGAGGGCGAGCTGCGAAATGGTGGTTTTGCCGGTGCCAATCGCGCCCGTCAGGAGAAAGATGCCGCGGCGCTCTTCGGTGTAATAGGCGATCTTCGAGAGCGCTTGGCGGTGCTCCCGCGTGGCATAGGCGAAGCGCGGGTCGGGCGTCGTGGCAAAGGGAGCCAGTTTGAGGCCGAAATGGGATAGGTAGTCCAAAATCTGCTCTGCCTTCCTGATTGATACTGCAAGTAACGTGCAAGTTGCAGGTTATGTGCATTATAACAGGGCATGCAGACAGAGTCAAGGGATTGCTGGAAAAAAGTGGGATCGAGACAAATGGTGGGATTTTTCGTGGAGTGGGGGGCTGAATTTAGCCCGAACAACGAACCACCTAGCTGAGCGCGAACGGAGACACTTAGCGGCTTGTCCGTCGCGTACTGGCAGGTTGAGCGCCTGAACGCGACCCTGCTGGTTTACTGTCGGTAACATCTCAAACGCGAAGCATGTGAGGGAACCAACCCCCGCGATGCTTTCCTCACATGCCCTGCGAAAACCGGTTCCTGTTCGTTCCAAACTCCTATGTGTGTTTCAAATCCGCTTTGGCTAGTATGTTGTTCTAACTAGCTTTGTTGTCGTTTCGGCTTTTCCCGGACGGGGAAGTTCTTGAGTTTTCCACTTTTCCACAGCCTTTCACATGTCCTTAGCCTGGCGCAACTCTCCGCTTCCCCACACATCACCGGGACGAAAATAGAGACGGCTCAGGCAACGCCGCCGCTCTTCCGCGGTCGCCAATGCCGTTCCGCCTGCGTCTTCCACGACCAGCAGGCCCGCCTCCACCAGTGATGCCACTGCCCCCGAAACCGCGTCGCTGCCCCGCCCTGTGCGGCGGCATAGCTGCCGATGAGACAGCCAGTCCCGACGCTTGTGCTTCCCTCCATGCTTTTCTCCATGCTTGTGCTTCCCACCCTCTGAACGGTCGGCCCGCCATCCCCACGTCTGGCGCAGCACTACCAGCATGATCCGAAGTTCCGTGTCCCTGAGCCTGGGCATCACTTCGTCCACCAGCCGCAGCGGAACCGGATGCCAGAGGGTCGTCTTATCCATTCTATCTCCCCGCTTCCGCTGCGAGCCTGCGCCGGGCGATCTCCACGTAGGCAGGCGAAGCGTCCATTCCCACGTACCGCCGCCCCTGCCGCGCTGCCATCACGCACGTCGTTCCGCTCCCCATCAAAGGATCAAGCACCCGATCGCCAGGGTCAGAAAAGCAGCGGATCAAATCCTCAGCCAGCCGATCGGGTATGGTCGCTGGGTGCCCCAGCTTGAGCCGGTTACGCTCGGCACTGCTGGTGGCATACCGCCAGACGGTGCCCCGGCACTGAAGCGGCTGCACGGCAGGTGGCGGTACCCCTCGCGGCACTTTCTTGCGTGGGTAAGGCCTATAGGAGACGCGCTCCCCAGCGTGCTTGGAGGGAACATACAGGGCTTCCTTGTGGAAGGCGCGGGGGCGGTCTCCCTTGAGCAGCAGCAGGATGAACTCATGGTCCACGCGGAAGCGGGTGCGCCACCAGGGGCCGGGGGTGCCGTGGCGGTGGTAGAGGCAGCACTCGAACAGCCGCCAGCCCAGGGCGTCGCACCAGGAGACAGCCAAGCGGAAGGAGGTGAGAGACTTAGCAAATTGACGCGTAGAGTCTCCGATGACAAGGGCGCAGATGCCGCCTTCCCGGGTAACGCGTAGGAGCTGTTGCCCCAGAGCGGTCAGGTCAAGCGGCGTTGGCGTGTCATATCGGCGCAGGTTGTCATAGGGCGGGCTGGTGACGGTCAGGTCTACGCTGTTGTCGGGCAGGCGGGCGAGCAAGGGCAAGCAGTCCCCCACGTATAGATCACCCTTGTGCAGCCCTTGGGAGGCCCGCAGAGGCGTCGCGCGGGCACTCATGAAGTAGAGGGCATTTCGGCTGCCTCAGCCTCGTCCTGCGCGTTCTCTCCGTGTCCTGTCTCTTCCTGTTTAGTCTCTGCGTGTCCGCTCTGCCGGCGCAGAGCTAGCGGCGCATCGTAGCTGCCCTCGATGGCGGCGGCAAGGAACCGGGCCGGGTTCTTGGCACCCCGGCTGGGCAGCCACGCCAGCTGCTTCTCCACATCCCCCAGGTCGAAGCGGGCCAGCAAGTCCAGGGCCTGTTCTTTGGGCATTGCAAAGTCCGTCATGGCCTTGAACGCCCGCTTCTTGCCCTCGGCCACGGCAGGATCGTCCCCCGCAAAATCAGGCGGCGCCCAGCCCA
>JAABUO010009021.1_pt1 | contig 11204 bp, 11 predicted proteins | sample 5559291 | NCBI WGS metagenome assembly JAABUO01 (sample SAMN10711878, study PRJNA513372) | rock metagenome | isolation source: Antarctica rocks | place: Antarctica: Victoria Land, Finger Mt sud | reverse complement strand
TCCAACCTGAGTTTGGGTGAAGTCAACCCCATATCTGCTGCCAATGGCCTTGACCTCTGTCACACTGATGCTGCCTGGATCCTCACGCTGCATAAGGTCATTGTACAGAGCGACAGATGCGGCCTGGCTGCGTTTCTCCCGGCCCTTGACAACAGCTACTGAGGTGGCTGCTCCCGCCACAACTGCGCCAGCTCCCTTACCAATCTGGCGGTAGTTGGCTGCAAAGTATCACCCGCACACACAGTCATGCCTTTACTCACTGAAAGCATGCAAACATTTGTGACAGTTCAGCATGCAGTTGAGTCTTCCAAATGCAACACAGAATGTGTGTTCAACAATTTAGTCACGATGCAATGGCCTACACGCACGAAGTCATGTAGCAGGACTGCATGCATGGGATGTTGGGTAGCATATTGCTCAAATGATGCACCTGGGGCACGTGCGCCAGCTACAAATCCACATGCACCAGCAGCTGTGACCAGAAGCAGGGCAGCTCCATAGAATACTGCGCCTGGTAAGCCTGCCAGTGCTTTCTGCACCCCGTCCATCTCCTTGGGTTGCCTGAACGGGTTCTGCGTCCGCACACACATACCGAGGTGAGTTGTTTGCTGCAAGCTGTATTATTTTCAGTGGCTGACATTGGATCGTTCCAGTCACCTGTGACTTTGCAGCATGGCACTGTAGCCTGCCTTGTCGAGGCACAGCCGGTCGCAAGTCAGTGCGCTTGGAGGCTAAACCTCTGCAAGATCCCAGGGAGGGCTTGGCCCCCAGATGCTGTACATGCACACTGCGCCTGGCGAACAGCACAGGAGATGCACAGGTAGGGATGTCGTGCGAGGCTGCCGGCTGACGCACGCCGAACATGCTTGCCTGTCTCAATCCGGTGCATGCCTGTGAGGCAGCCATGCCAATTGGCGCAATACGTTAGTCGAAATCGCGCCTATAACGCCGCCGAGTATCGGTCACTCCCGTTGATGTGAGTCAGCGGAGCTTTCGAGCTGGGAAACCCTATGCATATCATGATCCTCAAGGGTTAGTCATCTTCGGCTTGCCCTATGCTTCCAACGCACGTGGCTTTGGTCACGTCGTACTCACCACGTACTCGATGTGACATGTGCTGCAGCCTTGTGTGTGTAAGATCGAGTGCTGCGGAGCCTTGTGTGACTTTGCCAGTTTTTCGACATTTCGGACCCCTCTCCTTGCATCTGCATTAGGGCATAGTCGTTGCGAAGCTTGCGTGCGTCCCAGCCATGTCGCACTCTGTTGCCTTTCAGTCTGGTACTTTGCAACACCTGCAAAAGAAAGCTGCAAGATGTTGTCTCGGTGCACAGCCGCGCAAAGTGTCGTCACTGCGCGCGCCGCTTAGGAAAGCTTCTCAGCGGTCTTCGACTTTGATTAAAGCAGAGGACGCACAAGAGAAGGGGGACAAGATCGATGACCGGAAGAAGTCAGAGCAGACTAGCAAACTTGTCGAAGGAATGAAGAAAGGAGGCATTGATCAGAGCACTGCTCAGCGAATTTTGGATACATGGGAGCAAACGGGAGCCACCACTACAGATGCTCTGCGAAAGATGTTGTTGGGCAGGTCCTTAAAGACCGTAGGTGTCGTACTGTTCCAACTTCTCTTGGATGGCGGAGCTGCATACGGCTCATACAACTCAGCAAGGTAAAACCTGAGAAGTTTCAGTTTTGAATGACAAGCTAGATTGGCTCCTGGTGCAAAGCCTGCCTGCAAAGCCTGTTTCATTAGTTTGTGTAAGGCAGCGTTTTCTGTGCTGCAGATATGTAGGCCAAGAGCAATTCCTTGGCAAGGTTGTGGTAGAATATGGAGCATACTTCTTGGCCAGTTACTTTGCTATTGGTGTTATATTCGACACCTTCACTCTTGGCGTGCTAGCAGCTTCTGCTGTACAGTACAGCACAAACACAGAGGCTTTCATGGCAGCAGTCAAGGAGGTAGCTGGTGCCAGCAAACGTGGCCCAAGTATCAATGTAGTGGAGAAGGCTCAGACAGCAGTGAATGCTGTCAAGGTTGCCTCAGCCTTGAACCAGATCTCTAGTCTGCTCAAGGTCCGGCATCATGAAAAAAGTACATGACTTGTTCATCACCCACAACTTCATGTCCCAGTGATCTTGACTGGCTATACTTATCTACATTGGGTCTTGGCTACATGTGCATGACAGTGTTGGCTGCATACATTTGTTCATGCAGCACACTATATTAACGCTGGCTTTGTATATTGTTCATATCAGCCCACATGGCATCAGCAGTTGGAACACCGCACGTCAGAACAATGCCTTGGATTTGGATCATCAGGTTACTCAGCGCAGCGGATCATCTGCCTACATTTGTCTCCCATTAATGGCGTGCCAAATGCCTGAAACAGTAATGATGTGTTGCAGAAAGAGAAGGCAGAGGCATCTACCCTGAGAAACCTCTCAGCACTGCTGACACTCAGCAAAGCGCGGGACACATATGGCTTCAAGCCTGAGAAGTACGGTCTCTCAGACAAGGATGCAGCTGAAATTGCTGCCATCTTCAGCAAGTATGACCTGAATGATGATATGCGACTAGAAGAGCTGGAGCTGAGGCGACTAGCGTAAGCGGTGCTGCCAATGTATTGCATTACTTCTGCAAGATGTCAAATGTGCGCTTTTCTGGCTGATGCTTGTCATTGTCACGTTTGTGGCTGATGTGCATCACTTTTACCAAGGTCCAGATGTGTTGTTACGGTCATCTGGCTGTCAGATGTGTTTTGTACAGTTGCTCCATTCATCTTGCGGTGCTCATGTTGTGTATTTGTCTTTGCCGTGCATGAGGCAGCATATCTTCAATTACATAACATGTGACATGCAGGTCACAGCAGGACATCAATTTGGATGACAATGAGCTGACAGCCGCAATGAAGCTGTTGGACAAGAGAGGCAGTGGGTATGTCGAATTTGATGAGTTTGTAGATTGGTGGGTGAACAAGGTAGGCAGCTCTACTACCTCCCGTGCACATGTCTGTTGATTCTAGCAGTGCATGCCACAGTCACAGCGTGACATGCAATGCATACCTGTTGTTAGCTACTTTGTTGCAACAGTGCATTGTAAAGCCATCAGCAGCAAGCTTCGACATGGTATGGCGTAGCGTGGCATGGCGCTGCATGGGCAGGAGTCAGACATACACACCAGTGAGTCAGGGAGTCAGGACAAGTTTACAGAACAGTTTGGCTAGTGTTGGACCTTGAAGCGAATGGACCTTGCAGCGACCAGTCAGAACCCTGTTTTTGTGACCAGATTTTTTGACTGACTTGTCTGCTTTACAGATTGAGCCCCAAAGCAAGGAGCTAAAGGTCTGAGGGGGGTCCTAGCTTCAAGTTCTCATTTTGTGACTTGAGGTGGTACAGTCAAATCTTCTTCAAGTGCAACCAGGTTGTTGTAGACAATTGCATAGGTTATACATTTTCTTTGTGTGCACCAGCAAGCAGTTGTCAATCAATTAATTTTACATGTCATGTCTTTTGGAGTCGTCGTGAGAGTCAAACAGACAATCACTGGGAAAACAGTAAACGTGTACACAAGCAATGCATGCCCATGAAGATATTTGACGATAAGGCACCAAAAAAGTTGCAGTTGTTGTGATGATTATGTATGAAGCTTACTTGAAGGAGGCGCTTAGTACCACGACGCCATATGCTGTACTGTTAGCAAATTTGCTTTAAAGCTAGCTCTACAAACCCCAGGAACGAGGCCAACAATTCATTATATCAATATTGCCTGGTCACTATAGACTGTCTTTGTCCAAAACATCTTTTGAGGTAGCTGACGTTGACACGTTAGTCAGTAGCAAGGAAAGATGCTACTGTAGACAAAGCATGGTTACGGGTGGCAGTCAAACTGAAGATGATGCTCGTCTTCAATTAAGAAAGACATGCACACAAGACAAACCCTATCTTCCCTGCCCCAATGTTCAGTACCCTTGCTAAAGCGGTCCCTGTCGACATGTAGCCACATCTGAAGCTCCTGATCAGTCTCCTCCTGTCTCCTGTACAGTAGTCCCAAGAGGCCATGGCCTAACTCAGCTCAGCCCCATCACCCCCCCATGGGGTGCGTCCATAACGCCAGACAGGATAGCCCGCTCCAAAGTGAAGTCAAATCAAGATGTCGACTCGTATTGCAGCTGTGCGTGTGTGTGCAGGTCGACAGCAGGTCAACTAGCGGGATTGTCCGTCATCGATCCAACCCCACGGTGGCCAATGTTTTCTGGCACGAACTTAGCCGCAAAGAGCAACAGAGCGGTGGTCGGGTCCCAAGCATCCCTTGTCACTGTCAAGCCTGCAGTGACGCAAACGCTCGCCATGCAATGCCGAGGAGGCTCTCGCCGTTCAGCCCCTGTTGGACTCAAGCGTTGGGTCGCTGTTTCTGCTCTCGAAGAGTCCTCTTTGCACCTTGTGAGCAGTGAAGGTGCAGATCGTTCTCTTCACCGCGCCTGACTGTCTGCAGCTTTGCAAAATGCTGTCCAACGCGTTAGAACACCAACATGTCTCGAATGTGCAAACTCGCACTACCATTCATGGGACATCTGGCATCGAAGCACCTCACAATTCGTGTTGCCATGCAGAGTATGACGACGGGACTGTGCTGTTTTGCTTTGGCAACGAGCCTGCCAAAGAGACTGAAATAGATATCACTTCAGATGCAAAGCTGGAAGAACTCACAGCTGAAATGCCTGCTGCCAGCACTGCACAGCACAGTGAAGAAGGCCAGGCGCACAGCTCTGACAAGGAGCAGGACCTCATGGCTGCTGAAGAGCACAAGGCTGACGAGCCAGGCAGCAGCTCTGGCAAACTGCAGCAGACTGTTGCATCTCAGACTCAGCAGACAGCTGCATCTCAGTCTGAGCAGCAGCAAAATGAGCCGAGTATATCAAGTGCTGACACCTCAGATGAGGAAGCAAGCGGCAGTGACTCTGGCAGTGAAAGATTGTGGGAGATGACCCCGCAACAGTTAGAGGGTCTCAAGGTGTGCTTCATCTCATGCTTGTGGTCCATTGCACATTGGCTGAGAGCTGTTGAGATATGCACTTGATGCAGCTGCTGAATGTTGTGCCAACAAAACTCAATGTTGCTCAAGACAAAACTTAATGCTGCACAAACAGAAGTCGTGACAAGCATCTGAATTGTACATTGCTCTGCAGGTCACTGAGCTCAAGGACCTCTGCAAACAGGAGCGCGTGAAGGGATACTCCAAGCTTAAGAAAGACCAACTAATAATCCTGCTACAAGAACAAATGCAAAGCAGATAACATTCTAGGCCAGCAACAGCTGGACATGTGCCTGGCAATACATGCGAGATATAGGCAAGAGCCTTGCACAATGGCCAGTTCCACAACCACTACGTTCAGCTGACTAAAACTGCTGTGAGAAGAACAATCAGAAGCCAGTGTATAGGTTGGGTTGTCAGAGCCAAGGCTAGCCCGCATTAGTAGCGCTGCATTAGGGTCATCAAGCTTGGCGTATGGCCTAGGGTGAATCGCTCAAAAGTCCTTGGTCTATCCTGCTTATGAAATTGACCGGACGTGAAATTTCAGAGTCTGCATGTCATCGTTTTTCGTCAGATCACATTTGCTTTTGCCAGCTATTGTCCAACTCTGATGTTGCCAAGGTGATGGCTCAGTTTACTGGGATTTGTGTGCCAGCGTGCGTATGACATTTGTCAGACATTTTGTCTGCTGATTGACAGGGCGTGATGCGCATATGAGCACTGATGCCAGATCTGATGGACATCGCCTGGTCAGAGGATGAGGCTGTTGTAAGCAAAACACAACATTGCGCGTGACAAGTGCACTAGCTCAACAACCTGCTACATCCCTGACGTTGCATTCTGGTTGGCGCCTTACAGCATCAGAGCAATGTGTTTTAAGTTGCTATATCTAGTCTCACCCTGCACCAGAGGCTGTGGCGCTGAGGTGTATCATGTCTATAGGTGACACGCATTAGTCATCATCAGCTGTAAAGTAGTCTGGTCCCAAAGAAAGCCAGCTATGTCAACCTGCATGATGTCAGTGTGTACATATGACCATGACAGAAACAGTCTCAATTGCAAAGAAGATTCGTTTCCTTGACGGGCTCCTTCCCTTGACAGATTGCATTGCAAGGACGCAAATACATTCCTTTGGTCCAGAGCACACAAAATTTGCCAGGTTGTGAGCATCACATCACACTAGACCTGTACACGCCTATACTGTAGCCTCACGAGCTTTTGGGTGTTGCTTGAGAATCACGTCTGTCTTTATGCTTCTTCTTCTTTTTCTTGTCTTTGCTAGCAGCGCTGTCCTTTTTCTCCTTTGGCTGCTTCAGGGTGTCAGCAGTAGGATGCAGAGCAGCAGCAGCAGCAGCAGCAGGCGTGGCGGCTGCCTCAATGTTGTCTTGCAACTGAGCAGCCTCAGACTTCACCTCAGCAGCAGCAGAAACTTGCAAAGCCTCTGGGGCAAGCACAGGCACATCAGACTGCCGTTGCATTTTGCTCTGCTTTTCATTGATAGCTGTATGCTCCTGGGCTCGCTTCTTGAGCTTTTTGGCCTCTGATTTCGCCTTTTTGCGCTTCTGTTTGGAGTCATCAGGGGTTGCCAGTGTATCCTGACCAGCCTGATGTTCCTGCTGTTGTTGTTGCTTCTGCACTGTGGTGTTGGCAACTTCCTGAACAGGAGGGGCAGCCTCATCAGCATCATCGTGATGTGGTTGGGTTGTGGAGGGTATGCCTGGCATGTCTGCTGAAGGAATGACTGCCTCCACTGCTTCAGCTGCAGCTATAGTGTCAGGCAACTGATTGGCTCTGACCACTGTGACTCTACGCTTGAACTGTGATAATGTATTGGAGCCTGCTGCAGGTGTTGTGTACAGCTGTGTGGCCATGTCTGATGGCTCTTCTGTCAGAGTATACGACACGCCTGCAGAAATGATGAACCGTATAGAGGCTTGTGCAATTGATCCATGTCAGCAGTGATCTTGGATCCAAAAAACTGCTGCCTACCTTCTGAGTCTTGGCACGTGCCACTGACAGCACCATCTGTTGTGGTTGACAGCTGCCAGGAGAGACCTTCTGTGGGATCCAGCTGCAGTCAGGCAAGCGGTCACCATTCTTTGAGACGGCTATGCCTCTCCTGAAGGCCAAGGTAATAAAGTAGCAGAAACACTACACTGAAAACTGACCTCATGCGGTAGCTGGAACAGCCAAAGTTCAGTGTTAGTATCAGTAGCATCAGTCTGTAATCGCAGGGCAGCTTCACTCTCCTGAAAGTCAGCTGGGACTTCATACCTGCGAATACTACTGCTCAACAGCCACAACCGAGTACCACCGACAACTGTACATATACTGCAAACGGCTTACCTTTTCCGACTGCTCTTGTCGGCAACTTGAGTTGCTGGAGCAGAAGGCTGGGGCGGAGCTGCCGTGGCCTTATGCTGCGATCTACCCTTTGCCTTTGCAGTGGGCACCCCCGACTTCGCCATGGTCTTGCCAAACGTGAGGAGCTTCGCAGCGGTTGCACAGGTATCGTTCTCAGTGACACTAGTCAGGTCTCTGCAACAAAAAAAGTCAACAGAGCGGGTACCTCAGATCTAATAACCGCCGACCCGAAAATGAAAGGGACAAAGCAGCATGAATCCTGCTTTGTGACTGGCGGAGCAGCAGTGTCTTGCAAGTGACGAGGGCGCTTGGACTTCATAGAACATTTCCGAGGGTTTAGCCCTCAGCAAGCAATGCAGCCCTTGCATGGGCAGCCTTGAATGGATAATCTCTGCCCACATGCACATTGCTGTATGAGAATGCACAGATGCTCATTTGGATGACACAGTCTTGATGTAGTCTGTGCATACACAGGTTCCTGCTTCAGAGACAAGGACGGTTTGGGTTTGGGCCTCCTTAGGGCAGTCTATGGTGGTATGTTTCAGCCATGCAAGCTACATTTCATTTGAAAAGCGTTTAATGCGATCGTGCATGGTTTGGTCCTGCTCCTGGCAGTCAAGTGAAAGTTGTGCTTGACAAACCAGGAGGCTTAATGTGACCCTGACTGTTTCAACTTGCCTGTGCATCATAATGGTAGAGCAAAACCAGTGCTCAAAAGATGAGACAGCACCTGCTCAGAAGATGAGACAGCACTTGCTTACAGCAATCTGTAGCAGGGGCTGAAATTGTGCAGCCAGTCCTATCTGCTGTGTCTGCAGGGTTTGGCAAATGCTGATTTTATGGCACGCAGTGCGTCTATTCCTCAGCATCTGTCCGACTTTGAGGCAGAGCATTTGGACAGTTTTACCCTCCTGTTTGACTTTGCCGCCCTGCAAAAGCAGCTTTATCAGAATGCAACAGTCCTAGGCTGCTGCAATGGCTTGACAGAACAGCTGTCTGCTCTGATCCTGACAGCTATTTCTTCTGGTCTGGGGATCACCCTTCAGCCAAAGTCCACCAAATTTGGGGCCAAGAACTTGCAGCACGGTTGAAGCCATTTGTTTCTTCCTGACTATGCTGACAGATATTCACACAGCGTATGGTATGCAGTGTGAGCCATGAGCAAGAAAATTAGAAGAAGACAAAAAACCCTGCTATTGTCAGAAAGCACCATGGCAGCCATTGACTGTGCGCTGCACATGAGCCACATCATGACTGCTCTGCTTGTGTACAGCAGCAGCTTCATCGACTTGTGATGCAACATGCGACAGTGCTTTCTGTATGTATACTAACAGTCATATGACTGTGGTACTGAGCAATTTTCAGTGCTGTTATGAGCTCACGGAGAGACAATGTATACATGCATTGCTATGGCAAGGCAGTCTCTAATGTGACTGCAGCTGCAGACAGCCAGTGTAGATGACAATCACCTCCTCAAACTAAGTCAAGGAGTAGCTGCGTGTTTAACACCATAAACAAATTTTACGGTAAAGCTGGGCTGCACATGCAATGCACCAGGTCACAACCACAACAGGGTGCATATTTTAGAGCATGTTGGCTGTAAAGCAGTTCATTACAGCAACTTTCATCACAGCTACTATGTGTAATCCATTGCAGCAACTTTCATCCCATTCTGTGTGTAATTCTATAGATTAGCTAAGTACAACAGGCATCTTTCAACCCTTGGAAGATTGTAACACACACTGGCCACAAAGCAAGTTTTGACGTTCAGTAACGGAAATGGAAGCAAGACCGACAATAATCGGATTGGTTGGAGGGTCTAGTCGCGTGCCTTCCTGCGAAGTTCCTCCAGCTCCCAGTCAATAGCATCCCTACAGTCAGCAGGAAGCACATAGTCATCACCTCCTGGAAGACTAGCTGAGTCAACAATGAACAACATCAGCCAGGCTCACTATGTGCAAGCACTGCTGACTGTAACTATGAGTGAAGGGCCTGAAATCGCGCTGGTGCCTCATGACTTGTAGGCACCTGCACCATCCTGGGCAGTAGACGAAACAATGCAGAGTAGTGGACAGCACCATCCCAGGAAGTAGACAGCACGATGCATGGCAGTAGACAGCATCATCCTGGGCAGTGGTCAGAACCTTCCAGGGGAGTAGACAGAACCACCCCAGGGCAGTAGACAGAGCCATCCTGGGCAGTGGCCAAAACCATGCAGGGCAGCAGACGGAACAAAAATCTGCCTTGTGCTTGCAGACACAGGTAAGTGAAGGCTCACTTGTAAGGTCGGCCCTCTGACCTGCCCTCAGGCAGTGACTGCTTCGCTTTGCTGCTGCCTCCATTGCCCAGCAAACCCTTCTTCATGGCTGACAGCTCTGCATCCACATCGTCTCCTTCTAGCCGTGCAAACTTGCCCTCCAGTTCGTCACTTGTACTCAACTGCATGAGAATGCAAAGGTGTTGTGTACATCGAAAGCACACAGCAATGCTGCAGACGTGAGTCGATGCATCCTCTCACAACATGCGCTGTGCAGAATAGCAACAATTGTCACTGCTGCTGTGTTGACAATCAAACAATTTACGCATATTTGCAGACAACGCATGCATGACAAAATGTAGCAGGACGCGTAAGCGGCACCAGTAATCAATATACAAGAGCTGTGACACAATTGGTCTTGCTTGGCAAAATCATCCAACAGATGAGCCTGGTCGAAGGAAAGAACCAAGCCACATCACTCGCATGGCAACCTATGCCTAAATCTGCACACAGCCAATGAGCTTGTTTTCCAGAAACCAAGCTCAAGCAGCCTGTGTTGCCTTACATCATTGCATAACAACACTGCCGATACAAGTACACAAGTGAGCCCTGATGCGTATGCATCACTGCATATTACCTGCATGGCAGCCTCTGATTCGCCCTCCAAAGCCATAACCTTCTCCTCCATCCTGTCAAATGCGCTGGAGGCGCTGCTGGTGTTCAGCCCTTGCAGCATCTCATTGATCTGCTTGCTGGTACTGGCAGACTTGGCACGAGCCTTCAGAGTGTCCTTCTTGGATTTGGCCTCTGATAGCTTGTTCTCCAGCATGCGTGTGTTGCCCTTCAGCTGGTCTACAGCCTTTACCTGGGCATCTAGCTGCACCTTCATGGTCTTGGCGTTGTCCTGCGATTCAGACACGCAGCATTGCAGACTACAGACTGTGCAAAGAAGCACCTCGTGAGTGCTTCAGAAAGGGCAATGCAGCAAGAACAGCCACTTGATGCAATGCACAGTGAATGGCTCTCATGCTGAGAAGCAACAAGGTTGGGTGATTTGGTCATATCTGCAGGATGCCTGACAGCAGATTGCCCAAAATACTGATGCATGGACAGCTAGTAGGCCAGAACTGTCATAGTAAACCTAGGACTGTCATGTTGTATTGTCTGGAACCCCTGGCTGGAACCATGTTGTACTGTCTGATATTCATATTCTACACCCGTAATGCTCTGAGCAAGCCTGTCTGGAGGAAGCTGACTTGCGTCGCACACACCTGATGCCTGCTGGCTGAGAATTGATTATATCATTATTAAAGTGAATAGGCCAACCTGCCTGTACTTGCCAATGCTTAGTACCATCAACACTGCAGGTGGCAGCTGCAGGCACTTTGAGCATGATCAAAATAAATCTGGCTACATGACACAAGAGTAACTGATGCATGTGGAACATGTGCTTGCACTACCATGTTGCAAAAAAGGTCAGGAGCCCTTACATCATAGCCTTTCCTACGAGACAGGGCTTCTCTTGCAAGCCCCTCATCGCCCTTCTCCAAAGCC
>JAABUO010009015.1_pt1 | contig 11208 bp, 11 predicted proteins | sample 5559291 | NCBI WGS metagenome assembly JAABUO01 (sample SAMN10711878, study PRJNA513372) | rock metagenome | isolation source: Antarctica rocks | place: Antarctica: Victoria Land, Finger Mt sud | reverse complement strand
CCGGCACAAGCTGCTGCTGGTCCTGGACTTCCAGCCCGGTCGCGCCGAGTTCCTGCCGCAGGTGAAACGCTACGAGCGCTTCCTGAAGGACCCCTCGGTCGGGGTGGCGCTGGACCCGGAATGGAAGCTGACCGCCTCCCAGCTGCCGAACCAGGCGCTGGGGTCATCCTCCGCGGCCAGCGTCAACGCGGTGTCGACCTACCTGTCGGCACTCGTGACCAAATACCGGCTCCCGCAAAAGCTGTTCATCGTCCACGAGTTCCACCTCTCCGAGCTGCCCGACCGCCAGAAGGTCGCAACCCGGCCGGGCCTGGCGACGGTGCTGCAGATGGACGGCCTCGGGGCGGTCTCGGTCAAGGAAGAGTCCTACCGAGCCGTCACAGCCGATTCCTCTCGGTTCCACATCGGGTTCAAGGTGTTCCTGCGCCGGGTCGACGACCCGGTGCTGCTCACGCCCGCGCAGGTGATTGCCCTGCATCCGCGGCCTGAGTTCGTCAGCTATCAGTAGTTCCGGGGAGACTGTCGGGTCCGGGTGTCGGTCAGCACCGTCCCGGCGGTGATCGTCTGGCCATGGCCGGCTATCCGGCTGTGTCCTGGTGGTTGGTCAGGGCAGGTCGAGCAGCACCCTGCCGGGGCCCCCGCCTGGACCCGGTCGTGCGCCTGCGCCCCGACGAGGAACATGTCCGGACGCCCTCAGCAGAACTGTGGTGGTGTCGATACTGGGCGTGCCATCACGTCCGCCAGCGTGTCCCGTCCAGACCAAGCGGATTGCTTCTGCAGTAGGGAAGAACTTGATGGTTCGCGAGGACAAGCTTTCGGACGTGCTCAGCGAGTTCGCCCGAACGGTGATCACCGACTTTCCGATCCAGCGGATCCTCGATCATCTTGTTCAACGCATCGTCGGGGTCCTGTCCGTCACCGGGTCGGGTGTCACGCTGATCTCCCCCGGGGCGGCCCCCTACTACGTTGCAGCCTCGGACGAGCTCGCGTTGCGTTTCGAGCGGCTGCAGAGCGAGTTCGGACAGGGACCGTGCCTGACCGCCTACGACTCGGGTGAGGCTGTGGCCGTGCCCGACCTCGCTGTTGACGCCCGGTACCCCCAGTTCGGGCCGGTGGCTGTAGCCGCGGGCATGGCAGCTGTCTTCACCTTCCCGCTACGGCACGCCACCGGCCGCCTCGGTGCGCTGGACTTGTACCGGGACACCACTGGCCCTCTGGACGCGGAGGACATGGCGGCGGCGCAGACGCTCGCCGATGTCGCGGCTGCCTACCTGCTCAACGCGCAGTCACGCGAGGATGCCCGCGAGGTCCGTGACCGGTTCGCTCACAGTGCTCTGCACGACCCGCTGACCGGGCTGCCCAACCGCGTGCTGCTCGCTCAGCGCCTCGAGCACGCCGCCGCCCTTGCTGAGCGCTCGCACAGTACGGCGGCGGTCCTGTTCGCTGACCTCGACCGCTTCAAGTGGGTCAACGACACCTACGGCCACTCGACCGGAGACGCGCTGCTGGTTGCTGTCGCGGACCGACTCACCGCACTGCTGAGGGCCGGGGACACCCTTGCCAGGGTCTCTGGTGATGAGTTCGTGATCCTGTGCGAGGACATGGCTGACGCCAGCGACGTCGAACGGCTGGCCACTCGGATCGATGAGGCGTTCACCGCCCCGTTCGCTCTCACCAACGCGGAGCTCAGTATCACTGCCAGTATCGGCATCGCTTACGCCGGACCCGGTCGAGCTGTTAGCAACCAGCTGGTTATTGATGCGGACACCGCGATGTACCAGGCCAAGCGCAAGGGCGGAGCCGCCCACCAGGTGATCGACCTGCGGGCTGCTGACCAGGCCCACCAACGCATGGCCCTGGACCAGGACCTGCGGGCAGCCCTCGGCAGCAGTCACCTGGACGTCGCGTACCAGCCGATCGTCCGTGCAGCCAATGGGTTGGTCACCGGTGTTGAAGCCCTGCTTCGCTGGACCCACCCCGACAAAGGCCCCATCCCCGCGCTGGCCGCCATCAGCATCGCCGAACAGACGGGCTTCATCACCAAACTCGGTGCCTGGGTGTTGGAACGCGGATGCCGGGACCGCACCCGGTGGCTGGCCGAGCACCCCGACCGACCGTTGGATCTTTCGGTCAACGTCTCGGCCCGGCAGCTGATGGGACCCGGTTTCGTCGAGACTGTCGCAGCGGTGCTCGCACGGACCGGGATGGACCCGGGCGCACTCGTGCTGGAGCTGACCGAGGGCATTTTCATCGACGACGGCGACCGCGCAATGAGCGTGCTCATAGACCTGAAGACCCTCGGCGTGCGCCTGGCCCTGGACGACTTCGGGACCGGGTACTGCTCCATGGCCTACCTGCGGCACTTCCCGGTCGACATCATCAAGATCGACCAAGGTTTCGTCGCCGACATCAACAGCGACCCCGCGGTGGCTTCAGTCGTGACAGCAGTCGCGAATCTCGCCCACGTGCTGGGCATGAGCGTCACCGCCGAAGGCATCGAGACCGAGCAGCAGCGAAAGCAAGTCGCCGGGATCGGCTGCGAGTCGGCGCAGGGGTTCCTGTACGCACGGCCAATGACAGGCGCCCGCCTGTCCGCGGAGCTGGCCCGAGACCCCGGCCGGCCGCTGCGCCTGCCTCGTGCCAGCAACGAACCGCTGCCGGAGTCTTTCGAGGCAGAAGGCGGCGGCCGGAACGGTCAGGTGCCCCGTCAGCGAACTGATCGGCAGCAGGCTTAAGCGACCGGGCCGCACTTGAGGCACGTACGGGTGCCTCCAGGTCGTCGGCCAGCACCTCACCGAGGTCAGAGAGAATCCGGGCGTCTGCTCCATACCGGCCCAGTCAGTGCAGAACCCTTCCCTCGGCGACCGTCACGTCCTACCGTGAGTTGCCGTCGCCCGTGCTCGGAGCAGCCATCGATGGGGCGCAGGAGCGAGGAAGGTGTACGCGTGCGTATCTCTGACGTGTTGAAGACCAAGGGTCATGAAATCCTCACGCTGGACGCGTCCGCCACGGTTCGCGAGCTCATCGAGGTGCTCGGCGAGCGCCGGATCGGCGCAGTGCTGATTTCGGCAGAGGGCCGGGTGCCCGTCGGGATCGTCAGCGAGCGGGATGTCGTGCGGCGGTTGCATGAGCAGGCCGAGCAGCTGCTGGACAAGCAGGTGTCGAGCATCATGACCGCCGACGTCGTCATGTGCAGCCCTACGGACGACGTGGACTTGGTGCTGCAGACCATGACCGAACGGCGCTTCCGGCATATGCCTGTGATGGAGAAGGGCCGCGTCGTCGGGGTCGTCAGCATCGGCGACCTGGTCAAGAGCCGCATCGGTGAACTTCAGCTCGAACGCGACCAGCTCTCCAACTACATCAGTGGCTCGCCGTAGCACATCGTCAGATACTTGGTCTGGTAGGTCTCGGCAACAGCCGGGTGCCCATCAGCGCGCAGCCGGACAGCTCACCGCAGGCCCCCCACCCGGCCATCGTGTCGTCAGCCGGGCGAAGGCCGTGCTCACAGTCGCGGCTTCTTGAGCGGGACCGGCTCGATAGGCCGTTCCCGCTCCAACAGCAGCAACCGTCGGCGGTACTGCGCTTCGTCGATGTCGCCGCGCGCGTACTGCTGGCGAACTACCGCCTCAGGGCCGGGCGCCGCGGCTGGTACCGCCTGCCGTGGCGACCTGCGAAACAGCGCGACGGCAAGCCAGATCAGGCCACCCCAGAACAGCACCATTATCAGGCCCATCCCGGTCCAGCCGGCCCAGCCGCCCCAACCCATCATGTTCGGTCACCAACCTTGAGGCGTCTGTAGTCGAGTGAGCGAGCGCAAGTAAGCCGCTGGGACGGCACCACCGTTAGCAAGCCGGAACTGCCGGACCTCAGGTGAGCCACGGGAGCCTGCGTACGAGGGCAGTCTGGGACCACCAGCGGCCCAGCCCGAGCGTGTTGCCGGCCCCCACGACGGCAAGGGTGATCAGGACCAGGGCGTAAATGATGTGATCATCCATGAACAGGTCGTTCTGCGGGGGGAGGGATGCACTCCACATCAGAATCGTCAGTACTGCCCCTCCGGCGCACGCTAGCCGCATGCCGATGCCCAGCAGCAGTCCCGCGGCAATGCAGACCAGGCCGAGCATGAAGCCCCAGTTCGCCCATTGAGCGCCGGCGAAGCTGTGGTAAGTGCTGGCAAACGGGCCGGCAGCGCCCGACAGGAAGCCTTTCGTGGGTGAGCCGCCGTGGATCCAGGCCTTGGCAGAGGTGGTTCCGTGGCCGAGGCCGAACGTCTTGTCCAGGAACGGCCACAGGAACACCCAGCCCAGACTCAGCCGGGTCAGGGCCAGCAGGTAGCGCGCGAGCCGTCTGTCGATGGCCGGAGTCGGCGTCGGCGTCGTGGGTTGCCGCCGTGGCGCCGCAGTCTGGGCATCGGGTGAGGCGGTCAGGGTTTGGGGACGATGCAGAACTGTGGACACACATTCCTCCTGCGATGTGTAGCAAGACATCGAGCTCCACACGGGCGAGCCGCCTTCGCGGTCGTCCGGGTCGGACCAGGTGCCTCTGGTAATCCTGCTGGGGGCATCCGCGATGCCTACCGAGCGCTGCTGACCGGTCCCCCGTTGGTTGACGCATCCGCCGGCGGCAGCCTGACTGCCGGGACCCCAGTCGGTGGTGGCGGCGAGCCAACCGCGGCGGCTTCGCGAGCGAGGAACGTACCGAGTTCGCCGATCGTGCTCATCAACGGTGCCGGGAACACCACTGTCGTGTTCTTGTCAACGCCGATCTCGACCAGGCTTTGCAGGTTGCGCAGCTGCAGCGCCAGCGGGTGAGCCATCATGATGTCCGACGCCGCACCTAGGGCGTCGGCAGCGAGCGACTCCCCCTCAGCGGCGATGATCTTCGCGCGCTTCTCCCGCTCCGCCTCGGCCTGGCGGGCCATCGCCCGCTTCATCGAGTCGGGCAGCTGGATGTCCTTGAGCTCGACCAGGGTGACGAGTACGCCCCAGTCGGTGGTCTGCACATCGAGGATCTCGCGGATGTCGAGGTTGATCTTGTCCGTCTCGGACAGCGTCTGGTCCAGCGTGTGCTGGCCGACAACTTTGCGCAGAGTGGTCTGGGCGATCTGGTTGATCGCGGCTTCGACGTTCTCGATCGCCACCACCGACTTCACGGCGTCCTCGACGCGGTAGTAGGCGACGGCGGACACGTCGACGCTCACGTTGTCCCTGGTGATGATCCCCTGCGACTGGATCGGCATGGTGACGATGCGCAGGCTGACCCGGCGCAGCACGTCGACGAACGGGACGATGAACTTGAGCCCGGCCTCCCGCACGCCGACGACCCGGCCCAGGCGGAACAGCACACCCCGCTCGTACTGCTTCACGATCCGCAGCGAGAGCGACAGCACGAACAGCGCCACAACGGCGAGAATGATCAACGCGGTAAGAAGAACGGTCATGCGGTGTCCCCACAAAGGAGGTCACGGGAAGGTTCGGCGGTGAGCGACAACGCTCCCAGGGACGCGGCAAAGGGCGGCGTTCCCGTTCCGAACAGGCTGAGTACTCAGCGCTTCGACTGTGCGCCCGTAACCGGCAACAGTCAAATGGGGTGCAGTCGCCGGTCATCGTCCTGCTTCAGGGGGCTGCGGCAGCCGATGTCACGAAGCCGGCGGCACGCTGCTTGGCGAGCCGGGCGCGGTATGCAGGGCTGGGCACCACCCTCGTGAGGTGGTGCTGCGGCGGCGCCTACCGTCAGGAGGAAGAACGCTGCCGTGCAGCCGCCACCCGTTGCCGTCACGGGCCCAGTGCAGCAAGTCCTCCTCCCACGGCCTGTTGAGCAGCACCCGTCGTTCGCTCAGCTCTACCTGCAGATCGGCAAACTCCCGCAGCCGATCCGACAGGTGTCTGAGCACTCGTTCACGACGGCGGTGCCAGCGGAGGCCGATCGGCAGGCAGGCAGTCATCATGACGGCGACGACGACGAGTATGACGACGATGAGCATGGTCATGAGGCATCCGCGAGGCAGGTCGCTAAAAGGGTCCGGCGGGTGAGCCATCTGACTCGGAGGGACGCAGCACTAGCGGCAATCCCGGTCCCGGACTGGCTGAGGACCCAGCGTGGTAACTGTGCGCCCGATTTTCAGCGGCTGTCAATGTCACCGGGGGTGCGCTCGGCGCGGCAACGAGTCCAGCAGCACCTGACTAGCGACAGCAAGCGTCGTGTCAGCGTGGTGTGCCCGGCGCTGCAGTTCCTCCGGCGCCGCCTCGGGTGACAGTCCCTGCTCGAGTAGAACCCCGATCCCCTGGTTGATGACGCGAAGGTCTGCCAGGGAGGACGCCAGCGACTCGCCGGTCACGGCCGGCGGCAGCTGCAGATGAGCGTCCAACTCGATTGGCGGGTGCCCGGGGCCGAGCAGCCCCCCGAGGTCATCCGACAGCAGCAGGAAAACCCCCGGCGTGCCGGCCTGCAGGACGAGCAGTTCGCCGGGGTCGAATGCGGACAGAGGGACTGCCAGCGAAGCCAGGACTGGGGTCAAGGAAGCGTCGGCGCGGCTCAGGGTGCCAAGGACAACGTCGGCTTCCCAACGTGCCAGGACGAGCGACACCGCCAGGCAGGACGGCACCGTGCCGGCTACGTCAGTGCTGAGCTGGGTCAGCCCAAGCGCGATCTGCTCGGCACGGTCGGGATCGCCCTGGTCGAGGTCGCCAGCCAGGGTCTGCAGATGGTGAGCCAAGGCCGCCGTGAAGTGCACGGGCGTTTCTCCAGATCGGCACATGCTGCTCTGTGACCCCGTCAGGCCGCCGGCAGTGGGCGGTGAGAACCGGCAGCTGCTGCGCCGGTGACCGAATCTTGAGGCTGCAGGGCGGCATCCGGGACGAGGGCGTGCATCTGTTCCGGCCCCGGTACGCCGCGCAGGCTGCGGATATCTGCCGATCCGCCTCACCGACGGTACGCCTTGCCGCTGCAGGCACCTAAACGACAGCAGCGGCTGGCAGCGCGGTTCAGGCCGCGGTTACCTCAGGCCCTACCGCCCTGGCGGGCACGGGCGCCGCGCACAGCCTCGTCCACCAGCTCCCTGGACACCTCGGCGAGCTTGACGTGCCGGGCCTGGCTCATCGCCCGCAACCTGTCAAAGGCCTCCTCGGGGCCGGCCCCCGTCCGGCTCATGACGATGCCCAGCGCCTGGTCGATCACGGCGCGGCTGGTCAACGCCTCGCCCAGCTGTGCGGTCAGCCGCCGGGAGGACGCCAAGACCTGGGCGTTGTGCACCGAGACCGCCGCCGGACGGGCAAACAGCTCCCCGATCCGCACCGCGTCAGGACCGAACGCGTTCTTGGCATGGGCATACACATTCAGCGCCCCGATCACCCGGCCGGGCAGCAACAACGGCAGCGACAACACGCTGTGCACCCCCATCCGCCCCACCCGGGGACCGAAGTGCGGCCAGCGCGCATCACCACTCAGCGACCCCGACGTCTGCGTCGCCCCGGTCGCGACCGCCAGCAGGCACGGGCCCTCCCCCAACCCGTACTGCACGTCGTCGACGGCATGCACGAACTCGACAGATGCCACCACCGTCTGAGCCCGGTCGTCCTCGAGCATCGTCAGCCCGGCTCCGTCGGCCCGCGGGATCGCCTGCACCGCGAACTCCGCAATCTCGGTCAACGTCTCCGACAACGGCCAGTGATCGGTCAGCAACCCGGAAAGCCCCGCCAGGCTCGCCGTCAAATCGCCTTCGTCCACGGCAACCCCCGCCCCGGCGTAGTTCCACGCCAACGTTGCCTAAAAGGTAGCCCAGGGCGATGGAGCGGCGAGCGAGCCCAAGCACAGGCGTCCAACTGATCGCGGTACAACAGCCGAGAGCGCAGCTGAGGCGCCGGCCCTGACGCTGGGCAGCCAGTCCGGCATCTGCGGCGGCACGAACGCCATCGCGCATGAGGGCAGCATGCTGCTGGGCTCAGTCAGCAGCCACTGCGTCGGCCACACGCCATGTCCGAGCGGCCTGACCTGGTCACTCAGGTCGTCGCGCTCAGCACCCCGTTCGCGACGGACGACCCCCAACAGAGCCGCGGCAAGAAAACCTACGAACGCTACTCGCACCTGCACACACCGGGCCATGGGCCAATCCCGACCGGCGCCCGAGGGCCATTGCCGGTGCCGGCGACCTCGATCTGGAACAGGCACGACGGGATCGTGGCCTGGCGGGCGAGCCTGGAGACGCCTTCAGCGGTCGCGGAGAACATCGCCGTCGTCGGCAGCCACATGGGCTGGGTCACCATCCCGCCGTGCTCTGGGCGGTCGCCGACCGGCTGGCCCAGGCGCCCGGCAGCTAGTCACCGTTCGTCCCACCTCGCCGGCTGCGCGCGCTCTACCGCTCGGTGTCGCTCGCGCAACCGGAGCACGACCTCGCCGAGCGCAACAACCGCTGATCCGGAGCCGCCTGGGCGCAGTCCTAGCCCTCGGACGTCAAGATGCAGTGAGCTGCTGCTAGCAGGTGTGTCGCCAGTGCGGCCAGCGCGAGCGAGCCCGCTCGCTCGTCGGCGCTGAGCCAACGGATCCCCTCCTGGTCGAGCCCGGGGCCTGATTGCGGCTGCCACGACTCCAGCCGGCAGGGTTACTTGACACTTCAACTAACCCTGAATACGCTCGTTGAACGCTCAACTTTCGCTGGGCGGTGCCACGCCCACGGCCCAAAGGATCACTCATGACAACCCTGCTTCGTGTCGACGCCAGCTTCCGTACCGACGGCTCGACCAGCCGCGCCATCGCCGACAGCGCCACCACCGCCTGGCTCGCCCAGAACCCGGGCGGCGTCGTCGTCCACCGTGATCTCAGCGCGAGCCCCATCCCCGCCGACGCCTGGGCACAGTCCGTCGGAGCGAACTACGTCCCGCAGGAGCGCTGGAGCCCGGAGCAGCGCGCCGCCACGGAGCTCGCCCGGACCCTGGCCGACGAAGTGATCGACGCCGACGTGCTCGTGCTTGCCTCCCCGCTGTTCAACTTCGGGGTCAGCCAGTACACGAAGGTCTGGATCGACATGCTCATCACGGACCCGCGCCTCGGCCCCGGCTCAACTGCACTGGCGGACAAAGCAGCGCTGCTGGTCATAGCGCAGGGCGGTGGTTACCGCGCGGGGACACCTCGGCACGGCTGGGACCACGCCACCGCCTACCTCGAGCGGATCTTCGCTGACAACTTCGGGATGCAGGTCGACACAGTGGTCGCCGACCTCACCCTCGCCGACTCGACCCCGGCCATGGCACACCTGAAGGACGCCGCTGCGGAGGCTCTCACCGACGCCCACGAGAGCGCGTCGCGGCACGCAACCCGCCTCGCCGGCGTCATGCCACGCGCCGCCTGACCTGGCTCGTGGCTGGACGTATGCCCCGGCAGCGGGAGCTGCCCGGAAATACGTTGCTTGGGCGTGGTTAGCCGACCCTGCGGGATGGCTCTGTCAAGGTCAACTAGCCCCACGTGTCAGGGCTATTTGGCCCCACCCAAGCCGTAACACGGCGCGCGCCCGAGGAGAACTCAGCCCGCAGGAAGCTGAGGCCCAGCGAAGGGTGGACCTGAAGGCTCGCTGGCGCGAGCAGCGCCGTCGAAGGTAGGTGCCCGCTATCTGCCCGCGGCACCGAGCCAATTGATGGCAACGGAGCGCTCGAGGCGAGGGCCCCGCGCGCTCCTTGGCGTCAGCGCCAGACTTCGGTGAGCTGCTCGGCAAGGGCTTTGCCTTGGTGGTAGCCGGCTCGAGCGGCGGGCAGTCGCGTCGCCGGATCCAGCGCGTTGGCGTCGAACAAGTCCCGCGAGCTGCTGTCCGGGAAGATCGTTTCGACTCTGCTGCCGTGTGCGCGTAGCTCGTCGACCTGCGCTGCGAGCTGCATGCCCCACTCGAGCGGGTGCCGTGTTCTCCCGCCGAATGGTGACAGCACCAGCACCCGCCCGTATCCGGCCGCCAGATCGGCATTCTCGTTTCTCCGGTAACCGCCGTTGATGTATGTCCTGTCGCCGATGCTGTAGCCATTGGCAGAGCTAGCGGCGATGGCGTCCACGAGGTCGACTCCGGTGTGGCGGTCAAACACGACGGGTTCACCGGTGTGTGCATCGACAGCCACGATGAGCACCCGTCGTTGCGGCCAGTGCTGACTGGGCAGCCGAGCGGCGACGGTAGCGCGCCACTGCGTCTGCCTAGAGCTGTCCGACGCCGCGTCCGTCTCGAGCGCCGCCGCGCCCAGTCTGCGGCGCATGTCAGCCGCATCCTCAGCGGCAGCGATGATCGCGCCCGTCGTCTCCATGTACTCCGCCCCCGGCGTCTTCGGCGCACGTCCACCGTCGGATCGCACCGGACGAGTGCCTGGCTGGGGCTCGGCGAGGATGTTGGCCAGCAGTTCGGTCGGTCGGGTCGCGCTCGTGATCTGTGCCGCGACGGTCGATCCGGCCGACGTCCCTATGATCAGATCCGCCTCGGTCACGTCCAGCCCGGCACCGAACAGGCTGGCGATGACGGCGATCTCCCAAGCATTGCCTGCCGCTCCGCCACCACCAAGGACCAGCGCTCGCTCGTTCAGGCTCACTCGGACTCCCGGGACGGCGAGCCGACTGAGATGATCGCCCGGGGTGCCCGATCGGCGCCGGGAGGCGGCGACCAGAGAACGCCGGGGACCTCGCCGACTATGAAGTCGCGCTCGACCCCGCCGTTCGACGATGAATCAGCGTTGAACGGCTGAGAATGCATAGGTGTTGCCTTCCGGGAGTGCCAGTGGTTGAGGCGCTCCCGGCGACACCTATGTCAGTCGCCCGGCCGTGACCGGAAGGGGGAGCACCCACGTCGATACAGCCTTCATGGGTCTCACCTCCTCGGGCGGTGTCACGGACGCCTGCACAGTACTCGCCCGATGACCGGCCCCGGCTGCACTTGCCAGGAGCGCCCGCGACTGCCCCGTTGCTTGGGTAAACTACGGGCCGGGCAGTGCGCTGAGCGATCCGCCAGCCAGCAGCCGTTCGCGTGACGACGTCGTCGTAGGTCACGGTGCCCGCGCTGCCGTCGGGCATCACGTAGTGCGGCTAGTGAGTGAGGGTGTCTGGAATCAGCACATAGGAAACGTCTGTCTCAAGACATCGGAGACCTTCTAGGGGGCCTGATGCTGCCCCATGTCGACACCGCGTCTGGTCATCACCGCTGTCGTGCTCGAGGGACGCTCGCAGGCCGAGGTGGCCCGCTGCTAC
>JAABUO010009014.1_pt1 | contig 11208 bp, 9 predicted proteins | sample 5559291 | NCBI WGS metagenome assembly JAABUO01 (sample SAMN10711878, study PRJNA513372) | rock metagenome | isolation source: Antarctica rocks | place: Antarctica: Victoria Land, Finger Mt sud | reverse complement strand
CGCGGTCGCGCTTGCACGTGAAATGGTCGCGACCTTGCAGCGCCGGTATGTCGACGAGCCGACGGCCACCGCTATGGTGTGAGGAGACAGAGCCGTGTCATGGCCGGGGGTCCAGGCTAGGTGCGCTTAGACAGCGTGCCACCGATGCTCTGGAGCCATCAACTTGCTTGCCGTCCCCGTCGCCGCAGTGCCCTACCTCACGTCGCTGTGCCACAGCGCGAGCCCTTTTCGCTCGGGTCTCGATGAACGCCGATCCTGACGACGACGGGCTACTGCCCGCGAGAATGATCAACGAGGCCGTCTACTGCCCGCGTTTGTTCTGGCTCGAACACGTTGCCGGAGAGTGGCGGGAGAGCCACGATACGCTCGATGGAACGCGCATTCATAAGCGCGCGGATCGCCCGGGACCGCAGCGAAAGACAGCTACCGCCGAAAGCGAGACGCCGACGACGGTCCGTTCGATGACGCTCGCTTCTTCGAGCCTCGGCGTCATCGCGAAGATCGACCTCGTTGAGATCGACGGCGATCACGCGGTTCCGATCGACTACAAGCGCGGCTCCGTTCCAGGCGTCCCGGGCGGCGCGTACGACCCCGAACGCGTCCAAATCTGCGTCCAAGGGATGCTACTGCGAGAGGCCGGCTATCGCTGCGACTACGGCGAGCTGTATTTCGCGGAGTCGCGGCGGCGGGTCCGCATCACGCTTACCGAGGAGCTCGTTTCCCTAACGAGCGCGGCGATCGCAGATGCAACTCGGTTGATGACCGCTGCAGTCATTCCGCCGCCGCTTATCGATAGCCCGAAGTGCGGCAGGTGCTCGCTCGCGCCGATCTGCATGCCGGACGAGACGAATACGCTACGTAATCGAAACGTCGGTACGATGCGAACTCTCGTCCCCGAGTCGGACGACGCTCTGCCGCTATATGTCGTTGAGCAGGGCGCTCGACTTGGTCTGTCCGGAGAAGTAATAGAGGTACGAAAGAACGACGAGGTTCTCGAGCGAGTCCGTCTCCTTGAGGTTTCTCATGTGTCGGTCTTTGGGAACGTTTCAGCCTCGGCGCCGCTGCTTCGCGCTTTAGCGGAACGTGATATCCCGCTTCTCAACTTCAGTTACGGCGGATGGCTCGCCGCGATCACGCACGCACCTGTTACAAAAAACCTCGATGCGCGGATTGCTCAGTTCAAGGTCGCCGCAAACCCGGAAGCCTCGATGTCGATTGCTCGACGAATCGTCGAAGGCAAAATTCGCAACCAACGGACCCAGCTTCGGAGATCCCTCGGCGAGTCCGCCCGCTCCTCGTTGCAAGAGATGTCGTGGGCGATTGATCGGGCACAACGAGCCCATACTCGTCCCACACTCCTCGGGCACGAGGGCAATGCCGCGCGCGTCTATTTTGGTTCGCTTGCGCGGATGCTGAAGGTCGAAGAATATCAGGTTGACTTCGAGGGAAGGAATCGTCGGCCACCACGTGATCGCGTCAACGCTTTGCTCTCCTTTGCCTACGCTCTCCTCGTGAAGGAGTGCTACGCTGCGCTCTTAAGCGTTGGGCTGGAGCCCGGTCTAGGCGTGTATCATGTTTTTCGTCCAGGTCGCCCAGGGTTGGCGCTCGACCTGGCGGAAGAATTCCGACCGGTGATCGCGGATTCTGTGGTTATCAACGCGATCAACGTTCGGGAGATCGAACCGACGCACTTCTTATATCTTCAGGGCGAGGTCGCACTCAGCGCCGCCGGACGCAGGGCGTTCATCGCGGCTTTCGAACGACGAATGAATACCGAGATAATCCATCCCGAGTTTGGATATCGGATCTCGTATCGGCGGACGATATTCGTTCAGGCCCGTCTCCTTTCGCGGTGTATCGAAGGCGAGCTCGAATCGTATCCCGTGTTTACGACTCGATGAAATAATCGTGTCAGTTCGAATGTATTTGCTCTCTTACGATGTCAGGGATTCACGGCGCTTGCGCTCCATGCACAAAATTGCCGTCGCATTTGGGTCGATGTGCAGTACAGTCTCTACGCGTGCTCTTTAACCCGATCGCAACGCGTTGAAATGAAGATTCGGATCGAAAATCTCATCGACCGGGCCGTTGATCGCGTGATCATACTCGACCTCGGGTCAATTGAAGGAGACTCATCTTGGCTACCTCCTTACGAGACGCTCGGCGCGGAACCTGACATCAGGCTCCGCCGCTCCATCGTGATCTGACATCGAGAGCCCAAGTGCGTGCGACGACCTTCGTGGGCGCTCGAACCAATGGCGACGGGGCGCATAGCTCCAAACCCGTCCCGTTGGCACCTGCGAAAGCTCATGCGCAGAAGGGGCTCTCGAAAAGCGATCTGAAGATGCCGACTGCGCAGTCATCTCCTCGTAAGCCCTATCCGCGACGTACGCGTCGCGGCCCCGTTGAAGCCGAGAGAACGGCGCGCGGCGCCGCGAGCGTGCGAGGCTATCCGCGACGTACGCGTCGCGGCCCCGTTGAAGCGACGTCCGCGTCGCGGCGACGACGGGGAGCTGTTGCCTATCCGCGACGTACGCGTCGCGGCCCCGTTGAAGCTTTCCGACGCGGACAACACGAGGCGTGTTCGCACGCTACTATCCGCGACGTACGCGTCGCGGCCCCGTTGAAGCACGCCTTGAACGGCAATGACGAGCTCGCGATGCACGGCTATCCGCGACGTACGCGTCGCGGCCCCGTTGAAGCTACACGAGCGTCTACGTCGTCGGGGCGAAAGCCGGCACTATCCGCGACGTACGCGTCGCGGCCCCGTTGAAGCATGGCCGCCGGCAATGCCCTGCGTCGGGTTCGCCGCTATCCGCGACGTACGCGTCGCGGCCCCGTTGAAGCAAGTTTGTCAAAGAGTTGACAAACGAGGGGCGCGGGTCTATCCGCGACGTACGCGTCGCGGCCCCGTTGAAGCTCGGCGTCCGAGAGGAGGTGGCTGAAGTCCCCGACCTATCCGCGACGTACGCGTCGCGGCCCCGTTGAAGCTTCATGAACGCGCCCTGGAAGTTTCCGCCCGCTGCGCTATCCGCGACGTACGCGTCGCGGCCCCGTTGAAGCTTGGCAATGGCGGCCGGGGACGGCATCCCGCCGAGCGCTATCCGCGACGTACGCGTCGCGGCCCCGTTGAAGCTTAACATCGCGGAACGTCGCCTATCTCCCGTGGAACTATCCGCGACGTACGCGTCGCGGCCCCGTTGAAGCTACTCGCTCACCGTTGGGCGCGGAAAGGGAGTAGGCTATCCGCGACGTACGCGTCGCGGCCCCGTTGAAGCTTCGCGTTCGACGCGCAACGTATCGCCGGAGCCGACCTATCCGCGACGTACGCGTCGCGGCCCCGTTGAAGCAATGTTCGGCGATTGGATACTGAAGAGGCCGTCCAGGCTATCCGCGACGTACGCGTCGCGGCCCCGTTGAAGCACGTCTAGGGTTTGGATCAGCGCCGTCGCATCTGCCCTATCCGCGACGTACGCGTCGCGGCCCCGTTGAAGCAACCAGATCCATCATGGACTTACGCGGAGAACGCGGGCTATCCGCGACGTACGCGTCGCGGCCCCGTTGAAGCCGCTGTACCCATCTCCGATTTGATCGGTCGTAGCATCTATCCGCGACGTACGCGTCGCGGCCCCGTTGAAGCCGGGCCTCGCGCTCGGCTGGTTTCTTGACGAGTCCTCTATCCGCGACGTACGCGTCGCGGCCCCGTTGAAGCCTCACACCGCTTTCTTCGAGAACAACGCGGGAATGGACTATCCGCGACGTACGCGTCGCGGCCCCGTTGAAGCGCGCTCCAGGCCGACGGCTGGTGGCTCCGCGATGACACTATCCGCGACGTACGCGTCGCGGCCCCGTTGAAGCACAATCAAATCACGCGGCAGACGAAGCTCGATCGCCTATCCGCGACGTACGCGTCGCGGCCCCGTTGAAGCGACTTCACGTCGAAAATGTCGGCGAGCTCCTGGTAACCTATCCGCGACGTACGCGTCGCGGCCCCGTTGAAGCAGCACGGTATCCAACTGAGATGCAAGATTCGAGTTGACTATCCGCGACGTACGCGTCGCGGCCCCGTTGAAGCTCGCCCTCAAAGACGTATGGCGTATCGTGCCATTGTCTATCCGCGACGTACGCGTCGCGGCCCCGTTGAAGCGCGTACCGCGAGTTCCCGACCGGTGACGCGCAACACTATCCGCGACGTACGCGTCGCGGCCCCGTTGAAGCTAACCCGTACGCTATGCGTCACAGCACCCAGGCAACCTATCCGCGACGTACGCGTCGCGGCCCCGTTGAAGCTCGTGCAGCGGCGCGCTGCCCCCGACACCGGCCGGACTATCCGCGACGTACGCGTCGCGGCCCCGTTGAAGCGCGTTTAGCGGCTTCCGTCGAGGAGATGCTTCTTGCCTATCCGCGACGTACGCGTCGCGGCCCCGTTGAAGCCAGCCAGCGCGAGCCCAAGATGCGGGCGGCCCACGCCCTATCCGCGACGTACGCGTCGCGGCCCCGTTGAAGCGTCGCATCGCTCGCCGGCAGGACCGTCACCGCCCGCTATCCGCGACGTACGCGTACCACGGCCCCGTTGAAGCGAGTAGGTTTGCTTTTCTTCGTAGCTATAAGGCAACTATCCGCGACGTACGCGTCGCGGCCCCGTTGAAGCAGAGTCCTCGAGAGGTCGAGTGGAACCGGCGTAAGTTCTATCCGCGACGTACGCGTCGCGGCCCCGTTGAAGCGGTACGGGCGCGTCGTGAACCACCGCGACGTTCGCCCTATCCGCGACGTACGCGTCGCGGCCCCGTTGAAGCGAAGCCCGTGGGAAGTCGACGCGCGTGGCAAATGGCCTATCCGCGACGTACGCGTCGCGGCCCCGTTGAAGCCACGGCCTGCTGCGATCGGGGGTCCCGGGCTTCCTCCGCTATCCGCGACGTACGCGTCGCGGCCCCGTTGAAGCTCGTACGTCATCTTCGAGCCCGCGCCGGTCGCGCCGCCTATCCGCGACGTACGCGTCGCGGCCCCGTTGAAGCCCGTGTCCTGGCCCGGCGGAGGGCGAGGCGTAACACGCTATCCGCGACGTACGCGTCGCGGCCCCGTTGAAGCACGTGCACGTCGTGCTACGAGTACTTCACCGACATGCTATCCGCGACGTACGCGTCGCGGCCCCGTTGAAGCTCGTTCGGGGGCTGGGGTAAGGGCTCGGTTGGGCCCTATCCGCGACGTACGCGTCGCGGCCCCGTTGAAGCCCAGCTACCGAGCACGTCGGCGGTACGATGGAGCCCCTATCCGCGACGTACGCGTCGCGGCCCCGTTGAAGCTTCAAGGTCTCGCCCGCCGTGCCGGAAGCACCCGTCACCTATCCGCGACGTACGCGTCGCGGCCCCGTTGAAGCAAAGATCTGCACAAAGCGATGGGAGTCCAAGACAAAGCTATCCGCGACGTACGCGTCGCGGCCCCGTTGAAGCCCGATCGCGGTCGCCATCGCGGTCTCGGTGTCGGAGACTATCCGCGACGTACGCGTCGCGGCCCCGTTGAAGCCTGTCGTTCCTTGGAACCTGCCGCAGGTACGGGTCCTATCCGCGACGTACGCGTCGCGGCCCCGTTGAAGCGACCACGTACTCGGCGGATCGGGAAACTCATTCAGCTATCCGCGACATACGCGTCGCGGCCCCGTTGAAGCACGACCGAGCCGCCGACGAGCGTCAGCACGCCGACGAACTATCCGCGACGTACGCGTCGCGGCCCCGTTGAAGCATGAGTACAAGAAGTCGACGAATCTTCGAATCGCGCAACTATCCGCGACGTACGCGTCGCGGCCCCGTTGAAGCTTGTTTCTTCCGACTTGAAATATCTGGGCTTTCCAAGACTATCCGCGACGTACGCGTCGCGGCCCCGTTGAAGCGGCGTCGGCGAGAAGGCGGCGCTCGACCGCGAGAGCCGCCTATCCGCGACGTACGCGTCGCGGCCCCGTTGAAGCGAGCACATGGTCGACCGCGGCCACGTCCTCGAAGTGCTATCCGCGACGTACGCGTCGCGGCCCCGTTGAAGCCGCGATCCGCCGCGCGGTTGAGATGCGGGTGATCTCCTATCCGCGACGTACGCGTCGCGGCCCCGTTGAAGCCCACGTGCCGAGCACGCCGGCGTTGCGATGCAGCCGCCTATCCGCGACGTACGCGTCGCGGCCCCGTTGAAGCAAAGCGTTGGGAAAGCTCGCCGCGTTCGCGCGACACTATCCGCGACGTACGCGTCGCGGCCCCGTTGAAGCGTCCCCCGACGAGCGTCATGAATGCCATGTATGCCGTCCTATCCGCGACGTACGCGTCGCGGCCCCGTTGAAGCTCGTCTGCACGATCTGCGGGCGCGAGTCACTCTCCGACTATCCGCGACGTACGCGTCGCGGCCCCGTTGAAGCTCGGTCGCGATCGCCGGAGCACCACCGCGCTTCATCTATCCGCGACGTACGCGTCGCGGATAGATGAAGCGATCACGTCGAGCGCCCATGCGGCGAACGCGTCGATCTATCCGCGACGTACGCGTCGCGGCCCCGTTGAAGCATCGTGTTGGCAACTGACCGCGTCGCCCGTCTCTGGTCTATCCGCGACGTACGCGTCGCGGCCCCGTTGAAGCATCGTCCCGTCGTGTTTTGCTCTTGCTGACGGTTGGCCTATCCGCGACGTACGCGTCGCGGCCCCGTTGAAGCGATCACACGGACTACGGCGAACCCGCCGGTCCCACGACTATCCGCGACGTACGCGTCGCGGCCCCGTTGAAGCGGAATGCCGTCGATCGTGAGTACCGCGGAGATGGCCTATCCGCGACGTACGCGTCGCGGCCCCGTTGAAGCGACCGTGAGCTTGGCAAGTGCGCCCGTCATGCAAGCCTATCCGCGACGTACGCGTCGCGGCCCCGTTGAAGCGTCTGGACGTACTCGATGTAGAACGCCGTCGCGGCCTATCCGCGACGTACGCGTCGCGGCCCCGTTGAAGCTCGAGCTCGGGCTCTTCGCGCTGCGATCGGCCTGCTCGCTATCCGCGACGTACGCGTCGCGGCCCCGTTGAAGCACGTGGTGCTCTTTGACGTCGTTGTCGACGTCAAAGACTATCCGCGACGTACGCGTCGCGGCCCCGTTGAAGCGGCGGCCGTATCGAGATGCCGGGCATGGGCCTCTATCCTATCCGCGACGTACGCGTCGCGGCCCCGTTGAAGCCAACGTCTGGCCGACGACCGCGTTCGATGGCTGCTGGCCTATCCGCGACGTACGCGTCGCGGCCCCGTTGAAGCGCAGGTATGTCAGGAACGGTTTACGATGCTGAGCAGGCTATCCGCGACGTACGCGTCGCGGCCCCGTTGAAGCTGGCTCAATCGTTCGAAACGACTCGGTGATTGGTGCCTATCCGCGACGTACGCGTCGCGGCCCCGTTGAAGCAACAGCACGCCCAGCTCGCCGCCGTAGGGGCGGCAGGCTATCCGCGACGTACGCGTCGCGGCCCCGTTGAAGCACGCTCGCTCGTGCGGTCGTGGGCCGTCTCCGGACGACTATCCGCGACGTACGCGTCGCGGCCCCGTTGAAGCTAGCCGATGAGCTTGGCGCCCGGACCGATTTCGACCTATCCGCGACGTACGCGTCGCGGCCCCGTTGAAGCTGGTGCGCAGCGGCCTGCTCGATGAGCGCCTCGACCTATCCGCGACGTACGCGTCGCGGCCCCGTTGAAGCACGCGGACTGCGTGCGGGACCACCCCGTCCCCGGCCTATCCGCGACGTACGCGTCGCGGCCCCGTTGAAGCGGGCCTTCGCGGCGTCACGCGAGCAGCCGCCCCCGACCTATCCGCGACGTACGCGTCGCGGCCCCGTTGAAGCGTGTTGCTCTAAGGCAAATCATGAACGGCTGTACCCTATCCGCGACGTACGCGTCGCGGCCCCGTTGAAGCGTGAACGTGTACGAGCTCGGGGACGAGTTCGAGAACTATCCGCGACGTACGCGTCGCGGCCCCGTTGAAGCAGCGGCGCCGCCCGAATCGCTTGCCGACACTTTCGGCTATCCGCGACGTACGCGTCGCGGCCCCGTTGAAGCCTCATCGATCGATCGATCGTCAGACCAATCTCGTCCCTATCCGCGACGTACGCGTCGCGGCCCCGTTGAAGCACGCCCGTGATTGCCGACTTCTGCTGCCACTCCGGGGCTATCCGCGACGTACGCGTCGCGGCCCCGTTGAAGCTACGCCTTGAGCCCGGGGATCATCACGACCGAGCCGCTATCCGCGACGTACGCGTCGCGGCCCCGTTGAAGCAGCCTGCTCAGCCGCGCCTTCGATCTGCCGGACGCTATCCGCGACGTACGCGTCGCGGCCCCGTTGAAGCTGGTCGCACGGCTGGTTCATCGCGTCGACGTGATGGTCTATCCGCGACGTACGCGTCGCGGCCCCGTTGAAGCAACGCAGACACGGCATCGCACGTGCTCCGCGTTTTCGACTATCCGCGACGTACGCGTCGCGGCCCCGTTGAAGCTTTGCGTCGAGTCGGACCGCTTTCATCAACCGCTCGCCTATCCGCGACGTACGCGTCGCGGCCCCGTTGAAGCTCGAAGAGCGGCCGAATCGCGACGCCGTATTCGTCGACTATCCGCGACGTACGCGTCGCGGCCCCGTTGAAGCATAGAAACAGCGCGAAGTCTCGTAGGGGCGTCGCCCTATCCGCGACGTACGCGTCGCGGCCCCGTTGAAGCAGCTTTGCAAACGGCAGGCCCTTCAATTGATTCAAGCTATCCGCGACGTACGCGTCGCGGCCCCGTTGAAGCGCCATGAACAACCCCGTCCACCGACGACGCAGGGAACTATCCGCGACGTACGCGTCGCGGCCCCGTTGAAGCACGACGCAGCCTGCGCCTGGAGCGCGTCGATCACACTATCCGCCCATCGCAGCGACGAGATCGTCGCTGCACTCGACCGCCCCTCATCGGAGCTCAGCTCGATTCGCGCGCAGCTCTTGAAGAAGGACGTGATCGTCGCGCGTCTCGCGGCGTTCTTGAGTTCCGGCTGCCGCTCACGTCGAGCTACATCGAGCGCCACCGCCGCGCGCAACAGAAAACGGCGGCACTCGCCCGGCCGTAGAAAAAACGCCTGTGCTCGCGCGCCCATCGATCAGCCGAACTTGACGCAATTGGTGAATCAACGCTAGCATGTGGTCATGAAGACTACACGCGAAGCGGGGATCCGAGAGGCCAAGGCGCGGCTGAGCGAACTCCTGCGCGATGTGCAACTCGGGCGCGAATGGGTCATCACCGAACGCGGAAAGCCGATTGCTCGGCTGGTCCCCGCGGGGGCTCCACGCGGGCCACTGAGCGAGCGACTCAAACGACTCGAAACGCTCGGTATCGTCGAACGGCGCACCGTTCCGGCCGCTCCGCTTCCGCCTCCGTTAGCGCTCGCCGAGGGGCTTGCGCAGCGTTTCCTCGATGAAGAGCGGGGGGCATGAGCGCCGCTCGATCGGGCGTCGTGTACTGGGATACGTCCGCCATCGTCTCGACGCTCTTCCTGGATCGTCATTCCGACGAAGCATTGGCTGCGGCTCGAGCGCCGGGAACGCATCTCATGTCATCCCTCGGCTGGGCCGAGGTGCAGGCGGTCATCGCGCGTATAGAACGCGAGCGCGCGCTCGCGCTGGATCTCGTTCGGAGCGCGCGCGAAGCCGTTGACCATGGGCCGTGGGTCCGCCTCAGCGTCGATCCGGATAGACATCAAACCGCGGCGCTCGCGCTGGCATGGCCGCTTCGCGGCGCCGATCTTTGGCATCTTGCAGCGGCTAAGGCGCTCCAAGCCGATCTGCCCGAGTTGCAGTTGCTGTCGTTCGACGCGCAGCTCGCAGCTGCGACTCTCGGCGAAGGCTTTCGGTAGGCGTGACCGTTGATCGTACCGCTGCGGCAGAGCCGCAGCCCGCTCGCCGAGTACCTTTAAATCATAAGAAGCTGCCGTACGCCGTCGCGTTGCGGCTATCCCTCGATACTCAAGCGAAGAGCGCTTCGAGGTGGAGTGAGACGTCGCCGAGGAGGACCATGCCGGTGCAGAACGTGTGCGGGCCGGCGTCTGCGCGATAGACGGTGAGCGAACGTCGCGGCCGGTCGAGGACGACATACGCCTCGATGGTCGGGAATCGCCAGGTATTCGGCGACCTTCCGTCCGCTGTCGATACGATACGTCTTTTGCGACGAGACTTCGAAAACATAGCGCGGGGCGATCAATGCCGGCCGCGAGCGGTCGCTCTCGTCGCATGAGACGGCGACGTCCGCGATGTTGGCATCTCCGCGATCGACAACGACGCCCACGCCGGCATAAGGGCGCGACAGGGAGCCTGAAGCTGAGCCTGCAAGGCGATGCCGAGATTCAAACAGACGAGCCCATGTTCCGCATCGGGCGCGGCGAAGCCGGCCGGCGTCACATAGTCCGGATGGGGGGACGATGTGGCCGTCTACGAGCTCGTACCGGCCTTCGACGAGCGCCTGCCAGGAGAAGAACTCGCCCAGCAACCACCTTGAAGCTCTCAATGACGATCCAGAAGGTCAACACAGCATCCGAATCAACCTGCAATATCGAGTCTGCTTCGTCTGGACCGACGACGAGCCACGAAATGTCGAGATCGTCGATTACCACGAACTACGCACGAGGCTCACGGGACACCTGATATGGCACGTATCATCACCTTGCCAGCGCATCGCGAACCGACTTCTCAGCAACTGTGTCGTCAAGAAGCAATTTCGGCCCCTTTCGGGGCGGTCCACGGCGCGCCGGATGCCGCAATCGCGTTGAGGATCGTGAGGAGTTTGCGCATGCAGGCGACGAGAGCAACCTTGGGTGGCTTTCCCGTTTCTCGAAGCCGCGTGTAGAAGGCCTTGATCGTCGCGTTGCAGCGAATTCCCGAAACAGCGGCCATATAGAGGACCCGTCGAAGCGCCGAACGGCCGCCCCAAATCGATCGCTTTCCTCGCGACGTTCCGCTGTCAACGTTAAACGGAGCAACACCCGCGAGGGACGCAATTTGCTTGCGATTGAGGGAACCGATCTCCGGCAAGTGCGCGAGCAGCGTGACCGAAAGGGTCGGGCCGACACCGGGAACGCTTTGGAAAAGCACGTCGCGTTCGCGCCAGATCGGCGTGGCTTTGATGAACCGTTCGAGCTCTTCGTCGATGCGCTTGAGCCGCTTCTGTAGGAAAGCGATGTGCGCGTCAATGT